>Ga0187803_10000996_pt1 | contig 11021 bp, 8 predicted proteins | sample NC_wetland_sal_i_2_FD_132425 | JGI IMG/M metagenome (GOLD analysis project Ga0187803, IMG submission 132425) | Wetland sediment microbial communities from Neuse River Estuary, North Carolina, USA - Control_3 | ecosystem: Environmental > Aquatic > Freshwater > Wetlands > Sediment | place: USA...
AGTTCCCTTTCGCCAGCGAATTCGCGCGCAACAGCATCATGGCGCGCGTGTCGGCGATGGCCAGCGGTTCGCCGACGCCGACAGAGTGGGACCGGATCAGGTTCACTTGCAATTCGCGGATCTGGTCGCCCGCAATGCGCACATCGCTCAACTTGCCAACCCCGGTCGTAATGGCATAGGAAAGCTGATTGCTGGCTACCAGCGCATCCACCACGGCGCGAGCGCGGTTGACCGCTTCCCGCGCGTCGGGAGCGAGCAGCACCGGCTGTTTTTCGACGGCGACCTCGCGCACGGCTTCAGGCGTCAGATCGGTTCCGTTAATGTGCAGCGCCTTCAAGGGCAGTTCTCAGTTCCCAGTTCCCAGTTCTCAGAACGGGCCTCGACTTCAGACTTGGAATCGGTTCGGAGACTCTAATCGCAATTTCTTACCACGGAGACACGGAGTCACGGAGGAATGCTTTCTTGTGTCTGGAGGTTTGGCGACATTCCCGCGCGTCCCCATGATTTTGCGCCCATGACATGATGCCGGCAGAGCGAGAGGAATGTGGACGCGGCCGTCTACCTCTGGGCTTTGACTTTACTGCCATTCTCCCTCCGTGTCTCCGTGCCTCCGTGGTGAGAAATCCGGCTACTCTGGCTGACCGACCGCGTCGCGGAACACTTTCATGTACTTTTCCGGCAGGCGGCGTGGCCTCATTTGCGCGTCGGCCACAATGTGCGTGGTTTCGCCTTCGGCCAGCAGTGCCCCACTATCCGCCTGCAACAGCTCATAGCCAAAGTGAATCACCTTCTCGCGCACCTGCTTCAGATACGTGCGCACAACGACTTCGTCATCATAATGCACGGGCGCCTTATAGCGGCAGCGGGCGTCCACGACCGCGATGAAACAGTTGTCTTCCGTCTCCATTGCTTTGTAGCTGAATCCAAGCTGGCGCAACAGTTCGACCCGGCCCACTTCAAACCAAATGAAATGATTGGAGTGATAAACCACTCCCATTTGATCGGTCTCGGCATAGCGCACGCGGATGCGGGTTTCGTTGACCGCTGGCTGCTTGTTCGCGTTGCTTACGCCGCTTTGGGCGGGACGGGCGGGGGCAACCGTCGCTCCACTGGACCGAGGTCTGCTCACTTGCCCGTCCATTTCGGTTGGCGTTTTTCGAGGAACGAAGTAATTCCCTCGCGGAAGTCGGCGGTCGAGCGGATCTGGGCGTTCTCGCGGATCGCCGCCTCAATCTGGGCGTCCAGCTCGGGCCGCGCGTGATCGGTGAGCAGGCGTTTGGTGTAGGCAAGCGATAGGGGGCTACTTTCCATGAGCTGTGCGGCGAGTTCGCGCGCTCGACCCATCAGTTTCTCCTGCGGAACGATCTCGGCGAGCAGACCCATGCGCAGGGCTTCCTCGGCATCGAAGAGGCGCCCGGTCAGGAGCAGGTCGCGCGCGATTTTTTCCCCGACTTGACGCAGCAAGAAGGTCGAGACAATGGCGGGGACGAATCCGATGCGCACCTCGGTGTAACCGAATTTGGCTTCCGGCACGGCGAGCGTGAAGTCGCAGAGAAGAGCCAGACCAGTGCCCCCGGCAATCGCGGCGCCGTTGACGGCAGCAATGGTCGGCTTGGGAAACTCATAGAGCGAACGAAACAAAACGACCATGGTGCGCGAGTCTTTCAGATTCTGCTCGGGCGTACGGCCGAGCAAAGATTTCAGGTCGTCGAGGTCCAGGCCGGAGGAAAAGGCCTTCCCTGCGCCAGTGAGGACCAGCACGCGCGCCGACGAATTCCTGGCTTCGTCGAGCGCCCGCAACAGTTCGGCAATCAGCTCGAAGCTGATGGCGTTGCGCTTGTCGGGGCGGTTGAGCGTGATGGTGGCGATACCGGAGTCGAGAGCGAGTTGAAGCGTCTGATAGTTCATGTGCAAGCCAGAAATCGGTGTTCGAGCACTGATCTTTAATTTGTCGTCCGGAACAAACAACTTGTCATCCTGAGCGAAGCGAAGGACCTGCTTTCCATTGAACCACGATTCGCTCAGGTCTTCCCATGTCGGATTCTTAGACTCGATCAGGGCAATCTTCTTCCGACGCAACCAGCCTTTGATCCGCTTCTCACGAGCGATCGCATTGTTCACATACTGGAACGTCTCATAGTAAACGAGACGATGCACCTTGTAATCCCGCGTGAACCCGGGATTGGCATCGTTCTTGTGCTCCCATGTGCGGCGATAAATGTTGTCGGCGATGCCAGTGTACAGAACACGCGACTTGCTCGACATGATGTAGACGTAGAAGTGGCGCATGGGAAATGAAGTTCTTTCTGTTCGACCGGGTCAAAAAGAGGATGACAGAGTTGTGCACGGAGTTGCGGTGCGGAGAGACACAACGAACTTGTGAGGATTCGTCGGTGCCAAGGAAAGCAGGTCCTTCGCTTCGCTCAGGATGACAAGTCTGTTGGGGTGCAAGCGTTACTGATCGAGGGAAGTTTGTATCTTGCGCCGATCTCCGCTGTCGCCCTCAGCAACGCGTCAAGCGGCCTCAGGGGCAGTAGTTGCGCACGGCGACTGCGCAGTGTTTCGACCACTTTCTCCGTCGGAATGTTGCCGACCAATTCATCCTGGGCGAAGGGACAGCCGCCGAGGCCGCCGAGGGCGGAATCGAAGCGCCGGCAACCGGCTTCGTACGCGGCGAGGATTTTGGCCGCTGCTTCTTCGGGGCGGCTGTGCAGGTGGACACCAATTTCCAGATAGCCGAATTTCGCCGTCACGGCGGATACAACTTCCTTGATCCTTTCGGGCGAAGCTGCGCCGACCGTGTCCGCGAGCGAAATCATCTGGATGTCTTGCACCTCCAGCAGATCCACCGCGTCGACGACCTCGTCCACGGTCCACGGGTCGCCGTAGGGGTTGCCAAAAGCCATGGAGATGTAGACGACGGTGTTGAGCCCGGCTGCGCTGGAAATCTTTTCAATCTTCTCCAGTTCTTCAATCGCGTCTTCGAGCGTCTGGCGCTGATTGTTTTCGAGGAACGTCGGCGAAATCGAATAGGGAAAGCCCAGCGTGCGCACCGCGTCGGTTTTAACGGCTCGCTGCGCACCCTTTTCGTTGACCACGATGCCGATGATCTCGACGTCATCGGGTGGGTCGAGTTCTTTGAGGACTTCTTCGGAGTCGGCCATTTGCGGCACGGCGTTGGGCGAGACAAAGGAGACGGCGTCAATGTGCTTGAATCCGGCGCTGACCAGAGCCTGCAGATAGCTGACCTTGAGCTCGGTCGGGATCTGGCCCTTGAGTCCCTGCCAGGCATCGCGCGGGCATTCAATGAGTTTGACGGAATCCGACAATTGCCTTTCCTGACTATCGATGCCGACGCCAGCGAACGATGTCGCCGACCGCCGACGGGATCACGAGCAACAAACCGAATGTCCCGACCAAGAAGAGGACATTGCTCAATGGCGGATGATATTCATGCAAATCCGTCCAAGGGCCCTTGGCCTCGGCACGTGGGGAACGATGGGAAAGTTCAAATGCTAGGTGCGAATAGTTCTGCCAAATCAAAGCGCTCCCAAGGCAGATGACCCCAACGAGAAGGAGACCCTTGCTTTGTTTGCTAATCATCTCGAGTCCGCTTCATTATGGCAGTTTCGCCGCTTTCTTTCGCCCGTTCGGGGCTCAGCTCGGTATGTCTAATCTCGACCCAGGGCTTACGCCCTGGGCTGCACTCTTGGGCCGCTTCGCGGCTACAGCAACGGGAATGCTTTCCGATCACCCAATGGCCCGATCACCCGATCATGTCTGTAGTACCCCGACCTTAAACTCCGGCACTTCCGGATTCAGCGACGCGGCTTCGAGCGCCAGCGTGATTGCCTGCCTTGTTTCCATAGGGTCAATGATTTTGTCAATCCACAAACGCGCGGCGCCGTAGCGTGGGTCGGCCTGCTCGTCGTATGCCTTCTTCACGGAGCTGTACAGCTCTGTCCTTTCTTCCTCGCTCAGTTTCTTGCCGTCGCGTTCGAGCTGCTTCACTTTGATTTCGAGCAGAGTTCCCGCGGCCGAGTCTCCGCTCATTACCGCATACCTTGCCGTCGGCCAAGCAAAAACGAAGCGCGGGTCGTAGGCTTTGCCGCACATGGCGTAGTGTCCGGCGCCGAATGAGCCGCCCACAATCACGGCAATTTTCGGCACCACCGAATTCGACACCGCGTTCACCATCTTGGCCCCGGCTTTGATGATGCCGCTCCACTCGGCGTCGCGGCCCACCATGAAGCCGTTCACGTCGTGGAAGAAAAGGAGCGGAACCAGATTCTGGTTGCAGTCCATGATGAAGCGAGCGGCCTTCTCGGCCGATTCGGTGTAGATGACGCCGCCAAACTCGAGGCGCTTATGGCCTTCGTGGTCGGTCTGCTGAGCGTGCAGTTTCTGATTGGCCACGATGCCGACGGCGAAACCTCCAATGCGCGCGTAGCCGCAGATCAGCGTTTTGCCGTATTCGGGCTTGTACTCGTCGAAACGGCTTTCGTCCACAAGGCGCGCGAGAATTTCTTTCATGTCGTAGGGGCGCGCGGGCGAGGCGTCGTAGATTCCGTAGATTTCTTCGGCGGCGAATGCGGGATCGGCAGGCTGCTTGCGATCCCAAAGAGACTGGCGGCGGTATCCCCATTTTTCTACGAGCGAGCGGATGCGGGCGATGCAGGATTCGTCGTTAGGCTCGTGGAAATCAACCGTGCCGCTGATAGCGGAGTGCATGGCCGCCCCACCCAGCTCTTCGGCAGAAACCTTTTGTCCAATGGCGGCCTGCACCAGCGCCGGACCGGCAAGAAACAGGCCGCTGCCGTCGGTCATCAGGACGTGATCGCACATGACGGGCAAGTATCCGCCGCCGGCCACGCACATGCCCATGATGGCGGCGATCTGCGGAATGCCCATGGCCGACATGACGGCATTGTTGCGAAAGACGCGCCCGAAGTCGTCGGTGTCCGGGAACACGTCCTCTTGCAGCGGAAGAAACACGCCCGCCGAGTCAACCAGGTAAATCGTCGGGATGCGGTTGTCGATGGCGATGTTCTGCGCGCGAATGACTTTCTTCGTCGTCATCGGAAAGAAGGCGCCGGCTTTGACCGTAGCATCGTTGACGATGAGCATGACCAGGCGTGTGTGAATGCGAGCCAGGCCGGTGATGACGCCGGCGGCGGGCGCGCCTCCCCACTCTTGATACATGCCATGAGCGGCGTAGAGGCCGAGTTCGAAGAAGGTGCCGGGATCGGCAGCAGGTTGATGCGCTCGCGCGCGGTGAGGCGCGATTTGGCGTGCTGGCTTTCGATGGCCTTGGGGCCTCCACCCTCGCGGATTTTCTCCTCTTCGTTGCGGACCTGGGCCACAAGGTCGGCGAGCGCGCGCATATTGGACTCAAAGCGCAACGAGGCGGGGTCAATTCTGGTCGTCAGAATGTTGTTGACGTTAATCGCCGTAGATTCGTTGCGTTCGGGCACGAGAGTGGAGTATGGAAACCTTAATATACCAGCGGGTAGGAGGGAGGGAGCTTCGCGGTTCATCCCGCTAAGCTCTCTCGGCCGGACAGGCTCAGGGGCTGTGACTTTTTGTGCCGAGTCATCCTGAGTGAAGCGAAGGATCTCTGCAGTTAGTTGGCGTCGCTGGTAGCCCGGCAGAATACATAGGTCCTTCGCTTCGCTCCGTCGAAAATCCCCACCCTAACGTCGCAAAGAACGCGACATTAGGATAGGGCACCCTCGATTTTCATGATCTTCGGTGGGCGGGCCCATGGGCACTCAGGATGACTCGCAAATTTATGTTGCGACCTTGCGGGACGGCATACCAGTTCCACAAGCAAGTGCTGGTAGACTCGGCTGCTGAGTTCACCAGGGAGACCGGATCGGCGTGCTGCGGAGGCTAAAGTCGTGGTCGGATTGGCAGATCGCGCTGGCGATCACGGCGGTCCTGCGCGTGTTTTATTCGGCGCTGGCGGCCGTGCTTTCCTTCTACCTGCATCCTGATCAGGCGCTCATCCACAGCAACGCACTCACCGAAAACCTGCCAGCGGCGGGAGGGTGGCATTACGCGCTGGTTGGGATTTGGGAACGCTTCGACACCCTTTGGTACTTGCGGATCGCTGAGCGTGGATACGATCTGCCGGCCGCCGTGGTTTTTTATCCTCTTTATCCTGGGCTGATTCGAGCGTTCAACTGGATCGTGGAACCCGCGGCTGGGGCTCTCCTGATCTCGACGCTGGGGGCATATTTTTACTTCTGGGGACTGCTGTCTTTGTCGCGAAGCGAAACGGCAGAGGCCAGGCCGCTGAGGGCAGTGGCGCTGGCCGCGGTGTGGCCGGCGAGTTTCTTCTTCTTTGCCGCCTACACGGAAGCGTTGGCGGCGGCGCTGGTCGTCTGGTGCGTTGCGTGGGCGCGAGATGAGCGCTGGTTTCCGGCGGCGGTGTGCGGCTGGGCCGCAGGTCTGACGCGGTCGGCTGGGACTATGCTGGTCGTTCCGCTCCTGATCATGGCTTGGCGCGGGCGTGGCACAGTCTGCTGGTGTGTGCTTCTGGCGCCTGCAGGCACGCTGGGATACTGGCTTTGGTTGCGGCAAACCGGAAGGCTTAGCGTGGCAGCGGCTTATCGGGCGTACTGGAACACTCAAGTCGCGGCTCCGTGGACAACTTTGTGGCTTGCCATTCGGTCTCTGGTTGGCCGATTCGATGCGTTGGTCGCGATCAGCCTGATCGCTGTGGTGTTGTTCCTGGTCGCTGGAGTGCTGGCGCGGCGGCGCACAGAAGACCGGTGGTTCTCGGCGGCGATGATTGTGCATCTTCTGCTGCGGCAGTGTTGGCCGCCGTTGCTGGGCGCTCCAAGGTATGTGCTGCCGGTCTATCCCGCCTTCCTGACCATGGGAGAATGGGCCGCAAACATGAAGAGGACTCGCTTCGCCTTTCTGTGCGCTGTCCTGTTTGCCTTCAACTTGCCTTGGATGTGGGCGTTTCTGAACTGGTCGCTGGTGCTCTAAGAGCTTGTCCGCAAACTGGGTAGTGTCCTAAATCTGGCTTATTCACCACGGAGCCAGGGAGACACAGAGGAACCCAGATGCTTGTTATCGGGGTTCAGCTTGAAGCTGTTGACATTTTGAAGGTGGAGGACGGGCGTCCTCGCCCGTCCCTCGCGCCCAAGGCATCAGCAGGTCAAGTCCCACGCGCTCGGTACTTTGCCTATAAGTCCTTGCTCCTCAAAAACCTGGCAGAAAATTCCCGCTAAGGTCTTGATTTCAATAGACCGGGGGAGGGGGGTATACCTTGGGCGCTGGGGACGGGCGAGGACGCCCGTCCTCCACTCGCTGCTTACCCTGGTAATCTCCACAAAACGAAAAACTTAGGCGGGAACTCCCGCGCCCGCAGCGGGGTCTAAGTAACTAGGCGGGAGATCCGGGGAGTGCTCTCGACCGGAGAAGATTCCTGTGCGTTGGACCGCGGTAACTCTATAATTGAAGGGACGCCATCATGGCGGGAGCTACCACAGTGGGCGATCTGGCAAGCGCGATTGGGGTCCGAATTGAAGAATCGGCCGTCATCGCCGAACTGAAGGCCGGTTCCGAAGAGGCCTATGGCTGGCTGATCGGGGAATTCCACCAGCCCATTTACGGCCTCGTCTACCGCATGCTGAATGACCCGTCGGACGCGGCCGATACCACGCAGGAAGTATTTCTCAAAGTCTTCCGTGGGATGAAACATTTTCACGGCGAGTCGAGTTTGAAGACGTGGATTTACCGTATTGCGCTGCACGAAGCGGCGAACCGGCGGCGCTGGTGGTTCCGGCACAAAGCGCAGGAAACGCCGATTGATCCGGCAGCGGGCGAGAGAGAATTTTCGCGCGAAGACCCGCTGGTCGATCGGAGGGAGTCTCCGTTCGAGCAGTTCGCGCACACCGAGGTGCGGACGGTGGTCGAAGAGGCTTTGACGCACGTAGCGGAGCCTTACCGGACCGCGATCATCCTTCGCGATCTGGAAGAAATGTCGTACGAAGAGATCGCGGAAGTTTTGCAGATTTCGCTGGGGACGGTGAAGTCCCGCATCACGCGCGGGCGCGATGCGCTGCGCCGGAAGCTGACGGGATATGTGCGGGAAGCCGGGCCGGAGTTAGGGCTGGAGATTCCAGGCAATCCGGGACGAGAGGCGAACCAGGGATCAGGTGGCGGAGAGGCTGAGGTGATGCCATGAACTGCGCCGAGTACAAGAAGCAGTTTTCTCTTTATCTCGACGGCCACATAAGCGGAGCCGAGATGTATGCGCTTACGCGGCACATGGAGACGTGTCCAGATTGCACGCAGGAGTATGCGGAACTGCAGCGCACGCAGCAGTTGTTGGCAGCCTTGAGAAAGAGGGCGAAGGCTCCGGCGGACTTGTCATTGAAGCTGCGAGTGGCTATCTCGCATGAGGTTGCGCAGGCGCGGCGGCGGCGCTTCGAAGGCGCGATGGTGCGGCTGAGCAATGCGTTCAACGCGTTTATGGTTCCGGCAACGGCGGGGGTGGTGAGCGCGGTGCTGACTTTCGGGCTGCTGCTCGGATTCTTCGCTCTGCCTCGGCAACTGCAGGCGAGCAGCTATGACGTTCCCATCATGCTCTACATCGAGCCGCAACTAGAACAGACGGTCTTCGGCACTTCGCTGGGCACGATGAGCGACGATTCGGTCGTCGTCGAAGCCTATGTGGATGCCAATGGGCGGGTCCAGGACTACCGCGTTCTGTCGGAACCGGATAATGCCAAGGCGGTGTTGCCGCAACTGAAGAATCTGTTGATCTTCACCACCTTCCGGCCGGCGCTTTCCATGGGACGGCCAACGGCAGGGCGAGCGGTGATTTCGTTCTCGAAAATCAGCGTGAAGGGGTAAAGGCAGTTCCCAGTTCTCAGTTGCCAGTTCTCAGTTCCCAGCTACCGGTCTAGCAATCTCAGCTCTCTGACTTGATCGCTGCAAGCGAGAGAGTCCATCTCCTCGTAAGGACCGTGCCGACCGAGAATTCCAACAAGGGGACCCGATGACTGGGAACTGAGAACTGGGAACTGTTGTTTGACCTGCCGGATAGCGAGTTCGTACACTATTTTCAGTTCACGCCATCTTCGCCACGTCTAGGAGGAGTTTCCTGGGACTGCGTTTTCGACTGACGTTCGCTTTAAGCCTGGCTGCTTTGAACCTGGCGGCCTTTCTGGCCGCGCCACCCGGTTTCGCGGAGAACCGTCCTGAGGTATCGCTCGAAACCAGCGAGACCCTTTTCTCGGTTCTGACTGCGATCAACACTTGTGGTTATGACCAGGAGCTGAACGTCTCTGACCCGCTGCGCGCGCAGATTCGGTCGGAGGTCGCCAAGGCGGTAGAGGATACGCCCGGTGCCAAGGATGCTGTGGCGCCATTGTGCGCAGCCTATCGGCAGCACCAGACGCCGGATGTTACCCGCGACCTTTCGCAGTACATGTCGCTTGCGCTCTATCTGGGGGAGCCACCAACTTTCACCCTGAAGGCAAAGCAGGCTGAGATGCCGCCCGACGCGGCACCGCTGGCCGATTTCGCCTCGCTCTTGCCGGCGTTTTACGAAAAAGCCGGGTTGCATGCCATCTGGGAACGGCACAAGGCGCGGTACGCGGAATTGATTGCGATCTATCACGATCCCCTGGCCAAGATGACGTTCGATACCGAGCTCTACCTGAAGTTGCCGTCGGCGGGCTACCTGGGACGCCAGTTCACCGTCTATGTGGATGCGATGGGGGCTCCGGGGCAAACCAATGCGCGCAATTATGGGGCGGATTACTACATCATGTTTTCTCCGACCACGGGCACGACGATCAAGATGCAGCAGATCCGCCACACTTATCTGCACTATCTTCTGGATCCGCTGGCGCTGAAGAACGGCGGCTCGTTCAAGCGGCTGGAACCGCTGCTTCACGGGGTGAGCGACGCGCCGATGGATGAGGCGTTCCGAAGTAATATTTCGCTGCTGGTGACCGAATGCCTGGTGCGGGCGATTGAGCTGCGAACCGGAAAGGCAACCGAGGCCGAGCGGACACAGGCCCTGGACGAAGACGACAAGGAAGGCTACGTTCTGACCCGCGACTTCTATGAGGCGCTGGCGAAGTTCGAAAAAGATCCGGCGGGCTTGCGCAGTTACTACGCTGGCATGCTGGACGCGATCGACGTCGGCAAGGAGACGAAGCGTATTTCTCAGATCCAGTTCGCGGCCAACGCCGCACCCGAGCTCTTGCACCTGCCAGGTCGGCGCAGCGAGCATCTTTTGCTGAATGCGGAGCGGCGGCTTTCGGCGGGCGATCCGGAGACGGCGCAGAAACTGGCGCAGCAGGCCCTCGACGAACAAGAAGAGGATCCCGGGCGGGCTTTGTTCATCCTGGCGCAGGTGGCAACGGCCAACCGCGACATGGAGGGGGCGCGGACCTACTTTCAGCAGGCGCTCCAAGCAGCGCGCGAACCAAAGGTGATCGCCTGGTCTCATATTTACCTGGGGCGTATCTTCGATTTGAAGGAAGACCGGTTCGCGGCGATGGAGGAGTATCGCGCGGCGCTGAACGCGGCCGGGACTTCGCTTCCGGAAGCAAAGAAAGCGGCGGAACGGGGGCTGGAGCAGCCCTATGAGCCCCCGGTGGAAAAACGGCCCGAATAGGGGGTCGGGGGAAAGGTTTCGAGGTTTCAAGGTCGCGAGGTTTCAAGGTCGCGAGTTTCAGGTTCTAGTTTCAACGTTTCTAGGCCCTGGAGTGGTAAAGTTATGGGTCGGCTGCGGGTGCGGCGCATTTTCATTGAAACCTTGAAACTCTGAAACCTTTAGACATTGAAGTCTCGAAACCTTCGCAATCACTGGAGACAGCATGAAACAAACGGTCATCATTCTCGGAATACTGGGCATCGCGGTTTGGGTCTGCGCCCAGACGAGCGGACAGAGCACGCAACAAGCGAAGCCGGCGGGGCAAACCGCACCGGCGCAGGGCGCGGCCGCGCCGCCAGCCGGCAAACGTCCGCCGCAGGCCAAGACGCAG
>Ga0187803_10000997_pt1 | contig 11015 bp, 8 predicted proteins | sample NC_wetland_sal_i_2_FD_132425 | JGI IMG/M metagenome (GOLD analysis project Ga0187803, IMG submission 132425) | Wetland sediment microbial communities from Neuse River Estuary, North Carolina, USA - Control_3 | ecosystem: Environmental > Aquatic > Freshwater > Wetlands > Sediment | place: USA...
AAGAACAGTAGCCCTAAAGAAATGAGGCACAGATCCAAACTACTCTCCTTGTCCCGAAGTCTGCGGTAGTCCCAGCCTTCCCCATCTGCGCGCCGACACCGCAATATCAGCCTTCCGATCGCAAATCCCAAAAGCAGTAGGAATGCAGTCTCCTTGTAATAGATCATGTTCTGAGCAGAGATCGCTGCCGCCACTGCCCATGCAGTAGACCGAGTCTGTTCGAAGAGTTTAACGAAGAACACCAGGCAAGCGAGCCAGAACACAACGTTGCGATCGGGGAATACTAATCCAGTGAAGCTATTGACTATGCTCGGGAGAATTAGGCAAACGGCAACCAGGACCAGTTGTGCTGTGATGCTCAATGCATAGTCTAAAAAGAAAAGAATGCAAGACACGATCAGAAGCTGAGCTATGGGCACGGCATGGTATCCCGCAACTGAGCTTGTAAAGTGACGTATCAAGTTGAACTCCTGTTGGCCTAGCGGGAAAAACCGTCCGCTACTGGGCAAGATCGACGGCCAAAGATTGCGACCCCTGAGCGTAGAAAGTGTGAAAAACGCGTCGTCGTAGTCGGCAAAGTCCTCCCACTTCAGAGCTACTACGACGTAACCCACCAGGATCAGGCTTACCAGCGTTATGGCGGCAATGGCGCTAGCCGAGCGAAAGTATCGCCGTGCGCTGATCGTAGCATCCCGGTCCTTTTCGATGATCGGAGCCGCTGCGTGCCCAACCACCCAAGCGACGCCGATCGCTGCTACCCCGGTCATCAAGACATAAATATGCCGAAACGAGTCGACGCGCGCTTGCCACACTGCTTTGAGTATGTGCTGAAGCAATGTCGTCATTGTGAGTGCTACGAGGACGAAACCGGAGTGTCCATTGCAGGTCGCGGGTTAGTATAACGTCAACTTCTGCTGCCTCCCCAACAGCCGGGGGATCTTCCTACGGATTAGCACCTGTAGTAGCCCCGGTACCAGGTCACGAACTCACGGAGACCGTCTTCTATTGATGTGTGCGGACTAAGACCGGTCGTTTCCGTGAGTTCGCTCACATCCGCATAGGTGATAGGAACGTCGCCAGGTTGCATTGGCATGCGGACACAAATCGCCTTTCGGCCCGTGTAACCTTCTAACAATGCAATGAAATGCTCTAGACAAACAGGCTGGTGATTACCAATGTTGTAGATGCGGTACGGCACCCAACTGCGGTCTGGACGAGAGGTTGCATCCGGCTTTGCCGGCGCCGGAACCTTCTCCACAATGCCAACAACGCCGTCAATAATATCGTCAATGAAAGTAAAGTCCCGCTTAAGGTTCCCATGATTGAACAGCTTGATCGGTGTTCCCTCGAGTATGGCCTTAGTGAAGAGAAAGGGGGCCATATCGGGTCTGCCCCATGGTCCATACACTGTAAAGAATCGCAGACCGGTCGTGGGCAGCGCATACAGGTGGCTATAAACATGCGCCATCAGTTCATTTGCTCTCTTCGTGGCGGCATAAATGCTCACCGGGTGATCGACACTGTCCCGAACGCTGAAAGGCACCTTAGCGTTGAATCCATAGACGGAACTGGACGAGGCATAGACCAGATGTTTAGTGCCGCTTGAGCGACAACACTCAAGAATATTGAGGAACCCAGCTACATTGTTTTGTGTATACGCCCTAGGATTTTCCAGCGAGTAGCGGACCCCCACCTGAGCAGCCAAATGCACAGTAAAATCGAACCTTTCTCGCGAGTAAAGTTCGTTTAGTGGGGCCTCGTCACAAATGTCTAAATGATAGAACGTAAACTGTTTTGTCGTGGTTAATAATTGCAGGCGATCACGCTTGAGTTTGACGTCATAGTAATCATTGAGGCTGTCAATTCCAGTGACTGCCCAACCGTTGTTAAGTAGTCGGCGACAGAGATGGAATCCGATAAAACCGGCCACGCCGGTTACACACACGGTCTGCATCAGCGCGAGGCCACTTCCTTTGGGCTTAGGTTCTGAAAGTCAAGGTGCAGCTTGCTGATCGTAGCCTGGTGTTTGCCAGTGTGCACTAGGGCAATTGAGTCCACACATTCGATTTCCATTTCCATATTTTCTCCCACAAACTTCCGCAACCCCTCGAGTACTTTCTCGAAGAGCTTGTCGTTGAAACGATCTGCCTTGACAATCTTTAGCGTCAGGTGCCCCAGTCGCTCCTGTATGATTTGGAATTGTTTAACAACATAGTCGAAGTCTTTGAAGTAATGCATAAAGAACGTACCCGGCAAGTAGTTACCGTTGGCGCCGATGATTATCGCTTGGGCGCGTCCTTCGATGTGCCCGATTCGCGGCAGTCCCCGACCGCAAGGACTCGGTACGCTGCTGTCGATGGCGATCGCTAAGTCGCCAACGCGATAGCGAATCAGCGGCATGCAGCGATTGTGAAGATCTGTAATAACAACCTCCCCCAGTTCTCCGGGTTTCGCAGGGCGGCCATCCTTTAGGATTTCCACTATGTAGTTCTCGGCCACAACAAGGTGCCCATCATGTCCGTCCGACTCGTATGCGATACCGGAGAACTCTCTGCTTCCATACTTGTCAAAGACGCTGCATCCAAAGGCCGTCTCCATCACCGTCCGACTCTGGTCCGGCAGTACCTGCGCAGATGAAATGATGCCTTTTGGCTTTACACCTTCAAGCCCGTTTTGCTTAATGTAGTGGGCCAAAAAGTTGAAGGACTCAGCATAGCCGTCGATCAGCACCGGGTTAAACTTTCTCAGCTTGGTGATGGACTGAGGTAGGTTTCTATCAGACATTTCGTACGCTGGTATAAAGAGTCGCCGGCTCATCCACGCGTCAATCCGCTCTCTCAATACCTGCCCAAAACTCATTCCGATCGTTTGGTGCCATAGCCGTGCCTGGCGATCTCCAAATCGGTATCCAGTCCATTCCATACTTCGCAGTGTTGCCGCCCAACGCATTTCCAATTGATTCTTGTCGGCGTAACACACGAACGGCTCCCCTGTTGACCCGCTCGTCGTGATTTTCAGCATCTTTCTCTTGTCGTGATTGTCCGAAAGAAGATCGAAGTAGAGGCATGAGCGCACTGTCTTTTTGTCGAGGAGCGGTAGTTTTCCTAAGTCTTCAATGCTCCGTATATCTGCGGGCGTCAAACCAAGACGATCAAAGATCTCTCGATAATAGCCTACGTGGTAATACGCTTGGTGAATCAGTTCCCTGAGCTTGAGCTCTTGTATTTCCAGGATCTGCTGGGGTGTCAGCCACTGACTGCGTTTCAACTGCTCATAGTATGTCCTTACATTGTGCGAGATCATCCAGGCGTGAAGCGGCATCGTCCACGTGTACAGACTAAACAGTGCTCGCCGCCAACCGGACAGTGTTTCCTTGGCGGGATCAAGTGGTGGCAGATTCTGCAGGTATTCACCCAGAACGGTCGCGTGCTGGTCGGAAAGACCGTACTCAAAGATCGCCTTCGCAATATCAGCCAGAACTCTATAGATCAGCAACGCCGGAAAGCGCGAGATGAAGGATTTGCCTACCAGCCGGCTCTCGAAAAGCGTCTCGATCTCACGGATCGTGTAGCCCTTTGATTTCGCTGCCACCATAATGAGCGACTGGAAATAGTGATATCTGAAACGATGCCGTAACACATCCGCGAGCACGTCGCGGCGACAGATGATGAATCCCGACTTGTTATCCCTGAGCCGCATACCGAAGCATGTGTTCAAAATGAAATTCAGCGTTTTGCTCAGACGATAGCGCGAATCACGAATGCGTCCTACCGAGCTGCGATATCCTTGCACAACGTCGGCTCCGCTGAGCCGCAGTTCACGATAGAGGCGACAGACGTCTTCGGGCAGGTTCTGCAAGTCTGCATCGATCAAACACACCAAGTCCCCGTGTGCGGCCTGCAGCCCGGACCTCCAACCCGCGACCATGCCTAAGTTCTTCCCATGGTGCACAGCGATCACAGTAGAATGCTCTTGCGCAAGCTGATCTACAAGAGCTCCCGTGCCATCCGTACTCCCGTCGTCAACAAGGACGATTTCCCCTGCAATATTCTTTGTCCAGAAGGCGTTTCGCAAACGGTTCACCAGTTCGCGCAGATTGCCTTCTTCGTTGTAGCAAGGCGCTATGACAGAGAGTTCGTAAACCATGCAGCTACCTCCGGGATGCAGTCATCCACTCAAACGTGCGTCGCAAGCCATCCACCAGCGCAACTCTCGGCTGTAACCCGAAATGGTCGTTGAACTTCTTTGTGCTTGCCACACGTGAACTACCATTAGTGAAGTCAGCCGGTCCATACTCGCGGGTCGCATTCACACGAGCCACTTCCATCATGAGAGCGGTGAGATCATTCACGCTCACACCAGAACCGCTCCCAACGTTAAACACGTCGAATTCGTCGGCGCTGGACATGGCAAGAAGCAGTGCGGAAACGACATCCTCCACATAAACGTAGTCCAGTCGTTGCGCGCCATCGCCATAGATAAGGGGCCCCTCACCTCTTAGCATTCGCTCGAAATTCTTGACAATCACCGATCTGTATCCCAGCCCGGTGTACTGGCGCTGACCATACACAAAGAAGAGCCGCAGACATACGGTCTGAAGTCCCCGCTGCATAGAGAAAAACCTGCACAGATGTTCACCGGTCAGCTTGGAGATTCCGTAGACCGTTTGGGGCTTAGGTACCTCGTCTTCGGCCATGGGCGGCCCACTCATTCTCCCGTAGGCGTAGAGTGAAGACGTAAATACCATTTTCTTTACTCCTGCGTCTGCAGCCGCTTTCAATAATTCGTACGTGCCTATCACGTTGGAATCGAGCACGCGCTCCGGAGAATTGATCGACTGATTGTGCTTTTCCGCGGCTAGGTGAAAAATACAGTCGATCCCTTTCAGCAATTCGCCGAGTTGGCAAGCGCAGCCACTGCGAAGCTCTAATTGTTCGATTTGAATCCCTGGATCGGAAAGGTCCAGGTTTTCGCGGCGACCGTATTCCAAGCTGTCAATGGCAAGCACACGCGTCCCACAGCCCCTGAGTCGCTGAATCAGGTGCGAGCCGATAAACCCACACCCGCCTGTAACGACTACCGTCGCGTTCTTAAGACTTCTCACACGTTGTAAAGTAGCTCCTACCAGCTACCCGGAGCTTGGTTTCCCGAATGGCAGACTAGAGTCTGGTTCACAAATACTAGAACATCGACCGGCTCGAAGCGCCCCATCTCAAGACGAATAGGTTCTTGGAAATGTGGGTCTCGAGAAAGCCGGTCGTAGAATTCCGAATTATGTTGATTACTTAAATCGCTAATGTTTGCCACATCGCCAGCAAAATGCGGAGCCGTTATAACGATGTCACTCTCCTCGGCTGAGGCCATCACTTTTTGCCAATTGATAGGGCCTTCCTCGTACCGCCACAACCACCTGACGGCCGGATACGGGAAAGTCGCGAGCCCAGTTGATGCAGCGGCCGTCGCCCAGGGCCGTTCAATTTGCGGTGGATTAAAGGCCCTGTTCCCTCCGACGTACGAAATCCTCGGCGAATCTACGCCGCACCTACGGCTTATTTCCTCAACCGGTGTCCAATCCCATTGATCAACACGCGCCATGACTTGCCACGGGTATGAACCATTGACCATCCCAACATTCACGGGATGGCTGTTGGGAAATAAGACAGGAGCTACGATCATCACCAGTTGCGCGCAAAACAAAACACCCGAGATTGCCATGGACAGGCCGGCCCGCGCCCATCCGCTCCAGTCCGCCAGGACGCCCACCGTGATTGCCAGGGGTATCAAGGCGGGAGATATATGCCGCAGCAGGTGATTCGTCCCCGTCAACTGTGCAAGCATGATCGGCGCTCCGGCACAGGCGCATGCCCCCAGAGCCAGTCTCTGAAGCGGATCAAGAAAGACTTTCTTCCTCACTATCGCCTCGCGTAATGCTGCAATCACGACCAGGGTTATCAGGATGCTCAGCCCATAGCCGAGGAGGCTCTGGCCAACCGTGCTCAGCCACCGCAACCACGTGACTAGCGAAGGCGGTCCCAGAGAGTTCGCCACATACCCTCGAGCCTGTTGCGTCATCGACATCGCAGGTTTGATATTCGAGAGCCACCAGGGGGCCGCAACCAGCAACGCGAGTAAGCCGGCTTTCCATTGCAAGGACAGGTAGGGAATACCAAGCTCCCGACGCCGTCCCACGGCCAGCCACAGCACCAGAACTGGCACCACGATCGCAATAAATGACGCCTTCGCCAACAACCCAGTGCCGATGGCCAAACCCAGGCCTACCCAACTGTCCCAGTGTTCCAACTTATCGGTCCAGCACCTAAAGAGGTAATACAGCATCGCGGACGTTGCTAGGTATAGCGGCCCTTCTGTACTGAACCACATACTGGCGGAGATCACGAGCGGCGACAGGCAGAAGACCAAAACCGCGAATCCCCCTGCCACAGAGCTTCCGACCCGGCATGCAGCCAGATATACAAATAACGAACTCAATGCGAAGCATGCTAGCGAGACCAATCTTACTGTAACTGTGTTAAATCCAAATAGGCCGAGTACCGGGAGTGCAAGGACACGATAGGCCGGAGGGCGGCCCCAGCTTTTTATCAAAATTCTTCCTCCCAGTCGAAGCAGCATCCCATGCTGAAGGCGCTGGGCATCGATTTGCGCTTCGTTAAGGTACTCAGCCTCATCCCAACTAGCACCGTAAGGATGGTGAACCGACCAACAAATTGCGCCCACGATGATTATTATCATCGCAGCAGCCGCAAAGACCGGCCAAATGTTTACCTTCGACTTGATCTGTTCCATGCTTCTCGTTAGATGGTGAAGCCCATCGATTCTCCACGTCTCAAAACTGAACTCTACGCGTTATCACCCAAACGCCCGATCCCAGGTAGTCCAAGCCCCCTGCCATGCCTTTTCTATGAGAGCTCTCGGAATCCACTGTGCCAGAAGCCGCCAATCAAGAGAGTAATTGACTGACGCCAAGCCCTTTCGGTGAAACTCCCAGAAATCATGGCCTTTACGATGCCACGCGCAGGCGCTCTTGCTCAGAAAGGAAAAGTATTCACGCTCCGCCTTTTCCAGACACCGACGATATTCTTCCGCGCTCAAATAGTCCCGCCCGTGCATCACCAACATCGAGAAATGCAAGAAAAGCTCCAGTCCAAATGGACGTACCTTCGAGATGATCGATTCATTGTCGCGGCGCGTGTAGGTCAGAACCTGATGCACAAAACCGAAATTCCACGTCTTCAATAGATCGAAGCAGGCATGTTCATCTTCAAATGGCGCATAGCGCTCCTCATAGAAAGGATCCCTGGAACGTACAAGTTCTGACCGCAAGAGCAAGGACGTGGGCGTCCCGAACAGGTACTTACCTTGTAAGAAATAAAGCCGGCTGACCTCCCGCCCGGAGACCTCTGGGGTGGGATATGGAAGCCCGTCGAGACGGACTTCATCGCCTTCGAGTTCGTACGCAGCGACAATACCAACGCTCGGGTACGCCTCAGCGACTTCCACCATCCTGCGCACACAATCTGGGAACAGCCAATCGTCCGCTTGTACAACCTTGCAGTACTTGCTTTCAGGAGATATAACACGCAGAGCGGCATTGTAGTTCTGCACCTGGGACAGGAAGGCCGCATTGTGCTGAAGGCGGATTCTACCGAGATTTTGCCTGGCATAGCAATCCGCGATCTCCGCCGACTTATCCGTGCTGCAATTGTTGACTAAAACGTATTCCCAGTTCGTGTAATTCTGGCGGAGAACGCTGGTGATGCACTGTTCAAGATAGGCCTCAGTATTATAAAACGGCGTCACGAAGCTCACGAGCGGAGCTTCTGAATCCATCTCTGGCAGCACATCACTGCTTTCCATATGACATCTCGTCTCGGTTACTTGTACCGGGTGCGACCGGTGCCGATACAGAGCTGGGCTCGCCAGGCTGACCAAGGCCAAGCCGCCCAATCTCTGGCGTGCCTGCACAAATCTCCTCCTCTAAAAAGACTGTCGGGTTCCTTGGGGCCTGACGTCGGCGCCGGCCGAGCGCAAGCTGGGTGATATCCTGATATTGTTTTTGTAAGATCTCAAGGTACTGGCGGCAGGTGGCGGCTACCGTTGACTGCATGACTTCGCTGTGTGCGCGAAGCACGGACAAACGCTCAAGTAAATAATGAGTCTTGAACGACCGGATGTCGACGCAATACGTCGCCTGCCCCAGTTCCTCCATCAAGCACGTGACCTTGCGGTCGTAGGAAATGGCGATTGCCGGCTTTCCCGACAGGAAGGAAAGCAGTACACCATGCAGGCGACTCGCGACCACGAGGTCGACAGAGTGCAGCACAGCGAGCAACTCTCCTACGGTCCCAACGGTGCTTGTAAAGAGCTGGCCTCGACTTGCAGAGTCAAGTCCCAATCCCACATTTTTGTGGAGATCTATGAAGATCTGGTCATCTGGAGAAGAAGAAGAGAACAGTGTGACCGAATCTCCGCTGCGCAAGATCTCCCTAACAAAGCAGGCCAGTTCGGCAATGTAGCGTTCATATTGGACCTGATCCGCTGTCGGCCACAACCCGGCGTGACCGTAGGCAATGGGACTGACACCAACGTGAAATGCCGCGCCTTCAGCTCTTCTACTCGGTTCAATCGAAGCGGCGGAAAGGCTGAAAGCTAGGTCGGGGACTACCAGACCGTCCGCGCGCAGAGTTATGCCGAGTGCGAGTCGCCGCGACTCCGCATCTCGGTACGAACGGTAGCAGGCCAATGACAGTGCCGTCCTCAAAAACAATCTGGTCAGCCGCGACTCTATGCGGCAAGCGCCCACACACAAAAAAACGACTGAACTTCCGGCAGCTCTGGCTAGCACCGACCACTTCATCAGAGCATACGGGTGCGCCCAGCTGCCTCCCCACTCCTCATCCAGTTGTCCACCGCCCGCAATCACAAGCACATCGACCTTGCGCAACAGTCGGTAACTCCGAATGACGTGGACGGCTTCATCAATCAGGATCCTGATCCAAACAGCGAAGAGCCCCGAGCGAGCCAATCGTCTCAAGCGGCCGAATAAACTCACGGCCGCCTCCGGGGTGGGCGATGAGTGCACACCATCCCGCTTTTCGTCATTCACCCGCGTGATCCGGTAATGCGGACGTGACGTCGCCGCTAGGGGATAGCACGGAATGTGGTGCCGCGCGGACGTCCCACCAGGGTACAGAGTAACACCGCACAACCAAATCTGCGGATCGCATCTGCGAAAACCCGCAATTAGCGCTTCCTGTATCGCGGCATCACCTAAGTTACCCCCATCATACGGACTTAGCAAGGCAACACGGCCCGATCCTCCTCGTGCCTCCCAACCCTTCATGAACCCGTCCCGCATCTCACCTTGACCACTGCCCCCGACAGTTATCCTTGCCCGAATTCCAATTCTGCGCTACTAACCCGCCCAACCGCACAAACCCACCAACCTCCCCTATACCTTACCTCACACCAGGTGCACCAAATCAATCGAGACCTCGCCCGATTCCCTACGCCTAGCGAGCCATCCCTTCATCGGGCAATCGAGACCCCACCCAGAACGACCAAATGTCTCTACCCCTCGTTCTACCCCACACACTAGATAGCCTCCACAACAACCAGGTCTGATTTATACCCAACGACAATGCGCAGTGCTACCGGTCAGGACCCGATCGATTTCCTACACCCCTTTTCACCAACCGAGCCTCCGGAGCGCGGTTGCAGCTATCTTGTTCCCCACCCTTCCTGATATACCAGTTTTGTATTTCAGCGCCGCCCGATATCTTTCTATAGTCCCGTGCACCAGCACCTCGTAGAGTGATCGCGGATCATCATATCTACCATTTCTTCCCAATAGCGACGCTTTCTTATTCCAGTCAACGTCCCAAATATTTAACTTGCGAAACCTGTCGACTCCGTACGTATCGAAATACCTCAACACCTCCTCATCCCACCAATAGCTTCCCTGCGAACCATTCCTTATGACCCTATATTCGTCCAGCCATTTATAATCTGATATCCATTCCGGCTCTACTGGAATAACAGGCACGTTATAGGTCTTAATCTTCGTATCTTGATATGTAATACATGCATCCCACGGCCGCCTTATATTTTCTATGTATTCAAAGCACTTGTACCATCGATGCTTACTAAACATCCTCTCCGGATCGAGATAAATATAATGCAACAGTTTGATTTGCTTTAATCGTATCTCTTTTCCCGTGGTAACAGGAATTTTGCAGCTTCCCTTTCTTGTACCCCGATATTCTGAGCCATCATCAACAAACGCTCTGGCCTGAAAATACTCCTGTGAAAAGTTCGCACATCTGTCAAGGCCAGGCAATAATTCAAGCAGGTCAAGTAGAAAACTCGTTCCTGGCTCAGCGTTGACCATAAGGTCCCACTCGGGACTTCCACTCCAATTGGCGGAAAGCATTTCATCCGCATCTAAACTAATTATTAAACGCCTACCCGGAATTTGTCGCGCCTCGTCTATTAACAATTTTCTTCGACAATGCTCATCGAAGCGCGGGTCGGTGCGGGTTAATACTTTCACATAGTTGTAGGCGCGTGCGACTTTGACACTACCGTCGGCAGAGCCGTCGTCTAACACTATGATGAAATCAGCCCACCGCCTGGCACACTCTATAAAGTGCTTAAGAATCCAGGATTCATTCTTAACTGGGACTAGACAAATAACATTAGTTTTGGGCATTGCCGAGTCTCGAAGTGCTTGATTATCTCTTCCGGTCCGGTCCGGGGAGTGATTGGAGCGCCGGTCGCGCCGGAGGGGCATCACAACTTGCGCGCCTATCCTGTCGCGCCGCTTGCGTCGCCGCAGATATGACGCGTACTGTGGGAATGTTGCCGGCTGATGCTGTATGAATCTCTTGTCGAACAACTCGCGGGAAGCAATGGGCGGCGCCACGCACATCGTCATGGGAACTTACATAGATAGTGGCAGCCGCTCCCATAGGTCGTATGCAGTTTGCGTGTCGTAC
>Ga0187803_10000998_pt1 | contig 11013 bp, 6 predicted proteins | sample NC_wetland_sal_i_2_FD_132425 | JGI IMG/M metagenome (GOLD analysis project Ga0187803, IMG submission 132425) | Wetland sediment microbial communities from Neuse River Estuary, North Carolina, USA - Control_3 | ecosystem: Environmental > Aquatic > Freshwater > Wetlands > Sediment | place: USA...
AGATAACGGGCCCAGACTCGTGACGCCACGGCATGGGCAGACCCACGATTTCGGTTGTCACGCCCTCCCTCAATGCGGGGGACTATATCGAGGAGCTCATAGAATCTCTCGAAATTCAGACCTTCCAAGATTATGAACACATTGTTGTAGATGGGAAGTCTACCGACGGCACGATCTCCATCCTGAAGAGGCATGAAAACAGGTCGAACTTCAAGTGGATTTCTGAGCCTGACACAGGAATCTATGAGGCTGTGAACAAAGGATTGGCGATGGCCAAGGGAGAGATCCAAGCGTTCCTTCCCGCCGACGACCTCTACCTGCCTTGGGCGTTCGACCTGGTCGCCAGCAGGTTTGACGCTGAAAAGCACACCGACGTGGTCTACGGCGACACCCTGATCAGTCGAATGGGAAGCAAGTACGCTATGGTGTACTTCAACCCTGACCCTCATGGGCTTGAAAAGTTACTCCTCACTTACGCCCCGGCTACAACTCCGTTCTTCTGGCGAAGAAGGGTGTTCGAGAATCTTAGAGGGTTCGATCCCAGGTTCAGAATTGCAGGCGATTACGATTTCGTCGCGAGGGCAAGTGGCAAGCACACCTTCTCAAAGATATCTGAAGTCCTCACGTTATGGAGATTCAGACCTACCAGCAAGACGAGGGACAGGAGGTCACTTCTTCGAGAGTCGGCACGGGTGAGCTCAAGGATTGGGGGGTTGCGCTCCCTTGAAAGCCCCTCCCTGATGTACTTTAGGATGCTGGGTCAGTTTCTGCAGAACTCGTATCCATCCTTCTGGCGATTGTTCTTGCATAGTGGGGGGAGGGACGTTCACGATGAATGGGCGAATCTGTTCAAGTCAAATGCGATCTCGAGAGCAAGGCTAGTTCGAGACCTGTTGACGCCGCTAACCTCGCAATACATGCTGGCGCAAGAATTCAGGTCGAGGTTCTTCCCAGGGTACGTCGATATCGACAAGCTCACGAGGCCGGGAATGGATCGATAGGCCGATGCCGGCTTGGGTCTGAGCTTGCCTCCGAGAACCAAAGGACCAGGGGAAGTGATGTACTTCTCGACCCGCAGTCCATCCGAAAGAACCCTCAAGATGGCCAGAATCGCAGCCGAGTCCGGATACCGGGTTGCTGTGGTCGAATGGGACCGCTCCGGCTCCCGGCTTAGAGTGGAGAAGGAAGGCTCGATCGAGTTCACCAGATTGCCACTCAAGTCTCCATACGGAGCGGCGGCAATCCTAGTCCTGCCTCTTTGGCTAGCATACGTGTCGGTAATTCTGCTAAGAACCAGATTCCACCTTGTGCAACCAAAGAACCTCGATAACCTCCTTCCTGCGCTTCTTATCCGAAGACTAAGGGGATTCAAAGTCGTCTATGACATGGCAGATTTCTATAGCGATACGTACGCAAGCGGAGCTCCACTCCTTCGCAGTCTCGCTCGCTTCCTCGAGAGGAGTCTGACCAAGGCGAGTGATGCTGTTGTGCTCGCTGAGCCAGGCCAGATGCGACAGGTGGGTGCTTCTCGTCCGCCGACCAACTGGATGACCTTCTACAACGTCCCATTCTCTGCCAACCCGATTTCACCTGGAGAAAATGGATCCGCCGTGAAGGGAGGGGTTCTGAGTCTGCTCTACATCGGCACCTTCCCTCGAGATAGGACCAGAGCATTGCTGAATCTTATGGAGGCGACGAGGGCTCTGCCAATCCAACTAACGATAGCAGGTTTTGGACAGGATCTGAACGCCATCGCACAATTCGCATCGAGCCTCCCGAATGTTGTGTTCCTGGGCAAAGTCCCCTCCGGCGAAATAATGCCCCTGACGGAGAAGAGCGACATCGTCGTCCTGCCGTACGATTCCCGCTTCAGGAACTACGCTGGGGTATTGGGCACAAAAATCTTCGAGGCGATGGCCGCAGCCAAGCCGATTCTAGCGCAGAAAGGAACAGCATCCGGAAACCTTGTCAGCGAATACTTGTTGGGATACCTAACTGACTTCTCGAAGACAAACATTCTTAGAGAAACCCTGGAGCAAATCATGCAAGCATCGAGGGCGGATCTGGAGCTCATGGGTCGTCGTGGAAGAGCCTTAATGGATTTGAACTTCAATCCAAAGACCATTGCGGAAAGGTATAGGGCCGTGCTAGACAGGGCAACCGTATCTCCATGACTTCTCGTTTGATATCGGTGTCAAGAGCTCAAGTAGTTCGACTATCACAACTAACTCCTCGTGAATACACCACACTCCCGACGTAGCGGGCACGCTCTAGTTTATCGACTCCAAAGAGCCGGTGCCTGACAACATTGGCAAGGGCTCGGCCGCGGCGCCAACGAGTTCAGCCTGGACTGTATAATGAATTTCTGGAAACCATTTTCCGGACCTGTTTGGGGGCGAGTCCCGCCGGATTCGAACCTGCTTGAGGGCTAACCCACCCACCGGCCTGAGTTTGGGTCCAATCTCAGCACGGTACCTTTCGAGTTCGACCAGACTCGAACCCAGGAAACGGGCTGAGTCCCTATGGTGTAACCCCCAGCCTAGCGGCAGCAGGGCTTTCCACCCGCAGGTCAAAAGCCCTCCGCCGGCTCATAAACGATAAGCTCAGAATAGCCTCTGCTCGTCTGGAATAGCTAGATTCTAGCTATTTGAGCGAGTGGCTGTGAGGTCTAATCAGATCGATTCTCGAACTTATCAAGTTCGGGCTGAACCTAGATGGGTTCAGCCCAGGCTGGGGATGTACCGGGTTCCGGAATGGATTCGCACAAAAAATTGTTGAAACCCACCACCTCGCCCGTTCACTAGCCCCACAACGGCTTTATCATACGACCCTGAGCTCGACTGAAAGGAACCTATGTCCCAAGGCGAGCGCAGACTCGCGGCGATTATGTTCACCGACATGGTCGGCTATACCGCCCTGGGCCAGAAGGACGAATCTCTGTCTCTAGCAGTCGTCGAAGCACAGCAGAGATTGCTGAGACCGGTGCTGGCGAGGCATAGGGGTCGAGAGGTCAAGACGATGGGTGACGCTTTCCTGGTCGAGTTCGCGAGCGCTGTAGAGGCGGTGCGGTGCGCCTATGACATCCAGAGGTCGGTGAGGGAGTTCAACCTGGCCCTGTCAAGTGAGAAGAGGATGCACATCAGGATAGGGATCCATGTTGGAGAGGTAGTCGAGAAAGGGGGAGACATCTACAGCGACGCGGTCAACGTCGCGTCCAGGATACAACCTATTGCAGATGACGGTGGCGTCTGCCTCACTCAACAGGTGTACGATCAGGTCAAGAACAAACTCGAGTTCCCGTTGGAAAGTCTCGGGAGCAAGTTCCTGAAGAACGTCAGCGCCCCCTTGGAGGTATACAGGATGGTGATGCCCTGGAGCGAAGAGAAGGTCATTCCACAGCCACAACTCAACAGGAATAGAATCGCCATCCTACCTTTCGTTAACATGAGTCCAGACCCCGCAGACGACTACTTCTCTGACGGCATGACTGAGGAGATGATCTCGGCCCTATCGAAGGTCAGGGGCCTTGAGGTCATCTCTCGAACTTCGGTGATGCAGTACAAGAACAAGCCGAAGGGCATGATCGACATAGGCAGGGAGTTGAACGTCGGGACGCTCATGGAGGGGAGCGTGAGGAAGGCAGGAAGCAAGGTGAGGATAACGGTTCAGCTCATTGAAGCGGGAAGTGACAAGCACCTGTGGGTTGACAACTTCGACAGGAATCTGGAAGACATCTTCAAGGTGCAGAGCGATGTGGCTGAGAAGGTAGCCTCTTCTCTGCAGATCAGGCTCATGACTGAGGACAAGAAGAGGATTGAGAAGGGAGGAACGCCGAACGTGGAAGCCCACACCCTGTACCTGAGGGGGAGGGTCAACCTCTGGAGGCAGGATGCAGGTTCCCTGCGAGCTGCTGTTGACTGTTTCGAAAGGGCGCTCCAGTTGGACCCGAGCTACGCACTGGCTTGCTGCGGTCTGTCGAGAGCATACTCGTTCATGGCCGTCTTGGAGATGGTAGAACCGAAGGAGGCCTACCAGAAGGCTGAGCTGTACGCCCGGAAGGCCCTAGATCTTGACGGGACTCTCGCAGAGGCACACGCCGCCCTGGACGGTCCGCTCATGAGCAGGTATGACTTCAAGGGCGCCGAATCGGAGCTCAGGAGGGCGATCGAAGTGAACCCCAATCTAAGTGAGGCATTTTTCTGGCTACCCGGTTTGTGCGAGCTAGGGGGCAGACGGGGCGACGCCATGAAGGCGATAGAGCAGGAACTGCGCCTGGATCCCTTCTCTGTGCAGACCTCCGGGAGCGTGGGGAGCTGGTATCTCCTCTGCGGGGAGTACGACAAGGCGGTCAAGCATCTGAAGGACGCGGTTGAGCTCGACCGGAACGCCTCGCTCTATCTCAACAACCTTGGGTTAGCTCACATTCTTGTCGGACTCAAAGACGAAGGGCTAGGAGAAGCGAAACGGGCGTGGGAGCTGGGTTTTAGGTCCGCCAGTGACCTTGCCCTCGCATTTGTTATGGCTGGGAAGTCCGAGGAGGCAAGGAGGCTTATCGCTGAGTTCGAGAAACCAGGAGAAGGCAAGCACGTGCCCTCGACCTCTGTGGCAGGAGCCTATGCAGTCCTTGGCGAGAAGGAGAAGGCCCTGGAATGGCTCGAAAGAGCATACGAAGAGCGCGGAGGCTACCTCCCCTGGACAAAGCTTGACCTCGCCTTTGAGAACGTGTGGAAAGAACCACGATACCTGACGCTTCTTGAAAAGATGGGCCTGAGGTAGAAGTCTGGCCACGCCCGTACACTCTTTGCTATCTCCACGCTCGGTCACCCCACAACGGCTTTATCGTCCACCTCTCTTCTCAACTGAACGGAAGCCTTGTCCCAGAGCGAGCGGAGACTCGCGGCGATAATGTTCACGGACATCGTTGGATTCACCTCTCTGGGTCAGGAGAACGAGTCTGCCGCCCTTGATCTGCTTGAGAGGCACAGGCAGCTGCTTCGTCCCCTCTTCTCCAAGCACGCGGGTCACGAGATAAAGACCATAGGGGACGCATTCCTGGTCGAGTTCGGAAGTGCCTTGGAGGCCACTCTTTGCGCCATCGACATCCAGAGCACCATTCACGGTCGCAATCTCGAGCGTGGCGAGAAGCTGCAAGTCAGGGTGGGAATCCACGTCGGGGATGTAGTGCATCAGGGAGGAGATGTGCTGGGCGATGCGGTGAATGTTGCTTCGAGGATCGAGCCGTTGGCTGAACCGGGCGGAATATGCGTCTCCGAACAGGTGCAGGGTCATGTCAAGAACAAGATCTCGTACCCGTTGGTCAAGCTCGACGCTCAAAGACTGAAGAATGTCAGAGAGCCAATCGACGTCTACAGGGTTGAATTGCCATGGGAGGAAAAGGAAATCGAAACCGGAGCGAACCTACAGCTCGATAGAAGACGAATCGCCGTGTTGCCCTTCGCGAACATGAGTCAGGACTCTAGTGATGAGTACTTCTCCGACGGCATGACCGAGGAGCTGATCTCGACCACATCTTCAATCACAGGCCTGACCTTGATTGCTCGCACATCAGTGATGGGCTACAAGGGAACAACTAAGAAAGTCGAGGAGATTGGGAAGGAGTTGAGCGTGGGGACAGTCCTGGAGGGCAGCGTCCGCAAGGCAGGGAACAGGCTGCGCATCACAGTCCAGCTCATAGACGTGCAGAGTCAGGGACACCTCTGGGCACAGAGCTACGACAGGGAGCTGGACGATGTCTTTGCCGTTCAGAGCGACATCGCGAAGCGGGTGGCTGACGCCCTCAGAATACGGATCCTGCCCAATGATGAAAAACAGATTGAGAAGAAGCCGACGAAGAGCACCGAAGCCTACGCCCTTTACCTGAAGGGCAGATACTACTGGAACGAAAGGAGTAAGGAGGGCCTTCTCAAGTCGGTCGAGTACTTCAAGCGGGCAATCGAAATTGATCCAGAGTATGCTCTGGCCTACGCTGGCATCTCTGACAGCTATGGCGTGCTTGGGAACCATGGGTACCTTCCGGGCCATGAAGCGTTCACCAAGTCGAAGGAGAACGCGCTCAAGGCAGTTCAATACGACGATTCGTGCGCTGAGGCCCACACATCTCTCGCGGGTGCACTCGAAGGCGAGTATGATTGGGAAAACGCGGAGAAGGAGTACAAGAGGGCGCTAGAGCTTAACCCGAACTACGCGACCGGTCATCACTGGTATTCGATGCTGCTCAGTGCAAGAGACAGGTTTGACGAAGCGCTCCGCGAGGCTTTCCGTGCTCAGGCACTCGACCCCCTATCCCCCATGATAATGGCCTTCTGCGGGACTGTCTATGAAGCGATGCGGAAGTATGACCTCGCAGAGGAGCAGCTGAAGAAGGCTCTCGAAATCGACCCCAACTTCGTCCCTGCTCACGGTAACCTTTACTCTGTATACCTCAGGGAAGGGAGGTACGAAGAGGCGGAGAGGGAATTGGATGAACTCGGGAGAATACAGCCTAGCCTCCAACCAGCGAATAGAGCCGCGCTGGCTGAACTACGCGCCTTTGCTGGGAAGAAAGAAGAAGCGCGTGGAATCCTTCAAGAGCTCAGCAGTGCACGTAGTGACATCTACATTCGACCCTACAGCATCATACTGGCCTATGTTGGGTTGGGAGAGAATGAAAAGGCGATAGAGATGATTGAGAAGGCATACGATGATGGTGAAGACTGGCTCCATGTCATAGCGACAGACCCCCTGTTCGCAACCGTAAAGTCGGAACCGAAAGTCGTCGCAGTTCTGAAAAAGATTGGAGTAGGAAACTAATCTCCCAAACGTGACGGTCGTAGAAACCCTAAGGTCTGGGCTGACCCCAGGTTCAGGGACTTGAAAAGAAGTCAGCTTGGAGTAGATTCGGCTGGGTTAGTACAAGACGACAACACACGGTCAGGGCCCGGGACTCGGTTATTCCCTCTGAAGTCACCCCACAATGGCTTTATCATGCAACTCTATGCTCAACTGAACGGAAGCCTTGTCCCAGAGCGAGCGGAGACTCGCGGCGATCATGTTCACGGACATCGTCGGCTATACCGCTCTCACCCAGCAGAAGGAGTCTGCAGCCCTCCAAATGCTTGAAGAGCACAGAGAGCTCCTCCGCCCCATCTTCATCAAGCACAGAGGCCGCGAGGTGAAGACCATCGGCGACGCCTTTCTCGTCGAGTTCGGGAGCGCCCTTGAAGCCACTCTTTGTGCGGTCGACATCCAGAACAGCGTCCGCAGCATGAACCTCGAGCGCGGAGGGAACCTACAGGTGAGAATCGGGATTCACATCGGGGACGTGGTGCGCCAGGGGGACGACGTGCTAGGCGATGCCGTGAACATATGCTCTAGGATCTACCTGCTCGCCGAGCCCGGCGGCGTCTGCATCTCGGAACAGGTGTATGACCAGGTCAAGAACAAACTCGAACTGCCTCTGGTGAGCCTGGGAGAGAAGAGCCTCAAGAACGTCGCAGGCGGGGTCGAGGTGTACAAGGTGTTAGGGCCATGGGAGGAGAAGGTGAAAGGCCCGGAAGCCGGCGCCGACAGGGACAGAATCGCCATCCTGCCCTTCAGAAACATGAGCCCCGACCCAAACGACGAGTTCTTCGCGGAGGGGATCACCGAGGAGGTCATCTCTACTGTCTCCGGAATCAGTGGACTAAGCGTCATTTCCAGAACCTCTGTGATGGGCTACAAAGGGAGTACAAAGAAGGTAAAAGAAATTGGGAAGGAGCTCGACGTCGGCTCTGTCCTAGAGGGGAGCTTCAGGAAGGCAGGGAACAGGATTCGCGTAACCACACAGCTAATTGACGTAGCTGGAGACAGACATCTTTGGGCCCAAAGCTACGACAGGAACATGGATGACGTCTTCGAAGTCCAGAGTGACATTGCGAAGCAGGTAGCGGACGCGCTGAGGGTAAGGATCCTCTCCCGTGAGACCGAACGGGTCGAGAAGAGGCCGACCGAAAACACAGAGGCGTACACTTCCTATTTGAAAGGGGTGTACCTCTACGGACAGAGAACGGGCGAACAATTCGTGAGGGCCGTCAGGGAAGCGGTCAAGTGTTTCGAGCTGGCGGTAAAGGAGGACCCCGGTTTCGCTTTGGGATACGTCGGGATTTCTAGCTGCTGCTTGAAGTTCATCGAGTTCGGAATTGAAACGGAAGCTAACAAAGAAAGGGCGAAGAGAACAGCAGCCCAGGCCCTTGAGCTCGACCAAGGGCTTGCAGAAGCTCACAGCGCCATTGGATGGGCATCGATGTACAACCTCGACCTCAGAACGGCAGAGGAAGAGCTCAGGAGGGCGATAGAACTCAAGCCGAGCGACGCAAACGCTCACAACGGATACCACTTCGTTCTGCTATTCCGGCATAGGTGGGATGAGGGCCTCAAGCACATTGAGAGGGCCGTCGAACTCGACCCGCTCTCGCCACTGCTTTGCGGGGTCCACGGTCAGTACTACTATGACAGAAGAGACTACCCCAGAGCGCTCGAACTGTACAAGAGGGCTGTCGAGTTGGGGGGGAGTAGCGCCTTGTCCGAGGTTGCTTTCGTATACGGAAAGATGCACATGTTCGAAGACATGAAGCGCGACTACGCGGCTTGGGTGGAGCTCATTAGAGGCTCCTTGCCCCTCGCAGAGACCTATGCGCGCATAGACATGGCTTACCTCGAGGATGACAAGGAGACCGTCAGAAGCCTCGTGCCCGAGCTTGAGGCCAGCTTTGGAAAGGACCAAGGCATCCTCGCGATGTGGGTTGCTACCTACTACTTCTACCTGGGCGAGAACGACAAGGGGTTCGATTGGCTCGAGCGCAGCTACTCCAGGAGGGAAGCAAATCTACCGTGGATTTCCATCCACCCTGGGTTTGACAACATCCGCACCGACCCCCGGTATCACGACCTCCTGAAGAGGCTGGGATTGGATTGACAACAGTCGACGGAGAGCGGAGACTCGCGGCGATAATGTTCACTGACATAGTTGGATACACGGCACTCACTCAGAGGAGTGAACCCCTTGCTATGAAGCTCCTCGAAAGGCACAGGGAACTCGTCCGTCCCATCTTCTCGAAGCACTCAGGCAGAGAGGTCAAAACGATTGGCGATGCGTTCCTTGTAGAGTTCAACAGTGCCCTTGAGGCCACCGAGTGTGCCGTCGAGATGCAGAAGGCTCTCCACAAGTTCAACGAGAGCGCGATTGAAAGAGTCCTCATGCGGGTCGGGGTGCACGTCGGGGACGTCATCCACCGGGACAACGACGTGTACGGCGACGCTGTCAACATAGCTTCACGAATCGAACCCTTTGCTTCATCGGGAGGCATATGTATCTCGGAGCAGGTTTACGATCAGGTCAGGAACAAAGTTCCCTACGAGCTGGTGAAGCTCCAGCCGAGGGAGCTCAAGAATGTCGCATTTCAGATTGACGTTTACAAGCTGGACTTACCCTGGGAGGCTGGCCTGAAACCAGAATCAGAAGAGAGCCAACATCGACTGGCCGTCCTCCCATTTGTCAACTACAGCCCCGACCCTAACGATGAATTCTTCGCAGACGGGATGACAGAGGAAATCATTTCCTCCGTTTCGGGAATCAGTGGTCTCAGCGTCATATCTAGGACATCGGTGATGAGCTACAAGCGGAAGGAAAAGAAGGTCTCGGAGATCGGAAGGGAACTCGGGGTGGGATCGGTCCTCGAAGGGAGCTTTAGAAAATCAGGTAGCAAGATACGGGTCACCACCCAACTAATCGATGTTGCTGGAGACAAACACCTTTGGTCCCAGAACTATGACAGGGAGCTGGACGACATCTTCAAGGTCCAGGATGACATAGCGGGCAAGATTGCAGAAGCATTGCGAATGAGGTTCGCAGGGGAACAGGGGCCGTTTCGTGTGCACACCGAGAATATGGAGGCCTACGCCCTCTACCTGAAGGGACGTTCCCTCTGGAACAAGAGAGACCACGATGGGGTTTTGGGATCGGTGAAGTTTTTCCAAGAGGCGATCAGGTTAGACCCCGACTATGCGAGGGCGTACGCAGGACTCGCTGACGCCTACTCTGTCGCCGCGAGCTTCGAGTATATGGCTCCGGCCGATGGGTATTCCAAGTCGAAGGAAGCTGCAACGAGGGCGTTGGAACTGGATGATTCACTCGCCGAGGCTCATACGTCGTTAGGGTGTTACCTGTCTGGCGATTGGAGGATTGAAGAGGCCCTACGAGAGTTCCGAAGGGCGATTGAGCTCAACCCAAGCTATGCTACAGCACACCAATGGTATTCTGACAATCTGCGGGAAATGGGGTTGATGAAAGAGGCGACGGAGGAGATCAAGAAGGCACGTGAGTTAGATCCGCTGTCCCCGATAATCAGGCTGAGTGAAGGAAACACGAGCGTCGTAAGCGGAAGGTTGGACGAGGCGATCGCAATATGCGACAAGCTGATCGAGGACGAGCCTACCTTTGCCCAATCCTATGGGCTGCGTTCCTACTGTTTCATGGTAAAGGGGATGAAGGAGAGGGCTGATGCCGACTTGGAAGCCTGGGGCAAACTTACTCGGAATCAGTATGGAGACGCATACAGGCTCGAGCACGACAAGCGTAGTCTCTGGTATGGAGAGAAAGAGAGAGCCTCGTCCATAATCGAGGAAATCATCTCGAAGGTCGGAACGCCACTAATCTGGGACATGGACGTTGCTGAATGCTACGCAATCCTCGGCAACAGAGACGAGTTCTTCAAATGGGCCGATAAGGCAATATCTGCGAAGGTAATTTCCGCAGCGTGGCTCCGTTCTTCTCTTTACTTTGATAAGGTGAGGGACGACCCGCGCTTCCCTGAGATTTTCAAGAAGCTGGGCCTACCATACTGAGCAGCATGAAATCCACTTTCAAAACCTGTTTGGGGGCCGCCCCAGCTCTTTTCTTGATCTAAGCCTGGCAAGAGCTTCTCACAAACGACTCTGGCACCCAGGGCTTTCCACCCGCAGGTCCAAAGCCCTCCG
>Ga0187803_10000999_pt1 | contig 11012 bp, 10 predicted proteins | sample NC_wetland_sal_i_2_FD_132425 | JGI IMG/M metagenome (GOLD analysis project Ga0187803, IMG submission 132425) | Wetland sediment microbial communities from Neuse River Estuary, North Carolina, USA - Control_3 | ecosystem: Environmental > Aquatic > Freshwater > Wetlands > Sediment | place: USA...
GCCCATCCAGGAATGGAGCCAATGAGTACAATCCACAGCCGGTTAGAAGTGAAAAGCGAGTTTTTGCTATCTGCCATTATGGCACCCATAATTTTCCATTAAAGGTATAGTAAATTCCTTCCGTAACTAGTGCAACTCCGACAATGACTGGAAGGGCGCCTACGGCCATAGTAGCAACACCAGCGCCGAACTCCAGAGCCGACCCTGCGGCCACAGCCTCGCCAGCCATACCCGCTCCAAAGTCGATCGCTACCCATCCACTATAAATGGAAACCCCGCCGGTTGTGACCATTGCTCCTGGGATTGCGAAATGATTGGTCATGAAAAGATCAAAGTTGTCAGATGTCTCGAGGATGCCTCCAATGGGGTCAGAGGAAGGCGAGCTAGATAGCTGGACCGGACTAACGGTTGGTTCAATGAGAGTATCGGGAAGCGTGGCATTAGTTGTCGTGATGTCGATCGGTGTCGTTGTAACATCGGAAGCCGTCGTGTTGCCCGGGCAGGGGTACGCGCCGGTGTTGCTGTTAATGCAAATGTGATCTTGAGAGTCTGACGGGGCCGGTGGGCCACAGGACGCATCATTGCTGGCGCACTGCACACCGCTGTTGTCTTGTGTGCCGCCAACCGTGGGATCGCTAGCTCCACCGCCTCCCCCACCACTCCCACCATCTCCACCTCCACCTCCACAACCATCATCGTCTTCGCACCACGGGTCGACCGCTATGGCGTCTAACCCCGTAGGGTCAACGACACTCAGGGGAGTGTTTCGCGCATAAACGTAGCGATTAATCGACTGAGGATCAGTCAAATGAAACGCGCCAATTCCGGATGGGTCCGGGGACGACCAGCGGCCCTCGGTGCTGTATTCCCGAGCAGGAAAATCGAATAGCCCAGCGGCGGTATCCTGGCGCTGGCCTGTAAACGCTGGATCGGTTGATCCCAAAGGAGCATAGGTTTCACCGAATGGCGCGTAAGCAAGGTCGAAAGATACAGTTCGAGAAGAAGTCGAGCCGAGGCGGACGCTGCCGAGGTGGTCGGAGTGACCGTAGTAGAGCAAGCCGCTTGCGTTGTAGACGGCCTGCGCGCCTCCCACGAGAGGGACTATGGCTTTTTGGACCGTTTGGCCGCTCATGATGGCAAATTTACCACCGTGCGGACCATATACGAATTGGGTGTACGAGCCGGAACGATTCTGCTCCACCATTCTGCCAAGCGCGTCATAAGTCATGTTCACAGTGTCGATGGTGACCGGTTTTCCCGCGGAGTCCCAGCTATAGGTGTGCAAAGGATCGGTGAGCAGGTTGCCGTTGTTGTCGTACGTTGGCGTGAACGAGCCCACGGCGGTCATCCGGTTGGTGGACGAAGAGTAGGTAGCCTGAAAGGACATGCTCCCGCTCTTGGAAATATTTCCAAAGGCGTCGTAAGAGAAAGTTTGAGACCAGACGGAACCGCAATTTACAGACTGGATGCGCATCAGATCGTCATACACGTACGCGCAGGATTGCGTGTCCGCGCTATTCAGCGCGTCGGTAATGTTGAGATTTTGCAGGGTAGCATTTGCGTTCCAGGTTAGGACACCTTTAAGAGATTGCCCATTCACGCTGAATTGGTACTGCGTCATCCGATCCGTGTTTGGGTCGTAGGTGAAGGAATCCGTGTCCGTAGAACCAAAGGTGATGGAAGTGGGCTGGCTGGCGTTATTGAAAACGGTATTTGTCACCGGGTTTTGCCCCGATGATGCGGAGACTTGGTAAACGCGGCCTTCGCCGTCAGGATTAAACGTGAACGTGGGGAGGCTGGACAATCCGGATAGCTGCTTCATGGCTCCGTTGGCCCAGTATTGTTCGGCAACGTGGTAGTAACCGCCAGAGTTGGGAGTCTTCTCGTAGACGTCCGAAGGCTCACCACGAACCGTATAACTCATTCCGATGTCGGTTAGTTTAGTCGAGCATGGCGAAACACAGGTATATGCTTCGGCGAGATGTGATTTGGCGTTGGACATGTTGACGCTGTTGACCGTGGCGGCGTCGTACACGAAGTACTTCTTCGGTGTCACAGAAGAGTAACTGCCCGATGGATAGGTCACGGAGAGTGGGCGATGGAGAGCGTCATAAGAATAGCAGGTCACGTTGCCGACGGCGTCAACCCGTTTCACGAGGTCGCCGTTGGAGGTCCCGCACGTGGAATCTCTGTCATAGGTATAGGTGGTCGTACCGGATTCTGCCTCGGTTTCTGACGTCAATCGGCCCATCAAGTCGTAAACGAACGAACGGGTCTGTGTCGAACTGGACTGGGCGTTTTGCGTGACCCCCGTGAGGCGTCCGAGAGCGTCCCAAGTGTATTTGGTCCAGAATCCAGTCTGCGAATTCGTCTGAGCACAGTTCCCGCTGCCAGTTGAGGTTGTCATCTCGCAAACAGAAGTCAATCGGTCTAGCGCATCGTACTGCGACTGGTGCTGCTTGGTGTGCTCACCGGTGGGAGCGGGACCTCGCGTCACGACAACGTCATTCTGCGAGTACACATTGCTCACCGTGCCATTTCCGCTGTCCGTGATGCTGGTGGCGCGGCCCAAGGCGTCATACGTGGTGGTCTTGCCGGGGGCGCTGGAACTGGTTTGTCCAGCGCTGGCGGCGAAGGGCAGCGTGGCACGATACGGTCTTCCCGCGAAGTCATAATCCGTCTCCACGGTGTCAAAGGTGGAGCCAGAGGGCGCTTGCCTGGCCTGTTTGAGAGAAGGACGCCCCTGATTGTCGCGGGTAGAGAGAACGTCGGACGCGGAACTGCCGCTCACAATGGGCAAATCGGATTCGGCCTGCGTTTGTCCTGTGTACGTGAAGCTAGCGGAAGCGTTGGTCGGATCGGTCGCAGATTCTGGCCTCCAAAAATAGGGATCGGTCGTAAAGGATTTTGAGATCTTATTGCCGTTCTCATCCGTGACAGAAGTTTGCACACCGCCGGTGCAGTTCCAAGTCATCGAACGGGAGAGGCTCAATGGCTCAGCCACACTCGTTGGGAAAGTATTCCCGCAGGCGCCATATGTGTACGTGGTTTGAGCGCCGTTCACATCTGTAGCAACATAGACGTTGCCCGTATCGAAGTAACTGTACGACTTCGTGAGATAGGTTGACCCAGCCTTGTAATAGTTGACACTCAGGAGGTTGCCGCGAGACCCGGCTGGAGTAGTGTGTTGCGGGGTGCCAGTGGTTGCAGTTACTGTGTCGCCGTAATTGTAATTTATTTGGGAAACGGTTGCGCCGGATCCGTTGGTTACGGTTACTTGCTGACGGAATGCAGTGATATTGGTGAGGGAAGCGTAGGTGATTGCGGTTTTCTTCAGCAACGCGCCTCCACCGGTGCCGTAGTCGTAGTCGTCCTGCTCGACGAGCGAGCCGCCGGAATTGTATTTATAAATATGCTGTGACTGGAGATTTGCGGAACCGGGCAGAATCGTTGTCACGTTTCTTTGTGTGATTGGAGAAGAGACCGCTGTCGTCGCGCAGTTTGTAGTGTTTGTGTTGTAGCAAATGGTATTTGTGCGGAGAAGGGTGCCGGATGAGGAAGAGCCTTGATACGTCGCCCGCTGCGTTTCGTAAAAGTTATTCGTGCTTGGGCTGGCAGAGTCTCTCTGGAAGTCGATCACGGTATCATCGCCAACCGAGCCTTGATTTGCCGGGTCGGGCGGCGTGGTGATCTTGGTCTGCCAGTGGGAGCCGGAGACCTGCGACCGCGCATACGTCCAGGTGCCGTCGGGGGTGGTGCGGGTAAGGGTGGCGCCGCTGCCATCGGTGAAAATGCCACTATTGCTAGTTCCCGCGCCGCCGGAATACGTATAGGAGATGTAGCCGCCTGTGGGAAGTGTGACTTTTACGATTCTTCCCGTGACGCAGTAGTTTGAATAAGTTCCGCTCAGTGGCGTACAACGTCCTGACGAGGGTGTATTCGGCGTCTGTTCGTAAGCAAACTGATAGAAAGTGCCGTCCGGCAAGGTAACTTTGTCCACAAGGTTAATTGCGGTCGCACCGTATTCGTTGATCCCGCTAACGGCGAAATTTGTCGCAACGGTGTAAGCCACAGAGGACATCGTGTAGGACGCGGAGCCCCCGGACGGTGCTGTGTAGGTGAACGCGCCTGAGACTGTGAGCGCTGTGGTGCCAAGTGTGTCGGTGAAGACGCCTGTGGTGTTGTTATAACTGATGAGGTTTCCGTTGCGGTCTTGTGCGCTTCCAGAGCCACCGGGGTGGTTGACCGGGGCACTGATGAGTAATCCATCAGCGGCCGTTAATTGTTGAACAGTGTTGGCGTCCACACTGATACTGAATCCCGAACCGTCGCTGGCGGTAGCCGTGAAGCCTGTCGTGGTAGTTCCGTCACAGGGGTTGGGGTCGTATTGAGAGGTCATTCCCAAGAAAGGGTGGGAAGTGGCGAAGCCATCTTGGTAAATCCAATTCAGATAATTATATTGATAGTAATATGCGAATGAACCGTCGAGGTTTAAACATTTCTTCTTGAACGACACGGTTGTATAGGACACATATCCAATCTTGAGCGCTGACCCGTTCCAGCCCCCTCCGATTAGCTGCCAAGAAGTCGTGCTGCCTGAGGTCACGGGCGTCCAGATCGAGGAGTCATAGGTGAGGTAAAAGTCAAAATTCAAGCCGCGGCCAGGTTTGTGAAGCACGGGAATGGTCCAGCGAGCATTGAGGTTGCCAAGGTTGATGACATCGGGGCCACCAGCGAAGGAGCCGAAAGGAGGCGCACCCGTCTGGACCTGGGCACTGAGAGTATGACCGACCAGCGTAGTCAGCAAAACCAGAGAGAAAATGCGAATCCGGCGGATCATGGGCATGGTCTCCTTGACTCGATTTATTGCGCGCTGATTTGCGCGGCGGTAAGACCGGTGTTTAGATAAGCATTTTGGAATTGAAGATCGATGGCCAGGTCGTTGTTGATGAACTTCTGCACATGAAGAGGAATCTTCGTCCCGCCGATATTTTGGTAATTCGAGTAACGAATCTCCGTGGGAATATCCAAGCTGGCGTTGTTGTCTGCATGTGAATTGAAGACGTAGAAAACCGGTAGGAGTGTCGCGGGGTCAAGGTAGAGATCGACTTGCGTCAGATGCTGCATCAGAGATGCCGCACTGCCGGAAAGGCTTGGGAACTGCTGAGTGGCACTGATATGGATGACGGAAGCCCCGTTCCTGGTCTCCTGGCCAATATAAGTGAGTACCGTGCTGGATGACGAGATCAGATTGCCGAGGGCAAAGGCGGGGAACCAGCCCGGGTCGGACATCAAATTGTGGTCCGCCATGGCGTGCGAAACACCATCGGGACCAATCCAGGTGCCAGAGGGTACACCGCTTGTACTCGATCGAATCTCACTACGCGTGCCGTTGCTGAGGGCCAAGTCCAGACGATTTGCGCTAGCAACCGCCTTACAGGTTGCACTTCCTGTCTCATCGTCGGAGCCCGCAATCCATTCCGCCCTGCCCGTAAGTGTCACATCGTTTACGACAACTAACCCAGTCAATGCCGCTGAAGATTGCGTCAGCAGAGTTGCGGCCTGAGTGGAACTCGTCGATGGAGAACTGGTGGTCTGTCGGGAGGCGAGCGAAATTGGGAAGCTCAAGATGAGTGCAGTCAAAAGGGAGAGTAGTTTCATTTCGTTGTTTCCTCCTGCAGGGCAATCTCTTCTTGCACACGGATACCCGGAGCAGACTCGAAGCTGTGCCTGAGTCCGAATTAAACAACTGGTGAGCAGGGAGCGAATCCCACGAGCGACTGGCACGCTTCGCCAGTTGAGAGAGAGTTACTTACCGCGGCTTGTACTCCTGCAACGGTATCCTGTCAAGTGAATTTATGCGAACGTTCGGGACTTGTGAAAATGTTCATCCGTCATATCCTTGGCGGTTCGTGTCCCCGATTGGCATCTCCTCGGCTGATCCGGCTGAGAAGCTCGCGGCAGAAAGATCGAAGCCAAGCCGGTAAGTGACTCAAGAGGCCCGTCCGCCCCGCCTTCTCCCCGTGTGGTACCATCCGCCGATGCCCAGCGGGACCATGAAGCAGCCTTGCCGCTCACGGCAAGAGTATTCACCACCCTCACCATGTCACGACCAAGAAGAGGGATGTGGTCCGCAGTCCCTGTAATTTTTCCGGCTGCAAGTGCGGCGACTACAAACCAAAGAAGTAGGTCACGCATGCAGCCTGAGTTCGTTCATTCACGGCCCTGTACACCCGGTTTGGGATGTTTCCATCCAGCGGGGAAGACAATTTCGTAGCGGTTCGTTTCGTCCAGCAGATCGAAGCCGTCCAGATTGGTCAACTTATCCGCAATGTACTTCCCGACCGCTTCCCTGTACTTCTCGCGTTCATCCTTACTGGCATCAGCTTTCTCTTTCGCGGGATACGGATAACTTAAGTGGATTCGAAAGCGCACGCGCTTCTTAGCGGGTACACAAATGGGATAGTCTACGCTTGCGAACTTAGAGAAAGGTGGATACCGAAACCGATGAAATGCAAGAGGCTCTAGCCCAGCGAGTGCCCGAATGGAGAAAACAAATCGCTGGTGGCCGTAGACTCCGCGAACTTAAAAAATGAGTGGCGAAGTCCGTTCCTGCGTTGCGATTTCAACGCTTTCGCGGGGTCGGGCCTCTGTCCGCGAGCACGTGAAGGATGTCCTGGAAGAAATCGACGCGATCGTGCGGACTCTGATTTGAGGGCTCTTGGAGGTAGCTGAGATGGCAGAGATAACGAGAAGGCGTGTAAGAGAGCTACAGCGCGAGGTTTTCAAAATACTCCTCGATCACCCAGACGGGCTGCCCGCGAAAGACGTTCTCCAGGGCTTAGAACAGGTAGTGCCTCCATCGGACTTCGAGAAAAGCAATTATCCAAGAAGGCCAAACATCCGCCGCTTCGAGAAGATGGCGCGATTCTCCACAATCGCTCCTGTCAAGGCAGGATGCCCCAGCCTTTATTCACTTTCTCGATCGACTCACGATGCTAGAGGAGGCCGACTATTTCTCTAGTGCAAATCGGAATTGTAAGGGTACGGAGTTGCTCACGCGGCAAAGTAGGGTTCCCTAACTCTCTCGGAATACGGTACCTGGGGGGATCAAATGCAATCTGAATCCGCAATTCGACTTTCGCCAGCGGCGTTCACAGTTGGGAATCGCGCGTCTTAACGACATAGTTTGATTATGATTAGGAGGACCCATCCTGTCACAAAGATGAGCGACATGCGAGTCATCTCAAAGCTGACAGAAGGCTTGCGATTTGTCTTGTGGATTCACTGCGAGGGCTGGCGAAATTGCGAAATCCCGGCGGGCAAATGGGCAATTTCGGGCTTCCTACCCGTGGGGATCGTGCTTTTTCGCCCCCGCGGAAATTCTCGCAGGAAATTAATTACTCGGAAGCAAGGATAAGGGTGCGAAAGTCGGATTCGTAACTGGTTGAGAAAACAGCACATTTCAGGTTCCGCCGGGAAAGGATGCAGAAAGGCTCGTTTTCTGCGCGGGGGGAATTTCCAATTAGTTTCGGGCGATTAATTTATTCTAAAGAAATCTCCATAATTCGAATTAATCCCTGGAAAATTCATCCGGACCGGCTCGCCCCCATCTCCATGGACTTTAAGATACGGAAGCACGTGTGCCGAAATCCAATCTTTTAGGTCAATTCGACTGTTCTTACGGTACGTTGAACAAGGACCACAGAGCTCACCATATGGCTTTCATTGCCAACAGCAAGACCCACGCTGCCACGAAAATAAGGGACAGGCGAATCATTTGATAACTCACGGACGGCTTCCTCAGTACCAGCCTGTCTAAAAGTTTCTGAAGCCCCTTGTGACTGCCATTTTCCAGACTCTTTCGCACATCCTCCTGGATCGTCTCCGCGTTGGCAGCGAATAAATCGAGTCTAGGCTCTATTTGTTCCTCAACAACCTGGAGCCGGTGTTCCCAGCGGGACTGCCAGCACTTGCTGCCAAGATTGACGAGGAACCAGAGAATAGAGACTACAGCGCCGAGGATAGCCAATAGAATTGAATACCACTTGTCGCCAACATGAAAAAATCCGATGGCCAATGCTGTGTTTAGTACCAAGAAATAATTTGATCTCTTCCAGAAAAGACTTATCTCTAGATTTCGAGTGTCCAATGCAATCTTGTAGCTATCCATGCTGGAAATCGAATTGTCGTTCATTCGTTCCTCCCTCCAGACTCTAACTGTTCAAGATCAAGTTTATACACGAAGCTCTGTGATGTTCTCCACCGAACCATGTGGGCTCAATGCTCACCATGCATCCGCCAACATTACGTGCGTACGTTACGGACAGCGCCAAGGGCCTCTTAGAAGAGCACAGAATTCGAATCGAACCAAGATGGAAACGGTATTTTCGCCTTGCATTCTGGGCAGGCGTGATCACGGGAGAAACCTTTGAAACCACAAGAGCACTCAATCTTGAACTCGTAGCGGATGATATGTGTAGCATGCTTTTCCTTTGCTCGTTCCCTTTCGCAAACATTGCGCGAGTGCCGGGGGCTTATCCAACCGTAACCCGCCAATGAATCGGCAAGGAAGTTGATCTGCGTCTCTCGTCGTCTCGGAAATTCCGGATCGTGTAGGACCTTTAAGATGAGCGGCGCAATTGGCACGAATTCCCGCATATAGGGTCCGGCCTTTTCGAATACCTGGATCACTTCTCCCTCGGTCTTTGCCTTCAGCAATGGCTCGCCTACGGAGTTCCAGTTCTGACTGAAGATCAACCGGTAATTGTAAGCGCGCCCCGCGATCTCTGAAGCCCGGACGCGGGCGGGTCTGCCTCTGCCGCTCTTGCCTTCAACCGTGTCAAGAGCCTTTTCTTGCTTCGGAGCGGATTTTCGGCGCTTTGGCATTTTTGAGGGAAATTCCCGGAAACTAGTGATGAATTTTAGGGGAAATTCCCGACAAACTGCCATGAATTTTGAGGGAAGTTTTCCTCAGAGTTTTCTGACTCAGGTTTCCGTGCTCAAGTCGTTCTGATATCCAGGCTTACGATGGGTCTCGGAGAGGGGCGACGCCAGCCGTTAGAGAATTTGGAGGCTGTCAATGGGTGTTCTGGACGGAAACCAGATGTTTCCCTGCCCCGTATGTACGGGACCGCGCGAGGTCAAGCAAACAAAGAAGCGCAAGCCGTACCTGGTATGTGACCCGTGCGGAGTTCAGGTCTTTGTTCGCGGGCCTTCCGGGATTGCCGAGTTCAACCGGCTTATTGAGCGCGCCCAAGGGCAAGGCCTTCTGATCCGCATGAAAGAGATGGAGCAGCGATATCACCTGACTTGTTCTGAGTGCGGGTCTCGGTTCTGGATTGAGCCTGAGTTGGTGGAGACAAGCATTTTCGACGGAAGCCTTAGGGGCTTCCGTTGCCCTGAAAAGAAGTGTGGCGCGACCGTCGCATGGGAGAAGAAGCAATGAGGATAACGGTTGTAGGTGTGGTCATCCTCGCAGTGGCAGCAATCGCGGCTCTCCTTCTAATCCGCACCCTGACGGAAAATCACAATCGCGGACCCAAGCAAAACGATTCCGAAAGGCCCATCCAATGAAATCCGACAACAATTCTGAAGCAAAGAACGGGCTAGAACTTCTAACAGTTCAGGATGCGGCCCGATTGCTCGCGGTATCCGTTTCCACGATATACGGCTGGGTCTGGCAACGAAGAATTCCATTCGTAAAAATGGGGCGCGCACTCAGGTTTGATAGGAATGACCTTGAGAGGTTTATCGAGGCGAACAGGACGCCCTCACGCATTTCCACACGATCCTCAAGTAATGAAGCCAAGCCTTGTTACAATACGGGTGCGGCTGGCAAAGGGTAGAAAGGGAGCCGCAAGTGGGAATCTACCGAAGAGGACGTGTTTGGTGGATCGACTACTACGATAAAGACCGGGAGCGAGTACAAGAGTCCTCGCACAGTTCTAATAAGCGCGATGCTGAAGCACTCTTTGCGGTAAGGAAATCGGAAGTCTTGCGGGGCGTTTACAAACGCCCCGTGAGGATCACGTTGGAAGAATTCAGCGAACGCTACATGGAACATGCGAAGGCGAACAAACGGTCCTGGTTGCGAGATCAACAAATGCTGGAACACCTGAAAAGATTTTTCGGGGACGAAAGACAACTCACCGATATCACCCCCGCCGAGATCGAGGGCTACAAACTCCATCGGCGCGGGAAAGTCTCCGGTTCGACGGTGAACCGGGAGTTGGCTTTGCTCAAGCGGATGTTCAATCTCGCAATCAACTGGGACCTTTTTCTAGGCTTGAACCCCGTTCGAAGGGTGAAATTCTTTCAGGAATTCAACATCCGCGCACGGGTGCTAAGTCCAGAAGAGGAAGAAAGACTTCTCCGAAATGCAGCCCCGTTCTTGCAAGACCTGATGCGTTTTGCCCTGAGTACAGGCTTGCGAACTGGAGAAATCTTCTCCCTGCAATGGTCTGCCGTGGATTGGGAAAAAGGCGTTCTGAATGTCTTTGCACCGAAGACAGGAAAAACCCGGACAGTTCCGCTTAATGCGGAAGCCCGGAAGATTCTTGAATCCTGGTTGCTGGGCAGGAAGAACGAATATGTTTTCTACAATCAGGTGACCGGCAAACCGTTTGTTGACCTGAAAGCGGGTTTCGCTCTCGCATGTCGGAAGGCAGAGATCGAGGGTGTGACGTGGCACACGCTGCGTCATACGTTTGCTTCCCGTCTTTTGGATCGAGGCGTGGACGTGGTGACAGTGAAAGAATTGCTCGGGCATTCGACTATCACCGTAACCATGCGCTACACGCACACAAATCTCGATGCCAAACGGAGTGCGGTCGCGAAACTCGAAAGTCTTAGTGACAATTTGGTGACACCTTGCACCAAAATGCAGCAACAGGGGTCAAAAATGTCACCAAAAACCCCGCTAAAAGCAGTTGCACGTTATACTTAGAAACGGAGGAGTGGGTGAGCGGTTGAAACCGGCGGTCTTGAAAACCGTTAGGCTCGAAAGGGCC
>Ga0187803_10001000_pt1 | contig 11009 bp, 9 predicted proteins | sample NC_wetland_sal_i_2_FD_132425 | JGI IMG/M metagenome (GOLD analysis project Ga0187803, IMG submission 132425) | Wetland sediment microbial communities from Neuse River Estuary, North Carolina, USA - Control_3 | ecosystem: Environmental > Aquatic > Freshwater > Wetlands > Sediment | place: USA...
GGATCGTGGAACACAAGCCGGTGCCTTTGTTCCAGGGCTTCGCGCGCGAGTTTTTGGAGCGCACGAAGAATGAAATGCGTTCGAATACTTCACGCGGCTATCGCATCGCCCTGGGACTTAACAGAAAGCTAGTCGAGCGGGGTGGCGGGCTTCTTGCTTCCTTCGGCTCCAAACGGCTCGATGAGATCACGGCAAATGATATCGAGAGATTTAAAGAGATGCGGCTTAAGCTAGGGAGATCGGCTCCTACGGTCAATCGGGACTTGGGCACACTTCGGCGGATTCTTCTCTACGCCGTGAAGCTGGATCTGATTCCTACCACGCCATTTGTCGCGCACAAAGTGAAGTTTCTTCGTGAACATGGGCGCGAACGCATCTTGAATTTCGAGGAAGAGAGGCAATACCTAGCGGTAGCTACACAGCCACTCCGCGACGTTGCTACGCTGATTCTCGAAATGGGCTTGCGGCCCGGTGAAGTGTTCTCGATTCGGCGCGAGGACGTTCACTTCTACGCGGCCCCGCCGTTTGTTCATGTTCGATTCGGCAAGACAAAAAATGCTGTGCGCGACGTTCCCATGACGGATCGGGCACGTGAAGTGCTGAGTCGCAGAGTAGTTGTGGCAGGAAAGAAAGGCGGTGAGTACATCTTCCCGCTGCGCGTAGGGAATGGCTACGATTGGATGCAGCCAATGAATGAGATTGAACATGCCCATCTCGCGGCGCTACGTGAAAGCAAGATTGTTCCAGCGTTTCGTCCTTACGACATGCGCCACACTTACGGCACACGGGCCACTGAAGGCGGCACCGATCCGCTGACACTCATGCGGCTCATGGGGCACGCGGATCTGAAAACGACTTCGCGGTACGTGCATCTCTCCAAGCGGTACCTGGCCGAAGCGCAAAAGAAGATCGAGCAGTACCGAATCGAGCGCGAGATCGCCGAGGCCGAGGCCCGGCTGGGTGTAGGGACGGTACAATGAACGTGGGGAAAAACGTGGGGAGTGCCGGGGCACTTTGGCGAAGATTGAGAGGAGTCCATATATCTTGCGAGAAGTGAGGAAGATTTGGGAAATTAGACGGTTACGATGCAAGTGCCGAGAATGGAGGATGTTATGCGTAGCGGTATGCAGTTACTCTTAATCAGCGGGTTGCAGGTTCGAGTCCTGCCCGGTTCACCAAACCCCTGAGCACGGAGTCCGCGGAACAGTCAAAAGCGAGCTCATGAGCCCACCGCGAGCGGCGCAACACCAAGCGGACTATTTGGGCGGTTCTTCGACGGTCAAAATCTGATCCACAGTCACATCCTGAAGAATTTGTTTGATTCCGCTGGGCCAGCAAATTTCGATCTCTTTGACGTTCCGAATCGACCTGAATCCGAATCGCACGCGCGGCTCGTTCAAGGAGGCATAGCCTACCGCGGCGGTTGCCTGGTTCCATTTTGACGTATTCGACGGCGTCATGCGTACCCACAGAGGGGTTCCGGCGATACTCAGGGCGCGGCTATCCCGTCAGGATTGTCAAACAATTCGTAAAACTCAGCGAGGTGCCCGAAGCGAGTGAGTTCTTCCGCGAGCAGGTCGGCGACGATTTCGATCCTTCGATAAACAGCAGGGTGATTGGTGCGAGAATCCGAAAGGATGACGATGGTGGAAAAAGTGGTATTGGAATTATTGCGATGCGAGTACCAAAAACAGACGGAAACTTTTTGCGTCGGGCCGGCGGCGCGCTCATTGGGGTAGGGAAGCAGACGATCGGCGAGCAGCAGATGATATGTCTCTCCATCTGAGCGAGAGATCATCGGCAGGCCCTCGCAGAGACGGTGCAATAGCGCCTCTTGACCGTGAAACATGCAATGGGGACAAAGATTGAAGTTCCGATGGGTGATTTCGGCATATTGCAGGCACTCAACGGTCACAAACCACCTCCGAGGTGGGGCGTAAGAGAATATGCGCCCGCGAAATGGCAATGACTGGCTCCGATACTAAGGCGATAAGGTATTTAGTATAAATAACAGGAGAGGTCAACATGTTGTTGTTTATACTTGTGGAAATGTTCCCTGGGCCGAACTGCCGGAAGCTGGAGCACAACAGGCTTGTTGGAATGCGGCTTCGAGTTCCGTATCCGAGAAACGAAGTTCGCGGAGTATCTGGCGAGTGTGCTCACCCAGGAGGGGCGGAGGCAGGCGATAGACAATCGGCTGTGCTCCGGAGCGGATTGGGTTGGCGATGCTGCGGACGGCTCTCAGTGTAGGGTGCTCGATTTCCACAATCAGGCCGCGCGAGAGGGTCTGCCGGTCATTCAGGGCCTCACCAACGGTTTGGATCAGCGCTGCCGGAATGTCTGCCTCCAGCAAACGAGAGAGCCAGCTCGCGGATGGCAGGGTATCAAAGCGCTGCTGGAGGAGAGGAATCAATTCATCGCGATGGCGGATGCGCTCCGCGTTGCTGGCGAACCGGGAATCCGCGGCCAGTTCCTTCTCCAGATCGAGCACCCGCAACAAACGCTGCCACAGTGGCTGCGTGCCGACGGCAAGGACGAAAGAGCGCCCGTCGTAGCCTTGGAACAACTGGTAGGGAACGATATTGGGATGGGCGTTGCCCCAGCGTTCCGGAGAGACTCCGGCGTTCAGGTAGCTGCTGCCAATGTTGGCGAGCCAGGTCAACTGCGAATCAAACAGCGCCAGGTCCAAAAAGTCGCCCTGCCCGGTGCGCTCACGCGCGTACAGCGCGGCGAGAATGCCCATCGCCGCGTACATCCCCGTGGTCATGTCGGCGATGGCGATCGGAAAACGAACCGGTTCGCCATTCGGTTCACCGGTAAAGCTCATCACGCCGGCTTCCGCCTGAGCGATGATGTCGTAGCCGGCCTGCCCCACTCTGGGCCCGGTGAATCCGTAGCCGCTGATGGCGCAGTAAATCAGGCGAGGATGCTTGGCGCGAAGAGAGGCAGGGTCAATGCCGCGGCGCTGAAGCGAGGCCATGGAAGGCTGATTACAGATAAAGACATCGGCCTTAGCGAGGAGCCGATGAAGGATTTCAGCGCCCGCCGGATGATCGTAATTGGCCGTGAGGGAACGTTTGTTGCGATTGGTGGCAAGGAAGTACGCGGATTCCGAGCCGACAAACGGTGGACCCCAACCACGAGACTGATCTCCTACTCCCGGACGTTCGACCTTGATAACGTCGGCGCCGAAATCGCCGAGCATCATGGCGCAGTAAGGGCCCGCCAGAGCTTCCGTAAGTTCGACGACCTGGATTCCGTCGAGGAGCATGGACATGGCAAAGAATTATAGCGGACCCGGGTGGTTCCGGTGGAGTAGGGGTTGGCAAAGAACCGCAGGGGGTGGTGATAGGGCAGTTTCCGAGTTGCCGACAATGCGAGAGTTATCGCTTGGTGACTCGAGTCGAATGCCGAATGCGGTCACTGCCTCGGACAGCGCGTCAATTGTCAAACTGATGAGTTCGATACGGCTTGCGACTATTCGCGAATGCTTCAAGAATGCACTTTACGCATCGCTATGCTTCGGCGAGGAAGGCGGCTTTCGCTGGCCGTCCGCATGTCTTGTCCCGGTGAGCTTCGCCGGTGTGCGTAAACAGCGAAACGCCGAAGGGGTGGCATTCCGTTTAAGATGAGGGCTCGATTTTGTAGAGCAGGTATCACAAAGGTTTCAGGCTGGCCCAGAGACCCTTACTCACATACCCCGCCGAGAATGCCGTACCCGCTCCCGCCCTGGAACGATACGGTACACCGGGAACCGCTTGGCAGATGGATGGTGGCCAGATACCACGAATAAGGCTTGCCAGGAGCAAAGGTGATGCTTCTGGAGTTTCCACCGCAACAGTATCGACCGCCGGGATGAGGTTTGTCAGGAACGATAGTGATGCGTGTGTTGAGCAACCAGCGCTGCGTACGTTCCGAGAGAGGAGCAACCTTGACCAGATCTTCCACCGTGAGTTGCAGCGGTTGCGCCGCATCCAGGTTCGCGGTGCCGGGTTGAATCCTCTCAATCGCTTCGTGCGTTTCACGGAACATGCTCCACATCTGTTGCTTGGCCTCGACCACGAATGCATGAAAGGCCATCCAACAAAAGATGCTCAGAAACGTCACCAGGGCGAGAGGCAACAGACGCCGGAGTACGAACAGATTGCTGTCCTGTAGCTGTCTCCGAAACAACCGGTAACTTTGAATCACCGCCAAGAGCAACGCGGGTGCCAGCAAGAGCATTAGAAACCATATCGACGGTGTGCTTGTGTTGAACAACTGGATATTTGAGATTGCGTTGGTGAATCGGAAATTTGTGAACAGGTCGAACCTGGAAACACCCAAGGCCACCACTTCGGGCGCAAGCCATGCGCCGATTCGTCCAGCAAGCGTGAGAGCGATTATCACCGGAAAAACCCAAAGCACCGCGCGCACCGTCCCATTCACCACAGACACGCACCAGAATGAGACAAAGGTGAGCAGTGATACCCCGAGTGCCCAAACCATCCACGGGACCTGATCCACGAACGGGAAGGGCGATCCGGAAATATACCCGCCCGCCATCACCGCCAGGGCGGGCAGCACCACCGCGCAAAGCAATCCTGTGAACAGGGCCATGACCAGCTTGATCAGCCACTGGCGGCCGGCCGGCACCGGTTGGGTCAGGTGCCAGGAGTGAGTGCCGGACGATCTCTCCTCCCCCAGCGACAGGCTTCCGGCAAGAACTGCGATGAGTGGAGTGAACGCCGTCACCATGATGGCTGCCGCTACTGATCCGCGTTCGCGTGTGTGCCCAAAAATGGCCACGCTAATCCAGCCCACGGGGCCCAGCAAGCTGACCAACCACACTGGTCGCAGCAGACGAACTTCCTTGCGCATCAAGTTGAGCACTGCTCCCGTGGGACGGCTCCGAAACCATCCGGCCATCGCCCCAGGCATCACGTCCGGTCCGGCCACAAGCAAATCTTCACCAGCCATGCCCCCTGTTACCTGGAAACGCGCCAGAGCTCGCCGGCCAAGCCAGAGCATCACACCCGCGTAGCACAGGAAGACGAAGGCCGTGATCGAACGGGTGATCATGGTTTCGGGAATCCAGTCCCGCCGGATGGAAAACGCGAGAGGGATGAAGCTGTTGACCCCATTCAGCGCCAGTCCGCCCATCGTCGACCTGGCCACCAGCGTCCAAAATGTCGCCGAGGCCAACATCGCAAGGATCAATGTTCCGGTGTACAACCAAATTTCCGGCGTCTCCTCAAGCGCCGACCGCCAGGCATACCCGTAAACCAGCGCCGCCGAAACCACGGCAACTACCGTCACACTCATCTTCTCGCCCCAGATTTGCATCCTTCCAACCGGCTGACTTAGAAGCAGCCCCACCGTCCGGTGTTGGAATTCATTGCCCAACGCGAGTGTGGCCAGCAACGGGATGCCCACGAAGAATCCTAGAAAACTGATCGGCTCGATGAATTGGTGAACTCCCCAAACTACACCGCCCCCCTGGGCGGTTTGTGCTGGCTCAAACAGCCGGAGCGTCCCTGCGAGCATCACCGCGCACCAAGGCCAGAATAATGCGCGCGCCTCTTTGAACATTCTCGTGGTTTTCGCGTTCATGCTTGTCTCCTACGATTTCAACGTCGCGAAGAAGATCTCCTCAAGCGTCAGCGACTCCGTCGAGATGGCCTCCGGATTGTATTGCTGCAGGAGTTCCAGTAAACCGGGGCCCGCACCATCGGCAATCAACTCGAGTTCGCGGCCGTCGCGCCACACCCGCAATGCCGCTTTGAAGTCCAGTTCCGGCGGGGTTTGCGCAAACCGCGCGCGAATTTTCCGATAACGCTCGCGCGCCTGGTCGGAGTCCAGCGTCAGCACCGCCCTCCCGCGGTCGATGATCGTGAATTCGTCTATTAATCCCTCAAATTCGGTGATCAGGTGAGTGGAAACCAGAATCGTGCGCTTGCCGGGGATCCCTTCCTGGTACGCGCCGATCACTGCCTCGATGAACTCGCGGCGAACGATGGGGTCCAAGCCCGACGTCGGCTCGTCGAGCACGAGCAAATCGGTCTCCGGGCAGACCGCCGCGATCAACGCCACCTGGGTTCGCTGGCCCTTCGACAGATTTCCGGTGCGCTGCGCCGGATCGAGCCCGAAATGCTCAAACAACTCCCGCTCCGTCTTCCGGTTCCAATGCGGACGAAATGATGCGAGGTAATCCAGGGTCTCGCGAACACTCATCCACGGATAGAATGCCACTTGGTCCGGGACGTAAGAGAGGAGGCGCTTTACCGCGACCTCGTGCTTTGCCGGATCAAGACCGAGTACGCGCACCTGCCCGCGTTGCGGACGGAGTAGATTGAGCAGACACTTCATGGTGGTCGTCTTGCCTGCGCCGTTGCGGCCGAAGAGGCCGTAACAGCGGCCGGGCTGCACCGTCAGGTTCAAGTCATGGACGGCCTCCGCGCGCCCGTAGGCGTAGGAGAGGTTTTCGATTTGGATAGCGGGAGCTGGAGAGCTCATTGCTGGTCAATCCTCCTTGTGTTGTTTATTGGCGCGCCGTTTGTCGTCGAGCACATCCATTCGTTCATGGATCAGTTCGAGGAACTCATGGCGGGGTACTTGCAAATGGTGTGCCTGCACGATGGCCTGGTCGATCTCCTCGATGAGCAGCTTGCGCCGGACTTCCTTTCGCAATGCCGAATGATTCTCTTTCAGGAAGCAACCACGTCCCGGAAGTGTCTCAATCACACCCAGGCTTTCCAGTTCGGAATAAGCTTTGGCGATTGTGTTGCGGTTGACGCGAAGTTGCTCAGCCAGCGGACGGATGGAAGGGAGCATCTCGCCGGGCCGCAGCGCTCCCGATGCCGCTGCAGTCTTGATCTGATCCACGACTTGAAGGTAAATCGGCATGCCGGACTTGAAATTGATCTGGAGGATCATACGTGTCTCTCTGTCATATGACACTATGACAGTCGGCGGAAATTGTCAAGTGGAATCTTCCGGGTGGTCCTGAGGTGATGGAACTACGGGCGCATCTGGCCGACGAGTTGGACATTAGCCAACGTCGGCGATGAATACGCGGCGCAGTCAGGTTGACGTAAAAGTGTATCTCGCGAACCCTGGATGCGGTCCGTCTAATCACTGTGGTGATTGTGCCCGGGACACGAACTACTCGGAAACCGGCCCACTACCGAGTGGTGGCGTCCCTTGCTTGAAGGGCGCTGTTCTCAGACAATAGTAAGACCACAATCGATCATGGAAACACCAGCGAGAGCGTGAGCAGGGCGCTGGACGGAGACCCAGCAGCGATGGCCAATTTGGCACACCCACCAAAACGATTTGTTGCTTACTTTTCGATGGAAATCGCGTTGGAAAATGACATGCCGAGCTATAGCGGCGGCCTCGGTGTGCTGGCCGGGGATACGATTCGGGCCGCAGCCGATATCCGATTGCCGATGGTGGCGGTGTCGCTGCTGTACCGCAAAGGGTACTTCCGGCAAAGGTTGGGGGAAGACGGCGCACAGGTCGAAGAGCCCGTGGAGTGGGAGGTGGAGAAATTTTTGCAGGAGGAGGCGCCGCGCGTGACGGTCACCCTGGAAAACCGTCGCGTGGAGTTACGAGCGTGGCGTTATACGGCGAAGGGTGTGCGCGGTTACGAGGTGCCCATCTATTTCCTGGATGCGGACCTGCCCAGCAACGATCAGCGGGACAGGGACCTGACTGGTTCGCTGTATGGAGGCGATCCTTACTACCGGATGTCGCAGGAAGTGTTGCTGGGAATTGGCGGGGTGCGGATGCTGCGCGCGCTGGGGCACACGGAACTGATGCGCTACCACATGAACGAAGGGCACGCCGCGTTGCTCACGTTGGAGTTGCTCGAGGAAGAAGCCCAACGCGCCGGCCGTACCTCGATAACAGGCGAGGACATCGAGAGGGTGCGTGCCAAGTGCGTTTTTACTACGCATACGCCGGTGCCGGCAGGGCATGACAAGTTTCCCGTGGAGTATCTAACGCGCGCTTTTCCCGGCCATGCGCGTTTTATGGATGTGAAAGATCCTTCGTCCGTGGAGCTGATGAAGAGCATCTTTCAGACCGAGCAGAGCTACCATGACCTTGCGGAAGCGGCCCGCAAGGGCGCTTCGGTGAACATGACCTACATCGCGCTGAGCTTGAGCAACTACGTGAATGGCGTGGCCAAGCTGCATGGAGAAGTTTCGCGGCGGATGTTTCCAAATGTGCCCATCGAAGCGATCACGAATGGCGTGCACGCGGCGACCTGGGCTTCTCCTCCGTTCCGCGACCTCTTCGACCGCCACATTCCGTCGTGGCGCGAGGACAATTACAGCCTGCGCGGGGCCCTGGGGTTGCCGCCGGAAGAGGTTTGGGCGGCGCACTTGTTGGCGAAACACGACCTCCTGGAAGCCGTGCGGAAGAAGACCGGGCTGAAGCTCGATCCGGAACTTTTCACGATCGGATTTGCGCGCCGCGCGACGGATTACAAACGCGCCGATTTGATCCTACGTGACCTGGACCGCTTGCGGACCATCGCCAAAAACGTGGGCGGCTTCCAGATTGTGTTCGCGGGCAAGGCGCATCCGAACGACGGTGGCGGAAAAGAAATTATCAAGCGCATCTTCAAGGCCAAGAAAGCGTTGAAGAAAAACGTGAACATCGTTTTTCTGGATAACTACAACCTGGACCTTGGCGGCAAGCTCACTTCCGGCGGCGATTTGTGGCTCAATACGCCGCAATATCCGCTGGAAGCGTCTGGGACAAGCGGAATGAAGGCGGCGGTGAACGGCGTGCCGAGCCTGAGCATTTTGGACGGCTGGTGGGTGGAAGGGCACATCGAAGGTGTCACCGGATGGTCGATTGGCGAGTCGCACCGCCGCGAGCCGGCGCCGGAAACGGTCGCGGACAACGCCGTGGATGCCGAAAGTCTGTACTCGAAACTGGAGAGCGTGATCCTGCCGCTATTCTATGAGGACCGCAACCGCTACCTGGCCGTGATGCAGCACGCCATCGCCATCAATGGGTCGTTCTTCAATACGCAGCGCATGGTGCAGCAGTACATTACCGACGCTTACCTCCGTTAGTGCGGCGCGGCGGCCGATTTTCTTCCTCACGAACTTCCATGATCATCACCTTGCGGGGCAGGATGCGGAAGCCAGCCTTGCGATAGAACTTTTCCGCGTGTTTGTTGTGGTTCAACACCTGTAGCTCAACGTTTCGAACGCCGCGCTCGCGGCAAAAATCTTCCACTTCATAGAGCGCCAGCGTGCCCACTCCGCAATTGCGGAAGCGCTTTTCCACGTAGACGTCGGTGAGCATGCCCTCCATGCCGCCATATTCCAAGTCGAAGTTGTAGGTCAGCAGCGTGTACCCTATCGGCTTCTTGTGATTTTCCATCAGCCACGCCTGGCCCAGCGAGAGGTTGCGCAGGAGCGTGTCGAGGCCGCGGCTTAGCGAGCGCAGATCGTAGCGAATTTTGTCGAAGCGGTAATACGCGACGATGAGCTTCAGCAGCGCTTTATGATCTTTGGGGCCACAGGGGCGGAAAGTAACCAGCATAGGACCTCACTTGTGAAAACGTGGGGAGTACATTGCCTCTTATCGTACTGCACGCGCGGCTGCAGCGAAAGGACTGGAGGCGAGGAGGAGAAGAGAAGTGAGCAAGTTTCCGATTGTCCAGCTAACCAAGAGCCAGACTGCAATCTGGGCGGCATGGATCTCAGTCTCTGAGCTCTATCGCCACTTACTTGCATAATAGCTGCGCCAGTCTCGCTTCGAAGCCTGCAGATCCTTGTTACGTTTTTGAACCATTCCGAGAGGCCGACTGCTCACCCAATCCAGGAAATCCAGAACCAGCCAAATAATAACGTTAGAAGCGTGACGGGCAGACCGATTCGAAAATAATCAAAAAAGGTGATTGTTGCCTCTTTGCGCGCCCGTTCGACAACAATGATGTTTGCAACGGAACCCGTGATCGTCAGGTTCCCTGCGAGTGTGCTGGCCATAGCAAGAGCAAGCCAAGCCGAATGAGGGTTAGCAAATTGAGTGACGAGGGATTTCAAAAGCATTACAGCGGGCACGTTGCTGACTAGGTTCGAGAGGATCGCGGTCACCAGCGTAAAGACACCAAGGTGCTGCAGGTTAAAACGCTCGCCAAAACTCAACAAATGCTTGGTTAAACCCACGTTTTCTCCGCCCCCAACGATCAGAAAGAGTCCGATGAAAAAGACGAGAAGGCCCCAATCCACCTCTTCATATACCAGGTGAGGATCGCGCGTACGGGTGATCAACATGATGGCTGCTCCCACTGCCGCGACAAGCGGCGGGGAAAAGCCGGCGAGGAATCCGGCCAGAACCAATGCGGCCACAAGGCCGGCCTTAAGCAGTGCGGCATGATCAATCTGCACTGCATTAGCGACAGCTTCGGTTCGAACATCGTGAACGCGCCCCCGGAAGTACAGCCACCAGAGCACGAGCCAATCGAGGAACAAACCCGCGAGCGCAACCGGACCCAAATGCCATAGGAAATCCCGGTAGTGAATGCCGGAAAAAGATCCAATCAGGATATTCTGCGGGTTGCCTGTAATGGTTGCGGTACTTCCAATGTTTGAGGCCGTCGCTACCGCCAGGAGATAGGGGATTGGCTTGACTCCCATTCGCCGGGCGGCTTTCAACACGAAAGGCACCATGACAAGACAGATGATATCGTTGACGAAGAACGCGGAAAGCAGTCCGCTGAGTAAAATCACTGTTGGAAGCAGGTGATGCGGCTTCAGACGCGTAACAACCAGTTCTGTGACCCAATCAAAGAAGCCCGCCAAGTGCAGGTAGGCCACTATAACCATCATCGAGAAAAGCAATACAACCGTGCCAAAGTGGATGAAATACAGGGCATTATGTGCACGTACGGCGCCCGTTGTGAACATCAAGACCGCCCCGATGATGGCTGCTCCCACTGCCGCGACAAGCGGCGGGGAAAAGCCGGCGAGGAATCCGGCCAGAACCAATGCGGCCACAAGGCC
>Ga0187803_10001001_pt1 | contig 11004 bp, 7 predicted proteins | sample NC_wetland_sal_i_2_FD_132425 | JGI IMG/M metagenome (GOLD analysis project Ga0187803, IMG submission 132425) | Wetland sediment microbial communities from Neuse River Estuary, North Carolina, USA - Control_3 | ecosystem: Environmental > Aquatic > Freshwater > Wetlands > Sediment | place: USA...
ACACCCCATGCTTTTCGGCATTTCGAGCGGCGACCTGCAACGCATTTCTGGATTGATCGATGGCGAATATCCGGGCATGAGTAATCTCTTTGGCCAAGGCCACAGCGATACACCCCGAGCCCGTTCCAACATCGACAATCCCAGGCTTCTCCGTGCGGTTCAGCCTCAATACGGCTTCCACCAGATGTTCGGTCTCCGGCCGGGGAATCAAGACGTCCGGAGTCACCCCGAAATCGAGTCCCCAGAACTCCTGCCAGCCGGTAATATACTGGGTGGGCTCTCCCCGGACACGGCGCTCCATCCACTCCGAGAGTCTCTCTTCTTCGTCCGCGGAAAGAATTGTCTCCGGATGCGCGAGCAGGAATACCTTCTCGACACCCAGAAGCCGCTGCAGCAGAACCTCTGCATTCAAATAAGGGCTGGGAACAGCGTGATGAGCGAGCTTCTCCTTGGCGGCTACTAATGCTTCCCCTAAATTCATTGAAATCCCACAGTGTTAAAATCCAAATTCCAAAGTCCAAAATCCAAATTCCAAAAATCGAAGAGAGATGAGAATCTCGTTTTTCCCCTCGGGGAATAGTTCTTACGGGGTTTTCGGGACATCGGATCTCTTCCCGAGAGATTATGAACTATGCTTCCCTTAAATTCATTGAAATCCCGCAGTGTTAAAGTCCAAATTCCAAAGTCCAAAATCCAAATAAACTCCAAGATCCAAATTCCAAGATCGGAAAGAGATGAAAATCTCATCTCTCTCTTGGCTGAACGGTTCTTTCAGGGGTTTTGGAACATCACATCTCCTCCAGTGAGATTAGGGACAATGTCCGTGACCCCTGTTGACACATTTTCAGCTGTGTAGGGACCCGTCACTTGAACCAACCTCATTAAGAAAGTTTGGAATTTGCTCCTTGAATTTTATTTGGATTTTGGAATTTGGATTTTGGATTTTGCTTTTATGCTCCTTCAATGTTTTCTTTCAGCTTCTTTGCCTGGAAGTGCGAGACGACAGCGTCCACGACTGGCTCAAGCCGGCCATCCATAATAAGATCCAATTGATGCAGAGTGAGCCCGATGCGGTGGTCGGTCAGCCGGTTCTGTGGAAAGTTATAGGTGCGGATCTTTTCGCTCCGATCGCCCGTGCCCACCTGCGAGCGCCGGGCCTGAGCAATCTCCTGCCGTTGTTTTTCCTGCTCGATCTCGTAGAGACGCGTGCGCAGGACTCGCAGACCCTTGGCACGGTTCTTGATTTGGGATTTTTCGTCCTGGCAGGAGACCACCAGGCCCGTGGGCAGGTGTGTGATTCGAACCGCCGAGTACGTGGTATTGACGGATTGACCTCCCGGCCCAGAAGAGCAGAAGGTGTCGATCCGCAAATCCTTGGGGTCAATTTGAACTTCCACTTCGTCAGCTTCCGGCAAAACGGCCACTGTGACGGCCGAGGTGTGGATGCGTCCGCTGGCTTCTGTCTTGGGGACACGCTGGACCCGATGAACGCCGCTCTCGTACTTCAGCTTGCTATAGACCTTCCGCCCTTCGATCACGGCGATAATTTCCTTGTATCCTCCAATCCCGGATGCCGAGGACGACATGATGTCCACCCGCCAGCCTTGGGACTCCGCAAATCGGGAATACATCCGGAACACCTCGGCCGCAAACAGCGTCGCTTCGTCTCCTCCCGTTCCCGCCCGGATTTCCAGAATCACGTTCTTTTCATCGTTGGGGTCTTTCGGCAGCAACAGCCGCTTGAGCTCCTCCGTGCATCGCGCTTCCTGCTGCTCCAGGCCTTGCAACTCCTCCTGGGCCATCACTTTCATTTCGGGATCACCGGAGGATTCGATCAACAATTGCTTCGTCTCCCGCAATCGCCTTTGAATCTCCTTGTACTGCCGGTATTTCTCGACAATCTCTGAAAGATCCGCGTGTGCCTTGGCGGTCTTCTGGTATTTCGAGGCGTCTTGGATGACTTCAGGCTGACCCAGCGCCACGGTGAGCTCTTCATATCTTTGTTCCAGTGCATCAAGTTTTGAAAACATGGAATTGATTTCCTTTGCAGGGGTACGTCTCAGCAGGACAGTCAAAAGAGGCTCTGGTGGGTCACCCATGCTTCGGGTGATACACAGACCTTAACAAGAGGTGAAATGCGGAACGCTAACCCTTTGGAGAGGAGTAGGCATGCTCAAGCGACAAGGCCTCCTCCAGGGCGCGGATGCCAATGGAAAGCTGGGCGTCGCTCGGGGGCCGCGTGGTGATTTTCTGGAGCCACAGGCCGGGAGCCGTCATCATTGCGAACATTGAGCCGGGATTTTTCGCGGAAACCTTAATCACTTCGTAACTCAGCCCCATGATGACCGGCAACAGAAGAATCCGGAAGATCAGTTTGAGCGCGAAGGATTGAAATGGGATAAAGGTGTAAACCACAATCGAAACCAGCATAACGGTCAGAAGAAAGCTGGTGCCGCAACGGGGATGAAGGGTCGAGTACGGCCGGGCATTCTCCACAGACAGCGGGAGGCCGTTCTCAAAGTTGTAAACCACTTTGTGCTCCGCGCCATGGTATTCATACAGCCGCCGAAACTCCTTCCAGAGCCCGATTCCCCCGATGTACGAGACAAACAGGACGAGCCTTACGACGCCGTCCACCAGGTTAAAGAGGACCCGATTGCGGGCCCAGTGCGCGTGGTCCTGAACGTATGTGGCTGCGGAGAGTGGCAGGAACTTGAAGAGGAAGACAAAAAACAGGGTGGCCAAAATCGCATTCAGCGCAATGAACCACTTTCCGATTTCACCACTTTTCTTCGAGTCACTCCCGGGCCTGAGTCGAGGGGGTTCGGTCCCCTGTTTCTTCTGAGCTTCGGCACTCTCGATGCTCTCCAGCATTTGGTCCGCCGAGAATTTGATCGCCTTCATTCCGAGCACAAAGGCTTGTCCCAGAATTCCGACCCCCCGCAGGACCGGCAGCTTAAACAGAGGATATTTCTCTGACACGCGCGGAACGGGCTCCTTCTGCACGGCCACTTCGCCGGAGTCCTTATGCACGGCAATGGCAAACGAATGGGGAGACCGCATCATCACCCCTTCAATGACAGCCTGTCCGCCCACCAGGAGATCCTCGCCCGGCTGCATCACCGATTCGTTCAGCAGGTTCGTGCTGGCCACAAGACCCTGCAACCAGATTTTCCCTCGCGCGTTCATTCAAATTCCAGTTCTATCGACCATGACCAATCGATGTCGGGCGACCAGGCTGGTCGCCCCACCGGGGTTCATGCCCAATCCAGTTCTCTCCACCACCCACAGCAATCTCAGATGCCCCAACGGGATTACGCGTTGGTCGGCATCTTCCCCGCTTTGGGTTTCCCCTCGTATTTTTTCCTGAATCGCTCAATCCGTCCTGCCGTGTCGACCAGTCTCTGCTTGCCCGTGAAAAACGGATGACAGGCCGAGCAAATTTCAAGACGAATCATATCAGCCTTGTATGTGGACCGGGTTTTGAACGAATTTCCACACGCACATACCACTTGAACGTCATGATACTTCGGATGAATTCCTTCCTTCATTTCAGCTCCCCTACGCATTCCGCAGATGCGTTCCGAAACGAAGCACTATACTACAAACCCGCTGGTTCGGCAACTGTGGCGCCGGGTCCGCGCCACCTCACGCAAAACTTAACGCTTCCCAACACGAGCTCCATTGAACCAGGATTCCGAAGTTGAGGCTTAGTTCGAGGCAGTAGAATTCGAAGAGGGGTTTCTCTTGAGCGAAAGGGAAGATAGGCACTTCTTTCAAAGACGTAATGGAGGAATGGCAGCTTGGCCGTGAAAGGGCCGCCTTCACCAGTCCTTGCCTTCCGATGGCGTGGAGGTTTGATGCACTGCCCTCGTTTTGGGGACTATTCCTCGGGGCCTGCCTGGCAAGTAGTAGGGCGACGAGACTCGTCGCCCTACCTAAGGGCCGACTATTGATTGGGGCCTGCTTTGCCCTGCAAGGGCAAGACAAAGCTTCAGAAGGATCGCCCGAGCACGAGGAGGGGCGATGGGGCAGAGGGCTTGGGGCTGGCGCTGCCGCCGCCTCTCATGTGGTGCCTCCGTTCAGCGGCATCGGTGCGAAGAACACCGGCACAATTTTGGAGGTTGCGCTGGAGGGTCGGAAAATGGTCTATGGCTCTCTCCTCCCTTCTTTAGAGAGAGCCCTGGCCTCCCCAACTTCGGAATTCAGGTTGAACAAAAAGGGGACTGCTCTGTGCAGTCCCCTGCTTTGAAAACCTGACTCATCCCAGACGAGTTGGATTCGATCAGCTACCAGGTAAACCGGACCCCCAGCTGGGTCGTGAACGAAGGAACCATCGCGGTGTTCCCATATCCTCCGCGGCCAAGGAATCCAACGGGCTGAGCAAAGTTTGACGCACTGGCATTAGCCTGGAAGTTGTTTCCGAAGTTTTCGGTATTAAACAGGTTATAGAACTCGACGTAACCGATCGCTTTGTACCGCTCTTTGAACGTAAAGGTCTTGGTCACGCGCAAGTCCGTTTCAAACAATCGGCCCGGCGCACTGCCGCCGCCCGGAAAAATTCCGCCTCGCAGAGTGTTGATCGGCACCCACGTGCAGCCTGGAGTGATGATCGGCGCCGACAGCGTCGATCCCACGCAGACACGATCGTTGTTCGAGCGACCGTCCCCATTGAGATCGGATCCTGCCAGGAAAGGGTAGGGACGCGCTGAGGCTAATTGCAGAATGGGCGAGAGCTCCACGCCAAACGGCAGATCAAACACGCCGCTGAACACGAAGCGGTGACGCTCGTCGAAGACCGTCGGCCCGAATTCCCCTAGCTTGAACTGATCAGCCGGCGCAATCGCGATGCCGTTTCCACCGTAAGAAGAGGTCGGCTGTCCGCCCCAGGACAGCGACTGGGACAAGGTATACGACACCTGGTACATCATCCTCTTGCTGAACCGCCTCTTGAGCACGAGCGTCATGCCGTCATAGCGGGACCGGTTAGTGCTTCCGATCATGTTAATCTGCCCCAGGCGGCCCGCACCCAAGCCCGCTGCCACAAAAGCGGGAGCCAGCAGTCTAGCCCCTCCATTGATCTTGGGGTTGATATTCTGAACGCGCGGCTCGTGGATGCCGAGAATGTGAACATAGTCCGCTGAAAACACAAAATCCTGCGCGAATTCATGTGAGCCGCCGATGGACCACTGCTGCGAGTACGCATCCTGGATATTGGGATCCGTAATGCGGCCAAACCCACCGATGGCGAGGCCGGTGGTGCTGCCCGTGGGTGTGGGCAGAGGATCGACCCCGTAACGGTAGGAACACAGCTGTCCGACGCAGCCGCCGGCGGACGCCGGTCCCTGTGAGGAGGTGAGCCCCAACGATTGCTGATAGATGGTTGGGTTTGACTGCTGGATCGAGAAGAGAGTCAGGTTCTGGAACACCTGATCGTAGTAGATTCCATACCCGCCACGGATCACGCTCTTGCCATTCCCTTTGGGATCCCACGCGAACCCGACGCGCGGCTGGAATTCCTTAAAGGAAGTAGTCGTGCTCGACACGTTCCCAAGCGCTGACGGGTAATTGATCTGCTTCAAAATCTGCATCGTGCGGTTGTTGGTCTGGTCGCCGAGGAAACCGATGTTGGCATCCCAGCGCAGTCCCAAGTTCAACGTGAAATTTGGTGCCACCTTGAAATCATCCTGCACATACCAGCCCAACTGATGAGGGTTCTGACTGAAGTTTCCGTCCCCGCCGAAGAAATCGAGCTCTCGAACGGCACCCGGGGTGGCATAGCCCTGCGTATAGGCCGCACAACGAGCGGGGGAACCCGGTTGGCGAGTAATGCAAGAGGGGTCGTCAAAGAAATAGATCTGGTACCCGTTCGCCCCGAAGAAGAAGAAACCACCCAGGTTCGACATGTAGGTTTCGTCGATGCCGATCTTTACGTTGTGGCGGCCGACCTGGAACGAGAAATCATCTCTGAACTGCCACTTTCGGATGTCGGTCTCCTGAGGAGTGTTGATATTCGCACCCACTCCATCCGGCAGTGATGGAAAGACCAAATTCGGATTGGTGGTCACCCCGAGGATTTGGTTCTTGAAATCCTGGAGGTGGAAAGTGAACTGGTTGATCTTTGTGGGGCTGAGCGTATAAGAATGATTGACCACCAAATCGTAGAAACGGTTCGTATCGGCATTTCCGCCCGTCAGGTCCGTGTCAGCGGGAACCGCCACCTGATCGTTTGGAGACGAATTCTTTTGTCCCGCAAAACGATACGACATGCGCTGCCGTTCACTGATGTTATGATCCACCTTGATCGTGTACTGCGTGTCATCGAACGGCGTTGAGATGACCGGCACGAACTGCGCGGTGGGGACCAGTTTAATCTCCGAGATGACACTGGGATCCACCTGATTGTCGGAACGCTCCCGAACGTGCTCTATGGCCCCAAACACGAACAGCTTGTCTTTGATGATGGGCCCGCCCGCCGATCCGCCAAATTGCTGGCGATTGAAGGTGGGTTTGCAGTCTTGCTGTCCTGATCCGCCGCATTCCGCCCCCGCTTGAGTTTGGTTTTCAAAATAGTTCTGCATGCGAAGGCTGCGGTCACGGAAGAACCCAAAACCCGACCCATGGAATTCGTTCGTTCCAGACTTGGAAATGACATTGATGATGCCACCCTGGCTGTGAGCAGCCTCGGCACTGAAACGATGGGTCTCCACTTGGAATTCCTGAATCCCCTCAATGGTGAAATTCTGCAACAATCCGCCGACGACATTGTCTTTGTCGTTTCCGCCATCGACGTTAATGGCCACATTGCGGCCATCGCCCCCGGCCATCGAAATAGATCCTACCCGGGTTTTCGTGGGATCGTATGACACGGTCGGTCGAGCCTCAGGAATAATGTAGGTCAACGACGCAAAGGTGCGAGTCAGTAACGGCAGGTCCTGTACTTCTCTGGGGGACACCACCCCGCCCAGATCTGATTTAGTGGATTCGACAAGGGTGGCAGCTTCATTCACCTCGACCGTTTCAGCCAGGGCCGCGGGCTTCAACTGAAAATCAAGGTGAACCTTCGCGCCCACACTGACCTCAACTGCCTTTTGAATAACGGTCGCAAATCCCTTCATTTCAGTCTTGATATCATAGGTCCCCGGGGGTAGAAGCGTGATTGCAAATTCCCCCGTGTCGCCCGAAACGGTGCTTCTTGAGAACCCTGTGCTCTGGTTGATCGCCGTGATCGTAGCACCCGGAACGACGGCGTTGGATGTGTCTGTTATTCGCCCATTAATATCGCCTGTCGTTGTCTGGGCGTACATCGGGACACACACGCACAAGCCAAATGATGCCACCCAGAGCATCACGAGCACTGTTCGTATGTTCTTACAAACCCTATACTTCATAGCTCCTCCGTGTTGTGACTAGGTTTAAATTCAGGGATGTTCTTACCCCAATCGCAAAAAGTGAGCATCTACAAGAGTAGCTTTCTCAGCTTGAGCCAGTTTGCAAACTGGAGATGGTTGGAATGAAACTGTCTCCCGATTGTCCAACGGAAGCCCCTACCTCCGGGGGCTAAGCATCAGGAGAATTGACGACAACCCTACCTCCCTGGAATTGTCGTCAGCAGACAGACATCTTTCTATTTGAACCGATGCAGTATAGAGCAACATACGTGCCAATCAATCCACAAAGAGTGCGTCGTTTGCTGTTTTAGTCAAATTGTTGATTCTTAAAGAGGGAATTCAGAAATACTCACCTTCCCCTCGCAAGGGTCATGGAGCACTGGAGTTGATTCTCCAAAAAGTTGTAGCAGAGTATCTAAGAAATGAAATATTTGCTCTTCAAGGTCCTGAGTATTAGCCTCAGAGATGTTATCTCCTTTTGACTGTATCTGTTGACTGGTCCACTTCGGATTTCATCCAATCGAGCAAGAGATTCAATAGCAGCTGAACAATGAAATTTGTGTTTTCACGGGCAAGAATCCTTGGGGGAGCGCCTGTCGCCATTTATTCTTCTATTCCTGCGGGCTCAAGCTCCCTCGAACCGCGTCCCACCGTTCTGAATTCGCCCCGTCCGTTGCGGGCTCCTCCAGACCGGGGGACACGAAGGGGAGGCCCTTCCTAGAGTCGTCCGGAAACCTTCCCCTACGGTCAAATCTTCAGAGCACCCCGATTCATCGGGGTGGGCGCCGTTCTCCCTCTTCCGGTCTTTGAACCGATTCATCGGTTTCCTCGGGGTGGCTCGAGTGGCATACAGGACAGCCCGCTTTTCCATCGCGCTGGACCGCTCTACGGAAGCCGTTGAAACGGTTCCCTTTGGCTTCCCCTAACTCGTTGTCACCCCGATGAATCGGGGTGCTGTTGAACGGGACACTCCCTGCGGCTACGTGGTGTTCAAGGATGGCAGCACGCCTTCGCGCCTGTTGGGTTCCGGCTCGTCCGGGTTGGGGAATGTCTTCACTCGCAAAGTTATTGGCTTACGAACTTCAAGTGCGCTTGCACTCAACGACCAACGACAGGAGGGCATTTGGCTTCTCGCAGGGATGCGCGAAGGGAGGAAGCATGGGGATCCAACGGCGAATGGCAAGAATCACTGGGGAATTTGGGTATGATGAAATTCAGTACGGGATGACGGATAAAGAGATCTCGATCTGGGAACCCCCGTCGTTAGAAGTGCACCAGCGAAGTCACATCAACGCCGTCCAGTTTCTTTCGACCACTCAGGAAATCAAGCTCGATGACAAAGGCCGCTCCCACCAATTCACCCCGCAGTTGGCGGATGAGCCGGACCACCGCGGCGGCAGTCCCGCCAGTCGCCAGGACGTCATCGACCAGCAAGACTCGCTGTCCGGCGACGATGGCATCCTTGTGAATCTCGAGCATATCGGTTCCGTACTCCAGTTCGTACGTGATCTTTTCGGTTTCGGCGGGGAGTTTATTGGGCTTCCTCACTGGAACAAATCCAGCACCCAAGGCGAATGCGACGGTAGGAGCAAAAATGAACCCTCTCGCCTCGATGCCGCAAACCAGATCAATCTTCTGGTCGCGAAAAATCTCGGTCAAACCCTCAATCACCCGGCGAAAACCGTCCGCATTCTTCAGCAAGGTTGTAATATCGTAAAAAACGATTCCCTTTTTGGGAAAATCGGGAACCTCACGAATCAGCTTCTTTACTGTCTCCATGGTCGGGTTACCCTCCCTCGACACAAAATTGTTTGTAATCAGGATCCACGCTGGCAGAGGATTCGTCCATATGCGTAACTCGGGCCATCATCGGGCCCTGAAGGAGCTTCTGTTTGAACTGCTCCAGCTGCCCAAGTGTTCCGATGGCGTATACGTCCACGCCGCCATCCGATAAATTCCTCACATATCCCGTGACCTGAAGTTGACTAGCCCAGTGATAAGCGAAGTAACGGTAACCAACGCCCTGTACGCGGCCTGAGACTCGATATCGACGAGCGACCAGTTTGGGTGCGGCACTCATACGAATCGCTCTCAAAAAGGGAGTTTAGGGTTAGGGTGTGACCTCTTCGGAGCCGAGACGGAGATTGCTGACAACGCGAACCCTCAACCTGCCAAACATGCTAAAAGAGGTCGTCTCCGGTCCCTGCATGAAACCGCCGCGCCGACTGCCGGCGGCCCGCGATCACAGGTGTAAATGTCAGACGCGCGGCCTGTCAGGGCGGAAGACGAATTCATCGCCAACGGGCGGGTTTAAACACGCGACAGCCCCAAGTTAAGTTTTCAATGAGGTGAGGCGTTTGAACCACCGGGATTTCTCAGGCTTTACGTCCTCCTTCAATTCCTGCTGCCAGGCCGAAAGGGATTTTAGAGCCTGGTAATCCGTTCGATCCAGATGGAGGGGAGTCACGGAAATCGCCCCCGCTTCGATGGCGGCGAAGTCAGAGCCTGCGTCTCCATGGCTGGGCGCAGGGGGTTCCTGCAGCCAGAAATACCTTCGTCCGCGAGGGTCTTTGCTCTCCAACAAGATGTTTTTATGAGGTTTTCTTCCTTGCAGAGTGAAATGAACCGCCCCGGTCCATTTCGGTGGAACATTAACATTGAGGAGAACTTCTTCAGGAAGGCCCTTGGCCAGCACTCTCTCAGCAAGCTTCGCAGCAAATTGCGCAGCCGGTTTAAAATTGAAATCGCTTCGGGCTACCAAGGAGATTGCAAATGAAGGAATCCCATTGAAAGTTCCTTCCAGGGCCGCGGCGACTGTCCCGGAATAAGACACGTCATCCCCCAGGTTCGGTCCTTTGTTGATACCGGAGACGATGAGCTGAGGCGGCGTCTCCAAAATGGTGCGAAGTGCCAGGATGACACAGTCCGCAGGGGTGCCTTCCACCGCATATTCATTTTCGCAGAGTGACGTGTAGCGCAGGGGGGAGAGCAATGTAATGGACTGCGAAACCGCGCTCATTTCGCGGTCCGGAGCCACAATAATGACGTCGCCAAGAGAAGTCATCGCATCCCGAAGCGCCTTGAGTCCCTCAGAATGGATGCCATCATCATTGGTGAGGAGAATTCTCGCCAACTGGTTTGTTGAACCTCTTTGTATGAGATTAAGGTAGGGTCCGGGGCGCCACTGCCAAAGCGGGGCCACCCACGCTCTGTGCTTCTCTTAGAGCCTGCTTCCTACGGAGGGTCAGACCCCGGCCTCCGACGACTTCATCCTTCGCCTGTCACCCCGCGAGAGGCCTCGAGCAATCCTGGAGCTGGTCCATTACATCAGAGCGCCTTCATCATGGTTCTTAGCGCTTTTAATCCCGCAGGAGGTGCCACGCCGGAAGGATGTTGCCAAAAATAAAATGGTCGGGGCGATCCGATTTGAACGGACGACCACTCGCACCCCAAGCGAGTGCGCTACCAGGCTGCGCCACGCCCCGACGCTCTGAATTCTCCTTGAACTCCCTTTACCGTCCGGTCGACAAAATCATGGTCGGGGCGAATGGATTTGAACCATCGGCCTCTCGGTCCCGAACCGAGCGCTCTACCAGGCTGAGCCACGCCCCGG
>Ga0187803_10001002_pt1 | contig 10993 bp, 9 predicted proteins | sample NC_wetland_sal_i_2_FD_132425 | JGI IMG/M metagenome (GOLD analysis project Ga0187803, IMG submission 132425) | Wetland sediment microbial communities from Neuse River Estuary, North Carolina, USA - Control_3 | ecosystem: Environmental > Aquatic > Freshwater > Wetlands > Sediment | place: USA...
AAGTGGGCGGTGAGAAACAACACGCCTCTGCCCTGGCTGTGGGCTCGCGCGTAGTTCTCAAATCCGTCGTAAATGATCAAGCGCTCGATATTTTCGCGATTGATCTTGGGAAAGTGCGCGAAGTCCGCGAGCATTCGACCCAGGTTGCGGAACAGCCCCAATAGGACTCGTCTCCGCTGGCGCTCGCTCCACTCCGGAAATACCAGGCGAAGATTGAACATGCCGACACGGCGAAGCCGAGGCCACATCCAGTAGCTGAAAACTGCCAGCACCGCGCAAAGCGCACGCGCTGCGGAGAGAGGCAGGGCGCCAAGTAGTTTGAGGATGGAGAGGGCCGCCCAGTACTCGACGCGACGGCCAAACGTGATGGGCGGCCGTGGATGCTGGGAACGATTGGCCCGCGAGCGGCGGGCCGCGGGAATCTCGCTGGTCACCGGTCCGACGCTCCCTTTCCGATTCTGACGGCAGGGGGACCTGCTGATTTTCCGCCATCCCCGGACAGACAGCGGGCGCGATTAATCGGCGCGCGGGTGCATACTCTGCTGGAAAAACGTGAGGATTTCGTTCTCGTAATCCTTCTTCTCCGGGCCGGATGACTGGCCAGTATACGCGCGCTCCAGTACCCACAATCGCTTCGGTTGGGGCGTGAGGCCGTAGAGCTTCTCCGTGATACCCGCCAGCAGCGGCCGATCCCGCGCGGAGATGAAAAACTTCGGCACATTCTGCAATTTAGACAAGTCCTCCGAGATGGGCGGGGGCTTTCGTGCAAGAGTCAGGCGAAACTCCAGCTCGGCGATAGTACGGAAAGCGCCGGTAGTGCCACCCAGAAGTTGGTCGAGTTGGGCGTCGAACATCTCGACCGGCCGTTCGTAAACGGAATCGATCACGATCGCTTTCACCAAGGGATTGCGCTCCGCGGTTACCAGCGCCGCATAGGCGCCCGTGGTGGCGCCATACAAACCGACCCGGTGAGGGTTAATGTCGTGCTGTTTCGTCAGCGTCTGGATGGCCGCATCCAGGTCTTCCACCTGCTGGCTACCGAGATCGGAGACCGAGTGCCGGGTCTTCGGTCCAGTAAAATTGAAGGCGTAAACGTTGAAGCCATTTGCTTGAAGAATAGCGGCCAAGGGAAGAAGTTCGGAGCGGTTGGAGTCATACGCCGGACACAAAACGATGGCGGGCGCGCCCTTCAGGCCGTGCAACAGCCAGCCTTCGTGTTCGCCGCCACCGCGGTCCACAAACGAAAGGCTCTCGTAGTTGATTAAAAGGAAAGAAGCAGGAGTGACGTTTTCCGTCTCGTTACGCTCCGTCACAACGCGAAAAGTGAAAAAGCTCGCGGCTCCCGCCACCACCAAAATGCAAAGAAACACCAATATCAGGAATCCCAATAAAATCCGGGAAGAAATTCCTGACCGAGCTCTAGCCGGGGCGGCGATTGCGGCGGCGCGCCTACGTGCCATAAGTGTACTTGTGTTCTTCCCCCCGATCGGAAGGCATCGCTCGCGTTCAAACGTTCAAAACGTGCCATGCTACCACAACTTAGAAGCTAGAAGTGAGAAGTTAGAAGTCAGGAGCTAGAAGTTAGAACCTAGAAGCGCGAACGCGACATAGAGGCTGTGGCCGGCTTTATTCCAACTCTGAGCTTCTAGCTTGCAGCTTCCAGCTCCGAGCCTCTCGCTTCTAACTTCTCGCTTTTAGCTTTCAAGTTCTTGGGTATACTTGATGGAAAAGAGATGCCTGAAATCATCGACATTCGCCAGTTTGAGGCGAGCCAGTTCCTGCCTCTTCTCCACTTCGAGTCCGAGGTGTGGGGGTCGCAGCTTCGCTGGGACTACAGCGCGTCCGTGCGCTTAATTTCCTCGTGCCTGGAAGAGAAGCGGCTCTCGGGTTATGCGCTGGTTCGCGACCATCAGATTGAAGGCTACAGTTTCTTTTTCTATGAAGGCGAGAAAGGGCTGATCGGGAATCTGTTTGTGGGATCGAGTGAAGGACGCCTCGAGCCAGCAATATGCCTGCTCGAGAACGTGATCGAGACGGTGACGGAAATCCCCGGTATATCTCGTGTCGAAACGCAGCTTCCTCACTTCGCCTTTGAGGATCTCGATCCCTGCTTCTCGGCGCACGGCTTTAATGGATTTCAGCGGAACTTCATGGCGGTATCGCTGCCAGGAAGCAAGCCCGGCGCAAATGCCGCCGGTCCAAATGCTGCGTTAAGCTCCGGCGCCTTCGGTCTCGGCGATTTTGTGATCGAACCTTGGGAAGAGAGGCACAATCGCCAGGCAGCACAGCTCCTTTATCATGTGTATAGAAACCACGTCGACGCAGTCATCAACGATCAGTACGCTTCAGAGTCGGGCGCGGTCCGCCTGATCGATAACATTCTGCACCAGCATGGTTGCGGGGAACAGATTCCTACAGTGTCCAAGGTTGCAGTTCATCGGGCTACCGGCAAACTGGCCGGCGTGCTGGCGCTGACCTCCGTTCGCGCCACGACTGCGCACATTCCGCAGATCGCTGTGGCACGAGAATTTCAAGGAAGCGGCCTGGGGACCGCAATGATGGAGTCCTCCTTCCTGGAACTCGTGCGGCGCGGCTACCAGGAAGTCTCGCTTACGGTGACGGACGCGAACGCCGGAGCAGTAAGGCTTTATGAGCGGCTGGGGTTCCGTACCTTCCGGACCTTTGGGGCGTTCGTGTGGAACCGGCCATCGTAGCGGTGGCATTATATCGCCCTGGAGCAAGCCAGACTCACTGCCCCGTTGCAGCCCGGTAGCGAGATGCGCTCACTGCTACAAATTGATTGGCGGCCTAAGCTCGCCGCCACCGAATCCACGCCCTACTGTTTCTTCGCCTTAAGAAGGTCCTTCAATTCATCCATGAATTCGCGGATGTCCTTGAAGTCCAGATAGACCGAGGCGAAGCGGACGTAAGCGACCTTGTCTAGTTTCTTCAGCCGATTCATCACCAGTTCGCCGACCTCCGTGGTCGGGCGTTCGCGGTCCGGCGATTCCGCCACAAGGGCTTCCGCCTCATTGACGATTTGCTCCAGCTTATTCATGGGGACCGGCCTTTTTTCGCAGGCTTTCAACAGCCCCGCCAATAGTTTTTGCCGGTCGAACTTTTCACGGCGGCCGTCTTTCTTCACCACCATGTAAGGGATCTCGTCGATGCGCTCGTAGGTGGTGAAGCGGCGGCCGCAACCGACGCACTCGCGCCGGCGCCGAATGGTGTCGCCAATCTTGGCTTCGCGTGAATCCACGACCTTGTCTTCAACATGCCCGCAGAATGGACACTTCATCGCTCGCTCATTCCTTTACGCCAATCTACTCGCTTGATTCCGTCAAACTTTCTCCGCCGGTGCGGGGCGGTGCTGCTCCACCGACACCGCTTCGAGCTTCTTGAAAGTCAGGCCTTCATAGACCAGCAACACCAAGCCCAGCGAAACGCACGGTACAGAGATCATGAGCCAGAGCAAGATCCCCGCCCCAGTGGCCACCTCGGGCCTGACGTGAAAGAACCCATTGAGCGCGCCGATGGCCGCCACCTGGAATCCTCCGCCGATGCCCGGGAGTTGGGCCAGCATGCCCAATATCGAAGACACCAGCACCAATGCCGCGGCCAGCCAACTGAGCCTGGCTAGGTCGCCTCCCAGAGCGTGGAAGGTAAACCAAAATACCGTCGCGTTCAGGACCCACAGCAGAGCGCTGGAGGTGACGCTGTACAGGAAATCCTGCCAATTCTCGATCACCTCTAAGCCGTCGACGAAGGACTTCAGGAAATGATCCGCCCGCTGCCGCCCGCGCTCGGAGAGGAATCGGAGGAATCTGGGAGTTCCTCCCGCTCTCAGCTCTTCCGCGCGCAAGCGAAAGATCACCAGCACCGCGACAATCAAGAGTGACACCAACAAAATGACGAGCCCCACACCCCGAGTCGTGCGGACCAGGTGTCGCGCGTGAGCGGGCCCCGGCTGCAATGGCCCAATGGTCAGCGCGAGAGAGAAGAGCAGAACTATGAATATCATGTCGTAAATGCGCTCCAACAGCCAGATCGCAGCCTGTGAGGTGAATGTCACGTTTTCTTTTTTGGCGATGTACGCCGGCCGCACGAGTTCGCCCGGCCGGCCCAGCAGGTAAATCGCGGCGAATCCCAGAACCTGCCCTACGAACAAGGGCCACACATCACTCTTCTTGATGGGATCCAGGAAGAATCTCCAGCGATAGGCTCGCACCACATAAGTGGCGTACGTCGTCGCCAGCGCTGCGACCAAATAGAAGGGATTAGCCGCCTTCAGGGAAAGCCAGACTTGGTCCCAACTAAAACGCTTCCACTCCTCACCAGTGCTGAGGTGATAAGCGGCCAAAACCAGCACGACGGCGACCACGACCAACGACAGCCATCGTCGGACGTTTTTCCTCATAGGCGAAAGTTGCCAAAATCGACTTCCTCCGCCAAACTAGCCGAACACCCAGTTGAAGTCAAGCAACGCAGCGGTGACGGCGAGGGGACGATGAGTGCAGATGGGTGACTGAGGTCACTGGTTAGTTGGCCAAGTTTGTCGTACACTCCCAGCGCGTTCTATGATTCCAAAATCAAGGGTGGCGGATTTAGCCCAGAAGAACAGGGACATGTCTCGCGCGCCTGAGATTCCCCAAACCACTCCTATACTCCCAAACCTGCCGGAGGATTCTCCCCGTTTCTGGGCGGCACCGATTTTTGCTTGTGCGCTGCTGGCGCTGATGGCCCTCCTGGCGGGTGGCGCGGCGTGGCGTGAGGCGGTCACCTTTGATGAAGTCGCCCACATCGGGGCAGGCGTGAGCTATTGGCAGAAACTCGACCTGCGGCTCAACGAGGAGCATCCTCCGCTGGCGAAGCTGATCGCGGCAATCCCGCTGGTGCTCCGGGGAACGCGCGCTGACTACGCACACGTTTCCTGGACCAATAGCGCAAAGTTCCTTCCAAACGCATTCCTGGGCGAGTGGGTGTTTGGCGAATGGCTGCTGACGCGCTGGAATGATCCGGTGCGCACGCTGGCCTGGGCAAGACTTCCCATGCTGCTGTTAACGCTTGTCCTCGGCTGGGTCGTGTTCTCCTACGCGCGAAAGATCGGCGGAGACTGGGGCGGGCTGCTTTGTCTCGCGGCCTATGTCAGTACGCCGACCTTCATCGTCTTCGGCCCGCTCGTGCTCACGGATTTGGCAGTCACCTTATTCTGCCTACTCACCCTGTGGCGATTTGCCGATCTCTGGCGGGACCCCACCAGCAAGAACATGCTGCTCTTCGCGCTCTGCCTGGCCGGCGCTCTGCTCTCGAAGTTCTCTTCCGGGTTGCTGTTTTTCGTCTTTGGCGCCTTTGCCTGGAGCACGCGCCTCCGCGCGTTGCCCCAACAACCACCGGATAGGCCGGAACACCGCGCATGGCGTCGGCTGCGCTGGCGATGGACGCTTAAGGGCATCGCGCTCGCGGCGATTCTCGTTTACTTCGCCTACTTCCTCCTTTCACTGAATCAGTCCACGAACGTTTTATATCTGATCGGGCACAGCGCCGCGTGGGTTCCCGTGCGCCGGGTACTGATGCCACCATGGCTGTACCTTCGCGGGTTGCTTATGTTTGCGATCATGTCCTCTCGCCCAACGTTTCTTCTAGGTCGCGGCTATTCTCATGGTGTCTGGTTTTACTTCCCGGTGGTGTTGGCCCTGAAATCGACTCTGGGTTTTCTTGGTTTAATGGCACTTGCACTGGGTTTAGCGCTGGAGCGGAAACGCGATCCTCAGCGGATTTCCGCCATTCCCCAAAACGTGGCATTGCATTGGCGGTTGCTGTGGATCTCACTGATGATGTTTGCAGCCGCGTGCATGTTGTCGCGTCTGACAATCAGCCTCCGACACTTCAGCATCCCGCTCGTACTTTTGATCCTCATGTTAGCGCCATTGCCCCGAATGCTCGCCAGCCTCAAGCTCCGCGCACCTTCCTGGTCCCGCGCCGCGATGGCGGCAACCGCGGTATTCGTCGCCGGCTCCCTTTTCAGCGTGGCGCGCGCCTATCCGTATTACTTCCCATATTTCAACGCCCTCACCCGTAGTCATCCGCCATATTGGTGGGCGTCCGATTCCAATGTGGATTGGAACCAGGCGCTTCCCGAGGTCAGGAAGTTCGCCGAACAGCACGGCCTCCAGGTTGTCGATCTCGATCCCTACGGCTCTAATGATCCGACGGTCTTTGTGCCGCAGGCGCGGTTTTGGAATTGCCAGGACCCCACGCCGGCCGACACGGACCAATGGGTGATCGTTTCGTCAAACATGATCATGGATTCGCACAACTGCGTCTGGCTGATGCAGTACCCGCGCCAAATGCTGGCCGCCGGCAGCATGTGGGCGGTACACTTGCCGCCGGTTATTCCTCCCGCGGGTGCTCCGGGCGGCCCCCCGTTGCCTTCGGAACGCAGAGAGTTCCTTGGCATGGACGAAGATTTTCGTCTGATGACCATCGACCTTACTCGGCACCCAGAAAAGCTCCCGCAAGCGTGCGCGGACATGGAGGAGCGATTCAGGAAGGAATTTCAGAAGCGTTATGCCAGGAAATCGCAGTGAGGAGTTTGACGAATGTCTAAATTAATTCATCTAATTCTGGTGATGGCAAGCGTCACGACATTAGCGGGCGGGCAAGACTCCGACAAAGTAGGTCTACGCCCTTCAGGCACGCCCTCCCCGCCCGTGGCGAAAAAACTCCATACTGAAAACCACGCGGCGGGCGGAACCTTGGTGGACGACTATCACTGGCTTCGCGAGAAATCCAATCCCGAAGTCGCCGAATATCTTCAAGCCGAGAACGCCTATGCTGACGCGATCATGAAGCCCACCGAAGCACTTCAGAAAAAGCTTTACGACGAGATGGTGAGCCACATCAAGGAGACCGACGTCGAGGTTCCGTACCGCGAGGGCGACTACTTCTACTATTCCCGATGGGTGGCCGGGCAGCAGTATCCGATCTACGCTCGCAAGAAGGAAAGTCTCGACGCGCCCGAGCAAATTACGCTCGACATGAATGAATTGGCCAAAGGCGAGAAGTTCATGGCGCTGGGCGCGTACACCGTGAGCGACGACGGCGCCCTGCTGGCGTACACAACGGACAACACCGGCTTCCGCCAATACCGCCTGCACGTGCGCGATCTCTCGACCGGCCAGGACCTGCCTGACACCGCCGAGAAAACCGGATCGGTCGCCTGGGCGAGTGACCATCACACGATTTTCTACACCGTCGAAGACGCGGCGAAACGCCAGTACCGCTTATATCGCCACACCCTCGGCGCCGACAGCAAGAGTGACCAACTGGTTTACGAGGAGCAGGACGAGCGATTCAACATTTATGCGCACAAGTCTCGCAGCCATGGATGGATCTTCCTCACCTCCTCCAGCCACACGACGTCTGAGGTGCGTTATCTCAGCGCGGCAAATCCCACGGGCGAGTGGAAGCTGATCGCTCAGCGCCAGCAAGGTGTGGAATATTACGCCGAGCACCTCGGGGACCAGTTCTATATCCGCACGAACGACCTCGGGCGCAATTTTCGGCTGGTGGCCGCACCCGTGTCGGACCCGACGAAAGAGAACTGGAAGGAAGTTGTGCCGGTGCGAAGCGAAGTGATGCTGGAAGGCTTCGAGCCGTTTCAGGACTTCTACGTTCTCTACGAGCGCGAACACGCGTTGCCCCAATTAACCGTAGTGGAACTAGGTCGTGGCACGGGCGTCTCGCCCGTGGGAGTGCATGGGCAGGATGCGCATGCCACACGACACCGCATCGCTCTCCCCGAACCCGTTTACGCGGCGTCGCCCGGGATGAATCGTGAGTTCAAGACGACTTTCTTTCGATACAACTATCAGTCCTTCGTCACGCCGCCTTCCGTATTCGATTACGACGTCCAGAAACGCACCTCTGCGCTGCGCAAGCAGAGGGAAGTGCCAGGCGGGTACGATCCAACCAAGTACAAGTCCGAAAGGATCTGGGCGACCGCGAGGGACGGCACGCAGGTTCCCGTTTCCATCGTCTACCGCCAGGACCTGAAGAAAGCAGACGGATCGAATCCTCTGTATGTCTACGGCTACGGGTCTTACGGCTTTCCGCTTCCCATCACCTTCAACGCGAACCGGCTAAGTTTGCTCGACCGCGGCTTCGTGATGGCTTACGCCCACATTCGTGGCGGCGGAGATTTGGGCAAAGCCTGGCACGACGCGGGAAGAATGCAGAACAAGATGAATACGTTTACCGACTTCATCGATTCCACCGAGTATCTTGTGGCCCACCACTACGGCGCGCGCGACAAGGTGGTGATCGAAGGCGGCTCCGCCGGCGGTTTGCTGATGGGCGCGGTGACCAACATGCGCCCCGATCTCTTCGCTGTGGTCGTATCGCACGTCCCTTTTGTTGACGTGATGAATACCATGCTGGACGCCACGCTGCCGCTCACCGTTCCGGAATACGAAGAATGGGGAAACCCCAATTTAGCGCCTGACTATAAATATATGAGGCAGTACTCCCCGTATGACAACCTGAAGCCGACCGCCTATCCCACTATGCTCGTCAAGACTTCCTTTAATGACAGCCAGGTGATGTACTGGGAACCGGCCAAGTATGTCGCCAAGCTTCGCACGCTGAAGACCGATCCTCATGTGCTGCTGCTGAAAACGAACATGGCTGCCGGCCACGGCGGATCGTCAGGCCGGTACGATTATTTGAAGGAAATTGCGTTCGACTACGCATTTATGCTGGCGCGATTGGGGATGCAGAAGTAACGGGCGGTTATGGATTCCTCCGCCGAGCATTTTCCTCCAGCAGGGATCGAATCAACTCTGGATCGACGTAGAAAGTTGTCTGCTGGAGTCGGGCAAGAATAAGGGGCAGGTCAATCAGCTCGAGTTGTGCAGCTCTCCGCAGAATGCCGAGCGTACCAATGAAGGGCAAGTTGCGACGCGCGGCCTCCATGCGCGCGTCGACCTCGTCCAGCAAAAGCTGATCGGCTTTCAGTTCTTCGGCTAGAGCGATAGCCTCTCGCTCACCCGCGTCGAGATAGTCAAGCGCGGGATCTGGCTGAGCGTGGAGCGGCTGCACCTGCAACCAAGAAGGAGAGTTCGCGAGCCACGTTCGGACCGGAGCCGGCGTCCCCTTCTCGCACAATTCCTCGAAAACCGCGGAAGGGATTAGAACACGACCGAAGAGCCGTGGAAGCAAGTCGGCTTGCTCGACAAGTACGAGGTAGTTCAACGGTGTGGCGTCTGCAATGACGATCATGCGGAAGGCGGCGCTTGGATGGCATCACCGGCTTGCCGATCATGCTCCAGGTCTGCTGGGCCGTAGCGAAGATACACGCAATGTTCCTTCAGGAAGGCATGTACTTGCGTTCGAGTGCGATAGCCGAGCAGGCGTCGAAGCTGAGCGGTGGAGAGCTTGCCCTCACGGTAGGCTTCTAGCGCAATGGCTTCGAGTGCAGCACGCTCGACGTTGCCGCGGGAAGCGGCCACGAAGGCAGAGAGTTCATCGGGTAGTTCCACGGTAACCTGGGCCATGAGATTAGTATAGTGCAGGACGCAGCGGAATGGCAGGCGTTCTTGCGACTCGCCACTTTCCGCGGGCCACTGACTTACTGAAGCGGCACGCCCCGTTTTTGCAACTCGCGCTGGGCTTTGCGTTCGAGCGCCGGCGTGTGGGTGGCGACATAGTTGTCCATGATCTTGGGCAGCTCGACCTGCATACGGGCGACAAAATCATCCTGTGCCTTTTGTAGCTTGGCATCGACGCCTTCGGCATCCTTGTTCAGCATATCCATTTTCTGCTGGAGCGCTTCCGATTGAGAGACGGCTGTCGACATCGCCGTGCCCATCAGCTCTTTCTGGAGCACCTCGCGGATGCCTGCAAGCTCGTCGCTGTTGCGCGAGAGCTGAGAGGCGACGTACAAGTTGGAAACGACAGACAGCAATGCCAGCACCAGCACAAACCAAAGCAAATTGCGAACCGTGGAATACCCGCTATCCATGTTGACTCCTCTCGCTTAAAACCATTGTGTGATTGGGCGATTGAGTGATTGAGCGATTGAAAGATGCCGAGATCGGTGTCGGTGTTGTGCGGGGCAAAGTAGAAGTGCCCTCTTCGGTGCGGCGGGCAACTGACTTTTCAGAACCAATCACCCAATCGCTAAATCACTCAATCACACAATTCGTCAAACAAAAACCGCACCGTTCTCCTCTCAAGCCACGTCCTTGCGCTTCATCAGAATCAGGACCGCCCAGGTCATCAGCAAGGCGTACGCCGCCAGGACGCCCATGTAGGGTCCTTTGTCCGCCCAGAAATGATCGGGCAGCGGAAAAGTGCGGGACGCAGCGAAGGCCTCAGCCGGGGCTTCCAGGCCTCGCTCCAACTGATCGAGGTCGTGGGGATGAAGCGATATGTAAACCGTGTTGATGATCTTATACGCGGAGTCCTGCATGGAGTGGCGTCCGTGCAGGACGAGATCCGACAAAGCCTCCATGCCCCAGCGTGAGATGGCGAGCGCCGAGAGCCATCGGACAGCGGTGGGCATCCCATCGGTCGGCTCAGGCGTATACTTGTGGAAGATCTTTTGGACTTCAGCCGAGGGCGCCATGGCGCCGACCACCTGATGAGCTGCTTCTCCGCGGGCAACGCGCGACTCAGGAGTTTCAGACGGCGTGGCGCTGCGAGGATTTTCGCTCGGAGCGGCGGACTTATGCATCAACCTATCAGCTTGGGCCTTGGTCTCCGGCTGCGCGAAGAGTTTCCCCTCGAATAACTGTTCCACCGTGATCGGAATGACCGGGTGAATCGCTCTCACGGGCAAAAACAGTCCTGAAAGCAGCAGCTCGGGAATGAGAATGAGGGGAAAGAGCGTCAACGCTTTTTCGGGAGTGCTCACCACGCTCGAAATCACCAGGCCAATCAGCGTGCCGTTCAGCGAAACCAGAAACATGATGATGAGCGCGCCCAGAATCTC
>Ga0187803_10001003_pt1 | contig 10989 bp, 10 predicted proteins | sample NC_wetland_sal_i_2_FD_132425 | JGI IMG/M metagenome (GOLD analysis project Ga0187803, IMG submission 132425) | Wetland sediment microbial communities from Neuse River Estuary, North Carolina, USA - Control_3 | ecosystem: Environmental > Aquatic > Freshwater > Wetlands > Sediment | place: USA...
ACGTAAGATAGCTTCCTGTGTTTCATCAAACCAGGTCGTCAACGGTAGTTCGTTCCGCTGCTATATATTCACGCGAATTGATCTGACCACAATCTTGAAGACTTACGTTTCACCTTATTGCGGTGAGGACCCCGTCCCGCATCTGGTACACTTTTTTCAGGAGTGCGCTGACGCCAGGATCGTGGGTTGAAACAACGACTGCGGCGTTCATTCTCCTCCGCAGGTCTTCAAGAAGGTCTATGATCTTCTCTCCCGACGCGGAATCCAGTTGACTCGTGGGTTCGTCTGCCAGTATCAGTGCCGGGTCGTTTGCCAGCGCCCGCGCCACGGCCGCCCTCTGCTGTTCTCCCACGCTTAGTTTGCTGGGCCTGCGCCCCTCCTTCCCCTCGAGTCCCACTGACTCGATGAGCTTTCGGGCCTGCCCCCTTTGATAACTCCCCGGCCTCGCAAGCAGAGCCATGGGGAGCTCGACATTCTCAATCACCGACAACGTCGGGATGAGCCGAAGCTGCTGGAATATGATGCCCACCCTCGTCAACCGCAGCCTTCTCCTCTCCGCCTCTGGGAGGTCTTTCACCAGGGTTTCCTCGAAAAAGACGTTCCCGCTTGAAGGAGTCTCGAGCATGCCAATCAGGTTGAGAAGCGTCGTCTTTCCCGACCCCGACGGCCCCATTATTCCTACCATCTCCCCGCGCGGAACAGCGAGTGTCGCCCCGTCCACCGCCTTAATAGCGTCGCCGTCGTTTTCGAACCACTTGCTGACGCCGTCCAAGCGCGAGACCGTTGATTCCTGCTTCACCTGAGTTCGCGGCTGCCCGTCCCACGAGGCGGTCATTTCAATTTCCTCGTCATCGTGATGGTGACCAGCGAACCGACCAAGATTCCAAGGGAGATGATTCCCACGCCGGTGTAAAGGATGACTGAAAGCGGGACGAGCTGGAAGAAATGGGGGATAGTGGACGATAATGGAACTGAAATGTAGATCCAGAAGACCGCACCAACGGCGATTGAGGAAAGCAGCAATCCTAACACGACTCCAGCGAGCGCAATCAGCCCGACCTCGGCCACTCCTATCTTCAATAACGCCCTGGACGACGAACCTATGGCGCGAATCGTGAGGAATTCGTCCTTCCGCTCCGTAATGTTCACCATCGAGATAATGGCCACGAAGAGGAAGGCGACGAGCTCTGAAAAAGTGTCGATCCCGCTGTTGATCAGGCCAACAGCCGAGACAAGTGGGCTGGTCAAGACTTCGCTCTGCGTTGGATCCAGCGCCTCCACGCCTGGTATCTCCCTGTTTATGCTCGCTATCAGATCCTCCGCCGAGCTGGCTCCCGTTCCACCGTTTGAACCGACGATGAATGCGGAGATGAGGCCGCCGTATCCCTGCGTCGCCTGTGCTGTTTCAAGGGGCATGATCACAGCGTTGGCAAGAATCAGGTTCGGGGTGGACACTATCCCGCTGACTTTCAAGGTCGTGTTGCCCTGTTTCATCACAGAGCCGACTGTCAGATTGGACTGCTCTGCGAGGTAACTTCCGACGACAACTTGGTCGGTTGATGATGGGTACGTACCGGTGAGCTGGAGCTGCACAGTCTTCGCGAACATCGTGAAGTTCTGGATAGGAATCCCTATGGTGATGTTTGTCGGCACGAGCTGCTTGACGTTCACCACGGTGAGCATGGGGGTGACCGAGGAGACCCCTTTGAGGTCCTCAATCAACGAGGCTGTGGTTTCCGGAAGGGCGCCTCCAATGGGCAACCCTTCGAGCAGAAAAGAGGCCCTCGAGACGACCACCACATTTGTGCTATAGATCGAATAGCTTTGGCTAACCACCGTAGTGTATCTCTGCGAGACCGCGGCCACAGTCAGTATCAGCATGATACACAACGCTATTCCGAGAATCGAGAGGGCGGTCCTGACCGGCTTCCGGAATGAGTTGCGGAACCCCAGCACTGTGAGAATCAACCAGACTCGCTTTTGCCCGCGTGGGCCTTGGGGTCATTTATTCGTGTTTTGAATGCGACCAGCACCGCTCTGACTTCAGACTCCTGAAGCACCGCTCTTCGAATCCTTCGGCAGTGAGATCCGTCTTGCAACGACATAGGATGCCACGATTGCTATAGTGACCAGAAGTGCGAAGCCGAGCTGGATTGGGAACTCAGGGACCGCTCCCTAAGAAGTGGTTGAACCCACTCGCTGGCCACATTTTGAGTCTAATCTCGGCACGGTATGCTCTCATTAATGCATTGATGCAGTTTGCGGAGAACAAATGGAATCCTCCTTTTTCTTATTGACTTTATAGAGGCGATGACCTTGGAATGCATAGGCGAAGACAAGTAAGTTGACCACCTTCACCCGCATGAAGGTTCTGGCCCGCGTCGGCGGAGCACCGCAGGCCTCGCCGAACATTTTATTTCAACGGGGTTTCCGGCAGGTTTCAGGTCGGTAACATGGCGGTCATAGAAGATTCCAGCGAAGACCCTGCGGTCCGCTTCGTCCGTGGGAGGGGAAGGTACGTAGACGACATCGCGATGGAGGGGATGCTCCACCTCCACGTCGTCAGGAGCCCCTACGCGAGGGCCCGGGTGCTTTCGGTCACCGGAGGGATCACAGGACACGAGTTGAAAGCAGGCATGGAGGCCGTGGGAGAGGATGCAGGCGAGGGGTCGTCTGCGGTGGGCTTCCCGGTCCTCGCGACCGTGTCCGTCAACTACGTCGGCCAGCCCGTGGCCGCAGTCCTCGGGGAAGACATGTACGAGGCCGAGGACAAGTCGGAGGAGGTGGACGTCCAATACGAGGCCCTGAAGCCCGTAATGGACCCCGAGACGTCCCTTGAGTCCGAGCCCATACACCACTCAATGAAGAGCAACCTGGTTTCAGAGGCCGCCCTCGGGAAGGACTTCAGGCCTGACGCGCCAATCCAGATCGAGGAGACGCTGAGGATGGCCAGAATCACGCCAAACCCGTTGGAGACGAGGGGGGTCGTGGCGGTCTACGACGGTACACTGCTTACGATTTACGGCTCGACCCAGTCCGTCTTCTCCTGGCGCGAGGGGCTCGCAGGCTCCCTAGGGACGAAGGAGGAGGCGATTAGGGTGGTTCAGATGGATACAGGGGGAGCCTTTGGCTCCAAAGGCGGGATCTACCCCGAGTACGTGGTCGCTGCCTATGCCGCCATGAAGACCAGGCGGCCGGTGAAGTGGATCGAAACAAGGTACGAGCACCTGATGTCAGCAGACCAAGGGAGGGGGGTCAGTGCGAAGATGAGCCTCTACGCGGAGAGGAACGGGAAGGTGAAGGGGCTGAAGGCTGACGTCCTGGTCGACGCCGGAGCGTACCCCATGGGCGGCGGCTGGGGTACGCGGTGGATTGCGTCGCAGATCATCGGCCCCTATGCCGTCCCGAGGGCCTACGCGAGATCCAGAACGGTCCTGACCAACAAAGTGAACAACGGCCCCTACCGCGGAGCGGGCCGGCCCGAGGCCGCATTCTTCATGGAGAGGATGATGGACAGGCTGGCCGACGAGACAGGCATTGACCAGGCCGAAGTGAGGCTGAGGAACGCCACCACAAGGGTGACCGAGTCCCCGCTGGGGATGAGGGCGCCTCCGTCGAAGCTCTTCTTCAAGCAGGCGCTCAGGGCGTTCAGATACTCGAGCAGGAAGAAGAAGGAGAAGCTCGGCCTTTCCTTCTTCATGCTCATCCCTGCAGCCTACGGAGGAGAATCGGCGAAGGTGTCGGTTCGAGGCGGCAGGGTGAAGGTGTGGATGGGAGGGAGCTCCCACGGGCAGGGGCACGACGTCTTCGTGAAGAGCCTCGTCAGCAAGGAGCTCGGCGTCAAGCCCGGGGTGGTCGACTTCCAGCACGCCGACACCGGCGCCATCTCCAGCGGGGTCGGCAGCTGGGGGAGCAGGTCAGCCATGATCGGCGGAGGGGCCCTCGTGGAGGCTTGCAGGAAGTTGAAGAAGGAGGCGAAGAGGAAGCTCAAGGGCACCTATTCCATAGCCCGCCTGCTGCAGGGGGAATACGAGGCCGAGGTCTTCTTCAAGCCCAAGGGGCTCCTGAACTCTCTCGGTGCGAACCTCGTCTCCGCCCGGGTCAGCAGGGACGGGATTGGGGTCGTGGACGAGGTGGTCTCCTTCTACGACGTGGGGAAGACGCTTAACCCGGCCATGGTCGAGAGCCAGGTCATCGGAGGCGTCGCCCAAGGCCTCGGCGAAGTGATGTACGAGCAGGCCCTTTACAGCGAGGAAGGTCAACTCCTCACTGCCTCCATAGCAGACGCAGGTCCGATTCACTCGACCGAGATGCCCAAGGTCGTGGTCATGACCGCTCACGGCAGGTCGCTTCTCGCTCACGGGGCGAAGGGGGTGGGGGAAAGCCCCACCATCGGGGTCCCGCCGGCCGCGACGAGGGCCCTCGAAGTCGCACTCCGTCGGAGGTTCACGAGCCTCCCCATCGAATCGGAGAAGCTCTGGGCCATCGAGCTACCGAGGGAGGGGGTGCAGGCAAGTTGATCCCCCCGCAATTCGAGTACGCCTCGCCGAAGACTCTGCGGGAAGCGGTGGAACTGCTCAGGACCAAGGGGGAGTTGGCCAAGGTCCTTGCGGGGGGCCAGAGCCTGATCCCGCTTCTGAAGCTCAGGCTGGCGTCCCCCGCCCTCCTCGTGGATATGGGCAGGATACCCGGCCTCGACTACATCAGGGAGTCAGAGGGATCCCTAAGGCTCGGAGCCATGGTCAGGGTGGCCAGCCTCGTCGAATCCAGTCTGCTGAGAACGAGGTACCCTGTGATTCACGAAGCAGCAAAGACGATCGCGGACCCGCTGGTCAGGAACCTGGGGACGGTGGGAGGGAATCTGTCGCACGGCGACCCGAGCAACGACCTCCCGGCAGTGATGCTTGCCTTGGGGGGAGAACTGGCAGCAACGGGTCAGACGGGGGACAGGGTCGTGAAAGCCGAGGACTTCTTCGTGGACGCTTTCACCACCGCCCTGGCGCACGACGAGATTTTCACGGAGGCACGGGTACCTGTTCCCCCTCCCCGCAGCGCAGGCACCTATCTCAAGGTCAGGAAGAAGGTCGGGGACTTCGCGACCGCAGGGGTGGCCGTACAGGTGACCACGAGCCGATCATCCGAGTTCACAAAAGTGGGTATTGGGCTCACAGCCGTGGGCCCGACCGCGGTCAAGGCCAGGAAGGCTGAGGAGGCACTTCTGGGGAAAAAAGCCACAGACTTGGGGGCGGTGAACGAGGCAGCCGCCAGGGCGGGCGATGCCTCCAACCCCACTACTGACATACGCGGAACCGCGGAGTACAAGCGGAGCCTTGTAAGGCTCCTAGTCTCTAGGGCCCTGAAAATCTCCAGTGAACGCGCGGAGGCGGGGGCAAGATGACAAAGACGCACGTCTCTCTTACGGTCAACGGAAAGGACAGGGAGGCAGTCGTGGAACCACGGAAGCTTCTCGTGCACCTCCTCCGGGAGAACCTGGGGCTCACCGGAACCCACGTGGGGTGCGACACAACGAGCTGCGGCGCCTGCGCCGTGCTCCTCGACGGCAGGGTGGTGAAGTCGTGCACAGTCCTCGCGGTGCAGACAGACGGGAGAGACGTTCTCACCGTGGAGGGGCTTTCGAAGGGAGAGAAGCTCGACCCGGTCCAGGAGGGGTTCCTGGCCAAGCACGGGCTCCAGTGCGGGTTCTGCACCCCCGGGATGCTGATGACTTCCTATGCACTCCTCCAGAAGAATCCTGACCCGACAGACGATGAGATACGCCTGGGGATTTCAGGAAACATCTGCAGGTGTACGGGTTACGCCGGGATAGTAGACTCCGTCCGCTATGCCGCCAGGCTCAAGAAGAAGCGGAAATCAGGGCCCTAGGCCCGGTCGAACTTCCTCTGCAGGCACCCGAACATTTCCTTGATTATCTTCCCTGCCTGACCTTCCAGGAACCTCTGGCCGAGGGAGGCCAACTTCCCTCCCACTCTGGCGTCTGCGGCCCACTTCATCGAGCTCCCTCCGCCCGGGGCCGGAGAGATGTCCATTAGCGCTTCAATGTCCACCGCGCTTCCCATCCCCGTCCCCCTTCCGATCAGCTTGGCGTGCGACGGCTCATGCCTGTCGGCGATGGTGAACTTGATGGCAAAGTCCCCCTTGATGGCGCCGACCCCCGCCTCCACCACGGCCGTGAAATCAGTCGACGAGGTGACGTCCAGCTTCTGAAGGCCTGGCATGCAGCCGGAGAGCTCCTTCGGATCCATCAGGGTGCCGAAGAGTCTGGCCGGGTCTGCTCTGCTGTCGAACTTCCCTTCGAAGTGCAAACGGAATCTCTCTCCCTGCCAATTTAACCTCGGAATGTAAGTGTCGCGCCTGTGCTCCTTGGGGCCCAAACCAGTTGTATTCGGGCTTCAGAGCGATTCTCACACTAAGCTCGTGCTAAGTCCATTGAACCTCTCGGGACAAATCAAACTAAGACGTGTGAATCGTAGCCGGGCTATCACCATTCAGGAGCATAGGCCAGATCAGTCGCTTTTGGGGTTCTATCTGAGGCCCCATATCATCAGGACTCTGTTTTTCAGTCGTAATCTCCCTTGGACATGCCTTCGGAGGAGCAGTAAGATTCTAAGAACTCTCATAGCGTACTCGGGTGGGTTCTAGAAGACTGGTAGATACCTATCCAAGGGAGCCTCTAGTCTGCGGCGGGAGGACTACCAAGTTCTTCCCGGTTCCTCACCTCCTCGACCTTCACGGCCTCCAGGAAGTATGCGGGGAAGAGGTCCCGATGCAGGGCCACAAACTGAGAGAAGTTCGAATCGAGAACGTAGGTTACGGCGTGATCAGTCTCGCTCCTCACGCTACGTCCATAGGTCTGAACCAGCCTCAGAGAAGTCTGCCAGTCATACCAGGCCCTGTCCCTCTGTAGCTTCACCGAGGTCCTTCTCTCCGAAAGGTCCGGATAAGGAACCTTCACTACTACCTGAAAGCGCGACATCTCGTCCTTGAGATCTACGCCCTGAAACAGACTGGGTGAGATGAGGACTGAGCCCTCGGTCAGACCATGCATCCGAAGCAGGTTCGATCTTTCGGAGCTCCCCTCCGTTGTCACCAGCCTCTTTCTGTTCCATTCCGAGGCGTGCTCCATGATGTAGTTGACTTGGTAGTAGGATGTCGTGTGTATCACTCCCCTCTCTCCAACGTGGCGGTCCATTATCGCGTCCACGGCGCTGACGATGCTCCCGAGCGAGGCGTCCATGCTCGCCCAGTTGAGCCGTGCGGTGTTCAGGGCGTATATCGGCCTGTTCTCCACCGGGAACGACGACTCGGGCACGCTGATGAAGGAGACGTCTTCATCGTTCATCCCGAGGGTCCTGCTTAGCAGCTCTTTCGAGAAGATCGTCGCCGACATGAACAGGATCGAGTCGGAGGTTTCGAAGAGTGGGCGTGTGAAACCCCCGATCTGTATTGGCTGGAAGACGACCTCGTCGATCGAGCCGTCCCTCGCCTTCTTCACGGCATTCACGACCCAGTTCCCTGGGTCGCCCTCCAGGTCCACGATCAAGCGCTCGAGCGCTTCTGCAAGGTCCTTGCACGCCGCCACTCGGTCCTGAAGGGTACCATCCTCGAGGTGTGTGGCGCAGAACTCGTCTAAGACGCCCTTCGTATCTGTGAGCATGTCCAGCCATGCAACTGGGTCGTCAACGCCCCTGTCTGGGATGAAGAACTCCTTGTCTTGTCCGCTCCAATAGCGTGCAATCTCGGACCTCACGAGCGAAAACGAAGCGAACCCCACTATCTGCTTCTCCACGTCGTGGGCCTCGTCGCAGACGAGGAGCCTCCTGTGGGGGACGGCTTTGGCGGTCTTCAGCTGGCTTAGGAGGAAGGGATAGTTGCAGACCGTGACTGGCGCCCTGAAACCGAACCACTTCTGGTCGTAGTAGGAACACGGTGCCCCGTCTTTCAGGTTCTCGCACTTCGAATCCCTCGTGCAGAGCCGCCTCTTGTGCTGGTCGTAATCCTCGAAGGTGAGATAGTGGGGGCAGTCGCTCAGCCTCCAATCGGTCTCGCACCTTCCCTTGCTGCATGGCGGGAGCAGACCCGACGAAGTGGGGACGCGGCACTGGAAGTTCGACTTGCCTTTCACCACTGGGAACCCGAAATCCGAGGCGTACTGGTCCTGGAGCTGCTTCGTCGACGTCAGGATGTACGCCGACGAGAGGTAGGCGCAGAGGGCGGCGGCGACTGCTGATTTGCCGAAGCCAACTGGCGCTTCCAGGATGATGTATCTCTTGGAGGCCATCGCGCGGTCCACCTGTTCAAGGACCTCCCTCTGGAACTGTCTCATCGATTCGTAGGGGAAATAGTCCGCAGGGGTGGCCCTCTTCGCTCCCTCCATGTGGCCGCACCGGTCACAGGTGGAAGGGCGGCCCGCCCGAGATGGCTTCAAGCGAGTGCCGCATTTGGGACAGAAATTCATCTGGGGACTTGATGGGACTCCAGTCGGTTCAGGCTTCTAACCGTTTCGAGATTGCCGCGCCAAGAGAGATTGGCTCGTCACGATTTCGATTGGCGTCTTTGGTCGTGAAGCCTACAGGTTCGGTCATCTCTCCCCGTCGGATCGATTCGCCACGGCTGCTGCATAAGTATCAGGGGACACTCTCATGGAATGAATGGACCCTCCGAACTACAGGTCCAACGGGAAAGCGGGAGCACCTGCCTCGTGCGACATCTGCGACAGTTATCGGAATGGTATGAACAGGCTTTCGACCTGTGCCAAGTACGAAATGCTCGTACTTCTCACCTCTGTGTGCGACAGTTTCGAGCCGAGGGCATGGCGCGACACCCCTTTGCTGACTCCCGAGGAAGAGGCGCGCCTGTGCGGTCCCTGGATGAGGTACCCGAAAAAGTCAATTCAGTAACGAGCACAGTTTAGATGTCGAGAGAAACTTTCTCCCCTCGGAAGTCATTACGAACCCTCATGCTTGAGCGGAAAAGTTGCCGCAAGCTTAAGCGGGAGTGGGAAGGGGTATGGGGCAATTGAGAGTCGCATCGAGAGAGTACGTGGGGAAGGGCTGCAACCTCGATCTCCTGTCCGACTCCATTGAGGAAGATTTCCAGGTGCAGAGGTACGAGACTCAGAGCTCGAAGAGGCCTGACGGCTGGATCATTCAAGCAAAGAAGGCCGGCATCGTACGGGACCTGCTCGCTTCTGACCGGGCGTTCACCGTGACAGTGGCTGGGGACCCGAACAACTTCAAGGTCTCATTTGGGATAGGCAAGTGGACGCAGAACCTGGGGATGGCGCTCTTGGAGGGGATCGCCCTGGCTCCGGTCGTCTTCTTTCTTGAAGTTCCTCTATCGCTGTGGAGCTTTGAAATCGAACGCGAGTTCTGGAACTTCATCGAAAAGCAGGTCGAGTTGAAGGTCTGAACAGGGCATCAGCTCTGAACACGATACTCGCATCGTGCTCGTTAAGGGCCTGATTTTGGCCCACCGGAGGCTATGGAATATCTGTGCACCCAGCGTCCAAAGGCTCCGAATGTTTATGGGTCAATCCGAGTTCCTTCGCCTTGCGCAATCTCAGGCGAAGTCCTGCTTGATGCCGGTCTGTAGACTCTGAATCCAAACAAACGCAGGATGTAGCCCGCTGGAAACGCGTTCACGGCGTACAAGGGAAAGATCGCAATGCCATACAGCGTCTTGTCGAAGTAGCTGGGGTTTACAAGTAGGGAGAGACTCTCTATCTCCAACACCAAGAGAACGAACGCCAATACGAGTGACGTTACGAGGTAGACCCAAGCTCTGACCTTGCGGGACTTTGGCATAAGCATCTCCCTCGCTCGCCTTCTGAATCAGAATCATCCACTTATCCGTTCCTCCGATTCTGATCTTCGCTTAGGGGAGGGCTGTTGCAGGAGTTAGCTTTTAATGAACCGCGTCGAAGCGGCCATACAATGCAAGATCCCTCCGAGGAGTCAATACTTGCGCAGGAGCAGGCCGTCACGATGAGAGGGCTCGGCGTCAGGAAGGAGCTGAAGGCTGAGGTCGGGGTAGGGGAAAGGGAGGGAACTCTTGTCTTGACGAACAAGAGGCTGATCTTCGTTTGTACGGGTGAAAAGGAAGAAGACATACCCATGGGCTACACCCCAGCGATCCCCACAGCCCACCTTCTATTTTCAGACGTGGAGGATCTCAGCGAGATACCCCAGGATCAGAGAAACACATTCATCCAGATTCCATCGATTACGTCCGCGGTCGGGCACAAAGGAGGATTCGGCAAGCCGAAACTCGAAGTTCGATGGACGGCCGAAACCAGAGAGGAGGGGGCTGAGTTCACAGAGCATCTGACTGGGAAGCGCAAGAGGAACCTCAGTGACCTGGCCGTAGTCATTCAGAGATTGAAAACGGGAGACCAGAAGCTCATTGTGGTACCAGAGGCCCCTTCAACTGACACACTCGAAGGCAAGGTCGCTCACGTCCTCTCGGACATGCAAGAGAAGGGAATCTTCTCCATAGAGGAGGAGGTTGAAGAGAAGTTCAAGATCAGCGTGGACCCGGACGAAATCCAGTCTGCGTGCGACAAGCTCGCCAAGGCTGGTACATTGGACAGGTTCCCGGACTCCGGTGGCGACATATACTACAGGAGGCGGTCGCCCCTGGGAGAGGACGATTTCTCAAGTTAGGCGGCGCGCGCGGTGATTAGGATGGCGAGGATTACCGCGACACTACCACATCGATTTTTTTCATGACAAGGGTTGAGTCCCTGTGTAGGTTAAGGAACCCCAAGAACGACCGTTTCCGAACCGGATGGAACGGTCTTGATACTACTATCTGTGGACCTTCAATACCTCGACTTTCTCGAGGAAAACTGGGGGTAGTGACCCACGGCCAAGCCGCGGATCACCAATCTGGGCCGTGCTGGTTTCCGCCCATGGTGGGCACCACGCAGCTGTCCACCTTGAGAGGGAGAGTGCAGTCCATCTTGATTTC
>Ga0187803_10001004_pt1 | contig 10985 bp, 13 predicted proteins | sample NC_wetland_sal_i_2_FD_132425 | JGI IMG/M metagenome (GOLD analysis project Ga0187803, IMG submission 132425) | Wetland sediment microbial communities from Neuse River Estuary, North Carolina, USA - Control_3 | ecosystem: Environmental > Aquatic > Freshwater > Wetlands > Sediment | place: USA...
GCAGCACTTCAGTCCCGCCCCATGGCGGCAGAAGATTGGCGTTGCCCACGCAGAAATAAATGCCGATCATGTCCCGCGCCGCGGCCATTCGCGGATAAAGCTGCGCAGGCCCTGCATGATTGCTGCGGCGCGTCCCCACCCAGCCGACTCCGCACTGGCGCGCTTTTTCGATCGCCAGTTCCGCGGCGCGCTTCATGACGAGATGTCCCAGGGCGTTGTCGCCGTCCACCAAGGCCGTGCCGGCCTTGCTGCTCACGACGCGTATGTTGGGCCGGGGATTCACGGCACCGCTTTGGATTTGCTTCACGTACTGCGGCAGGCGGAACACGCCGTGCGCGTCTCCTCCGCGGGCATCCGCTTCGGCCATGAGAGCGGCTACTTGACCGGCATCTTCCGGGGGAATCCCCGCTGCCGCCAGCGCTCGCGCGATGAATTCGACAAGGATTGCGATCTCAACGAGTGGCTGGCCCGCCGCAGTTTTTGCAGTTTCGCTCATGCCTCTGCTCCTCATATGCCCGGTAAAGCAATGATTGCTGCCGCACGCACGCATGATACTACGTCCATATTTATTTCCAGAGTTGCGTCAGCTGCGCGAGATGAAAATGGATTGACACTGCGATGGTAGTCGCGATATGGATGGTCAAATTCCGGGAACTGACAATGGCTATTGATAAACCATCAAACAAAAAGGTTCCTGCCATACGTTGATGAAAGCGGCCTGGGCGCGATTCAATTCGGGAGGTTGCATGAATAATCGACGAATCCTGCGGTTCGTGTTGACGATTACATATTTCCTGATCTCGATTCCCCTGCTCGCGCATCACGGCGCTTCGGAATATGACATGACGAAGATCGTAACCCTGAACGGAACCGTGAAGGAACTCCAGTTCGTCAACCCGCACTCCTTGCTCACGTTCACCGTGAAAGACGATAGCGGCAAGGCCATGGAATGGCAGGGTGAACTCCCGAGCCCGAATCTGCTGTCGAGGAGAGGCTGGAGCAGGGGCACACTGAAACCCGGCGACCAGGTCACCGTCATCGGCTCGCCCGCCAAAAACGGCGAGAAAGGGATGCAGGTAAAAAAATTGGTCTTCCCCGATGGCCACGAACTCCCCGGAACTGTGTTGCCGGCGGATTCTTCCAAATGAGAATTTCAAGGATCGTTTCGCTGGTGTGCGCGGCACTGATCGCGTTTTCTTCCCCTTTGCTAGCGCAAACTCAAACCGCGAGCCAGAAGTCGGCTCCTGCAGGGGATCTAACCGGAGTTTGGTATCCGTCCTCGGTGAACACGTTCGCCTTCATCTGGACCGACGCGCAGAACCAGCGCTTGAACTCCCTTCCTCTTACTTCCTGGGGAGAGGAAAAATTCAAGGCCAACCACCCGATCGGCGGCGCCTACACCGCGTTGACTTCGAACGACCCGAATATTGCGTGTCTTCCGCCCGGAGTTCCGAATGTCTACATCCACGCCTACCCGGTTGAAATCCTGCAAGTCCCGGGACGCACGATCATGTTTTTCGAATACGGCCACTTCGTGCGCCAGATTTTCACCGACGGAAGGGAGCATGTGAAAGACGCGAATCCGACCTGGATGGGCGATTCCATCGGCAAATGGGAGGGCGACACTCTGGTGGTAGATTCCGTCGGTTTTAACGACAAGACATGGCTCGATGTCGCCGGCCATCCACATTCCGAGGCGATGCATATTGTGGAGCGCATGCGCCGCGCGGACCACGATACGCTGATGATCGACATCACCATCGATGACCCGCAGGCCTATACGGCGCCACTGAAGACCCAGCGAAAGTACATCTTGAAGCCCGGCTGGAACATCATGGAATACATTTGCGAAGACAATCAGGTCGCCTTCAATAACTTCGAAAAGCAGGTAGGAACGCAAGGAACAAAAACCGCCGAGTCCGCGGCCGATTCCGGATCTTCCCAATCGATCGTTGGCGATTGGAAGGGCACGATCGCCCTGGCAGATGCTCGTTCGTTTCCCGCGGTCGCTTCCTTTTTCGCTGCATCGACGGGCACAGTCACCGTGGCCGATCCTTCCGCGTCCATGAAATATCAGTTTCAAAAATTGACTGTGTCAGCCGGCGGAATGATCACCGGAATTACCGCCGACGGAGTGAATTTTCTGGGGAAGCTTTCGCAGGATGGCAAACAAATTACAGGGGACATCATCCTTCCGAGCGGGACCGGTCACAAAATCTCGATGATGAGGCCTTGATGAGATGAGATGGCTGGCGGGTGCGCATCAGATTAGGCTTACTTATCTTGGAGCCAGCGTTCAATATCCGTTCCCATGGCCTTGAAGACATTCGCCAAGCTGTTCGATTCATCCGCATCGAGAAGAGCACTGTCGAACTGTCGTACGAAGTGCCGTTTTCTCGAGCTCCCGCCGGATAATTTGTAGATTTCTAACTTCCTGAAACTGCCTCGATTCGATATTTTCAGACACGCGCGCCGCAGTTCCAACCCCGCGGCCACAGCCTCCGGAGTCGATTTGCCTGTCGAGAAGGGAAAGAGCCTTTGGAGTTTTAAGAGCAAGTAGATTGAATGTTGGTTTCCCAAGTACCCTTTTTCATCGCAGAACACATCCGCAGTTTCGTTTTCTATTAGTCTCGTACCCCAGCCAGAATTCGGACGGAACCCGCTATCGGTTAATGTCGTTAAATCCAGGATCGGAAGAGGGCCTCGGTGCAAAAAGAGATCCCAATCGCTCTTCGTGTTGGCGTCTCCGTCCAAACCAAAGGAAATACCGCGGGAAGCGTTTGGGGCCGGCTTCAACTCTGCCATTCGGCGGGAACACTCCCCAATGGCCTCGGGCGTGTCCAAAGTCATGGATTGGGTGCGGGGGGAAAGATGGACACTTCGCACATTCAGCGATCCCAGGAACCCTTCCAGAAGCGGCCGCGAAGCCGCTTCAATCCTGCTGGGGGACAGGCTATCAACGAATTTTACGATTCGACACAGGGGAAACAGGCCCAAATTAATCTCCACCTCTCCATGCGTTCGCTTTCGCTACGACGATTACGATGATCACAGTACCTAGGGACGGGGAAAAACACAATCAGTTTGACCCGAGCAATTTACCACTGAATTATAGGTTTAACTTTCGGAACTTAACTCTATGGTTTGAGGAGGTCGCGGTTAATGGATTTGTCGTGAAATCCGATCGATTGTCGACTGACAAGAAGTAAGGGGATGAGTACTCAACAATTCAGATGCCTCAAATGGCGCCTGCCATCCGCCGTCCCTAGAGACCAATTTACGCGACGTCCACCCAAATCACATCTCTCCAGTTCTTGATACTCACATCAAATTCTACGCCCACGCAAAACTGCCCTTCAATCATTTGATAACAGTAGATGACTTTTCCTTGCAGCCGATATTCGCCTGACGAGGACGTAAGACTCAACTGCTCTCCTGGGCGCCATCGCCGATTCGTTAGTATGCGAGCCCCATGCAGGCTGATGTTGACCGTCGTCGCGGTTTCCATATTAAAGGCGCTCTCCATGGGCGCCATATGAACCGGTACCCTCAGCGTTTCTCTTTTCTCAATTCGTCCGTCTGATCCCATAGGATAAAGGCTCCTCCGCAGCCGCGATTTTCAGGAGGCGGGGCTGTTGGTTTACTGCTTGTTCAGACTGTGCCCCGGGTGCTTCTTTTTTTGTTCATACATATCCCTATCCGCGTGCTCCATCAGTTCTCCGAGCGAGGCGGCGTTCTGTGGATCGAACCGGGCCACACCGACACTAAATGACAGCTCGTAACGGGATTCGTTTGTATTCGCCTTCTTGAGACTTTCTTCCAATCGCCGGAGGATGACTGCTTCATGTTGGCTGGAAGTTTCCAGTGCTAACACTACGAATTCGTCACCGCCAAGACGGGCCAGAACGTCGGAATCACGGAATGCCTCTTCCAGCACGTCCGCTGTTCGAACGAGTGCCATATCCCCTTCTCGGTGCCCGTAACAATCGTTGATTAATTTCAGGTTGTCCACGTCGCAAAAAAACAGTAGTGCACTTTGGGAGTTTCGTAGGGCCAGCTTTAGCTGTTGCGTCGCCGCAGCAAAGAAACCTCGCCGGTTGTACAAACAGGTCAGATCGTCAGTGAGAGCCAAATACCGGAGTTCGCGCTCCACAATCACATGCCGCACGGCGCTCCAGACCGCGGGATGGACGGCAACCCGAAGGGCCTGCTTATCTGTAGCGTCTAATTTCAGAGCCTGAGAAATCCCGTCTACTTCACGCACAACGTTACCAAGTTCCTTGTCGGCGACCAGCAAAGCAGAGGTCAGCGACCCCTCGAGATCTTTTTGCGAAGGCCCACTTTGTCGAATCATCGAGAGAGCCCTGCGCTTCGATGTCGGATTTGGCAGACAAATCTTGAGGCTGCCGGTGTGATGACCGTTGCCCTGTTGGGAACTTCTCATTGGCATGGCGCCTCCTGACGCCGAAAATCGAAGATTCCTGCGTAATGCCGCCTACGTGCTGTATCGTTCCACTGATCGGGGTCACCGACAAGCCGGGAAAGCCCGCAAAATCGATTCGGGTAATAGCCCCACGAATTTGGCTCGACCGCAAATTCATTCACCGGGAGAAACGAGGAAAGGCCATTTCCCCGACTTAGCAGGCAGTCCGGATCGCCGCTCAGGTGTTTACCCGAGGCTCCAGACCGGGGTTTGCCTTCTTGAGGCATCGAAGAGCGCATGGTATTACTCTCAGGGCCTTCAAGCGGTTGCGTGGCAGGGAGGGTGTGTCCTCCCGCCCGAGGAGACTACATTCATGGTCAAACGAGACGGCTCCACTAAAGATTCGGGTATGGGGAACATTCGGAATGCGGAATTGGCAGTGAGCGAGGATCCGTCAGAGCTTCTTCGAGAACTTGTGGCGCACCTTCGGCAGAACCGAACTCAACTCCGCGAGGAGTGGGTTGGACGTATTTCCGAGACCCGTCTGCTCACTGCGATGACAAAAGATGAGATTTTCAAGGAAGCGACTTCAGTCTACGACAGTTATGTAGAGGCTCTTGAGACCGAAACTTTCGAAGCGCTGCAAGCCTACGCGCGAAACCTTTCCGAACGCATCATTCCTCGCGGGGTCGAAACGCACGAAGTCGTGGGAATCGTCCTTCTACTGCGAGACGTCTTGGCAAGGTCTCTCTTTGCCAAGTACCAGACTGACTTTAAGAAACTGAACCGCATTCTGGATGCATACGAGCCCGCCGCGAATCGCATTGCAAACACAGTCGCTGTAGGCTTCGTGCAGGAACGCGAGCGCGTCATCCGGCAGCAACAGGAAGCCATCCGCGAGCTATCCACTCCCGTTCTTCAGGTTCGCGAGCGGCTATTGATTCTCCCTATCATCGGGGTGATTGATCCCCAACGGGCGCGTCAGTTGACCGAACAGCTCCTACGCGGCATTCGCACGAATCGCGCGAAAGTGGTCGTAATCGACATTACCGGTGTGGCTGCCATGGACGTTACCGTCGCGAACCACCTGGTGCAGACGGTGGAAGCGTCACGGCTCCTTGGTGCGACGGTAATTGTCACCGGCCTCTCGCCGGAGATTGCGCAGACGCTTGTGACGATTGGCGTCGACCTCGGCAAGATGAACACCGTCGGTGATTTGCAAGGCGGTATCGAGCAGGCGGAAAGATTGTTGGGATACAAAGTGATGGCTGTCGCGGAACCTCGCTAAACGAGTCATGGAGAGGGCCTCGTGGAAGTTCCGATTCTCAAGCAAGGAGAGGTACTGATCGCCACCTTTCAGGCGGCCCTGTCGGACGCAGATCTCGAAAATTTGCGCCGCGGGCTGCTCCAGCAGGTTGTCAGGTTTCGTTCGCGCGGAGTCATTGTGGATGTCACGGCGATGGACGTGATGGACTCCTTTGCATCACGAACGCTGCGGGAAATCGCGCATATGATTCGCCTCCGCGGCGCGGAAACGGTCATTGTCGGAATTCAGCCGGAGGTTGCTTTCGCAATGGTCCAGCTCGGGATGACGCTTGAAGGGGTTGCAACTGCCCTGGACCTGGAAGAAGGTCTTGCTTATTTGACCGAAAAATTCAAGAGCATAGACTGAAAGAGGGCCGCAGTGTCGGCTGGGGAAATCCGGGTGGCCATCAATTCGGACCAAGATATCGTCTTGGCCCGCCAGAAGGGCCGGGTTCTAGCGATCGAGCTCGGGTTTTCCGCGGTAGATGCAACCTTCATTGCCACGGCCGTCTCCGAACTGGCGCGCAACATTCTGGCCTACGCCCGCAAGGGCGAAATCACCCTGCGGGCAGTGCAGGGATCAAACCGGAAAGGCATCCAGATTGTCGCTTCTGACCATGGTCCAGGCATCCCTGATATTCACCAGGCAATGCGCGACGGATTCTCAACTTCTGGTAGTCTCGGACTTGGGTTGCCGGGAGTCCGGCGTCTGATGGACGAATTTAGTATCACGTCGCAACCCGGGCGAGGAACAACGGTGACGGTGAAGAAATGGAGACAGTGACAGCACCCCTTATTGAGTATGGCGTGGCCAAATTTGTCCTGCCCGGCCAAATCGAGTCGGGCGATCACTATTTGATTTGTTCTAACCACGATGGCGTTCTGATCGCCACGATTGATGGGATTGGTCACGGACAGGAGGCGGCTAACGCCGCGAGAGCAGCAACTTCCATTCTCAAGGCCTGTGTCGACGAACCGATCATTTCTCTTGTAGAGCGCTGCCATGATGAACTCCGATTTACGCGTGGCATCGTGTTGAGCCTTGCCTCCATTGATGCATCTCGGGGCATGATGACGTGGCTGGGCGTCGGAAATATTCAGGGAGTGTTGATGCGCTCAGGAGCCAAAAAGGGAACCGTGCAGGAAACGATGCTCCTTCGCGGCGGTGTAGTTGGCTCCCAGCTACCTCCTCTCCAAGCCACCGTGCTTCGCGTCGCCAGGGGAGACACTCTGCTTTTTGTTACCGATGGCGTGCGGGGAGAATATACCGAGAGTCTGTCCGCTCTGGAGAGCCCACAGCATGCCGCCGACAGAATTCTTGAACGCTATCACAGCGGTAAGGACGACGCCCTCGTCCTGGTTGTGCGCCTGACTGGAATTCGCCCATGAGAATCGCGACGAAAAACAAAAGGAAGCCGGAAAAGGCCTTTGAAGATCAGTACTGTTCCGCTCTTTGTGAATATGCGGCACGCGGCGGTGAAGCAGGATTGAGAAAGGGATACGAACTTGGGCGGAGAGCGATTGATGATGGGAAAAGCCTGATCGAAATTGCCTCTCTTCACCATCAAGCTTTGTCGGTGCTTGTCAAAGAAGCAAAGGGGGCAGAACAGGGCGCGAGTTTGTTGAAAGCGAGCGCCGATTTCTTGGCAGAAAGCTTATCCCCTTACGAAATGGCGCACCGAGGATTTCAAGATGCCGTGTTGGCGCTTCGCCGACTGAATGAAACGCTTGAGGAAGAGATCAAGCGCATCGCCTACACCGTGCACGATGAGGCTGGCCAATTGCTTGTAGCCGTCCACCTCGCGCTGGCGGAAGTGTCTCGAGAGTTGCCCAAAGCCCAGCAAGATCACCTAGGACAAATTGAACTGTTGCTAGACCAAGTTGAAGGCCGATTGCGTCGGTACTCTCATGAACTTCGCCCGACCGTCCTAGACGATCTCGGCTGGATTCCGGCCATTCGCTTTCTTGCTGAGGGCGTTACAAGGCGCACGAGTCTTCCCATTCACGTTAAGACGATGTTTGCGGGACGTCTTCCCAGTGCCGTTGAAATCGCCCTCTACCGCGTCGTGCAGGAATCGCTGACAAATGCCACGAAACATGCCAGCGCGAGCCAAGTCTCAATTCAGGTGCGCCGGATTGGACGGGTGTTGAGCTGTTCAATCCAGGACGATGGCGCAGGCTTCGATGTTCGAGCCGTTCTTTCAGACCCGGGTCGAAGAGGGTTGGGCCTCATTGGCATGCAGGAGCGTCTGAATGCGATCGGAGGCACACTCCTGATCGACTCTGCGCCGGGACGCGGAACAAGACTTTTGATCCGAGTTCCAATGACGTAGGAGTATTTGAATGGCAATTCGTGTTGTCCTTGCGGATGACCATACCTTGGTGCGGCAAGCTCTGAAGTCGCTGCTCGAGCGGGAAGGTTTCCAAATCGTTGCGGAAGCCTCCGATGGCCGAGAGGCTTTGCGTCAGGTGCAAATCCTGAATCCAGATATCGCCGTGATGGACATCACGATGCCCATCCTAAATGGCCTCGATGCCGCACGACAAATGAGAAATTCTTCCCCGAAGGCCAAGACTATTCTCTTGACGCAGCATGATGAAGAGCAATACGTTTCCGAGGCCCTCGAAGCGGGAGTGAAGGGATACGTCCTGAAAAGCCAAGTTGCAAGTGACCTGGTGCAGGCCTTGCGGCAAGTCTCGCGCGGAGAGGTCTATCTCAGCCCGGGTGTTTCAGGAGCGGTCATGGAGGCGTACCGCTCCAAGTCAAAGAAGCCAAAGGATCCATTGACTGCCCGAGAGAGACAAGTACTTCGACTAATCGCAGAGGGGAAATCAACGAAGGACGTAGCCTCCGTGCTGGGGATCAGCGTAAAAACGGCCGAGTCTCACCGCACCAGACTCATGCAGAAGCTCGATATCCATGAAACCGCCAGCCTCGTGCTCTACGCCGTTCGCCGCGGCATTGTACAACCTTGATGTGTAGCCTCCTTTGGGGATACCTAACTTGGCGTTGTGAAATTTTTCCCGCGAACAGCGGGGATTCGGCAAGTGGAAAATTGGTCGGGGCGAGTGGCTTTATTGGGAAAGCGAAACGCGTGTCGAGATGACCGCTGACGATTGAACCCTATTTCAATCCCGCCTGCGCCAGCATTTCCAGAAATTGTCTTCGGGTGCGCATGTCAATCGACTGCGCGACCAGTTTTCCGGAGCGATCGTAGACGAAAGTCTTGGGAATTCCTTCGATCTGGAAGAGTTCATTCACCTTTCGTCCCGGGTCGAGCAGGATGGGATAGGTGACTTTCTGTTCTGCGATGAAGGGCCGCACTTTGCCGGCGTCTTCGTCTGAGACGGCCAGGATCACCAGGCCTCGATCCTTGAATTGCCGATAGAGTGTCTCAAGGTCGGGCATTTCCTTTCGACAGGGAGGGCACCAGGTAGCCCAGAAGTTCAAGAGCACGACCTTGCCGCGCTGCTCCTTCAAGGTCCAAGTCTTTCCTCCCAATTCCGCTAAAGTGAAGTCCGCCTGCTCGCGGCGCACGTTGTCCGCTTCAATTTTGGAAATGGCTGCGGTGAATTGCGGGTCGTCAAGTGTCGCTTCGACGTGTTCGTAGCGCACGAGTTCGGCGAGTTCGACGTACGGACGGGGAGGCTGACCCTGCTTTGCAGGAAGCGGCTGTTCGCGCAGCGCGGCGGCCAAGGTTGTCGCTACCTCCTGCAACATGTCGTGGCCGAAGTCTCCTTCGGTCGAGAGCATAGCTAGACTGTTCGCCAGGCGCAGCTTATTCGGCGTCACGGGCAATTGCCGAATCTCAATCGCCAGATTTTTTGTGACGTGCGGCCTTACGTCATCCGGCAACGCGCGAAGGCCGCGGATCTGTTCCGCGATGGGTTTTTCCTGGTCGCTCCAGATGACCTGTTGCTCCTGCGCCCGCAAAGATGCGGGGCGCAATGCGAGCAACCCTGCCGCAATAAAATAGAGGCCGCCTGCGAGAACCGCCTCAGCTATCCTCATGCGTGAAGAGAGTCGAGTCATTTTTATCGGCATCTCACCGTAACCCTCGCCCGCATCTATGGAAAGCTACGTAATATTCGTCTGCGCGCTCAAAGCGATTTTCCAGCCGTCGCCCCTGTTCAGAAACACGCGCAGATTCCAGCTGGTAGGTTTGGCCGAGGGATTTCGTCCCTGAAACGCCTGCATGATCACCACATTGCCAAAATCAAACATGCGCATCGACAGGACCGCTGATCCTCCGGACCCGCCATTCTCTCCATAGAGCTTGCGTTGCTCGGCCAATTCCTCGACGTGCTGCAATTTTGGAATGTCCGTTCGGGGGGTGAGGGTCTCGTGACTCTCGTCGGCATGGGCGGCCCAATCTTCCGGGTTCGGATGCCATTCGTCGTTCTTCAAACGAAACCAGGTTTCGATGGCCCCTTCTTCCGCCGCATTCTCAGGTTTGAATGGCAGCGTCTTGCAGGGATTTTCGCAGATTTTGTCGACTTCAGTGGGAGGGCTCGGCGGCGCCGTGTAATCCGGCCTCTCGGCAGGAATGGGGATATTCAGATAGACGAACGCCTGCCAGCCCGCGGGATTCTTCACCCAGAGATGCGCAAAGCGCTGGTTGTGGTGAATCCCCAATACGCGCTCGACCTGACCGAGAAACTCCACGGTCCGCACGTCGAGCGCGCCTTCATTGTCGGCGGCGAACTGGGCCAGATCGTCGAGGGCCTGCGCTTTGGTATGGATTCTGCCGTTTGCCTCGACCCACTGGAAGCGGTCATCCAGAAGCGCGGCGACTGCCTTGCTGTCGCCCTTTGCGAGGGCTTCACTCAAGCTCTTGTCAGCCTGACGGAACGTGGGTGCATCGTCAGCGGCTCGCAGAGGGCTTGATAGCGCAAGCCATGGCGCGCCGAATAGCAGGCTGGCGGCCAGCGCACGCGTGAAGAAACATTTCATTTTATTCGCCTCCTTGATCTTGACTCTTGGACTAATCAAATCCACTTCTTGGGCCATCCAAGTGAATGCCTTTTAATTTAATACGGATTGGCCCTCCCCTCCGGGATGGTGGGATTGACACGAGCGCACGGCCGGATGATACCACTGCAGCACGTCAACGCCGACAGGCATCTCAGATTTTCCCGCGCGATTTCACATCGTCAACGGGAAGTCATAAAATGTGAATCACGGAAATGTCGTAAACGAAAGACCAGCAGTCCGAGGTAAGCGATTGAAAGGAATGGTCGGGGCGAGTGGATTTGA
>Ga0187803_10001005_pt1 | contig 10979 bp, 5 predicted proteins | sample NC_wetland_sal_i_2_FD_132425 | JGI IMG/M metagenome (GOLD analysis project Ga0187803, IMG submission 132425) | Wetland sediment microbial communities from Neuse River Estuary, North Carolina, USA - Control_3 | ecosystem: Environmental > Aquatic > Freshwater > Wetlands > Sediment | place: USA...
CCAACATCGGCACGACCATTGCTCCCTGGATGATTTTCTTTCAGCAGAGCGCGGTGGTGGACAAGGGGATGCAGGAAAAAGACATGCTGTGGGGGAAGATCGACACTGCCGTCGGCTCGTTTTTGACGGTGGTGGTGGCCGCTGGCTGCGTGGTCCTGACGGCAACGCTCGTTCCCGGCCAGATGATCAACGACGCCGCTACCGCGGCCCTCCGCTTCCTGCCGATCAACCGGTATGTGGGGGCGCTGCTCGCGATTGGCCTGTTCGATGCCGGGTTTCTGGGAGCGATCTGCATTTCGCTGGCGAGTTCATGGGCCTTCGGCGAGGTTTTCGGATGGGCGCACTCCTTGAACCACAAAGTGAAGGAGGCGCCATGGTTCTATGCCTATTACTTCTTCGACCTGTTGCTGGCCGGAACGGTGGTCTTGATTCCGCATGCGCCGTTGGTGCTCATTACCCTGTTCGTACAGGTAATCGCGGTAACGCTGCTGCCGGCGGCATTGGTCTTTCTCATTCTGCTTCTCAACAATGAGGAGACCATGGGCGAGTACAAAAACACCCTGTTTCAGAACGTCGCTAACATCGGAATCGTCGTGATGATCATCGTCATTTCCACTTTGTACGGGATCAGCGCGATTTTCCCGAAGATTCTCGGCGGTTAAGAAAGTGCCTGGAGAAAAACAATGATTTTTGACTTCTTTCGCAACACGGCCGGAGCCGTCAGAGAAATCAACCAAAAATACACCAAGCCGCATATTGCGATGACGCGCGGGGTACGGTTCTCGCTCGGAGCACTCCGGTTTTATCTGCTGCTACTGGTCGGAATCATGATCTACAAGTTCATCACATTGCTGCACTAGGTCGAGGTGTCTCATGAACGGAACAACGACTGTCAAAAACTCCGTGGAAGAGATCTTCTTTTTGACCGATCTTCTGGGAGCGCGCGCTTACTTCAACGGCCGGAAGGTCGGCAAGCTGAAAGACATGGTCGCGCTCGACCAGGGCAAGGTGGCGGAAGTCACTCATTTCCAGATTGCGCGTCCCTTCGGCGAAGCGTCTTTGCTGGTACCGTTTGCGAAAGTGCGATCGTTCAGCCCCCGCGAGATTATCGTGACCAACGGCGATCTCGCCAGCTACGTGCGTGAATTGCGTGCGGAAGAAGTCCCGCTGCGGGACTACCTGATCGACAAGAAGGTACTGGACACAGAGGATCGGGAGGTCGAAGTTGTCTACGACATTCGGCTGGTCCGGACGAACGGCAATCTTTATGTCAGCGATGTGGACATCAGCCGCTACGGCCTGCTGCGCCAGGTCGGATTTCGAAGTCTGGCCGACTACCTTTATAAGCGAGCGGATGAAGCGAAGAAGAAGCTAATCCCCTGGTCCTATGTTCAACCCCTTTCACCGCAGTTGGGGGCCCTCCAGGGGAACGTCAAGTTGAGCGTTTTGAAAGAAGAGCTTTCCGAAATCCACCCGGCGGACTTGGCGGACATCGTGGAAAAGTTGGACAGCGGCCAGCGGGTGACCATTCTTGAGGGTCTCGACACAGAACATGCCTCCGACACGCTGGAAGAGATTGACCCGGCAGTGCAGCGCGACATCGTGTTCTCTCTCCGCAAAGAGCGGGTGGCACAGCTCATCGGCGAGATGACCTCCGGGCAGGCGGCCGACATCCTGGCGGTTCTGCCTGCCGCCGAGAAGAGGACGATTCTCGGGCTGTTGGAACCGGCCAAGGTCGCGAAGATCGAAGAAATTCTCGAGAAGCATGAAATCAATATTTTGGATTTCACTACCAGCAAGTTCATCAAGTGTCGGCCTGAGATGACCGTGCAGCGGGCCCGCAGAAAATTCCGCGAAATGGCTCGATCCATGGATGTGGTGATGTACTTCTACGTCGTGGATGAGACGGACAAGCTCTTGGGGGTGATCGACATCAAGGAATTGTTTATGGCTGAGGATGACGTGTTGTTGGGTAATTTGAGGGTCGAGAACGTCGTCAGCCTCAACCCGCAGAGCACGATGAAGCAGGCAGCGGATGCGTTCATCCGCTATGGGTTCCGGGCGCTGCCCGTCACGGATGAAAACGACATCATTTTGGGTGTGGTTCCGTATCGTGACGTCATGAATCTGAAGCATCGCATTCTCGACTAGGCGAGACCAGGGCTGAGGCGTTATATTAACCATAGTTAACTTGTTGTGATATGCTTGCGTTAATTGCGTCAGGGGTGAATCGCGCGGGACTTTTCAGCTTGGACCGCAACTGTAACGTTCTGTTAACCGACTGTGTGGATACTATTTCGATGGCTGCGGGGAGAAATGGGGAAGCGGAACCGTAAATCGGCACGCTGGACTGTAAGGGCGCTGGCCATACTGTGGCTGATGATTGCCACGACATGGATAACCCCGGCGTACGCGCAGCAGCCCGATGCACCTTTGCCCAAGGGCGACACTCCTTCTGCGAGTGCGGACGATCCCGCCAGCCCGCCCAGCGATGCCGCTGCCGATCCCGAAGCGATGCTGCCGCACTTCAGAAACTCGCGGTTCTGGCTCTCGGGGCAGATGAACTTCATCTTCCAAACTCATCCCGACTTTCACGCCGACTACAGCGGGAAGAACAGCCTTAGCCCACGTTATGAGAAAGCCACCTCGCGAGTCATGACGCTCTACACCGGCGTGCGGCTCAACAATTCGACCGAACTGCTGGTGGACGTGGAAGACGCTGCTGGCGGCGGATTGAGCAACGCCCTGGGGCTGGCAGGGATTACTAATTTGGATGTGGTCCGCATTCCCGGCGAAGGGTCGCCGCTGAGCACCGCGCCTTATCTGGCGCGCGGCATAATCCACAAGGTATTCGCGCTGAGCAAGGACAAGGTCGAAAACGGGCGCAATGCGCTCTCACTGTTTGACGAACTGCCTCGGCGACGGATCGAAGTGCGCTTCGGCAAGTTCGACCTGGTGGATTTTTTCGATCAGAACTCCGTCGGCTCGGACACTCACTTTCAATTCGCCAATTGGACGGTGGACCAGAATGGCGCGTATGACTACGCCGCCGACACGCGCGGCTACACGGTCGGCGCGACCGCGGATTATGAAGATCGCAACTGGGGATTTCGATTTGCTGAAGCACTCATGCCCCGGCTGGCGAACGGAATTAATCTGGTGTGGCGTCCGTGGCAGGCGCATTCCGAGAACTGGGAATACGAGTTGCGGCGCGGCTTAATTCCCAAGAGGCCGGGCGTAGTGCGCGTGCTCGCTTACACCAATTACGCGAACATGGGGATTTACCGCGAGGCCATAGCGCAGTTTGAAGAGCATCTCGTTTCCAGGCCGGACATCACCAACCATCCCTGGCACATCACGCGCAAGTACGGCTTCGGGGTCAACGTGGAGCAGAATCTCACGCACAATTTGACCGCGTTTGGCCGCTTTGGATGGAACAACGGGAAGACGGAATCATTCGCTTTCACCGAAGTGGACCAGACTCTCGCGGCTGGCGTAGGAGTGAATGGCGCGAAATGGCATCGCAAGCAAGACCGTGCTGGAGTGGCCGTCGTCACCAACGGAATCTGCAAGGACCACCAGGAATATTTGCGGCTCGGAGGACTGGGCTTCCTTCTGGGTGATGGCGGATTAAACTACGGGCGGGAGAACATCGTCGAATCGTATTACACGGCGCACGTTTGGCGCGGAATCTATCTCGCTCCCGGAGTACAGTACATTGTCAATCCAGGCTACAACCGCGATCGCGGGCCGGTGCTCGTCCCGAGCCTGCGGGCCCACGTGGAATTCTAGAGTTCTCAGTTCTCAGGTCTCAGGTCTCAGGTCTCAGGTCTCAGGTCTCAGGTCTCAGGCAAATGCTAAACCCACCCTTACCACGGGGACAGCCTTCGACTTCGCTCAGGTCAGGCGCCGGGGCACGGAGAGAATGACCTCCTGCTGACTTAATTCTGGACTCGGCAATCCCTAGCAATCTCTAGAACTGGTAAACCAGTTCTGGAGCGGATTCACGGTTGCTGTACCCGAAGCCGCCCGCAATGCGCACACAGGAGACGCAGCAAGCTGCGTCTCTACATAATGGGCACGGCGGGTGAAGAGCGGAGAAATCGGGTATACCTTCTGGGAATCCGCCCTAGAAGGTCCACTTCAGAGAGAACTGCATGATTCTTGGGCCATTCTGGTAGTTGATCACCTGCAGCGTTCCGAATCCTGGGTTGGGAACCAGATAGCAGGTCTGGTTGGCGCTGGCTCCGTCGCCGCAGGTGGAACCGAACGGGCTGTACTGGATGGGATTCACTCCCGTGCCGTTCTGGACGTAGTAGTTGGCGTGATTGGCGACGTTGAAAACCTGCGCCTGCAGGGTGATGGAGTGGCGCTCGGTGAGGTTGAAGCGCCGGGCCAATCCGAGATCAACCTGCTGCGTCCAAGGGCCATAGAACGAGTCCAGGCCAACCGCAGGACTCGGGCTGCCGGCGTTGATGCCCAGCGCCGAGTTGGCCGTGCTCTGCAATGCGGCGGTGTTGTTGATGGCGTTCTGGGCGGCGCCGTCCGGGCAGCCACCGGCAATTTTGTCAGCGGCGCACGAGACGTCGAGCAGCGCCGCGTAGGGGCGGCCGGAGGCGAACTGCATGACCGTGCTGAGAGTCCAATTCGACAAGGCGGCGCGCAGCAGGCTCGACTGCAGGTGGGACCCGAGACCCGGCTCGTAGACACCGGCGATCGAAAGGCGATGCCGCTGATCGAGCAGGTAGGGGGCGTGTGTGTTGCTGAAGTCAAACTGGTTGTTGAAGTCCACGCCGTGCGACATCAGGTTCTTGGAAAACGTGTAAGCGGCCTGGAAGGCCAGTCCGTGGTGGAAGCGTCGTTGCCCCTGCACGAAGAACGAGTTGTAGTTGTTGAGGCCGGGCGTGATCAGCGCGTTGATCTGGCCGAAATTGGGAGTCAGCCGGCCTTCGGTTAGGAGACCTGAGTCCAGGTTCGGCAGCACAATCGGCTGCCCGGCGCATCCGCTGGGGTCCGTGGTCCCGGCGGAGCAGCGAATATAGGTCGTGGTGCCCGTGGGCGGGTTCAGATTCAGGTCGTAGGCGCTGGACGCGATCAAGTGCACGCCGTGGGTCCAGGTGGTCCCGACGGTCACGACCGTATCGCGCAGGATCTCCCGCTCCATCTGCAAGCTTCCTTGCAGGATGTAGGGAAAGCGGAAGTGTGGATCCACTAGCGAAATGTCGGACGCCGAAAATAGCGAAGGATCCGAGATCTGGTTTGGGAAGACAGCAATCTGCCGGTTGGGTGCGCGGTTTGGATCGTAGGGCAGAGACACCGACGCCTGCTGCGAAAGCAGTCCATTGGACACCACGGCGTTGCGGTAGTTCAGGCCGTTGAAATTTTCATAGAACATTCCAAACCCGCCACGAACCACGGTCTTATCCATCGGCTGCCAAGCGAATCCGAAACGTGGGGCGATGCGCTGATACTGGTTGGGAAACTGGCCGGTCAGCGGGAAAGCTGGATTCGCGTTCGGCTGCGGATAGACCTGGAAGTCCTCGCGGACGCCGAGATCGAGGGTCAGACGCGGAAGAATCTGAACCGTGTCGTGGACGTAGAAGCCGAGGTAGGGAACGTCGAAAGAAAACCTGGGCTGTCCGGTGCTCTGGAAGAAGTTGTCGTAAATCCCCAGCGCGAAGTTGGTGAGGCTGGAAAAGCTGTAGGTTCCGCGGAAGGTGCCGAATTGCGCTTGCGCGTCGGGATCGAATCCGCCGAAGGCCAAGTCGGTCAGGTGGGTGTGAGTGAATTCGGCGCCGAACTTGAAGGTGTGCTTTCCGCGCAGGTAACTGATGTGGTCGGAAAGCTGCCACAGAGCCTCGTTGGTGCGTCCGCCAGCAAAGCCGGCGTTGCCGAGTTGAAAGTTGCTGCCGCCTCCCGAATCGCCGCCGGACGGAACCAGAAGAACGGTGGGGAGGACGGGAGCGACCATGCCTGTAGGCGTCGAGTACTGGTCGTCGCGCGAAAAACTGGCGTGGACATCGTTCAGAAGATTGCTGCCCCAGGCGTGGCTCCAGCCGGCGCTGGCGTGGTAGTCGCGCACGAAGGCGTTGGCCAGCGTGCTTTTGCCGAAAAGAGCGGTCTGATTGCCGAGAATGAAGACGTTCGGCGAATCGAAGCGGTTCCAGTTCAGGCTGAGATAGAAACGGTCGTCCTTCGAGTCGCGGTAATCGATCCTGGAAAATAGCGACCAGTCGTTGCGGAAGCGCGACTGGATTCCGAGATTCGACTGGATGGCGTTCAGCGCGTTAGCCACATCCTGCAGGTAAGCCGGATTCGTTGGGTCCGGCGCATTCAGACTACTGGGGACAGGAAAGGTCGAATTGGGCGGCGGAAGTGGCACGCCGTCGGGCACCCCGAAATCCGTCTGGTTCAGCCCCACGAAACTGGGGTTGATCGCGGTGATGGGATTTTTCTGACGCTGCTGCTCGTAGTCCACGAAGTACCAGGCGCGGTGCGTAGCGATGGGGCCGCTGAGGCTGCCGCCGAACTGCTGCAGGACGTTCACCGGACGGGGAAAGCCGTTCGCCTTGTCAACGGCGTCATTGGCGCCGGTTCCGGAATTGCGGTTGTAGTAGAAGCCGCTGCCGTGGAGCGGATCACTCCCGGAACGAGTGACCACATTGACAAAGCCGGATGCCGCCCCGCCGTATTCCGCCCGATAGGGCGACACCGCGACTTGAAATTCCTCGATGGCATTCTCGCCGAAGATGTACGGCACTTTCTCGCCGCCGCGGGCGTTGCCGAAGTAATTGCTGGTGGCGCTGGCGCCATCGACCGAGAACGAGTTCGCGCCATTGGCGTTGGCGTAGCCGGTATCCTCGCCACCCTGCTCTCCGGCGAAGCTCACCAACCCGTTCTGGCCGTCGGGCGTGGCATTGGGGACGAGCAAGGCAAAGTCGAGGAAGCGCCTGCCGTTGAGGGGAAGCCCATCGAGCAGTTCGCGGTTGACGACCGAACTCTGGTTGGAATCCTCGGTACGCAAAAGAGGAGACTCGCCGTTTACGGTGACCGATTCCGTACCGGCGCCAGGCTGGAGGCAAACGTTCACCGTGGTGGGCTGCCCGACCTCGACCGCGACACCCTCCACGGTCTCTTTGCGGAAGCCGGGCGCGGTCACTTCTAGGCTATAAGCTCCCACGGCCTGCGAGGGGAAAACGAAAATGCCGGCGCTGTTGGTGGTCCGCGTAACGCGCTGGCCGGTATTACGCGCCAAGAGGACAGCGGTCGCCTGGGGGACGACGGCGCTGGAACTGTCGCTGACCACACCGCGCACCACTCCGGTGGTCACCACACTCTGCGAGTGCGATTCAACTGAGAGCGCTCCGCAGAGGAGAACCAAGAGATAACCAAACGTCTTCATTGCTCGAATTCCAGCCCCTAATGGGAACCCCGATTTCGAAGGAAGTTGCGGCCTCGCTAAAGCGATGCCCGGATACGAGCCCGGGCCGGCGGCATCGCCTAGAGCCTGTCCTAATCACGAAACCGATCTTTCGCAGCTGCTCAGAAATTATAGATAATCCCGGCTGTCCCCTTTGTGAATTCCTGGTAACAAGAGGACAGCCGGGATACTTGTCGGTCTGCGGCTCTGCGCCTATTGAGAGCCGGTCTTGCTGACTGCCTTCGTCTCCGGCTGAGGTGTCCCACTCTGCCAGCGAGCTGTTGGATAGGGCTTGTCGCCCATCATGCCCTTCCAGATGATCCGGTTGAATCTCTCGGTTGGGATCCGGTCTTCCCGGCTGAAGTCCATCCCCTTGGTTTGCGCTTCCCACCAGGCTGCGTCGTGCGTGGGATGCGGCAGCGCCTCGAGGTTCTGGGGAGCCTTGTTGAGGATGGGGAGCGTGGTGGTGAAGAGGATCTGGGCGGGGAACGCGGAATAAGTCCAGGACGCTTGGCTGGTGTTGAAGGCGGCGGTCATGGGCGGCACACCGGAATCATGCACGCTCAGTTGGGACACACCCAGGACTTCTTCGATCGTCCGGAGCATGCTAACCGTCGAATAGGGGTTGGAGACGACCGCGCCCTGCGCCACGTAGGGGCCGATGATGAAGGCAAGACTGCGGTCACCGCTGACGTGGTCGGCGCCATCCTGGGGATCGTCTTCGATCACGAAGATGAGCGTGTTGTTGGCGTAGGGGCTGTGGGCGATCTTATCGACCGTCAGTCCTACCGCGTAGTCGTCGTCGGCAATCTGAAGCTCCGGCGTGTTTACGCCGAAAGAAGCCTGGGCGAAGTTGCCGAAGTGGTCATGGTCGTAGCGCAGCAAAACCAGATTGGGGAATTTGTTGGTCTTAACCTGCTTGTCGAATTCCCGCTCCCACTCCTTGTAGCGGAAGAAGTCGGGGTAGCTCTGATCGAAGGGCCAGAAGCAGAGATCGGTGAGTTTGAGCAGTTCCTTCTTCGCCGGCCACTCAACCTGGGTCGGAGGCTTCGTGGAGCAAGGATAGGCGAGAGTGGGACTGATTTCGCCGAGGGCTTCGCGTACATCCAAAGCACCCAGATCGGTGTAGAAGCCGTAGTTGCGAACGGAGAGATGGGCTTTGAGGGCGGCATCCCAGAGGTAGCCTCCGCCTTGTTCGCCAGTGGGGCCATCGGCTTCTTCTTCGTTGGCGTTTCCTGGTAGCAGGTTCGGATCGTTCGGATAGAGCGGTTGCTCCTGCATACGAGCGGCGACACCGGTGATGGCAACGTTAATGTTGCGGGCTGTGCCTTCGCTGTCGTACTGGCAGCCACCCTTTCCGTAGTTGACTTTGACGCACTTCTCGGTCATATCGAGGGCGCGTGCGGCGAGCGACCACTGCCAGCCGTCAAAGCTAACCATCGAGCTGTCGTCGAAATTGTCGAAGGTTACAAAGCTGGTGGCAAGATTGTGGAAGTTCGGGGTGATGGAGGCCGGGAACTGGGTGTAGGCGGGATCCGCGTTGGCTCCATTGGTGAGATCGCCGAGGACTTGGTCGAAGGTGCGATTCTCCTTGACGATGTAGATTACGTGTTGAATGTGCTGACGCAGGAACGTCATGGTCGCAATATCCTGCGGGCTCAACTGGAGGTTGAAGCCGTTGTTCTGCGCTACTAATCCCGTCAACTGCGAAAGCTGAACCGAATTGGGTACAGGCAGCGTCAGGAAGCCGGAGGACTCGTTCTGCCACGCATACTGGTTGCCGGAGCCATTCTGGGCAGCCAGGCTTTGACAGGCGGAGCCGTAGCCGCCGCCGGGATTGTTATTGATGTAGCGGCAGTTCAGCGGATTCGGAGTTTCCACACTCTTGCCGTTCACGACGTAGAGAGTGGAGCCGTCCGGACTGACGCTGACCGAATTGGGGTACCAGCCAGTCGGGATGAGGCCGACAACCACGGGCGTGCCGGTGATGTTGATAACCGCCACCGAATTGGTGCCGCCGTTGGTGATGTAGGCAGTGCTCTGGTCGGGCGAGAGCGCAATACTGTTGGGGTTGCTGCCCTTGGGGACAAGTTTGCCTTTACCGAGAACGCCCGCCGGCGCGCTGGCATTCACCTGGCTTAGCACCTGGTTGGACGCAGTGTTAATGACGATCAACCCGTCGGAGTTGGCTGCCACCACGAAGAGCTTGGTTTGGGCGGCGTTGAGAATCATCCTCTCGGGATTGCCGGCGACCGGAATCCGGCTGGTGAGGGTCAGAACACCATTGGTCAGATTCAGCACGTCAATCTCGCGGTCGCGAACGCTGGAGACGTAGACGGTGTTGTTGCCCATGACGGCGATTCCATACGGGAACTCGCCACCGGGGACGCCCGTTTGCGCGGGATTGATGATGCCGGGACGGAGATCGTACTCCTGGAGCACAACGCCGTGGACCAGGTCAATCGAGGTGATCGAGTCAGTTTCGTGGTTCGCCACAAAAAGCGTATTGCCATCGGCGGTGATGCCGAGGATGGCAGCGGTCGGACCGGTTTCAGTCTCCTTGCACATCACATCGCAGTAATGATTGAGGCTGATCGGTGTGCCGAGTTCCGCCCACAGACCGCCTTGCAGCGTGAAAGTGTGCACCACGTCGTCGCCTCCACCACCAACATAGAATGCGGAGCCGTTCGGGGCCCACACGATCCCGTCGAAGGTTTCTTCAAAGTTCAACATCTGTACTACTTGCGTTTCCACCGGCTTACCGGGTGTGGAGATGTCATAAACGAAAACAAACTCCCCGGAATCCGCCCCTGGAAAGTTGCCGCTTGGGCCTTCGTTCAGGTTGTAGCCGCTGGTCAGGATCAGCAAAGTCTTGCCGTCCGGGCTAATGGCCGTGGTCTCGGCGCCATCCGGCGTGAAAACAGGAACGTCCTGCAAAGAAGTCGTCAGAGGCACAAAGACCGAACCCGGGGCTGCGGTCGGTGTAATGGTTGCACCCGTCGGTAGAATTACTTGAGCAAGCGCGAAGCTGGTCAGGGCCAGAATGGCCGCGACGCCGGCTGCGCGCAGGAAACTCGTGATCTTCATACGGTGATCCTCCAAAAGTAAGATCGTTTCGGTTGAAGGTTCCAAGCCAAGACGGTCGAATTGCGTAAAGAATCGAGAGGTGGGAACACCGAATGAATAAACGGGGAATGTTAAGGCTGGATTATGGAATTATGAAAAGTTGCACACATCTTCGCTGCGCTTCTTTTGTAGGGACGGAGCTTGCCACGTCTCCCGCCCGTGGGTTCGAGCCGGGCCAAGGAAGACGCGGCAAGCGGCGTCCTACGCCAAGGCAGGTTCCAGTTCAACCGTTTTGCTTGATTCCGGCTTCTTGTTTTTCTACAGTACGGAACGCCCAGGCCATGCGGGGCGTGTTGTGAGCGATGCCGAAGTGGCCCTGGGCATCCAGAAGAATGATGCCGCCGTGACCGTTGACCCGCTGCTTCAGATAGTTCATGGCTTCCGGCGCGACCCACGCGGGCAGGTTGCCGGACTCGACCCGGTCCGCCGCCCA
>Ga0187803_10001006_pt1 | contig 10974 bp, 9 predicted proteins | sample NC_wetland_sal_i_2_FD_132425 | JGI IMG/M metagenome (GOLD analysis project Ga0187803, IMG submission 132425) | Wetland sediment microbial communities from Neuse River Estuary, North Carolina, USA - Control_3 | ecosystem: Environmental > Aquatic > Freshwater > Wetlands > Sediment | place: USA...
CCCAACACCGCCGCCGTCGCGAATTGGACGCGCGCCGAACCTTGATGAAACGCAACGCTCAATTCACGCATCAGCGCAGCCTGATCCCAGTTGTCGGTATGCCGGCGAAATATCTCGCGCAAATTCTCGCCCACGGCGTTCGCGGACGCTCCGTGGCCGGAAACGTCCGCCAACGCTATGCGCGTGAGCCGTCCGCGGCTGCAGACCGACATGTAGTGGACGTCTCCGCCCCCGGAGCCGGAATCGAGCGGAGTGGATTGGACCCACCCCCGCAGACCCGGCAACTCGATCGGAAGTTCTGCCTGGATGTTTCCGCCCCACAGTTCGAAGCACGCGAGTCGTGAATCGGCGCCGGTCACTGTTTCACCCTCACGTTCGGCTCTACTGACATTCCAGGCCGCAGCAGGTGCTCGGGATCCTGGCCCTGTTCAAACAGAATCTTCACTGGAATTCTCTGCACGACCTTGACGTAATTCCCCGTGGCATTCTCAGGCGGCAGCAGGCTGAAGCGTGCTCCGCTGGCGCCGGCAATGTCGAGGACATGGCCATCGTAGGTGCGGCCGTAGGTGTCCACATAGACTTTCACCGGCTGACCGGGCCGCATGTACTTCAACTGCGTCTCTTTGAAATTGGCGGTCACCCAAATGTTCTGACTGTCCAATGGAACGATGGTCATCAGTTGTTGTCCCGGTGAGATGTACTGGCCCGGCTGGACTGACCTTTGTCCAACGATGCCGCTGATGGGCGCGACAATGGTGGTGTATTGCAGGTTCAATTGAGACTGCTCGAGCTGTGCGGCCGCCTTCTGGCTCTCCGCCTCGGCCGCCAGAGTGCGCGCGTGCTGGGCAGCCATCTGCTGAGGCCGGGTGGAAGCGTTTCGCACCTCGGCTTCAGCTTGCGCGATTTTGGAGCGCGCCTGCGTCACGGCCTCTCCTGCCGCTTTTGCAGATTGCTGGGCCCCGTCCACCGCCGCAGCGGTTGCTTTCTGGGTGTCCACCGCTTGAGTGTATCGTTGCTGAGGGATCTCATCCTTCGACGCCAGCGGCTGGTAGCGGCTGACATCATCCTGGGCCTTTAGATCATTGGCTTCGGCCTGGCGCAGCGCGGCCTGGGCGGCGTCAGACTGGCGTTGCGCGGCAACCAATCCGGCCTTGGCGCTCTCGAGATCGGCCTGGGCACTCGTAACTTGACTCGAGGTGTTGACGGAAGTGATGGGAACGTTTGTCGCGACAGCAGCCGCGGTGGCTTGGTCATTGGCCAAGGCTGCCTTCGCGTTCGCCACGGCCACATCGTAGTCCTTGGGATCCAACTGCGCCAGCACGGTGCCGGCCTTGACGTACTGGTCGTCGTCGACCGCGACGCGAGTCACGTAGCCCGCAACGCGCGAGCTGACCGGATAAATATATCCATCAATCTCCGCGTCGTCAGTGGATTCCCAGGCCGCGAAGTGGCGGTACAGCACGATCGATGACACGACCACCACGAGGCCGCCAACCAGCAGCAGGATTCGCCAAAGGGGTTTGCGGCGGCTCTGTGGAGGTCGCCCAGGTCCCACGCCTGTGTCGCCCGAGCCGGGTTCGCCGGGTCCTACGGTCACTGGAGTCTCTGGAGTTTCGGTCAGTGTAGTAGCCATGGTTGATCACCTCATTCCCAAGTATTGCAAGGCTGACTGTTCAGCGACGCCGACGGCCCGCGAGAGAGAAAGCTTGGCCAGGTTGAACGAGTAAAGGCTTGCAATGTAGGACTGGTTCGCCGACGCCACGGATTCCTGCGCCTGAACCACCTCAAGATTGTCGGCGATGCCTGCTTTGAACCGGTCCCGTGCTTGCGACAAGGTTTCGTCGGCGAGGTCGACGTTACTCTTGGCCACGGTGACAAGCTCGGAAGACGATTGAAGATTGAAAAAAGCCGTACGAACTTCGTCATCGATTTTGCCTTCGAGGTCCGCGAGTTCAGCCTTGCGCCGTTCGAGGGCAGCGTCCGCCTGCAGCTTGTCTGCCCGCACGCGGGTGCCTTCGAAGACAGGTATGTTAAGCGTGGCCGCAAATGAGAACGTCCCGTGCGAGGTCCCAAAATTCGGGCTGCCGATGTCTCCATAGTTCGTCGCCGTCGACAACGAAGGGTAGTATTCAGCGGCGGCGCCCTGCCGGGCGAGCTGGGCCGCGCGCACCTGTGACTTGGCGCCGAGATAATCGGGCCGCGTGGCATAGGCCTGCTTCAGCGCCTGGTCAAGCGTGACCCCTTCCAAGGCCGCGTACGGGATCGTGTCTGTCAGATGGAACTCTTGGCCGTTGGGAAGGCCAATCACCCGCGCGAGCGCGAGCTTGTCAATGGACAGTTGGTTCTGCGCGGCAATCAGCCGCTGCTGCTGGGTCTGGAACTCCACTTGGGCGCGCAGCAAGTCGATTCTGGCGATCACGCCTTGTTTATTCTGATCCACATCATTCTGATAGAGCGTCTGGGCGGTCGTCACTTGGGCGCGAATCGTATCCACCGTGGCCGCATCCGAAATCACGAGGAGATAAGCATCGCCCGCGGTGAGCACCACCAGATCGCGGTCGCTCTTGTATGTCAATTGCGAAGCCTTTTCGGATTCCGAAGCTGACTTCCAGTTCTTGATGTCGGACCAATTGAAAACTTCTTGCGAGAGATAGGCGCGAGCGTCAGCAACGCTGAATGGCCCGACGATGGTGGGAATGTTGACTCCGGGAAAGTGGAGGTTGAAGCCCTGAGCCTTGAGATTGATCTGCTCGACGCTGCTAGTGATGCGGGCTTCGAGATTCGGCAGCAGGGCGTTTAATCGCCGCAGACTCGCGGCGCGCGCGGAACGGGTTCCTTGGTCGGACTCGATCACACCCAAGTTATATTTCAGCGCGCGTGCGATCGCCTCCTTTAGAGATAGTTCGACCGGCGTTCCCTTCGCTTCGCCGGTAGGCACGCTTCCGAGAAAAGGATTCTGCGCCTGCGCGAGGCACGGTCTCGCGGAAACAAGGAGCAGGATCAGCAGGAAATACAAGGGAACCACAAGGTGCCGCGACTGTTGGTTGTCAGCCATTTGATCTCCCTACCGAATCGGACTCTACCCATCAGCTTCGTCGCTTCCCATAAGATGAAATCGCATCGAGAATGACCTGGACAGCCGTTTCGTCACCCATCCCGGAATTGACCATCAAGTGGAAACGATGTCGACCGGGCCACTCGATGTCGAAATATCGTTTGATGAAATCCGCGCGCTCCCGATCTACGGTCTGCGCGAGTTCTGTCGCCTCTTTGTCGCTCTTGCCTGTTAACTGGAGGCGGCGGACCCTTTCTTTGAATGGAGCGTAGACGAAGACGTGAAAGGCATCGGGGCGATTGCCGAGATAATAAGCCGAGCCTCGCCCGACGATCACGCAATTGCCGGCGTCCGCGATTTGCGGCATCATTTTTTTGACCACTTCGCTGACGCAGTCGGTATCCACCATTTTCAGCCGCGGCGCATTCAAGCTTCCTTCAAAACTGCCGCGCATGAAAGATTTCAGGAGGCGGTAGTACGCCGGATCCCTTTTTTCCTGATGTTCCTCGACCTGGCGGCAATCGCAGTCCAGGCGTCGGGCGATTTCCTCTGTCAGCAACTGGTCCCAGAGCTTCCAGCCCAGTCGCGCCGACAGCTTCTCCGCGATCGCGCCTCCGCCGCTACCGTATTCGCGCTCCAGCGTGATGATCCGCGTAGTCATAAATGCCTCAGATTAGAGATTAGGAATTAGGGATTAGGAATTAGGGACGAAAGACGATGAGCGATGTGGGCAAGTGCTGCGAATCAACCTAATCCTTATCCCTAAGCCCTAATTCCTAACTCCTAATTCCTCGCCTTGTCATTCCAGCCGCACTTCCCCTCCCGCGCCTGGATTGTTCTTTCGCAGCAAGAAGGACAGCAAAAACATAATTCCCGCTCCCACAGCCAGAATCCAGTACGTATCGATGTAAGCGAGCATCGTGGCCTGGCCAATCAGCGCCCGGTATAGCCGGGCGTATGCCTGTTCAGTGGCGCGCGTAGTGTCCAGGCCCGATGCCACCAGGCGCGCAGTCAGGCCGTTAACTCTCTGGGTAAAATTCTGTCCGCCCGGCGTCACGTGCGCCACCAAATAGAGCTGATGCGCCTGCGCATGGCGCGCGATGAGCGTGGTGACCATTGATGTTCCGATGCTGCTCCCGATGTTGCGCATGAAGTTCACCAGACCAGAAACGCTGCTACTCTTCTCCGCCGGCAGTCCGACGTAGGAGACCATGGTAATGGGAACGAAAAGGAAACCCAGGCCGAATACCTGCACCACGCGTACCACGCTGGCCGACCTAAAGCTGATATCGAGATCGAGATGCTGAGTGGAATAGTACATGGCGAGGGCAAGCGTCAGCCATCCAAAGGCGATGAGATAGCGTGCCTGGATCTTCGACGCGAGCGTTCCTGCGATGGGCATCAGAAACAGCAGTAGTAGCCCGCCGCCGGAAAGCACCAGGCCCGCAGACTCGGCCGTGTAACCCAACAACGTTTGAAGGAATAGAGGCATCATGACCAGGCTGGAGAAAAGCATGATCCCGAGGATAAACATCATGGCGTTGGCGCCGAGGAAGTTCAGATTCTTATAGAGGCGCACTTCGACGATCGGCTCTTTGTAAAACCATTCCCAGAAGACGAATGAAACCAGGCCTACGCCAGCAAGGACGGCGAGGGTGAGAATGAAGTGGGATGCGAACCAATCCTCCTCCTGTCCCTTGTCGAGCATCACTTGCAGGGCGCCCACGCCGAGGGTGAGCAGGGCTACGCCGATATAGTCGATCTTCACCCCTGCCCCCGCAATGCGCCTCGCCCAAGGCGGGTCCTCAATCAGACGATAGACCAGCAACAGCGCCAGAATGCCGACCGGCAGGTTGATGAAGAAAATCCACCGCCAAGTGTAATTATCTGTAATCCAGCCGCCCAAGGTGGGTCCAATCGTCGGCGCCACGACCACTGTGACGCCGTAGAGTGCGAAGGCGAGGCCGCGCTTCTCGGGAGGGAAAGTGTCGGCCAGGATCGACTGCGCCACGGGTTGCAGCCCGCCTCCGCCCGCCCCTTGTAGCACCCGAAACAGAATAATTGCCCCGAGGCTCGGCGCGATCCCGCAGAGCAGGGAGCTCAGCGTGAAGATGACGAGACACATCATGAAGAACCGCTTCCGCCCGAGTGTACGGGCGAACCACCCGCTGATGGGCAGCACGATGGCGTTTGAAACCAGATAGGAAGTCAGGACCCAAGTACTCTCGTCGGTGCTCGCGCCGAGACTGCCGGCCATGTAAGGTAGCGCCACGTTAGCGATGCTCGTATCGAGCACCTCCATGAACGCAGCCATGGCCACAACTACCGCAATCAACCAGGGGTTCACGCTCGGGCGCCAAGGTTCGGCGGGGACAGCCGGCGCCGCGCCTCTTCCTGCGGGAATTGCTGGTCGCGGGTTGGTGGAGCCTTCAGCGTTGTCTGCCATGCCAGTCAAAGTGGGTAGTGGCTAGTGGCTAGTGAAGAAACGTCCAAGACGGCAAGTCTGTTTTTGTTTCGCTAGCGACCAACCACTAGCCACTCGCCACGGCATTAGACGCTCAGCACGGGACAAGGAGCGTCACGAACTACCGCGTAGGTCAAATCCCTCAGCCGTTCGGCAACTCCGGGACTTCTGCCAATGATGAGGACATCGGCCCGCAGCCTCTTGACCGATTGAAGCAGCGCCTCCTTAATCGGGCCGGCTGCAATGTGGCTGGAGGCGCGCGATCCTATGGCCGCCTGCAACTCGGCAATGCGGCGGAGCGCCTCGCGCCTGGCCGCAGACTCGACTCGCTCTTCGAGATCGAATTGAATAGGCGAGGCCGGATCGCCGGCTTGAATCGCATGAATGAGTGTGAGGTTCGCATGGAAGGTCTCCGCCGCTTGGCTGGCGTACCGAAGGACGCGGGCCGAATCCGGGGTCAAGCCAACCGCGCAGGCCCATTCCCGGTGCTCAAGTGGCCTGGGCGATATCGTCTCGGCGTGTTGCGTGGTGAACACCGGGCACTCAGCCTCGTTCAGGACTTTCGCCGTGGCGGACCCGAGTAGCATTCTCCGGAACACTCCGGCGTGAGTCGGCATGACGATGAGGTCGAAACCGGGTTCCCTCGCGACCCCGGCAATTTGAGCCGCCGCCTCTCCCGCCAGCAACAGTCTTGCGCTTTCATTCACGGGGAACTCGGCGAGAAGGTATGAATCGAGTTTGGCTCGAGCAACGCATTCACGGTCCTTTTCAACCTCACTCTGGGGTCGCGCCAGCAACTCGAATCCGGCCGCTGGAGACGCAAAAGGCTCCAGGACGTAGAGGAGCGTGACCTTGGCCGAGGCGATAGCCGCCGCCCTCTTGACGAAGGGTGCCATGGCCACGCAGGAGGCCGAGAAGTCCACCGGGAACAGAATGTTCTGTATCGTCGTCATGGGTTCGGTCCGCACATGGGCAGAGAAGGCGGCAGCTTCGCAGCCGCACTCCAAGGCGCCTGCGGCGCATTCAACACGCTTCTTGGGGGGCAAAGCCCGCCTTGGACTGCGGTAGCAGCAGCTACCGCCTTTGGTCCTCCGTCCAGTTGGGCAGAGAAGGCGGCAGCTTCGCAGCCGCACTCCAAGGCGCCTGCGGCGCATTCAACACGCTTCTTGCGGGCAATGCCCGCCTTGGACTGCGGTAGCAGCAGCTACCGCCTTTGGTCCTCCGTCCAGTTCGGAATCTCAGGAATCACGAGAACGGTTCGATCATGATCTCATCGACATAACACCATCCCCAGTTTTCGCCCGGCTCGAGAGACCGCATAATCGGATGCTTGGTCTTTCCGAAGTGCTTCGTAGCGTGTTTATTCTTTGAGGAGTCGCAACAGCCGACATGGCCGCAGATCTTGCACAGCCTCAGATGGACCCAGAGGTCACCCGTCTTCAGGCACTCTTCGCATCCCTCGGTGTTCGGCGACACATTTTTGATTTGGTCTAGGTGTGAACAAGATTCCGGCATGATGTCCTCCGTTTATTCAGCGGACGCCTGCGTTTTCGGCTGCTGGATCGGCAAATCCACCTCGAATCGCGTATCCCCGGGCTTCGACACGACGCGGATGTCGCCGTGGTGCTTGTGCGCGATGCGGCACGCCGTATCCAGTCCCAGACCGGTTCCCTGGCCGACGCCCTTGGTGGTGAAGAAAGGATCGAAGATTCGCGGCTGAATATCCGGCGGAATGCCTGGCCCGTTGTCAGCGATCTCGACGATAACGCGGTCCAAATTCAGCCTCGTGCGAATTCGCAGCTCACCCTTACCATTCATGGCGTCGATCGCGTTGTCTATAAGGTTCGTCCAGATTTGGTTCAGCTCGCCTCCGTACGCGTAAACGCGCGGCAGGTTGGGATCGTAGTCCTTGATGACGGTCACGCCTTGTTTCAGCCGATGCCCGAGAATGGTGAGGGTGCTCTCCAAGCCGTGGTGGATGTCGACTTCCTGAACCGGCGCCTGGTCCATGTACGAGTATTCTTTGATCGCCCGGACCAAGTCTGAAATGCGCTTCGTGCTGTTTTCGATCTCGGCGATTAACCTGAAAATGGTGAGCACTGACGCGATGCGGAGGCATGCGTCGCTTATCACCTGGTCTCCAATTTCGGCTGCCAAGCCCTCCAGCTTGGGCACATCTGCGTCGACGTCCGCAAGGATGGGGGCGAGTTTCCAGGCGTCCGGCACGTGGTGCGCTTCCAGCCAAGTTGTGATCCGCTCTTCGCGGTCGCTCTGAGCCAATGGATCTACGGGAGCGCCGGGTACGAATTGCTGAGCCTCGCGCTCGAAGTGGAGAATGGTCTCGCGCTGGTCGGAGGAAAGAGCGTGGCGCGCCAGCCTGATACTGGCGTCGCGAACCGTTTCCAGCGCCTCACGCAAGCTTGCAGTGGCGCGCTGGGCGGCAGCTGCCGGATTGTTCAACTCATGCGCCAGACCGGCGGACAATTTGCCCAAGGCCATGAGCTTATCGCGCTGGGTCTCGATCTTGGCGGTCTCGCGGATGCGGTCCGCCATGATGGCCACAAGGCGTTGGCCAATTTCCGGAATGCGCCGAAGCATCTCGGGAAAATGGTCTTTGTGCAAGCGCAGCAAGCGAGTGGGCAGCACAGCGCGACCGGTGGCGGAAAAATGTGTTAGTCGCGAGTAGGGAAGGTATCCAGTCACCTGTCCGGCGAACGCCGAAAAAATGGGACCGTCCGGATCGCCATCGCGCTGTAATCGAATCTCACCCTCCAGGATTACTGTCAGCCACACCGCCGGATCGCCTGGGCGCACAAAAATTTCGCCCGGCGCCAATCGGATCTCTTCAAACTGCTCCGCCAGCCAACCGAGTTGATCCGCGCTGAGGTCCGAGAAAACCGTTATCTTACGCAGGTCATTTGACAACGCTTCGATTCGTTCGCTGATTGCGTTTTCCGCCATGTTTACACCGCGCTGAGATATTGATGGATGAACTGCACCGCGATTGAGCCTTCACCGACGCCGGAAGCGACGCGCTTCACCGAACCGTGACGAACGTCGCCCACAGCGAAGATTCCCGGAACACTGGTCTCCGGCAAATAGGGATCTCGGTCCAGTGGCCAGCCCCGGGGCCGCTGGCCGTCGCGCATCAGATCGTTGCCGGTGAGAATGAATCCTCTCGGGTCGCGCTCGATCACTCCGGCCAGCCAATCTGTGCGGGGTGCCGCGCCGATAAAAACAAAGAGCGAGTTCGCGTTTACTTTGTCCGTCTGTCCGCTGTCGCCGCAGTGAATTGAAATGGCTTCCAGCCGCTCTTCGCCGTGTACTTCCGCAGCCTGTGCGCGAGTTTCCACCTGAATGTTTGGCGTCTTCTTGATCTGATCAATCAAGTATTGCGACATCATCTCTGAAAGGGACGCAGCACGCACCAGCATGACCACCCTGCGCGCATATTTCGAGAAGTACATCGCCGCCTGGCCGGCGGAGTTTGCGCCGCCGATGATGTAAACATCTTCGCCCTGGCACGACATCGCCTCGGTCATTGCCGAGCCGTAGTAAACGCCGCGGCCTTGCAGCCGCTCTGCTCCGGGCACATCGAGCTTTCGGTACGCGACCCCCATGGCCAGCAGCAGTACCTTGCAGCCCAGCTCGTTTCCGTCCGCCAATTTCACGATTCGTGATGGGCCATCGACACGAACCGATTGAGCTTCCTGAGGCGACAGAATTTCGACGCCGAAGCGCTTGGCCTGCGCCACGGCACGCCGCGCCAGGTCACCGCCGCTTAGGCCGGAGGGAAAGCCCAGATAGTTTTCGATACGGGAGCTCATTCCTGCTTGTCCTCCCGGCGCTCCCCGCTCGATCATCACCGTCTTCAGCCCCTCCGATGCACCGTAAACTGCCGCGGCCAGTCCAGCGGGACCGCCGCCCACAATCACTAAATCATAAAACGCCAGGTCGGCCCGCACTCGCAGACCAAGTTTCTCCGCTAACTGGCTGGCGCTTGGGGCCGCCAGCGTGGATCCATCCGGGAAGACGACCACCGGCAAAGTGGACGCATCCGCGCCAACCGCCTTGGCAAGCTGGCGCACCTCGGCGTCTTTGTATGCGGTCTCGAGGTCGAACCATCGATATGGCACTTGATTGCGCGCCAGGAAATCTCGCGCCGCGTAAGAGCCCGGCGACCACCGATGGCCGAGCACCCGAATGCCCTCGAACGGCGGACGGAATGAAGCCTGCCAATCCTCCAGCAGGTCGTCAATCGCCGGATAGAGGTGTTCCTCCGGCGGGTCCCAGGGCTTTAAAAGGTAATGCTGGATTTTGGCCTCGTTGATGGCGCGTATCGCGGCGTCGGTATCCGCGTAGGCTGTGAGCAAGACGCGTTTCGCATTCGGATAAATCTCCATCGAATGGCCAAGAAACTCGACGCCGGTCATTTCCGGCATTCGCTGGTCAACCAGCAGGAGCGCCACTGGATCGTTCCGTTTTTTCAGCCCACGCAACGCGTCGAGTGCGGCCGCGCCGGAGCTGGCGCGCAGCACGCGATAACGCTCCCCAAATCGACGGCGCAAGTCACGCTCAACGGCGCGCAGCACCTCGGGGTCATCATCCACGGTCATCAGTACAGATTTTGCCGTCATCGTTCACAACCTCTTCGAGCTGGTCACCCTATTGATGCGCGGAATTGCGGAACGATACCTTTGATGGCTGCTCGCACTTGCCCAAAATACGTAAAATCATAGGGCCTATGAAAGATAGAAGTGGTGTGGCAAAATGCCCCACTTTTCCCAAAATCGCAGATTTTTGCAAATTTATTTTTCGCGCAACCCTTTTATTTGCGTCACTTAAAAATTTTTGTGCCAAAAGTTTCAAAAGTGACAGTTGTGACACACCAAGGGCGTCTTTTGGCTGATATTACTGATAAAATATCACTGAAGTAGTTACATATCCCTCCCTGGCTCAAACACTCGCCGAGCCCCGAACAAAGATCAGATGGATCGCCCTGGCGAGGCCGGTCAAAGCCAGAAACCACGCGATCAGGACCGCCTCGGTGGATGGGCGCGCAGGCAAAGCTCCTCCCCGATCCAACTCACGAACCAGTCGAACATGATGCCTGGCGGAGAAGAGGTTCACCGCCACGCCCAGTGCAATCAGCGCGGTGCCAAACCAAAGGGACAGGCCGTAGGACGTGGCTCGCGGAATGTGCTGGATGAATGCGAGTTGCTCCAGGAACAGACCGAACCGCGCCACCACAAAGCCAAATCCCATCAAGGCCAGACCCGTGCGAATCCATGTAAGGAAGGTGCGCTCGGCCGCCAGCGCATCGCGCATGTCAGCTCTCGGCCGAGGTTCTGCTTGAGAATCCATGTTTCTCTCCCGCCGGGCGTCGCCTAAGCGCATGCTCGCGTGGCACTTGGCCCCCCAAGGCGGCGATGCTTCCTCGCCAAGTTAGCACGAA
>Ga0187803_10001007_pt1 | contig 10968 bp, 6 predicted proteins | sample NC_wetland_sal_i_2_FD_132425 | JGI IMG/M metagenome (GOLD analysis project Ga0187803, IMG submission 132425) | Wetland sediment microbial communities from Neuse River Estuary, North Carolina, USA - Control_3 | ecosystem: Environmental > Aquatic > Freshwater > Wetlands > Sediment | place: USA...
CGAAGGCAAGATCGCCATGGACCTGATCAAGCCCGTTTCGGTGCAATGGATGTGGATTTTCCGCGCCATGGGCGAATCGGCCTTTCGACTCGCCTTGCTCACTTTGCCCGTGGCAGTAGTGGTCGCGTTGGTTTTCCCGGTGCAGGGCCCAGCATCGCACGAGAATTTCCTCCTTTTCATGATTGGCGTCATCGGCAGTTTTTTCCTGATGGGCGCCATCAACTTCATGATCGGGACGTGCGCGATTCCACTGAAATCCATCCTCGCGCTGATTCGCGCCAAATACTGGCTGATCGAGCTGCTTTCGGGTTTGCTCATCCCGGTTTCATTTTTCCCGGAGCGCGTGCAAAAGATCATGGCCTGGCTGCCCTTCGAGCACATCGCCTACACGCCGCTGCAAATTTATCTTGGGAAACTTGATCGCGCAGCCGCACTGAGCGCCCTCGCCACCCAATGGCTCTGGGTTTTCGCGCTGCTCCTGCTCGCCCATTTCTGGTGGGAACGCGCCTCGCGCAAGATCACTATCCACGGAGGCTAGACGCGCGATGACCACTGGAATGGCTTCGAGCATGCCAGCGCAGGAAAAAACAGGCTTCGCCGGAATCATCGCCGCCGCGAAGCGCCATGCACTTCTCTTGTCCGATTACTTCGCGCAGTACGCCAAAGTCCGCATCAGCTATCGCGGCGATTTCTTTATCAGCCTCGCCACCAGCATGGCCGCCACCATTTTCTCCCTCGGCTTTGTGGTTGTCCTCTTCCAGAAAGCAACGCAGCTGGCCGGTTGGCGTCTTGAAGAAGTGGTCTTCCTGTGGGGCTTCACGCAGATTCCCTACGGACTGTTCAACGTCATTAGCCTCAACCTTTACGACTTCGGCAACAACTACATCATCGAGGGAAAGTTCGACCGTGTCCTTCTTCGCCCGGTCTCCTCCCTCTTCCAGGTCCTTTTTGAGACCTTCCGTATCGAGTCCCTTCAGGAAGTTGTGACCGGCGCCTTCTGCATGTGGTGGGCATCCCACCGCCTCGGCATTCACTGGACCTCCGGAAAAATCTCGACGCTCCTCTTTTTCAGCGTGTGCGCCGCAATTATTTACGTCTCGATATTTTTGATCTTGAGCACCGTCTCCTTCTTCTGGGAAGACCGCATTGGCGTCCATCCTCCCGTCTGGAACTTGATCGCATTCGGCCGCTACCCGCTCTCGATCTACAGCGGGGTGGTGCAATTCTTCCTTTGCTGGATCATCCCCTTCGGCCTCGCGTCCTTCTACCCCAGCGTTCGCCTGCTTGGCCGCACGGTCACGCCTGAATACCTGCCGCTCGTCCCTGTCGTCGCCGCCGTCTTCCTCGCCATCGCCATCTCGCTCTGGAATTTCGGCACGCGCCACTACTCTTCTACTGGGTCGTGAGAACTTCAGGTAGGAAATAACTAGACGACTTTGAGGATGAGGATGACGCGGTCGTCTTCGTGGGTTCCGCCGCGGGAGAACAAATCCACTTCGGTGAGGACGGACTGCACGATCTCCGGAGCGGGCAGGGCCCGCTCGCGGCCAACCAGGTCCACCAGCCGCTGCTGGCCATATTCATCCTCCGCGGTATTCATAGCTTCCGTGATTCCATCGGTGCAGCCCACAAATATGTCGCCTGGCTCCATGCGGACGTGCCCGCGGTCGTAGTGCTGGCTCGGGAACAGTCCGACCACCATTCCGCCTTCACGCAAATAATCCACCGAGCCGTCGGCGCGCACCACCGCCGGCGGCACATGTCCTGCATTCACGTAGTGCAGCGTCCGGTGTGGCTGGTCCAGCAGCGCGACGAACATGGTCATGAACTTCTGCCCGCGCGTGTCGGTGAGGATCATGTCGTTCAGCGATTCCACGAGCCGCTCGAGCGAGTGCAAGTGCGCCAACAGCGCGTGCAGCGTGGCTTGCAGATTGGCCATCACCATGGCCGAACCCACGCCCTTGCCTTCCACGTCCGCCACCACCATCAGTGTCGTATCCGGCGCCATGCGGATGAAATCGTAATAGTCGCCGCCGACTTCGAGCGAAGGCCGGTGCGACACGGCAATGTCGAATCCTTCAAGCTGCGGCGGATGCTCCGGCAGCAACCCAACCTGAATGCTCCGCGCCAGCGCCAGGTCGCGCTCCATGCGCTGCTTGTGCAGCAGTTCGCGGTGGAGCTGCGCGTTTTCCAGCGCCAGCGCCACGTGGTCGGAAATGGCGCGCAGCATGCTCTCGTCGGCGTGCGTAAACGCGCCGGTCTTCTTATTTAGCAGTTGCAGCACGCCGATTATCTGGCGGTCCTTATTAAGGATGGGCATGCACAGCAGCGAGCGCGTGCGGAATCCCAGTCGCAAATCCACTTCCGATTCAAAGCGCGGATCGGCATAGGCGTCGGCGATGTTTACCGCCTCCCCGTTTTGCGCCACCCAGCCCGCGATCCCGCGACTGATGGGCAGGCGAATCTCTTGCTGATCGAGACCAAGTCCGACGAGCGACCAGATTTCCTTTCGTTCGTGATCCACCAGGAAAACAGTGCCGCGCTCGGCGCCCGTATGCCGCGTGGTAAGTTGCAGAATGATGTTGAGCAGCTCGGCCAGATCCAGCGTCGAGTTCAGCCGCTTGGTGGCCTCGACAATCGTTGAAAGCTCGATGACCGCGTGCCGCCGCTCGCTGCTCTCGAGCGCCACTTCGGCATACTGCCGGAACAGGTCGAGCCACTCGAGTATTGGCGCATCGAGCTTCCCTTTGGCGCAGGCTTCGAGCACGCCGACGGGCGTGTTCCCGCGCCCCAGCTTCCAGGCGTGGCTCTGCCCGTTTGCACGTCCAGCGCTCTTGCCCCGCAGAATTTCCTCCGCATGAGCGGCGTTCGCTGCGGGCAGCGCGCCACTCTCGTGCCACACAACCGGCTCGCCATTGACGATGCGCCACAGCCGCGCGCCTTTCAGCCGCCCTGGCGCCGCGATCTCCCGCACCATCTGCGCCGCCAGTTCGCCCGGTTCCGCTTCAGGGTTGAGCTTCGCGAACACCTGCTCGAGCGTTTCAAGCGGTGTTGCGGGCGCCACCCGGCTCGCGGTCTTCTTCTTCATGCACCTTGCCCTTTGTACTGCACCACGAGAATCGTAATGTCGTCGGACTGCGCCGCGCCCTCTGTGAACGCGCGCATCCCCTCGCGGATCGCGTCGCCAAGCTGTTCCACTGTCTCCCCTGTAAAGTTCTCCAGGATCCGCCGCAGCCGAGCCTCCTCGAACAGTTCATTCTGCGGATTCTGTGCTTCGGAAACTCCGTCCGTATAGATCACCAGAAAATCTCCCGGCTCGAGCTGGATGCGCGCGCTCTGGTATTCCGCTTCGGCGAACATGCCCACGGGAAAATTCGCCGAGCCAAGTCCCTCGAGCGCTCCCGACTTGCGCCGCAGCAGCGGCGGCACGTGCCCGGCGTTCACGTACTCGAATCGCCCCATCTTGTCGAGAATCCCGTAGAAGACCGTGGCATAGCGGTCTTCGCCGCTTCGCTCGCACAAATACAGATTCACGCGCGAAAAAACACCGTGCAGCGAAATATCCATCGCTGCGGTGGTGAAAAATACGCCTTGCAGCAGGGTGGCCAGCAGCGCCGCCGAAATTCCCTTCCCCGAGACGTCGCCTACAAAAAATCCGTGGCGCCCGCCGCCCAGCGGGATTACGTCGAAGCAGTCGCCGCCCACCGAGTGGCATGAAAGTGTCGAGCCCGCCACCGCCAGCTCCGGCGTGTTCGGCATCGCTTTCGGAAGCAGTGTATGTTGAATCTGGCTGGCAATTTCGATTTCGTGGTCCAGCCGCGCCTTCGCACGCGACGCGGCAAACAGCCGCGCGTTCTCGATCACCGTCGCTGCTTCCCGTGCCAGCGTGCGCAGCACTTCGCGGTCGAGGTCTGTAAACGCGCTCGACGGCACGTGGCTATCGAGATACAGCACGCCCAGGAGTTCTCCCTGCCGGGTCGAAATGGTCGCGTCGAGCGTTTCGATCACCGGCAGCTTGTCCACCGGGATGGCCACGATGGTGTGCAGTTCAAGCCGCGCGACGCTTTCTCCCGCCGTCATGCCGGCGGTGTCTTCGCCGGTGTCGCTTACGATTAATTCGCGCCGCGAATTCGCCACGCGCTTCACCACGCTCTGCGACACCTGCAACTGGTCCGGGCGCAGCGTTCCGCGCTTTGCGTCTCGCGCCACCACCATCTGCAATTCCGCGCCCGGCGTATTCGCCAGCAGCAGCACGCCGCGCTCCGTCCGCGTCACTTGTATGGCCGCATCCACCACCGCCGTCAGCACGTCCTCGAGCGACAGGCCCGTGCCCATCGTCCGTGCCACTTCCAGCAGCACGCCCAGATGGTACAGCTCGCGTGTTCCCGGCTGCGTCGGCGCAGGCGCTTCCACACGCTCAACCAGCTCTTCAATCGTGGCTCCCTCGCCGATGAAAACAAGCCGGTAGGAGTCCGCCATTCCGAAATCGATCTTGTCGCTTGGCCGGAGCTCGTGCCGCAGGACTTTCTCGCCGTTTACGAACGTGCCGTGCCGGCTGCCCATGTCCTCGAGCACCCACGAGCCATTCACGGAAATAATTTGCGCCTGCTGCCGGCTGATGCGGCTGTCGCGCACCGTCAATTCATTGCCTGCCTGCCGCCCGATGCGGAAGGGGGAGGCAGACAGCGGCACTTCGCGGTGGACGCCGCTCGGTTCGATCACCATCAGTCGGGGAGCTCGTGGCATCAGCTGAGTTTCGCGCCTTGCAGTGAAGGCACGCAGTTCGCCCCCAGGGGCGAATCCAGGACACGGCACATGGTAGGTAATCTCGCCCCGGAAGTAAATGCCCATCCGATAAGCGAGGGCATCCTGCCTCTACTCCCCTCTGGCGGATGAGGAGTCCGTCTGTGCCTCGGCAGGGTTCCAGCTTCACCTTTCTAGCGGCCACCTTCCGGTGGGCAGTGTTTGCTGCAAAGCGCCATCTCGGTCGAGGGGCGGGGATGCACGGTCCTCCGATGATCCCCTCGCTACTTATAGAGTGGACGCGGACGTCTGACCGCTAGCTGCACAGCCTGTCCTCTCTGTTGCTGGAAATTGCCAATCCGCAGAAAATTTCCGCGGTCATTCTTGCGGGCAATTTTCTTTCACGCGCCTCGCTGGATCAGATACTCGTGAAGGCGCGCGCTGCTGCTGCAGCTCTCCCCGCAGACACGAAAAACTAGAAAGTGCCGCGGGAAGTAAATGGAGAGCGACGGCTTACGCAGATTTCAGCGAAGGCGGCTGTGTTTCCCAGGCGTTGCTCAGGCGGCGCGTGGTTTCGCGAAGCCGGACGGCGAGGTCCACAACGGTCTGGAGGCGCTGCGTGTCTGCAGCAGGCAGGCGGTCGCGGTGCGCCAGCACGAGTTCGGCGTTACCGAGGATGCCGGTGAGCGGATTGTTGATTTCGTGGCGCAGGATTTCGGCGCCGTCGGCGGGCAACCCCGCCCACGGCGGGCCAAGTGCGGTTTCCGAACGTTCGGCCCAACGCAGTCTGCGTTCGATGAGACTCACGGCGAGCGGAACGAAATCCCCGGTGCGCGCGACGAACTCCAAGTCGCCCTCAGCGACCAGGCGCGAAATATCGGCCCGGTGTTCGATGGCGCCGAGCAAGATCACGGGAGCCGTCTCGGTAAGCTGGCGCAGCAGCTCGATCAGCGGGGCGCCCTGCAAGATGGCTTCGTCCAGGAAGATGGCGCGGGGAGTGGTCTCGCGCAGCCGCTCGCGCAGTTGCCAGAGGTGCGACACCACGGTCACTGCTCCCTGACTTGCGAAGCGCTCCAGTTCGCGAGCGAGGCGCTCACCCAGGGCCGCGTCAGCAACCCCCAACAGTACGCTCCTCTCTATTCCAACGACCGCCCTCTTTGTGCCGGTGTGCATTGCTTTTACGATTTCGAACTCGCGCTCCGGCCAATGGTCTGGAGGGAACCAGAAACCGCCTCACCTGGCTCGCGAATGCGCTCGAGCATGCGATTGACAGCGAGCTTCAATTCCTCAACAAGGAAAGGTTTCGCGAGATAAGGGAGACCGCGCGGCTCCAGGAATTCGAGCGTGCGCGGGGCCAGCGTGTCGCCAGTGATAAAAATGATGCGGTTCTGCATCGGGCTGCCCGCGGAGACCAGGGCTTCGTAAAATGCCGGGCCGTCCAGGCGCGGCATTCTTAGGTCGCAGATCACCAGATCGTAATGGGCGCGCGAAATACGCGTCAGCCCATCCTGGCTGTCGACAGCCGCTTCCACCTGGTGGCCCTCTTCGCGGAGGACATCCACGATCAGTTGGGCGACTGTGCTCTCATCCTCTACCACCAGGATGCGGCCCGTGGGAACAGTGCGCGATTGACCTGCGGGTGCGGCCAGTGCTGGGGGGCGCTCCGCCGCAGGAAGGGCGATCACCGGGAGCTCGACCGTGAATTTTGCGCCGGCGCCTGGTTGGCTTTCGAATGTAACCTCTCCATCGTGCTGCTGAACGATTCCATAGACGATTGAAAGTCCCAGGCCCGTGCCAACTCCCGAGGGCTTGGTGGTGAAAAACGGATCGAAGATGCGCGACGCGATTTCAGGCGGGATCCCGGGGCCGTCATCGGAGACCTCGAGTGATATTTTGCCGGCGGGAGTCCGGTGCGTGCGGATCCTCACTCGCCCCTGGCCGCGCCCCTGCAGCAGCGACTGTTCGGCGTTGACAAGCAGATTCAGCACCACCTGCTGCAATTGGTATGGATCGCCCACCGTTTCGGGCAGATCGGGCGCCAGCTCGCATTCCACGACAATGTTCTCCACTTTCAATTCATAGCTGCGAAGAGCGAGTGTGCGTTCGACGATTTCGTTCAGGTCCACGCGGGTGCGTTCAGGCTTGTTTTCGCGCGCGACATAAAGCAAATTTTTTACGATGCGGCGGGCGCGCTCCGCTTCTTGAAACACTTTACTGGCTTCGGAAAATTGCGGCGGCAGCAGCCCATGGCCGAGCAAGAGTTGCGCGTAGCCCATGATGGTGGTGAGAGGATTATTCAGCTCGTGCGCGATGCCGGAAACAAGCTGGCCCAGCGCGGCCATTTTTTCGGTTTGCAGAAGTTTGGACTGGATTTGGCGGTCGCCGGTCACGTCATGATACAGTTCGAGCCATCCGACGGGACGGCCATCGCCATCGAGCACTGGGCGGGAAAACCTTTCGAGTACGCGACGGGTGGGCCGCGTCATCTCCAGCTCATCGTGGGTCGGCGCTCCTGCGCCCGCCATGAATGATTTCCACGGGGCTGCGAAGGACTCCGGGCTGCGAAATCGCCCGGCGACGAGCCCTTCGAGCTCTTGAAAACCTTCCAGGTTCGCGAGCCTTCGCGATGGAATCCCGAAGAGCTGCGCAAACCGATCGTTTGAAAATCGCACGCGCCCGGAAGGATCGAGGAGGATGATGCCCGTCTCCACGGAATCGAGCACACTCTTGAGTTCGGCGGTGGTTTGTCGCCACCGGCCTTCCGCACGCTGAACGATCGAGCCGTCTTCCACACAAACGAGCAAGCCGCCCAAATCAGGCATCAAGGCCCGGAACGTGATTCGGACAGGGAAGCCGGTCGAAAGAAAAGCTTCAAAACTCTTTCGGTCCACCGAACCCGCTTGCAGCGAGGCCCAGGCTAGCTCGCAGGAAGTGGCCAGGTCGCGGGCAGATTGCGGTGAGAGAAACTGAGCCAGGTTTTCGCCGGGCACTCGCTCTGCGGTGATTCGGAGCAGCTCGTAGGCGCGGTGATTGGCGTGACGGATGATTCCCTGCCCATCCACCACCAGCAAAGCCTCTCCGCTCGACTCGAATACCGCGCTTAAGCTCGCGCTGGTGAGCAGCCCAGTCATTTTCATCTGCCAGGGCGGAGGATCTCCCAGCGTAGCGCCAGAAATCCGGAGCGTTCCGGCCGCCCCAGAAGGCGCCGGAGCATTCGCGCGTTTCCCCACCTCCATCACCAGCTCCCCTGAATGATCCAGTAACTGCAGAGCAACGCCGCACCAACGGTGAAACTGAACTCGATGATGAGGCGGACGGTTCGCATCCCTCGCGTTTGGCCCCCAGTGCTCGGCAGAATCCGCATGCGCTGTTTACTGCATGATCTTGACCATGCGAGCGAATGATTTAACGCAAGGATTTTCAATGACTTGGTGCGATTTTCAGGATTTCGAAAGCGGTGAGCTTCCCGATTCGATACGCTTGTTTCCCCGTCTAGGAATCTTGAGGATGACGTTCACTGCTTCGCGGCACTTGGCGGGTTGAGGATGTCGAAGAAAGGTGTTGCGGATGAGGTTAGGAGCTAGCAGCTTGCGCCTTGGCATCGTACAGTTTCAATTTGCGGTACAGCGTGGTTTTGCCGATTCCGAGAAGCCGCGCGGCAGCGAGTTTGTCGCCCCCCGCCTCACGCAAGGCGCGCAGGATCGCCCGGCGCTCGAGTTCTTCGAGTGGGAGCACCTCATCATTATGCAGCAGGCGCTCGCCGTTGCTGTGCTGGAGGTTCGAGGGCAGGTCGCCCACGTGGAAGACGGGGCCGGAACCAAGCGCGATGGCGCGCTCGACGGCATTTTCGAGTTCGCGGACATTCCCAGGCCAGTCGTAGGCCATGAGACGAGCCATGGCATCCTCGGAAACTCTGCGCGGCTCACTGTCGGGGCCGCTGAATTTCTCGAGAAAGGAATTTACCAGCAGCGGAATATCGCCTTTGCGTTCGCGCAACGGGGGCAGCTTGATTTGCACGACATTGAGACGAAAATACAAATCCTGTCGAAATTTGCCTTGCCGGACGGCAGCATCGAGATCGCGATTTGTCGCCGCGATGATACGCACAGTGATGGGGACGCGATCCGTCGAGCCCACCGGCCTGATCTCTTTCTCCTGCAGAGCACGAAGAAGCTTGGCTTGCAGATCCACAGGGAGATCGCCGATTTCATCCAGGAATAGCGTCCCGCCATTGGCGACTTCCATCAATCCCTGCCGGTTGTGCATCGCGCCGGTAAAGGCTCCCTTCACATACCCGAACAATTCGGATTCGATGAGTGTGGGAACCAGTGCGGAGCAATCCACAGGCACAATCGGCCTATTCTTGCGCGGACCAGAGAAATGAATGGAGCGCGCCACCAGCTCCTTGCCCGTTCCGCTCTCCCCCAGGATCAACACCGGATAATTGTGCTGGCTCACCTTCTCAATCAGCCGGTACACGCGCTGCATCTTTGGAGAAAGCCCGATCAGGCCGCCAAAGCCCGGGCGGGTGCGCAGCTGTTCGCGCAGCAGGCGGTTTTCCTGGTCCAATTCGAGCGACCGGACTACGCGGTCAAGTTTGGTGCGGAGCTCAGGAATGTGGAACGGCTTCGTGACGTAGTCCGCGGCGCCCATCCGGGTTGCTTCCACGGCGCTCTCAATCGTCCCGTACTGAGTCAGCACGATCACTGCCGTCCGCGGGTATGCCTCCCGGACGCGCTTGAGCAATTCAAGCCCGCCCATCTCCGGCACGCGCAGGTCGGTGATTACGATATCCACCGGAAATTGGTCCAGGATCTCAAGCGCTTGCTCTGTGGTGGACGCCAGGCGAGCGTGCAGCCCGGATTCTGCCACTACGTCACGGCAAAGAGTGCGAGTGGCGTTCTCATCGTCCACGATGAGCACAGTCACGGGCGTCGGGCGTTCAGCGGCAAGGACGGCTTCGGTGGCACTCGACATTTCTCGAATCCCTCCTATCGGAGTTCCTCTTCCTGCATGCAGAAGCAATGCGGACACCAAATGGGAACAGTTGGTGTTCTGCTTCAGATTGCTGGATTTAGGAAGAGTAGCGGAATTTCATCCCGCGGAGTGTAGTGTCAAAATGGAATGATTGACAAGTCCGTAATGTTACGTAAAGTTATAAGTCTTGTCGTCTCTGCAAAGTGCAAGTTCGGGAGGGATATCCGCCCCAATTTGGCTTTCAATTCCCGAAACCGAAAGAAAATCTAAGTAATTTTACGGATGGCTAACCTGGCGAACGCTTCTCTGCTCGCAATTGCTGACGCAGGAGAAAGATCCAAAACACACAGTCCCTCTCCAAATGAGCCCGCATAGATTGATCCGGTCGCCGCTTGGGCCGCGAGCGCAGCCTCTGCCAGCGATTCGGCCTGCAGGCACACGTCCACATCGCCGAGTTCGCACTTGCATGTCTTATTCACCGTGGCGCCGCTCAGCGCCAACGGGCATTCACCGATTTTCGCGGCCTGCGGTGGCAGGCTTGGCCTGCACCGTTACAGAAGCAGAACAGCTCGAGGTCTTGCCGGCGCCATCGTCCACATGGGCCGTCAGCGCGTAAGCCCCCGGAGCAACACCGCTCGATTCCCAGCGCGCATAAGGGCCGCTGCCGCTGATTTTTCCGCCGGTCGCCGTCCAACTGTAGGTCAACGGATGACCATAGGAATCGGTCGCCGTGGCAGTGGCCTGCACCAGATCGTTCGATCCTTCCATCACCGACGGCTTGTCCACCGAGCAGGATGATGTGAGCGAGTCCGGCTCCCTCGGCTTTTCCGGCCAGTAAGCGCCTGCGAGTTTAAAAATGAAGCCGTTGCGGTCCAGGTGATTGTTCAGGTTCATCGCATAGCGGTAGCCGACTTCGACTGCGGCTCGCTTCCCTAGATAGAACCGAATCCCCGTGACGTTGTCCACCGGATCGCGCGCCCCGAGACTGGTATTCGGTAGTCCCTGGCGCAAATAAATCAGCGATGAGTATTCCGTGATGATGTTGAAGCGCTTGTCCGGAAACATCAGCAAACCCAGGCCAGTTCGCATTTGATCGCCGAGGTCCAGCACCTGAACGGGGGGCGTCCCGCCCGCAACCGTGAAACTTTGCTCGCGCATGAAGCGATAGGACCAGTCAATCGTCGCCAGGATGCTCCGATGGAGAATCATCTTGCTGGCTTCCAGGCCAATGCCGTAACTGAAATTTCC
>Ga0187803_10001008_pt1 | contig 10967 bp, 13 predicted proteins | sample NC_wetland_sal_i_2_FD_132425 | JGI IMG/M metagenome (GOLD analysis project Ga0187803, IMG submission 132425) | Wetland sediment microbial communities from Neuse River Estuary, North Carolina, USA - Control_3 | ecosystem: Environmental > Aquatic > Freshwater > Wetlands > Sediment | place: USA...
CCCAGGGAGGCTACAAGTCTCCGCGGGAGTCAATGTCCCAGACGCTGCTCTCGTTGGCCGGTTTTCAGGTGATACTCATTGGCCGGTTTTGGGTGATCGCTGAGGGAGCTGGGAGTGCGCGGATCACTACCGCAATCTCCTGTCGAAAATCTTCGAGACCGCGAAGAAGTGGGACTACCACTCCGGACCCAATCCTGCTGCTGGGGTCGAGCTGCCGGAGAAAACGCCGGTACGCGAAAAACACATCCTGGAGCTGGAGCAGATTCCCAAGCTCCTCGGGGTTTTGAGGGAACCGGTGCGCACGATGGTCTGGCTGGCCTTGCTGACCGGGCTGCGAATTGGCGAAATTCTGGCTCTGAGCTGGAGCGGCGTCGATTTCGCGGCCAATCTGATCCGGGTCACGCGGGGCTATTACCGAGGCCAGATGGGAAGCCCCAAGACCAAATGCAGCAGACGATCCGTGCATTTGCCGCAAGCGCTGAAACAGGTTCTCCTGCTCCGCCGCGGGAAAGCCGCCAACGCGGAAGAACTGGTGTTTGCCACGAGCAAAGGCACCCCCTACAACGATTCCAATTTGCTGCACCGGGATTTGAAACCGGCGGGCCGCAAGTTGGCCATACCCTGGCTGAACTGGCACACCCTCAGGCGGACCCACGCCACCCTTTTCCAAGTGGCGGGGGGATCGCTACGGGACGCCCAGGCGCAGCTGGGCCACTCCAAGATGTCCACCACCCTCGAGGTCTACACGCTGCCCCTTCCCGAGCAGCAGCGGGCGACGGTCGAAAAACTCTCGGTTTTGATGGCAAGTGATGGCAGGAACGGTCAAAACTCGGGCAGTTTGGAACGGAAGCCGGAAGAGCTGCGACTCGCCTCTCAGCGAATTCAATGAGATAAATGGTAGGCACGTGGGGACTCGAACCCCAGACCTCTACCGTGTCAAGGTAGCGCTCTAACCAACTGAGCTACGCGCCTCCTGTGTTGATTCTATCAGTTACGAGCCATCCAAAATCGGGCTCCGTGCGAAATCGTGCGAAATCTCATGAGCCTGCCGCCACTTCTGGCTTCACCGTCAGCTCCGAGTAGATCGCATCGAGCGTCTGCTTGGCCCCCTCCTCGATCTCCTGCATGTAGACGTTGACCGTGGTGTCGGCCTTGCTGTGTCCCAAGATGCCCTGCACGTCTTTGACGCCGCCCTTGGTCTGGGCCAGCGTCGCCATCGTGCGCCGTCATCCGCACGGGCAATTACCGTGCCCGAGTGCTGAAGAAGCTGGCCGAGAAGCTGGAACTGTAACGAGTTCCCATTGGCCGTGGCGCTTGCGATACTTGCCGCTGGGCACGAATGTGCCGTCGACATCCATCTTGGTCGCTAACAGATGCTTCCACTTGTTCCAGGTCGGATCCCAAACGGTGTGCAGCACGGCAGGATCGAGCCAAAATTCAAGCTTGCGGCGCACGTCACGGCAGAGCGCCGACCCGTCGTAAAACTCACACTTGCGTAGCGTCGCGTGGAAACGCCGGCGCCGGAGGTCCGGCGAAAACGCCAGGATGCGGCGCGCGAAGAACGTCTGTCCATCGCGCGAGCGCTCACCCGCGACCAAAAGCGAGCCAAAGCTCCCGTACGGAAACACCGCGGGAGCCTCAGGATCGGCCAGCAGTAAGTCATATGCAGCACGCAATTCAGGCCGGCCGACGATGTTGAAAGCCCGCTCCAGGGCAGCTTGTTCGCCGCGCGGAGCCCCGGCGGCATTCAGTTCCAGAGTGCGCAATTTGAACGCTACGCGAAGCTCGGCAGGCGAGGCGCTCGCAGGGATGCACAACAGGTCGTAAAACGTCGTGCGTGCGGCTTGGTCATTGCACTGCGGCAAACGGTAGAAGTAATCGCGCAAGACCTCACAGGGCAGAAAAACCGAGGAGATGCCAAGTCTTCCGTGGCGGACCTCGGCGGAAACGAAGAGCTGATTGCGTTTGTCCGCTTTGGGCTGCGTGACGTAGCCGATCGGCGCCTGGTAAAGAAACCGCTCTATTCCCGAGAAAGAAGTCTTCGTTATGCAGATTTCTGTCCCAACCGCATCATCATTTGGGATCGGGAGTGCGATCTCGTCCCCGACATCAATGTGCCTCGCCAGAAGGCGAGGCAAGAGAATCTTGGTGCGGTTGGCAAGCACACAGGCGGGCGGCTCGTGTTGCCGCGAGATGCTCATCACGCGTTCCGAACAAACCGGGTCGCGAGGGCTGTAGGGCGCCGACGCCATACTGTGTCGGGCATTCTAGATCGGCTCAACGGAACTGCAAAACGAGCCCGGTTAGAGAGACGCCCCTATCACGAGGAGCGGCTGAGTCAAGGAACTGGTCGCGAGAATGTGTTGTGTTCACAATGACTTAACCGCATCTACGCACCGCACTAGAGAAATAGAACACTGGAAGACGTGATCAAATTGAGCTTTCGCCGTGAGCCGGTACTCTGCCTCATTAAGGGGTCCTGTGGGCCCCAGGATTGGGTGTTGCGGCTTTTTCCGAACGGTTCGGATAGGATGTCGCCACGGCAGCGGGGATCAAGATGGCGGACGAGGCACGTCCGATGGGGGGCGGTGTTCGTGTTAATCCGGTAGACCGTCTTGGCAGGCGAATAAGCCCTCCTGTGCTCAGCGCCGCTGAAGAGATCGGGCGACGTGCTATACGCCATGCCGAAAAGCTGCTCATTGATCCTGCCGTCGCAGCGAATCTGCTCGAAGAGGCGGCAGCGACAGTCTCGCGCGCCATAAGCGCGAAACCAATGAGTCAGCGTCCGGTACGAGATCTCCAGTCGTATCTCTTCCGCGCTTTCCTCCGGCGCGTGAATAAGAGACTCAAGCGAAACTTATCTTTGGCGCAGGCGCTCCAAATCCATGCATTGGCATCGCCTAACTCGGTTGATCCCCGGGCATCATTCGAGCAGAAAATTCTGATCGACGAACTCCTGATGCAGTGTGATCCCGCGACTCGTGACATGCTCTGTCGACGTATTGAGGGCTTTTCCTGGAAAGAGATTGGCTGGTCATACCGAATATCGAGTCACGCTGCGGAATCGAGATTCAGCCAAACCTTCCAGAAGGTCAGGAGAAGGCTTGGATTGAAATGAAGCGGGCGATGCCGCGCCTGTTTGGCAGGTGTGAGTAGTGAGAACAAGAATCACAGAACGTGAAGCCTTGGTGAAAGAAGGGGAGCTACTCGCTTTCGCCCGCTCCTATCTTTCTGAGGCTTTTCCCAACCCGGAGCGCAGGGGCTGCCCACCCGATGACGCACTCAGGTTGCTGGCGATTCGACCCCTGCAAGGCGACGAATCCGTAGGCGAGCACCTGACGTGCTGCTCGCCCTGCTTCAACGCGTACATGGCTCATCTCGGGGTTCAGCGCCAGAGAATTCGCCGGATTACTTGGATCAGGCGTTCTGCAACCGCCCTGGGTGTCGCAGCCATTTTGGTAATTGCTGCTTACTTGTTGATTACCAAGCGCTGGACCGCACCAATCGTCGCCCCGCGGACACCGGCGCCAATCACCGCGCCCGGAGGGCCTGATCAAGCTCAGACAACTGCCATGTACGTACCAGTTGTAATCGATCTCAGTAACGTGTCTCCGACACGCGGCTCCAACCAGGGTGCCACCCGCAGCGTTCCGCAAGTAATCCCCTCGGGCTCACCGCTAGACTTGACGCTGCGATTGCCGCTTGGAAGTGAGGAGCGGCTGTACGTGATAAGTCTGAGGTCTGGACGACACATTGTGTGGTCGGAGTCAACGCAAGCGCGTCGGGAAAACGCTGACATGCTTTTGCGCGTTCGCGCGGACTTCAGAGGCATTCCCCCGGGGAGTTACAACCTACAGGTTTCGTCAAGCGGGAGACGTCTTGGAGTACCCGTCTTGATTAAGGCTGCCTTGCCCGAAAGCACGGAACCAAAACGATGAGAGTGAGGAGCATATGAACGCACCAGCGAATCAACGGCTTATGTTAAGGCGCAGAATCGTCGTCGTAGCGGTTTGCTTCCTCGTCGCAGCCGTGTCTACCTGCCCCGCATTTGCCGAGGACACACCAGAAGCGCTTCTGCAGCGTGGACTTTATTTGTCTGACTTGTACAACTGGGCCGCCGCTCGCCCCTACTTGGTTAAGGCAAAACAATTGTTCGAAACCAGCGGCGACAAAAGGAACGCTTTATATGCTGAGTTGGCAGCAATCAGGGCCGGCGCGGAGCGAGCGTCGCTGCTGGAGCTGTCGTACAAGCTTGAGCAAGAACTGGCGGCGAATCCCATACTGCAGTCCGATAAAGAGTCTCCGGATGTTTTGTCTGGTCGCCAAAGGCGAGTTCGATGGAGATATCGGCGGCGCTGCGAGTCGGCGCGATTGGACCGAGGTTAGCGCGCTGGCCCGAGAGCTGGGCAGTGAGAAGTGGCAATACCGCGCGCTAGGTCAACTGGGTTTCGCAGATTTTTATGACGGTGATCTTCCCAGTGCCCAGAAAAAAGTTGCGGAAGCCCTCATCGGAGCCACCGCGATTAACGACATTGGTGGTCAAATCTTCTACCTATCAGCGACGGCGACAGGCCTAGTCACGCAAGGCATGAATGATCAGGCGCTCTTATATGCCAATCGAGCAATTGCCCTTGCCAATGCAACTCCGGATGCAGGGTATCCCATCATTGCTGAGCAAGCACGGCTCATGGCGATGGTTAGCATGGGGAGGACTGAGGCGGCACAGGCAGAATTGAAGAATGTGCTTGCTCGGCCCGACGTGCAAAGCACCGACACACAGATGGCAGACTTGAACGCAACAGCAGCAAAAATCGCTAAGCTGCGGAACGACATTCCAGGCGCCATTGCGTATATGACTGAAGCCCTCCGGCATGCGGTGGCTGTCGAAGGCAGAAGCGCTATTCCTGAGTTTCAGAGCGAGCTCTCAGATCTGTACCGGTTGAGTGGGAACCTGTCCAAAGCCGAAACGCTTGCTGACGAAGCCGCCACATCGGCCCAGAAGGCTGGCTTGATGCCTGTGATCCCGAGATTGCTTCACGTTTTGGCCGAGATCCAGATCGATCAGCATGAGTACACGGAAGCCGACCATACATATGACCGAGCTGCGGCGATTCAGGACGTGATGATTGGGAAGGCAGATAGCGAGCTTGGGAAGACAGCCCTGATTAAGGGTGCAGGTGGCTTGTACGCCAAGCATTTTGCCCTGATTGCCGAGCACAGCGATAACGTGGCAAAGGCCTTCGCTATTCTCGAGCAGGTTCGCGGGCGGGTCATGGCGAAGATGGATTCCTGCAAGCTTCCGAAATCGTGCAGTTGCCCTTGAATGCAGACTTGGTCGTTCTGTCAGCCTGTGATACGGCCGTAGGGCCCGTCGGAGGAGAAGAGGGGATTTCGACGCTTTCTCGGGCCTTTCTGCTGGCAGGCGCTCGCACCGTTGTGTCGACTCTCTGGTCCATTGATGACAACACAACGCTCTACTTGATGAGGAGCTTCTACGCCCAATTGGCTCGGAAGAAGCCCGTGCCGGACGCGCTGAGAATCGCAAAAAAGAGCATGCTGAGCACCTTTGGCCCGACCAAAGCACTGCCTTACTACTGGGCAGGATTTAGCGTAGAGGGGCTTGCCTGGCCGCCGATTGAAGAGTGAATGGAATGCTTGATTCCACTGCCCGTCTCAAAATCATTTCGCGAATCAAGGCCCTTGTGCTGAAGCACCACTTTAATATCGGGAACATCGATCTCCACGAGTGGTGTAAAGCGGTCGGCGAGCGGACCCCCGCCCTGTTGGAATCAGGAAACGATACCATTTTCGAGGAAGGCATCCATGATCTTCTGGGGAAGCTCAAATCGAGCCATACGGATCTTTACCGCTTTGACAGGAATCCGACCAAACCCGAGCACGCTATCGGGGCGACGCTCCGCTCAGTAACTGTTCTCGATACGAAACGGTGGATGTTCCTGGACGTATTCGAGGATAGTCCGGCTGCACAGGCTGGAGTGACTCCAGGTCATCTGCTCATCAGCGTAAATGGCATCCCCGCCACTCCCCCTGAGGATCCCGCTTTTCGCTTCGGAGAAGAACACGAGCTGACGATACAACTGCCAAACAACACGGCGGCCCAGAGCATCGTGGTGAGGGTTCCTCAAAGAAAAACAACGAGGCCGCGGCTCCCATTCGTCGAACCAAAGAGCGTCAGCTACAGGATGCTGACAAAACAAGTGGGCATTGTGAAAATCGCGTACTTTTCCGGGATGTTTGGCATCCGCTTCTCGAAGGTCCTCGATGCAGCGATCGCGTCGCTGAAAGCACAGCGTTGCGATCGTCTGATCATCGATCTGCGGGGCTGCATTGGCGGGAGTCTAGGCTTCGCGCGGCTCGTCAGCTATATGTGTCCTGGCCGGATTCCAATCGGCTACGACATCACCAGAAAACGGCAGCAACGAGGATACGATGTCGCCCAGCTTCCCCGAGTACGGATGCCGGATACCAGGGTAGGAGTTCTATTCCGGCTTGCCCAGTTTTCAGTTCGAGACAAGTCCCTAGTGCTCCTTACCCAGGGATTGGGCAGCCAGCCCTTTCATGGCCATGTGGCCGTCCTGATAAACGAAAAGACCAGTTCCGCGGGCGAAATGGCTGCTCAGTTTGCAAAGGATACGAAGCTTGCAACTGTTATCGGCCAAAAGACGGCGGGCCTAGTTCTTGGTTCGGACATGTTCGATGTCGGGAATGGCTATACCCTCTACCTGCCTGTATTCGGCTGGTATAGTCCCAGTGGAAACCACAACGAAGGATCAGGGGTGGTGCCCGACGTGCCCGTAGACATTGATCCAATGTCTTTGGCTGAGGGAAACGACATCCAGCTCAACAAAGCGCTTGATCTATTCCAATAAGTTCTGTGCCAATCTGCTCGGTGTTCGAGATCCGTACCCCGCGACGCGTCCATTCCCGATCCAGCAGCCAGAAATTCTTCACCAACGAAAACGGGCTCTCCGTTAAACTGCGCCTTGCTGATTGAGCTTTTGACACCGACCGGCCTCTTCTCTATGTAGGGCAAATGGCGGGCAACACCTTCCGAGGATCTCATACCAACCAGCTGCCCGCTTGTTTTCCAATCCAAAGTAGATCTCGCTAAAGCCGCCCTCCCGATCTTGCACCGGTTCAATTCGATATTGAGGTTTCCGCCTCCCACGAACCTCTTCATGTTATAGGGGAAGACTCAGCCCTTATCCAGTCAGTTCCCTAAACGGCGAAGCCAGGTGATCTTTTCGCGCGCAGTGAGATGCGTGGTATGGAGAAGTCTGTCGATCGGAAGGGTAATAAAGCCAACAAAAAGTTCCGCTGGTTGCCGGAGCTTGATCGATTGCTGATCGTCGGCATCAAAAGCGGGCCAGCCGCAAAGCGCGATGCGATCAACAAGGTCTTGAAGCTCGTCCCGGAATTGACGCGCGGAGATTGTTGGCGGCGGGGTGCGGCATTTGCTCAGGAAGTCCGAGATCTCGACTCTTCAAGAGGGCGATCCATCAGGGACGTCAAAGAAACCGAAGAGAATCGGTCCCGTTCGACAGTCAGCCGCTCGGCAGTGGACGACAGCAGATGATGACAAATTGATGACCTGGGCGGGGTACGAACCTGTAGCCAAGATCGCCCAGCGGCTCGGTCGGTCTGAACGCGCCGTTCGCTTCCGGCTTGGCGCGCTCGGCATGAGTGCCAAGGTGACCGACGGCTGGTCGTTGCGGGCACTGCAACGAATGTTGCGGGTGAGCCCCGCAACCTTGAGGCGTCTCATCGCAAGTGGCGCTCTGAGAGTTCGCGACCCGCGCGTGTCCGCATGCTCCCTGGAAGCGTACTGCAAAATCCGATCATCAATGCAATTATCCGGGCTGGAGAAGATCACAGCTGCTCTAGCAGGCGGAGACGAGGGATACTCCTGGGAACGAGCTGCTGATCTCTTGGGAGTAACCGTTGCCCAGGTGCAGACGTGGATCTCCACTGGACAGCTGAAAGTCGTCAACAGCTTTGTGACCGACAGGGCCTTTCAGGACTTCTGCAAACAATATGGGCACGAATTCAACATGGCCCTGATCGATCCGGGTATCCGGCAGTGGTTGATAAATGAGTACGGGGTGCCCCGCCCCGCAGAGAGCGGCAACAGGTCAGTTTCTCGCGCCAAAAAGCACGCGCTAGTGATGAGGGCGTGCAAGTGCGGGAGAAAGATAGCCGGAAATGCATATTTCCGGCATTGCAAAGCCTGCCAGGTAGGGGTGCCGCCGAGTCCCGGCCCAGTACGAGACTCGGGAGACACGTTGTTGGCTTCTTAGTGGCGCTGACTTGTCAATTGAGCTCTACGTAGGAATCCGCATCGCGACGCCAGTCTTCGTAAGTCGGATACGGTACCGGCAGCGCCGCACTCCAGAGCTCGTCACAGCGATCGGCATATTCCCTGGTGCGAACTGCCCGCGGGTGGCTGCCCGCCTGGATGAGAATGGCATCGAACCAGCCCTCTTTCGTCGCCTCGCTGAAGAAATGGTCGCCAATCCACAGCATTAGTTGCTGCCATGCTTGCGGTACACTGGCAGAATCACGCCTCCTCGCTTTCTTGTGAACCTCCCAAAACCCAGGACAGCACCGCTCTAGCTCGCCCGCAACCTCGGCGGGCAATTCGGATGATCCACGCTCCAGGGCCGGCCGAACCCAGTAGGCGAACGCCTCCCAATCAATGTACCGGGGAACAGCCTCCGCAAGGCGGTCAGGATCAACCAGGTTCAAGGACGTTTTTGCCCGGCGAACATTGGGTAGAAGGTGGGCGATGCTGTCACACTGGGTCGCGTCGCACTTCCACTCTTCGAAGGACGGATATCGGTCGGGTTTGGTTTTCTTCCACTTCTTTACGCATTCCGACCAGCAGACTTCGGCTCTTTGATAGCGCGGCTCTCGGATGGCGTAAAACGCAATGGCGGTAAACCAGCCTTCCAGCTTGGCAAAGCCGAAAATGTGGTCATCGATCCAATCCTCCAGACGGAGAGCCAGAGGTCTGTCCTTGGCCGCTTTGGACGTCAGTTCTTTTTCGGAATCGAGAAACCCCGGACAACGGTCGTTGAGGATTTCGACGACCCAATCCGGGATACGCTCTTCGATCTCGAGAATCGAGCGGGCCCACAAATAAAACTCTTGCCAGTCGATGTACTGATTGCGGGCATCGAAGAGGCGCTGCCAGGGGATACGGCGGGCTTGAGCATCGGCACGCTCACGTGCGAGGCGCTGCAGCTGGACTGCCGAGTTGCGCTTCTGTACCCCTGTTGCCCTTTTCAACTCGCTAAGCTCGTTTCGTCGCACCGCGGATGCCCCACAAACTTCATTTTGGAACATGACGCTGCCCTAGTTTAGTCAATTGCGTTGTGAACGCAACTGACCTGAACGATCAAGAGCCTCGGCTGGAATGTAATCTTCTCGACCCCTTTTGAAGGTTGCACCACCGATGTGCTGCCTGCACATTGTCGGGGTGATCATCTCTCCACGCTGATCCCATGCCTTTGGGCTCTTTATGTTCGGGCACAATGTCGTTGTAATCTGTGAAGGATTCGTGGCAGATTGCGCATTTGCCGTCTTGCTCAACGATTTTGCGGTTCATCAGCTTCCGCATCTCGGCTGGCGACCGAAGCTCTCGATATCCCCTGGGGTGGTGCGGATCTTCGATGCGCTGAATACCCAGCCGTAATCTGCGTTCCTTCCGAAGCTGTTGGCGACCGCAGCAGAAGAGCGATCTGTGGATCGGACAATATTCATTGCGACGGAGTTTCATGGATACGCTCCAGAGGGATCTGTATTGATCTGCGCTCGCTAACGGGCGATGGGGCACTGTTACCGGCCACGCGGTTCAGAACCACAGTCCAGTCTTCGGTTGGCGAATTGCGAGGGACTGCTGTGCTTTAAGAAATGTTTGGGGGAAACGACGACAGAACTTTGGAGCCTCTGTGCGGGGCTCTTCAGATCGACGGTATCTGCCAGCTTGGAGGGCGAACTTAGAGTGGCTTCTTTAGAACAGGTTTGAGCTGGGCCGGTTCTTCCAGAATCTCCAGCAGTGCGCGTGCACAGTAGACCCGGCCACGCTTCGCCTTGCCCACGCGGTTGAGGATTCCAGCCCGTTCCAGCCGTTCGATGGCGCGCTGCGCAGTCGTAAAGGCGACCCCCAGTTTGGTCGCAGCTCCCGTCGTGGTGATGAAAGGATTTGCTCCTAAGAGTTCGACCACGCGCAACGGATTATTGGTTGACTCGCCCGCGACTCGCTTCTGCCACTGACCAAGCAGGTGGTTAATGCGAGTGGCTCGGCTCAGGGCATCTTCAGACATCCGCGCAACGCCAAGCAGGAAGTATTCCAGCCAGTCGTTCCATGCGCCGCGTTCGCTGATTCCACGCAAACTGTCGTAGTAGTCGCGCCGCGATGCTTCAAAGAACGCCGACAGATAGAGCAGCGGGGTGGGGAGGATCTGCCGTTCGATCAAAAACAGCGTTATGAGCAGGCGACCGACTCGGCCGTTGCCGTCAAGAAACGGGTGAATTGCTTCAAACTGGTAGTGGGCCAGCGCGATGGTCACCAAGGGCGGCAGAACGGACTCATGCAGGAACTTCTCCCATGCTGCGAGACAGGGCTCCACCTCGCCGGGAGGGGGCGGGATATATGAAGCGGTTGCGAGTGTGCTGCCGGGTCTGCCAATCCAGTTCTGGGTCTTTCGGAAACTTCCCGGAGTGGCTTGCTGTCCTCTCACCCCGGTCATGAGCTTTTCGTGCAACTCGCCGGTCAGCCGGACGCAGAGTGGGAGCTTCTTCAGCCGTGCGATCCCCTGTTCAAGAGCAACCACGTAGTTCCCAACTTCACGAAGGTCTTCAGGGCTGCGGTCCACGACTGCTCCCGCCTCGACGGCAAGCAGCTCACCGAGCGTGGCTTGGGTGCCCTCAATCATGCTCGACAG
>Ga0187803_10001009_pt1 | contig 10963 bp, 8 predicted proteins | sample NC_wetland_sal_i_2_FD_132425 | JGI IMG/M metagenome (GOLD analysis project Ga0187803, IMG submission 132425) | Wetland sediment microbial communities from Neuse River Estuary, North Carolina, USA - Control_3 | ecosystem: Environmental > Aquatic > Freshwater > Wetlands > Sediment | place: USA...
CGTCGTGGCCAGCATGAAAATCACGTGGCCCGGCGGTTCCTCCAGGGTTTTGAGCAGGGCATTGAAGGCGGCGTCGGTGATCTGGTGGGCTTCGTCGAGGATGTAGATCTTGAAGCGGTCGCGCGCGGGACGATAGCGCGCGGCCTCGCGCAGTTCGCGAATCTCGTCGATACCGCGATTGGTGGCGGCGTCGATTTCGATCACATCGACGGAGTTGCCGGCGCGGATCTCGTTGCAGGAATCGCACACGCCGCAAGGCTCGGGAATGGGCTTCTGGGCGGAGCGGCAATTCAGCGCCATGGCCAGGATGCGAGCCACGGTGGTTTTGCCGATCCCGCGGTGTCCGCTGAAAATGTAGCCGTGGGCGATGCGTTCCTGCTCGATGGCGTTGGTGAGCGTGCGGGTGACGTGGTCCTGGCCGATGACATCGGAGAATTTCTGCGGACGATACTTGCGGGCCAGAACCTGGTAGCTCATGCGAGAGTTCTGATTATACAGGCTGGGGAAGAGGCGTTCGGCTCGCGGGTTGTGGGGAAAGGTTCGCAGGCTGCGGAAAAATCGAAATGGCGAAGGAGCCCCTGAAGGGGCAGGAAAGCTAAGGATCTGCGGCATCGCTAAAGCGATGCCCTGATACGAAGCGTGAGTTTCTCCGCAGCCTGCTCGCGCTAAGCGCGCTTGCAAGGCGGGTTCTGCCGGGGGTAGGCTTCTAGCTCGGATTTTGGCGGTTCTTGTGAAGCGGAGGCGTTCATGCAACTGCGACTGAGGGCGCGAGCGCTGGACGGGGTGACGGTGTTGGACTGCAGCGGGCGGATCGTATTCGGCGAAGAGTCGGCGACGCTGCGCGACACGGTCAAGAGTGTGCTGGCGCAAAACCCGAAGCTGGTGCTCAATCTGGCCGAAGTCAACCACATCGATAGCGGCGGGCTTGGAATGCTGGTTTCGCTTTACACGACAGCCCGCAATGCCGGCGGCGTCTTGAAACTCGCGCGCCTGACGCAGCGTGTGGGCGAGCTGCTGCAAGTCACCAAGCTGGTCAGCATTTTCGAAGTGTTCGCGAATGAGCAGTTGGCGGTGCAGTCGTTCAAGAAGGATGCTGCCTAGAGGGCGAGGGCCCCGGAGCAATACCGGGTGCCCTCGCGATCTATTCGATTAGAAGCGATCTCGTATTATGCATTAGCTTCTAGTTATCGTTCAACACCACTGGAGTATTCGACATCGCTCCCCCGCCCGTAACGTCGACGAGGACGTAAGTATAAATCTTTCCCCCGGCGAAGGATTGGTTCGGCATGTCAATGTCGATTGCCGGAATGCCAGCCGGAGTGACCAGGAAGGCATACGGATTTGCAGGAGCAGTTACGTAGGTGCTTGCGGCTGCGTACGCGAGACCGGAAATCGTAACCGAGCTGAGATTCTGCGTATTCGCCGTGGAGAGATAGATATCCACGGGCGTCGGGCCGCTCGGTGAAGCGTGAATCACGCGCAGCGCCGCATTGCTGGAGGTGGGCGCCGTGTTGTTGTCGGTAAAGAGTTGGTGTTGAATATTGGTTGTGGGTCCGGTCAGGAGGAATGTGTACGGAGTGCCACTGTTGAGAGGGACAGTCCCGTCGAAGTAAGCGTTGCTGGTGGTTCCCGTCGGAAACACTTGGACGTGGCGGCTGCCGGAGGACACGGAAAGGTATCCGCTGGCAGGGGTGGCGCTGTTAACAGAAACGGCCGTTTCCACGGTTTTCCCATCGATGACGACATCGACCGCCTGACCGTTCGGAACTGCGTAGAACATTCGAAACTTGGAGCTGCTCGATCCACAACCGGCGGTGAAGAGGCTCAAAGCGGCGAGCGCAAGTGCTAGAGGCACGGTTCTCAGCATGCGAAACATTTGTTCCTCCGGAGGATTTTCTTGATGAGTACCACGATTGGATGCCGATGTCGTGAACGCGGGTTTGATCGGCTTTGTAAAAGTTTGTATGTACTAGGATTGGCTTGTCATCTTGAGCGAAGCGAAAGACCTATGCATCGCGAATTCCAGTACACAGGTCCTTCGTTTCGCTCAGGATGACAGTGCGGTTCCAGGCCGCGAACTTGCGCGCTAGAGCGTGCTTCATGAAGCGGACATCACAAGCCGGAGCGGGCGCGAAGCGGGAGCGCATCATTCGCTGCATTCGCGCCTTGCCGCGCGGAAAGGTCTCAAGTTATGGGGCAGTGGCCGCCGCGGCCGGGTCGCCCGGCGCCGCCCGCCAAGTGGTGAGGGTGCTGAATCAGGTTCCGGGATTGCCCTGGCACCGCGTCGTGGGCGCCGGGGGAGCCATCAAGATTCCCGGAGAAGGCGGCGCCGAGCAAAGATTCCGGCTGCGCATGGAAGGTGTCACGTTCCGCGGAGCGCGCGTCGATATGGCAAAACACGAACATCGCTTTCCGAAAGCGCGACGGTAACCGACCAGCAGGTTGCGGAAAAACTTCTTCCCGGCTCAGAACTCGACTTCGGCGGCTGAAGCCGCAGGTGGAAGCAAACCGTTTATCGCAGCGCTCAAGCGCTCCACCCCAGCCCGCAAAATGCGCGGTCTGGGGACCCCGGCGCTGCGCCACCCAAAATCAAGCTCGACATCGATTTCTTCAGTTCGGGGACAGAGAATTGACGCGCGGGTTCAGTGTCCACCTTCAGCGTGCGGCGGCAGGGTTCCCTCCAGCAACTGGTGCAGGCGGTTGGCTGGGCAGCGCAGGCCGACGTAGAAGGTGCCGAACAGCGCATAGACGGCGCTGACCTCGTCGAAGCGCATTTCGTAGATCAGTTTCTTGAAAACGATGGGATCGTCGGCGAACAGGTCCACGCCCCACTCCCAGTCATCGAAGCCGATGGAGCCGGTAATGATCTGCTTGACCTCGCCGGCATAGCGGCGCCCGACCAGGCCGTGCTCGTTCATCTGGCGCTGGCGTTCTTCCATGGGGAGCGTGTACCAGTTCTTGTCCTCGCCACGCCTGCGGTCCATGGGATAGAAACAGATGTAGCGATTCTTCGGCATGGCCGGGAACAGGCGCGGCTTCATCGCTTCTTTCTGGCGCGCGACCGTTTCCTGGATTGTTTGGTTCCATTCGTCGGAGTGGGGCTTCACGCGGCGCTCGGCTAGTGCTTCGTACGTCTTCAACGTGGATTCATACAGGCCGAGTTCGATGACGGACAGGTAGGAGGTCGTGGACTCCAGATAGTCGCTCAAGGGCTGACGCGCGAGCGCGAGTTCGACTTGGTTAAGTTCGTCGAAGGTCTCGCGAAAGTGGACCAGCATCAAGTCACCCTTGTGCCCGAGAAGCGAGAACAGCGCCGATTGCCCGCCGGGTTTGGCTTCCATCTCAGCGAGCAACTTCTCGGCCTCGTTCGAGATCTGGCGGCGCCTGGGTTCTTCCAGCGCGCGCCATGCCGTCCAACGAAACCGCATCATCTGGTGCAGGCAGGCATAGCCCTCTAGGGTCAGCGGCACAGCGGGAAGCTGTCCGGCGGCAGTAGGAGCGGTCACAGGGTGCGTGGGATTCATGAATTTACCTTGGGGCATTATTGTAAATCGAGCGTCCAGAGCACGCCGACGCGAACGTACCCTGGCAGCCACCGGGCCCCGATTGCTACCCGACGCTCCGATATGCTACAAGCGCTATATGCGTAAATGGATGCGCGAGCGCCTGAAGCGCCGCAAAAAGGGCGGGGAAGGCCCATCCCAGGAGCCGGCCACCGCCCCTGAGCCCTTGCAACCGAAATACTTTGAGAATGAAGTGCCCGAGGCCCCCGCCCCTGTTGTGGCGGAGCCTCAGCCGCCGCCAGAGCCGGAACCCGCATCAGAACCTGCCGCGGGAAGCGCGGAGGTTCGGTTCCGGCCACGTAGTTCTCGCCGTCGCCGTGGACGCGGAGGCCGACCACACCCGCAGTCAGTTGCTACGGCAGCGCCCGCTACTCCAGCGCCGGTGCTGGAAGTCGAACCGCCCGCGCCGGAGCCGGTCCCGGCGCCGCAGCCCTCGGCTGAGGCGGTCGCCGCCCCCGCGCGTGCCAGCAAGGGAACGGTCGTGTTGGCCATCGGTCTGCCCGGATCGGGGAAGAGCTCGTGGTTCAAGCGGCACAACATCCGTCCGCTTTCCAGCGACCTGCTGCGCGAGCTTCTCTTCGACGATGCCGAGGAACAGCGCTTTCAGGATCTCGTCTTCTCGAACCTGCGTTCCATGCTCAAGGCGCGGTTGATCGCGCGCCGGCCCATGAGCTACGTGGACGCGACCAATCTCACACCCCATGATCGTCAGAGCTGGATCAAGCTGGCCAAAGATTACGGCTACGACGTGCACGGCGTATTCTTTGATGTGCCGCTGGAGGTGTGCCTGGAGCGTCACCATCGTCGGAACCGCGCGGTTTCCGAAGACGTCATGCGCCGGATGGCGGCCAAGCTGAAACCGCCCACCTTTGAGGAGGGCTTCTCGAAGCTCACGGTGGTTCGAGTGAAGCAAAAAGAAAGCGAGTAGTGGCCGCCTAGGGGGTTTCAATCCCGACGGCACCAAAAGGCCAAAAGGCCCGCGTCAGCCCAGCGGAAATATCAACCCTTGAGATAGGGCAGCAACTCCTTGAACGCGGGCGCGCCCGAGGAGCGCAGCAATTCGTAGATCATCATTTCCGCGGAAGAAATGACTGCACCGGCCGCGCGCATGCGGTCCAATCCGATGCGCCAGTTTGCCTCAGTGCGCGAGCTGACCGCATCCGAGGCCACGTGCACCAGATAGCCTTCACGGAGGCCCGCCAACGCAGTCTGCATCACGCAAATGTGCGTCTCCATTCCACAGAGCAGGATGGTCGTGCGCGGCCCAGGCAGGCGTTTCAGCACAGAGCAGAACACGTCACTGCCGAAGCAGGAAAACATCACCTTGTCGATGGGCCGGCCCTCCGGCAGCAGGGAAGCGATTTCCGGCACTATATTGCCCAGTCCTTTGGCGTACTGTGTGGTCACGAGCGCTGGGATCTTCAGAATTCCCGCCAGCCGGATCAGTAACTGCGAGTTCCGGATGAACTGCTCTTTCTGCCAGATCGGCGGCAGCAGCTTCTCCTGAATGTCTACCACAATGAGCGCGCACTGTTCAGCCTCGAGCGTGCGCCCAGCGATTTCGGAATAGTCGGTCTCCATCTGAATGCCACCGGCGGTAACCATAGAGTGTGTCCTCAGCTTGAACAAGATTGTAACTCTAGTGGGAGCGTTTTCCGACGAAGCCTGCCGCTTTAGAGCAAGGTCTGAGGGCGCTTGGGCAGAGAGCATCACGCATTCGGGAGCGCGCGCCTGGTTGACCAAAGTCCACTCCGATCCATAGAATCGAAACAACCGGGCGGGAGATTTGTTTCCGTTGCGGCGCAACCCGCGTTGCCCCCTCGTTCAACGGCAGGACAGCTGACTCTGGATCAGCATATCGGGGTTCGAATCCCTGGGGGGCAGCCAAAGCCCTCGATGCCCGGTTACCGCCTTGCGCTGAATTGTGCCATAGAGGAGTAGTTCTTTTTGCGCTCCGCAAGACCACTCCGAGATTCTTCCCTGCCAGAGCTTTGCACCTCGGAAATCGCCGCCAGCGAGTAAGATTACATTCGGCCCGCCGGGCTAGTGCTAAATTGGCTCGAACCGGATCACGAAGGAATGTGATTCATCTCACATCCCAGTGCGATGTTACGTAAAATGCGTGCTTGACAGTAGTTCCTATTATCTGATAGAGACACACATAAGTATGGCACTCACGAATATGCTGACAACGAGGTGACTTATGGACCGCGTTCCTTGCCAGAGGTTGCTTTTCGCCGTTGTTCTCCTTTCCTTGCTGTTGGCCACCCCAGTAGCCCTAGCGCAAGGAGTCGGCTCGTCCGGGGACATCGCCGGCACGGTCACGGACCCGACTGGAGCGGTGATGCCCAAAGTTTCGGTGACTGTGGTGAACACGGCGAACGGCCTGCGCCGTGAGACCGTAACCAATGCCACGGGCCAGTTCGTAGTCACTGGTCTGCAACCGGCTACGTATGAGGTGAGCGCCCAGATTGCGGGATTTGCGACTGAAGTCCGCAAGGCGGTAAATGTCTCGATCGGGGAAACGGCCATCTGCAATTTCAGTCTGAAACTGCAGGCCCAGACGGTGATCGAAGTTACGGGCGAAGCGCCCGTGGTCGAGACGAAGAAGGGAAGCGTGGCCGACAGCCTCAGCCAAGATCTCATTGCCAACCTGCCCATTGACCGTCGCGATTACCTGAGCTTCACCTTGCTGGCGCCGGGCGTTTCGGATTCGAGCCGGGTGGCGGACGATCAGGATTTCCGCGTCAAGCAGACGCCGCAAAGCGGCCTGTCGTTCTACGGCAGCAACGGCCGCGGCAACAGCATTACAGTGGATGGAGGCGAGACCAGCGGCGACAGCGGCGGGGTGCGGCCGACGGTGAGCCAGGAGGCGGTGCAGGAATTTCAGGTCAACCGCAGCAATTTCGGCGCCCAGTTGGGATCGGCGACGGGGGCGTCGATCAACATTGTGACCAAGTCGGGCACCAACACTGTGCATGGCAGCCTCTTCGGTTTCTTCCGCAATCAGGCCATGGACGCAGCCAATCCGTTTTCCTTCAGCCAGGCTTTGAAGGCGGGCCAGACCTTCGATCCTACGCAACCGGATTTAACGGGAACAAATATCAAGGATTCTCTAAGCCGCCAGCAATACGGCGGCAGCATCGGATTCCCAATCAAGAAGGACAAAACTTTCGTCTTCGCGGCGTTTGAGGGCTTGCGCGGGGATGCGCAGAACGCAGTCCCTCTGTTGGTCGGCACTGGAATCTTTAGGCCGACTGGGGGCCAGAATGCGATCATAGGGGGGCTGGCGACCCTGCCGGGGAACCCAAACGTGCCCTGCCTTACTGGTCAGCCCGCCCTGCCCGCTGCCGTTTGCGCGTTTGCTCTCAATAGCATTCTGACCATGAACGAGAACACGGTCCCCGGGAATCCCTTTATCTCCCCAACCCAAGCCGCGTTCGACACTTTTCTGGTGAACCAGTTCGAGAACAACGGTGGAGTCTTCCCCTTCAATACGCGACAATACCTGGCGTCGGGCCGCTTCGATCATCGCATCAGTCAAAACGATCAGATTTCGCTGACCTACCGCTACGCCCATGACGTAGAACAGTCGCCCGATGTGCATGCTCTTACCGCCTGGTCGGCTGGGAGCAGCAGCAAGACCGAAGACCACAACCTCCAGGGCGCCTGGTATCACCAGTTCAACCCCGCCGCTCAGAACGAGCTGCGCATCCAGTGGAATCACGAAGATTTCAACGTGCTGCCCAACGTGCCGGCGGAAGTTGGACTGCAGATCCCGCCTTTCATCAACAACCTGGGATCGAACATCTTCCTGCCCAACTTCACGGTCCTGCGCCGCACTGAGTTCGCGGACAATGTCACGGTGATTCACGGCCGGCACACTTTCCAATTCGGAGGTTCCGGTTTGCTCCGCGGGAACGACACCGCATCGCACACCTTTCTGCCCGGACGCTTTGTCTTTGGCTCGCTGCCGGGCGGGGTCGTAAGTCCCTGCCTGCAAGTACCGGCAGCCTGCGGCTTGACGACTGCCCCCAGTTTCATCAGCTCGCTCCAAGCGGCTTCTTTGGGTGCGCCGCAGCTCTATCAGCAGGGTTTCGGAAACCCCCAATACCCCTACTTTTCCCGGCCGCTGATCGGTGCATACTTCCGAGACCGGTGGGCCATGACGCAGGGTTTCACTCTGAACTACGGCTTGCGCTATGAACTGGACTCACAATTCCTTCCGTTGACCACGTATAAGAAAGACTTCGCCCCCCGCGTGTCGTTCGCCTGGGATCCTTTTAAGAACAACAAGACTGTGATTCGAGGCGGGTATGGAATCTTCTACTCCCCGATCGATGTCCAGATCCCGGATGTGGACTTGAGCCTGGGTGTGGTGAATGCGAACAGGAGCGGAACAGCGAACACGGGCTCAGGCAACCAGGTGCAGAACCTGCTTTCCACTTGCGGTGTGTCCGGAACAACGGGTGGGGTCGTCTTCCCCATCATTCCGGGCAGCGGCGCCAGCCCTTGTAACCGGGAAATATCGATCTATATTGATCCCATCTTTTCTACAGGCATTCCCGGTTTGCAGACGGCGCCTCAGGTTTACGGGGCGCTCTTTGCCCAGGGATTGATTCAGTGCACTACGCCCACGGCAGGCAATCAGGCCTGTATCACGCCCGCCTCTTTAGGCCCGGTTCCGGGTATTAATCCGACTGGCACCGGCATCCGGGTCGCGAGCACCGGCGCCGTTTCGCCACTCCAGGTCGTGTTCACCAACCAGCCCGGCTATCGTCCCCCCCTCGCGCAACAGGTTTCGGTCGGGATTGAGCGTGAGATCTCGCAGGGATTCTCCGTCTCCGTTGGCGGCGTGTACGTGCACACACAAAGGCTGCCCGTTGCTATCGATACGAATTTGACGCAGGCTCCCGTGCTGGCCCCCATGAGCACCGTGACCCTAGCTAATGGCCATCAAGTTTCTTATCGAAACTGGAATACAAACCCGGCTGGCGACCCGGTGGAGCTCCTCAACCTGCCCGGCTACACCGAACCCTGCGCGACTACCCCGCCGGCACCAAGCCCGTGTTTTGTGAGTCAGCTCGTTGTCCAAAGCAACCAGTACAGCTCGCAGGCCAGTGCTCTCTACGAAGGCTTGATCGTGGAAGTCAAAAAGCGCTTCAGCGGCAGCTTCAGCCTTTTCGGGAACTACACATTTAGCAAGGGCTTTGACAACTCCACCGATTACAACACCGACTATGGACCGCAGGATCCTACCAACCTCAAGGCGGAGCGCAGCCTCTCGGAATTCGACGAACGGCACAAGGTTGTGGTTTCGGCGGTTCTCGATAGCCCGTGGAAATCGGCCTTCTTGTCGGGCTTCGAACTGGCTCCGATTTTCACCTACCACAGCGGACATCCATTTAATTTGCTGGCGGGTGGCGAGGTGAACGGCAACAATCACATCACCAATGAACGTCCGATCGGAGCGCCGCGCGACACGGGCCTTGGCCCCAATTACGTGAACTTCGATATGCGTCTGAGTTGGAAGCACAAGGTCGGTGACCGGGCCCAGTTGCAGTTCACGGCGGAAGGCTTCAACATTGCCAACCGCACGAACTACGCCAGCGTGAACAACGAGGTCAGTCCTCTTTTTGGCTTCCAACCTGGATTTACTACGTTTAACGTGCACGGAACGAACGCCGGGCCGAGCACACCTCTCGGGTTCACCTCGGCATTTCCCAAGCGCGAGGTGCAGCTCGGCGTGCGCTTCTCCTTTTAGGCGTAGCGGCTGCGTGTGCTAGTGGAGCCCATAGGCGGAATGGGCCGGATGGACGAGACATGAGCATCCACCCGGGTTTGAGTTTGGGCAGCAGGATCCAGGTCGCGGCATGCGTGGCATCTGCTTCTTTCCGGCGTTTGCCGGAGCATGGAACCCAGTAAAGGCGGATTTTCTGATCTCTTGGCTGGCTTCGGGAGAAAGAAATGAGGGCTTAGGAACGATTTATGCCATTCGCCGAGAATCGGGGAGCCAAGATTTATTGGGATGAACAAGGCCAGGGCGAGCCCGTCTTGCTGATTATGGGACTCGGGTACACCTCCCATATGTGGTACCGGATGCGCCCGCTCGTGGCGGCACAGTACCGCGCCGTGGCCTTCGACAACCGCGGTGTGGGGCGCAGCGATGTGCCGCTGGGTCCTTACCCGATCGCGCTGATGGCCTCGGACGCGGCGGCGGTGCTGGATGCCGCCGGCATTAACAGGGCGCACATCCTCGGCGTGTCCATGGGTGGAATGATCGCCCAGGAGTTCGCCCTTCTCTATCCCCAGCGAGTACGGTCGTTGATCTTAGGCTGCACTGCGCCGGGCGGGCCATCCGCCATCCGGGCCGAAGCTGAAGCGATTGAGTTGCTGAAGGCCCGCGACCTGACTCCCGAGCAAATGGCGGAAGCGGCGGTGCAATTTATCTACGACCCGGCAACTCCGCGTGCGCGCATCAACGAGGATCTGGCCGTTCGCCGGCCCTGGTTCCCGCGCCCGGAAGGTTACGTCGCGCAACTGCTGGGAATTTTTTCCTGGGAGGCATGCAGCCGGCTGCCGCAGATCGCGGCGCCCACCCTGGTGATCCATGGCGAGTCCGACCGGCTGGTGCCACCGGGGAACGGCAAGCTGATCGCAGAGCGCATCCCTGGCGCCAGGTTGGTGATGATTGCCCATGCCAGCCATCTCTTCATTACAGATCAGCCGGAAGCGGCGCTACACGCCATTCTGGGATTCCTAGCCGCGCAGCCCGGAGTGAAGTCGACGGAAGCCTCTTCATTTTCCAGAAGCCTTTCACAAAAGGAGGCTGCTTCATGTTGAAAGAGGATGGCACAACGAAGGATGCCACCAGAAATGTGAAGCAGCTTTTCGATCTCACGGGCAGGGTCGTGATCGTGACCGGCGGCGCCGTCGGGCTGGGGCGGCAAATGGCCGAGGGCTTGGCGGAAATGGGAGCCAACCTGGTGCTGTGCGCGCGCAAACGCGAGCGCTGCCAGCAGGCCGCGGAAGAGATGGAGAAACTGGGCGTGAAGGCGCTAGCGCTTGCCTGCGACGTCAAGAGTGCCGTCCAGATTCAGGAAGTCGTGGATGCAACCCTTTCCCAGTTCGGCCGGATCGATGTCCTGATCAACAACGCAGGAATTTCCTGGGGCGCTCCGGTAGAGGAGATGCGCCTAGAGGATTGGAACAAAGTAATCGAGACCAACCTCACCGGGACTTTTCTTTGCGCGCAAGCAGTGGGCAAGGTAATGATCCGCCAAGGCCGCGGCAAGATCATCAATATCGCCTCAGTGGCCGGACTGGGCGGGGCTCCACCCCAGCTTGCCGCCATTGGCTATCACGCCAGCAAGGGCGGAGTCATCAGCTTCACCAAAGAC
>Ga0187803_10001010_pt1 | contig 10937 bp, 14 predicted proteins | sample NC_wetland_sal_i_2_FD_132425 | JGI IMG/M metagenome (GOLD analysis project Ga0187803, IMG submission 132425) | Wetland sediment microbial communities from Neuse River Estuary, North Carolina, USA - Control_3 | ecosystem: Environmental > Aquatic > Freshwater > Wetlands > Sediment | place: USA...
ACCTCTTCACCAAACCAACCCAGCTTCTTCAGCATCTTCTGGGCCGAATTTCAGAATCCGATCTGCCTCGGCCAGCGGGAATACTTCGGAGGTGATGTCACGTAAATTGCCAATATTGAAACGAAACGGTCCATCAACACCTGTCTCCAAAGCGATCCGGTATTCGGACTGATACGAATAAATCGATGGTTTCTTGAATCTGCCCAGCCGCCCGGAGTACTTGCCCTCGTCATAGTATTGAACCAGAGCCGCCTGCCCGTTGAGACGGAGGCGTTCCGCTGCCGCTTTAACCCTTATCAGGAACTCCTGAGTGTTTGTGAATAGCACGATGGAGTCGCCAAACGATGCGCAGGATTGTGAAAAAATCGGCTCCTCAACGGGATTGGTAATCGCAAACATGCAAAAGACGTGGCACAGCGAGGTTTGGTGCAATGATATTCGGACCGGTCCAGCCAAATCTGTCGGCGTAACCCGGACCTTTTCGAAATCTCGCCGTCCGGGGTCGATAATGAACTCCCCGATGTCTGACGGCTGGATGATCGAATCTTCGCCTTCGTGGGGATCATTTCGCACCGGGTGATCCAATGATCGGAAATAACTCAGCGAGTTCATGTACAACAGGCCGCGACGGAGCATTTTCAAGTGTTCATATTCGCCCATCTTGAGCAAGACCAAAACAGGTTGCCCGCTGCGAGTCCTTAAGCTCATGGCACAACCTGCTCAGGTCGAATCGGCTTGCGATTGTTCACTTGTCGCATCCTGTTCATAGCTTCCAAGGTCTCCGCATATTGGGCCTGAACGTCCTGCGACGACTTTTCGGTCTTCATCCTCACAACTCGGTCGAACAGCTTGCGGTCGTTGTCTTCTACCTCCTGTTCGCGAGCAATCGGTCCCGACTCGTAGAGGTAATCAAGCTCCCATTGCACTTGTTTGAGAGCCTGCGGGAGCCGGATGGTCTTCACCCTCGACCGAATACATGGCAAGTCTTCATCTACCGAACCGTCCAGAAATATCCGCATGCCCTTCCCGCCACATTGCTCGGCAGAGTAAGCTCGGGTTACAGCCGTTCCCATGAAGCGGGACTTACTGACCATCGCGTTTCCGACGTTAGTGCTTGTCGAGAGTTCGATGCTATAGAACGTGCCTCTACCAATTCCAATTCGAACGGGCACACTATGGAGTATGAAACCGCGCATCAAACTACCTGCAATGAGCGCGGCTCCAAGTGAGTTTTCAAATGCGAGATACGCACAGTCAGAGAAGAGCATTGCTTGAACGCACCCATAGTCAGGCTGTTGGAACACGCACTGATGCAGGACAGCGTCGAAGCCGTTGAGCCATGCCTGCATCTGTGTCGTTGACGATCCTGAGAATCGGCCATCATGCCAGTCACGAATGCGGACTTGGCAATCCTCGGTGATGGCTCCGAAGCCGAGAATATCGACAAAGATCAGAGTTTGCGGCCTATCTTCGCTTCTGACAACTTCGTGCTTCGTTTCACTCATGGCTTTGATTCAGTGCAAAGGCGGTCGGCATTGGTCGCCGGAAACATCGCGCCGATCCTCCGCAGGGGTATAATACAGCTTCGCCTTTTGTTTGCCGAGAAGATCATGCGATACGGCCAGTGCAAGCTTTGTTTGGAAGACGGAGAACTTCAACGGAGCCATTTGATTCCGGCAGGTGTGTTCAGAAGTCTGCGGTCGGAGGGCGAAGACCCGACAGCATTCACAGCCAAGAAAATCGTTCAGACTTCGCGTCAGTTTCAGGCACATCTACTCTGCCGAGTTTGCGAAGATCGTCTGAACAAAGGCGGTGAAACATACGTCTTGAAAAACATGGCACGGCGAGTTCCAGACTCGGCGTTTCCCTTATTTGATTTTGTGAATCAGGGGACTATATGTGACGCTGACGATGATTGCCGAGTCTATGACACAAGCAACGTTCCGGAAATAGACACCGCAAAGCTTGCCCACTTTGCCCTTGGTATGATCTGGAAGACTTCGGCGCGAGATTGGGTCGGCGTGGATGGTTACTCCCGGCGTCTGGAACTTGGGATATATGCGGAACCCATCCGGAGGTACTTGCTGGGAGCGGAGCCGTTTCCGAGGAACTGTTTTGTTCATGTCTTCGTGTGGCCCGACAAGTCGTCAGTTTCCTATGGGACGTATCTTCCTCGGCGGCATCCTGTCCGGCAGTCTCATGTGTATTCGTACTATCTTCCGGGAATCACGTTCTGTGTTTACGTCGGCAAGGGTGTCGCGCAAGAGCAACGGGAACTCTGCTGCTATTCGAACGAAAGGAAGCCTATCTCGGCGAGCATTTACATCGCGCAGCAAAATCTCTCGCTGCTCGGGCAACTATCGAACTTTCCAAGAAATAGTTGGCAGTGGCCCCGCCCGCAGTTCGGCTAAACCTTGGAGCAACAGCGCTTGCGCAACTGAGTCGTGAGCCATTTAGACGGGTCTACGCCGAGGCAGGACGTCGCGGACTGGACGCAGACCGGCGCGAGCAGCGCCCGGTTCTTCAACTACATCGACCTGTGTCTGGGAAACAGGTTCAAGACCATACGGTCAACCCGCGCCAAAGATGCAATCTGGCGCACCGGTAATTTCTCCTTCACTGGGCTTTCTGATGCGATAGACACCGGGCAGGTGGATGACGAATTCTGCCATTCTCACTCGGAGCACCTCAGGGAAGGACGCGAGCGGCAACAAAAACAGCAGTATGCAAGGCTAGCGCTCGCCGAGTTCTCGGACTTCGTGAGGTGCGAAGATTCAAGCTTGCTGAGAGCGATGGAGGCGATTGCCGCGACCGCGACGCCGGGTCCTGCCGCCGAGTTGCTGGGAACCACGATAGGGGAGTTGTGCCGGATGCGCTCACGCCTGCGCCAGTTGGGCAGGTGCTTCCAGACGGGTGATCGGGTACCGAGACAGCGAAGACCGTATCAGAAATGCGTCACAACGCGGATCAGTGTGTTTGTCCGCTAGTGCGTACTGGAATGGGCACTGGATCAACAGCGGTTCGGTGCTCAATTCCCAAGCTCATTTTTGGCTGGTGCGAGTGTCGAGGCGTACCTTCGGTGGCTCCCCCACATCGACACCATTTTCATTTGCTGTTGAGCGCCTGCCATGCGGCAAGAGAGTCCATGTAATCTCTCCAGCGAACAATCTTTCGATTCTTGATGGTGACGCGATGGACACGAATCGGTTGTCATACGCAGCGCCCGTTTTGACGGCTCTGCCATGAACCTGATATTCCAGCGTGACCACACCGCGTTCCTTGTCATGGTGAACCGCAAGCCCATCACCTTTTTCAAGAATGATGTTGTTGCCGTAGCCCGAGTAGGCGGCAATCAAATTGTCTCGCCCGTGAATCACTTCCGCCCAACCGGGGAACCGATATAGGAACTCGAATTGGGCGTCCTCGGCGATAGCGTCGTAATAGTGCTCACCGTCAACGAAGCCATTCAGCCCCTTCATCACGACATCGAAGAATGGGTTCAGTGCTTTGTGTTTCGGATATTTATCTGTAGCCATAGGATTTTCCGTTTGTCGCAGAAACTGCGAATTTCATCAGGAAGTACGCGCAGTTTCGTCGAGCTTCTAGTCGCTTGGCAAGGCCACGGAGGCGAACGCCCAATCAGCAGCCACCACACGAGGGAGTAGTCGTTTGACCTTTTCACCCGTCCCCGTGCTCGTTGCTCATTCTTGCCCCCCTCTAAATCTTCACTTTGTCGAGAGTCGCAAATTGTACAAGTTCCACCTGCGTGGTGATCTTGAACGAGCCGGAAAAGATACCGACTATTGGATAGCTAATCGTTTGGACCCGAAGCACGGGTGCTCCGCTCATGCCGCCGATTTTCGTTTTGGGTCTCGGCAACTTGCCCTCGAACGGCACCAAATCGCTGCGCTCAACCACGCAGGTGCAACATCCTTCCTTAACCTTCCTAACCTGAAACACTGCCGAAAGCGGACCGGACCCGATAGAGCCTGCATCACGATCCTCTTTTCGCAGCGACTTCGGGTATCCAGCCATAAGGACTAACTCCCCTTCCTTAGGCGGGTCTGGGGGCCATTTCGGGGGACTTGAAATTATGCATGGTCCGAGGGCAGCAGCCTCAGCCTCGGATATGCGTAAGAACGCCACGTCCAGTTCTTTGTCCTGCCATGCGACCCGCGAAACAGGATCGAGCGGTGGGAGATTTCCAACTAGACAGTGGACTCGCTGACCCTTTTGCACGCGATCCACATACCCCCCTTGGTCATGCAGGACGTGATATGCCGTGGCGATGAAGATGCCCGAATCCAGCCGCAGACCAAATCCCGTCGCGCCATTGATCTTGCCCTTAACACCGAGCGGCGGTGCGAAAATGATCGGCACGGCATAGTCTCTGGCGAGCCGAGCCATCTCCCGTCCAGACGTTAAAAGCTGTTCTTGATTCGGGCGCGGTAGTCTTCGCAAAAGTCTAGCGCTCCGAGACCTGCTCGTTTTCACGTAATCTCCACGAAATCGTTTCCTGATATTTTATTGTAGCGAACTTCCAAGCCTAGCTTTGAGATTCGACATCATAAATTTGGTGAAGAGCCTGCGCCAGTTCGGCAGGTGCTTCCAGACGGGCGAGCGGTTAGCGAGACGGCCGAGACCGTAGCTTGCGCTCCTACAAATCGCGTAAAATTGAGTGAGGTTCGACGATGAGCGTGTGCCTCTATTGCCCAAATGAAGGAGATTCACTGGAACATCCGCTCCCTGCGGCGTTCGGTGAGTTCCAAGGCGCTCCTCAACTTGAGGATCGAATTTGTACGCCGTGTAACACGAATCGGCTTGGTCTGTTAGATCAACAGGTTAGTCGCTGCGGACCAGAAGCTGTATTGCGCAGATTCTTTGGCGTGCAGGGTCGCCCAACCCATGACAAGGTCAATCCACACTACCGGGGAAGCGCCGGAGGCCGTCGGCTCGAAATGACAGGCTATGACAAAGAGATGGGCATGGAAGTCGAATTGGAATGTCTTCAAGGCGAAGTTCGCCAGAGCCGACAGCTTGTAGTCGTAGATTCTTTGGGCAAGGCACATCATTTGCCGATTCCGCACGATCTCAGAGACCCAGAGGTGCTTCGCTCCCGGTATCTGGCTCTTGGCGTATCTCAACCGCGAGATGTCCGCCTAATTTGCGACCAACAAGAAAGCGAGTGGCTCGAACCGCTATTTAAGGCTGCTTTCCCCACTGTTTCCTTTGGCGAGAGGGCATTATGCGCGAGTAACTATGAGAACGGTGCCGTCGTCAAGTTGCAACTGACTGATCGCTACTTCCGGGGCATCGCCAAGATTGGGTTTCACTATTTTCTAACCCAGTTTCCCACGTACATTGGTTCGGAACCGTGCTTCGCCAACATCCGAAGCTTCATCACCGACGAGGAAGGCGGGGCAATAGATCGCGTCAATACCTTCATCGGGCAACGTCAAAATCCTCTGCTCGGACCGATGATGTGCGGCGCTAGACCGGACGGATGGCGGGCGCATGTTCTATGCGCCGAAATTCGAGAAGAACTGCTGGCGCACGTTCAGCTATTCGTTTGCGCAGACTATAGTTCTCCCGTCTACACTGTTCACCTTGGCACAAATCACCACGGCGCGGGTGTCCGTGCGACCGGGCATATTTACAGATACTCCGATGATGGACGCAGACGGAAGTTTTCTGGCGAGGCCCGTGCGTTGAAGGTGAGTCATGCGGCATGGGAGCCGCCTCCATTGAAACCTGTCATCAGTTCCTAGCGCAGGCGAAAGGTTAGCCGCTCCAAGCAAGTCCGAGCGATCCGCGACGAGATTCACGACCGGGTAACGGAACTGATCCGTAGCGAGTGCGCAGAGTGCTGCAAGGTAGTTTGACAAGCGCGTTACGGTGCGGCTGCGCGGCTGGAAACGGAGCCATCCGGCTCACGAAAGTGGTGGGTGGCAAAGCCCGTGAGCCGGAAGGTGCCGAATCGCGGCCGAATAGGCTTCCTGAACAGTTGGGTCAAATCGTAACTATAGGTAAATAGATGAGTTGTGTTTCAGCAATAAAGATACCCGCAGCCCTGCGGCTTTTTCGGCGACACCACGCGGGAATGCCACTGCTCGCCGCCGCAGATCCAGCGCTACGTCTCGAAAATTTCCGGGCCGCTCCTGGATCGCATCGACATTCACATCGAAGTGCCCGCGGTGAAGTACAAAGAGTTGCGCGGCGATCCCGCCATCGAGGATTCCGGCACGGTGCGCGGGCGCGTGATGAAGGCCCGCGCGCGCCAGCTCCTGCGTTTCGCCAGCGAAAAGAAAATTTTCGCCAACGCCCAGATGTCTTCGCGGTTGATCCGCAAATGCTGTGTCATTTCCGCCGAAGGCGAAAAACTGCTCGAAAACGCGGTTACCCGTCTAGGGCTTTCCGCCCGCGCGCACGACCGCATCTTGAAAGTGGGCCGCACCATCGCTGATCTGGACGGCGCCGCGGGCATCGAACCCAAGCATTTGAGCGAAGCCATCCAGTACCGCACCCTCGACCGCACCTACTGGGCGTGAGCTTGAAACCATGAAGATTCGTGGCTTGCTGCAACGTTTATTCCAGGTGCCCGACAAGGACAGGACTTGGTGGCAAGTGATCACCTGGTGGGAACTGCGTCGCATCCCGTACAACTTGCTTGTGGGCGGCATTGGGCTTCTCAGCCTGGTGCTATTCCTTGCGATTGATGCTCTTCCTCCGCAGCTGCCTACTGAAGAGCTCAATTGGAGCCCGGCATTGTCGGTTATTCTTTTCGGTTTTGGGGCAAATTTTTTCTACACGGGAGGGTGGGTTGCTGAACTCCTAGCCCGCCGTATGTGGCATGAAAGAGCGAGAGAAATCGGTCCTCAACTCTTCTCCATAGGGCTCGTGTTTTCTCTCTTCCTGGCCTTGTTACCATCGCTCCTCAACTTTGTTGGCTGGGTGTGCAGATTGGCCCATCATTGATGCCTGGCCCTTCGCGTCGTAACTTGCATTGACTTCCCCCGCTCTGTGTTCAACGGGACCAGATTCGTGGCACCGGCTCGTCTCACCCAAGATCTGACATCCATATTTTGATAGACAACGAAGTGTGGAGGTCCCTCCAGGTACATAATTTCCGGACCGGGGTAAGAGCGTGTCCTCAGCTAGGCCACCATCTTTAAGCCAGAATTCCGGTTTCGCGGCAGTCTGCGTCACATACTTAGGCGCAAAGCGAGGTGCCTTTTGAGAAAACTTTGGATGACCTTTGGGTTGCTGGTTGTCGTGGCGGTCTTAGGGCCTGCGGGTCCACGAGCGCAGTGGAAGACGCGATGGAGCTACGAAGGGGCAACCGGGGCCGAACATTGGGGTGACCTGGATCCGGACTATATTGCATGCAAAGTCGGCAGGGAACAGTCTCCGATCGACATCCGCAATGCGGACAAAGCAGAACTTCCTGCCCTACGATTCGAATATAAAAGCGGCCCGCTCAAATACTTGATTAACAATGGCTACACGATCCGGGTGAACTACCACGATGACCCCGGAAGCGGGAATTTTCTGATTGTGGGGAGCAAGCGGTACCAGCTGACGCAGTTCCACTTTCATCATCCCGGCGAAGAGTATATTCACGGTAAGCCCTACGATATGGAGGTGCACTTGATGCACCAGGCCAGCGACGGGGACGTTGCTGGAGTCACAGTTTTTCTGAAGGCGGGCAGCGGCAACCCCACGATTCAGCGGATTTGGGAACATATGCCTAAGGCCGAGAACAAAGAGGAGGATATTGCCGGAGTCGATGTTGATCCCGCTGGGTTGCTGCCCTACAACACCGCGTATTACACCTATAGGGGATCGCTAACAGCTCCGCCCTGCACGGAGGGTGTCACGTGGTTTGTGCTGAAAACTCCGCTGGACATCTCCGCAGAGCAGATCAATGCATTCGCCAGGCTTTATCCGCACGATGTCCGGCCTCTTCAGCCGCTCAACGGACGCCTCGTGCAGGAAAGTCAGTAACGCGAAAACCCTCTTCACCTGGCTGGCCGAACGAAGCCGGCCGCCCGCGCCTCGGACGGGCTCCCCGTGTAACTTGCATTGACTTCACCGCCGCCGCTATGCTACCCATACTGCACCTTGGACGCTTCCTCGAACGGCGGTATGGGTGCCCCAACGCAACGCATCGAGGTCACGCTAGAGAACCTCCTGGACAGCGTGGGCCTGGCCGAAGACATTTGTGTGCGGATTGCCGGCAAGATCGGCTTCGATGATGACGACTGCCACAAGATCGGCATGTCCGTCCGCGAGGGCGTCATCAACGCTTACAAGTACGGCAACGCCGCCCAGCGCGACAAAAAAATCTATCTCATCATCGAACTCGAGCCCCAAAAGCTGGTCATCCACGTTCTCGACCAGGGCCGCGGCTTCAACCTCGCCGAAGTGCCCGACCCCCTGGCCGAGGAGAACTTGTTGAAGACTTCGGGCCGCGGCATTTTTCTGATGCGCACCTTCATGGACGAATTCGACGTGCGCCGCGGCCAGCGCGGCGGCGCGGAATTGGTCATGGCCAAGCTCTACCCCGGCTCGCGCGAGCCGGATTCCGGGCCGCAGCCGGCGCAGGGCGAGGAGGGCTGAAGGTTGGGTTTTCGGGCCACTCCACGGGAAGGAAACGGCGCCACGGTCATCGACGTCAGCGGCCGCATCACCCTGGGCGAAGGGAGCGCCGTGCTCCGCGAGATGCTGCGCGATTTGGTCAAGAAAGGGCAGAAGCGCATCCTGCTCAATCTGGGCGACGTCAACTACATCGATTCCTCGGGCATCGGCGAACTGGTCAGCGCCTACACGTCCATTAAAAATCAGGGCGGCGAGCTTAAGCTCCTCCACCTTACCAAAAGAGTTCACGACTTGTTGCAGATCACCCGCCTCTACACCGTTTTCGACGTCTACTCCGACGAACAAACCGCCATCCAAAGTTTCCGCTGACTTTTTCCATTTCTGGCATCGCCCGTACTCTGGACACCGCCAGGGTTTTTGTGCGAGCATAAGCTCGCTTTTGTGGGTCGCGTAATACCGTAGGTGTTCGGGAGCCTCCCCCGGCGGGGTCTTCCGCCCCCCCCCAAGCGGACCTTCCGCGGTTGGCTTCTTCTGCCACCGACTGGCGTTACACCCAGCAAACAGCAACATCTCACGGAACAGGAGTACGAACTTGGCCAAAGAACAAGGTGTCGTGAAGTGGTTCAATGCATCCAAGGGCTATGGGTTCATCCAGCGCCAGTCGGGCGAGGATGTCTTCGTTCACTTCTCCGCCATTCAAATGGATGGGTATAAAACCCTGAACGAAGGGCAGACGGTGGAATTTGAAGTCCGCCAGGGCCCCAAAGGTTTCCAGGCGGAGAACGTCACCAAGCCAGGCTAAGCGACCGCATCGTTCCGGGATCGAAAAAGGCCCTGGCCGCACTTTTGGCCAGGGCCTTTCCGCGTATTGAGTGATGCCCTGTGTTGCGGCGGGCTTTCGCGGTTCCTCATCCTCCCGCAATCGCCCCGATGATCCAAAAAGGCTCCTTCCCCGAAGCCACCTCCTCCGGCAATGGAGCATCCGGCGATTCCAGTGACCAATCTTCTTCGCAGGCGAAAAACCGCAAGAAAGGCCGGCGCTCCCGCGTCACATGGTCGCGAATCGTCCCCCGCAGCATCGGATAGTGGTTCTCCAGCGCGTCTAGGATGGAGCTCGCGGTCACCGGCCCAGCGACTTCCAGCATGACGTCCCCTTGCACGTGCGCCAGCGTCCTCAGATGCTGCGGCAGCACCACGCGAATCATGGCAGCGTCTGCACCTCGACCGACAGCACCCCCGGCAAATCGCGCACGATCGGCTTCCAATTGTCTCCTCCATCGGCCGAAGCGTACACCTGCCCTCCCGTGGTCCCAAAATAAACGCCGCATTTATCCAGCGAATCCACGGCCATCGCGTCGCGCAGCACGTTCACGTAGCAGTTGCTTTGCGGCAAGCCCTTGGTCAGCTCCTGCCACTCGTTTCCGCCCGTCTTGCTGCGATACACGCGCAGCTTGCCCTCCAACGGGAAGTGCTCGCTGTCGCTCTTGATGGGCACCACGTAAATGGTTTCCGGCTCGTGGGCGTGAACGTCAATCACGAACCCAAAGTCGGTCGGCAAATTTCCGCTGACCTCGTGCCACGAATCCCCGGCGTCGTCGCTGCGCATCACGTCCCAATGCTTCTGCATGAACAGCGTGGCTGGGCGCGACTTGTGCAGCGCGATGCGGTGCACGCAGTGGCCGATTTCCGCCGTCGGGTCAGGAATGTATTGCGATCGCAGTCCCTGGTTGATGGGCTTCCACGTCTTTCCGCCGTCGTCGGTACGAAACGCCCCTGCCGCGGAAATAGCGATGTAGATTCGCTTGGGGTTGCTCGGATCAATCAGAATCGTGTGCAAACACAACCCTCCCGCGCCCGGCTGCCATTTGGGGCCCGTGCCGTGCCCGCGCAGTCCGGCAAGTTCATGCCACGTCTTCCCGCCATCGGTGGTGCGGAAAATCGCCGCGTCTTCCACTCCGGCGTACACCATGTCCGGATCGTTCAGCGAAGGTTCCAGGTGCCACACGCGCTTGAACTCCCACGGGTGCTGCGTGCCGTCGTACCACTGATGCGTGGTGAGCGGTTTGCCCGTTTCCGCAGAAGTGTCGTAAACGAATTTGTTGCTCTGGCCGGCAGGGAACTCGCCCGGCCCGGGCACTTTCTCGCCTCCAGGCGTCTCCCACGTCTTGCCGCCGTCGCTCGAGCGCTGCATGATCTGCCCGAACCAGCCGCTGGTCTGCGAGGCGTACAGGCGATTGGGATCCACCGGCGATCCCTTCATGTGATAAATCTCCCAGCCCGCAAAATGCGGCCCGCTCACTTCCCAGTTTTCGCGCTTCCCGTCCGAGTTCAGTATGAAC
>Ga0187803_10001011_pt1 | contig 10937 bp, 9 predicted proteins | sample NC_wetland_sal_i_2_FD_132425 | JGI IMG/M metagenome (GOLD analysis project Ga0187803, IMG submission 132425) | Wetland sediment microbial communities from Neuse River Estuary, North Carolina, USA - Control_3 | ecosystem: Environmental > Aquatic > Freshwater > Wetlands > Sediment | place: USA...
CACCGATCTGCTCCAAGTCGGCTTCCTCACCTCCGGGCCGAACGTACCGGGGATCAGGCCTCCCGGGACGCTCGACATCGTAATCGAGGCGGATGGGCTTGGGCTGAGCGGAAACTTGCCATTCGGAGGCACCGAAGAGGATGGCGATGTGCAAAGGATCAACCTCGGCGACACGAGGCGGAACGGATTTCGTTTCGAGGGGATGGTCAATGGCGCTGAAGATGATGGCGTCCTTGGCGACATGAATGATGACGCGGCCACCGGCCAGGTTGGCGACGATTTCGTCTTCCTGGGCGGACAAGGGGCTAGCAGCCACCAGCAACAAGCCAAACAGGAACAAAGACACGCGCATCTCGACCTCTCGAAGGACAAGCGCAGGGCTCGTGGTTCGCAGAGACTAGCATACTCTTCTGCGGGGGCCGGGATTGGGCCGAGGATCATGGGGCAACGGGGCGGCCGCGGTTCACGGAGGGAGCGGGTTCCGGTAAACTAAGAGGTGAAAAATCAGACAAGAGAATGGACTATGGGACTGCGAAAACTGAAAAGCGTTCAACACAACGGCAAAAGCTTGACGGCAATTCTGGAGGCGCACGCGCGATTTTTTGACTTGAAGGAGGGCGGGGCGCGAGCGGACCTGAGCGGGGCGGACTTGTCGCGAGCGGACCTGAGCGGGGTGAATCTGGCAGGGGCCATTCTGCGAGGCACAAACCTGCAAGAGAGCGATCTGCGCGGGGCACGGCTGCCGGGGGCGGATCTGTCCGGTGCGAAGTTGCGCAAGGCGGACCTGCGGAATACGGACATGACCGAAGCGATCCTGCCGGGAGCGGACCTGACCGAGGCGCAGGCCAGCGGGGTGGAGTTTTTCCGGTGCGACCTGACGAATGCGCGTTTCGAGAAGGCACTGTTGCGCAACGCGAACTTTCGGGATGCGCGCGTGGATGGTGCGAAGTTTAGCGGCGCGGATATGGGAATTGCGATTTTGCGGGAGACGGATCTGAGCCGCGCGGATTTGTCCGGAGTGGACCTGTCCACGACATTGATGCCGCCGGGGTATGCTGCCAAAAAGAGCGCATCCTAAGACCGTTTGGAGAACACAACAAACGGGGTCTTGTGTTGCTCAAGAGTCTTCGTCGCGATTTGCCCCGAGTTTCCAACCTAAGGCCGGCCTGGCCGATCTAAAGATTGGCCACTACAGGGCAGAAGTGGAAAATCGGAAGAGCGCGTGATAGCCTCACGCGAAGCCCCAAATTGAAGGATTAACTTGGCAACAACCACCACACAATTGGACTTGCCGGGAATACGAGAACGCGTGCTGGACGTGGTGAGAGGGCTGCTGGAGGAGCTGGGCAGCCACGGCGCGGTGGCGGAACTGTTGGTTTCGTCGAATCTCGACCGTGACCTCGGGCTGGGCAGCCTGGAGCGCGTGGAACTGCTTACGCGGCTCGAGGATGCCTTCGGCGTGCGCTTGCCGGACACGCTGGCAGCCGAAGCCAACACGCCCGAAGAACTGATCCAGGCGGTTGCGACGTCCTCGGGTTCGCCAGCCAGCCAGGAGAGCGAGGAAGAGCTCTCGGCCGTGCGCGCTTCTGTTGCGGCGCAGAAGTTGCAGAAGGAAGCGGCGGACAATATCGCGGAGAGAGCGGAGACGTTGGTCGAAGCGATTCGCTACCGCGGGGTGCACGATGCCAATCGGGCGCATCTGCTGATTACCGAAGATGACGAAAAGGGCGAACATCATTACACGCTGACGTTCGGCGATCTGTACATCGCGGCACAAAAATGCGCGGAGGAGCTGGCGCGGCGCGGAGTGCCGGCGAGCGGCCGCGTGTCGTTGATGCTGCCCAGTTCGCGGCAGTTTTTCATCTGCTACGCGGGGATTCTGCTCGCGGGCGCGGTTCCTGTGCCGATCTATCCACCCTTTCGCGCGGACCGCATCGAGGAGTACGCGGGACGCCAGGCGGCGATCCTGAATAACGCGGAGGTGTGCCTGTTGCTGACGTTCCGGCGCGCGGAAGCGGTGGCGAAACTGCTGAAGCCGCGGGTGAAATCATTGCTGGGTGTGGTGGATGCCAGCAAGTTGCTGGAGGCCGCGGAGAAAGCACCTGCGCCGGCGCCAGGCGCGCTGCCAGCGTTTCTCAGTGGTAGCCGCGTGCGCAAAGGGAGCGATTTGGCCCTCTTGCAGTACACCTCGGGATCCACGGGGAATCCCAAGGGTGTGATGCGGACAAACGCAAATCTGCTGGCGAATATGCGCTCGATTGCGAAAGCGCTGCAACTTGGGCCGGGCGATGTGGGGACGAGTTGGCTGCCGCTGTATCACGATATGGGGTTGATCGGATCCTGGCTGACGCTGCTGCTGTACGGCGTGCCGGTGGTGGTGATGTCGCCGCTGGCTTTCCTGACGAGGCCGGAACGGTGGTTGCAGGCGGTCAGCAAACATAAGGGAACGATAGCCGCGGCGCCGAATTTCGCCTACGAACTTTGCGTGCGAAAAATATCCGATAAAGCCATGGAGAGAGTGGACCTGAGTTCCTGGAGCCGGGCTTTGAACGGCGCTGAGCCGGTGAATCCGGAGACGCTGGAGCGATTCACAGAACGGTTTGCGAAATATGGATTCCGCCGCGAGGCGATGTTGCCGGTATATGGTCTGGCGGAAGCGTCGCTGGGGGTGGCGATGCCGCCGCTGAATCGCGGGCCATTGGTGGATCGAGTGGAGCGGGAAGTGTTTGCCACCGAGGGGCGAGCCATTCCCGCGCAGGCGGATGACCCCAATGCGATTTCGTTTGTGTCCTCGGGCGAGCCGCTATCGCAGATGGACGTGTTGATCGTGGATCAGGAAGGGAAAGAGGTTCCTGAGCGCATGGAAGGATTTCTGTGGTTTCGCGGGCCGTCGGCGACCGCCGGTTATTTTCGGAATGAGGAAGAGACGGAGAAGTTGTTTCCGCAGGGCCGCGAGCAGGGCGAAGGCGAATATGGCTGGGTTAATTCAGGCGACCGCGCGTACCGGGCGGATGGCGAGATCTACATCACCGGACGGGTGAAGGACATCATCATTAAGGGCGGGCGAAACCTGTATCCGCATGAAGTGGAAGAGTTGGCTTCGCGGGCGGAGGGGATTCGAAAAGGGTGCGTGGTGGCCTTTGGGTTGAGAGATGGAGATTCCGGGACGGAGAAGCTGGTGATTGTGGCGGAGTCCCGCGAGCGAGAAGCTTCTCCCCGTGCGGCCATTGCCGGGGCAATTAATGAGCAGGTCACGCGTGGACTGGGGATTCCTCCGGATCGCGTGGAGGTGATCCCGCCGGGGAGTATTCCGAAAACATCGAGCGGCAAGCTGCGGCGCGATGAAACCAAGCAGCTCTACATTGCCGGCACATTGAGCGCGGCGAAACCGCCGGCGTGGGTACAGATCGCGCGGCTGGGCACCGGAGCATTTATTCTGAATACGGCGCGCGCGGTGTTTGGAGCGGTCCGCAAGGGATTCGAGCGACTGTATGGCGTGTACTTTATCGTGGTGTTCATTCTGTGGATTATTCCCTCCTGGATGATTGTCCGGCTGTACAAGGACGAAAAGGCGGCGGGACGATTCACATCGGCGGCGCTAAAGGTGCTCTTTGCGCTGGCGGGAATTCGTGTGAAGGTAATTGGGCGAGAGTACATGAACACGCCGGGGGCGAAAGTGTACGTGTCCAACCACGCGAGCTATTTCGACGTGCTGCCGCTGATGATGGGGCTAGGCGTTCCGTACCGATTCGTGGCCAAAGGCGAAGTGAATGCGATGCCGTTCATCGGGACGTTCCTGAATAAGATGGGACATCTTTCGTTCAATCGTCATGACGCGAATTCGCGGCTGCGCCAGGTGCATGAAATCGAGGAGTGCCTGGAGAAGGGCGATGCGGTGTTCGTCTTTCCGGAAGGCACGTTTACCCCAGAGGCGGGAGTGCGGCCGTTCCAGTTGGGGGCGTTCCGCGGCGCGGTGGCCACGGGAGCGCCTGTGGTGCCGGTTGCACTAGCTGGCACGAGGCGATTTTTGCAGGACGGCACGATGCTGCCGCGGCCGACGAGTGTGACCATTACACTGTCTGCACCGATTTATCCTGCGGCGGCTGGGGCGAACACTACCAATCGCGAGCGCCTCCAGGAGATGGTAAGGCTGCGGGACGCGGTGCGTGAAGTGGTCGCGCGGGACTCTGGCGAGCCGATTATTTAGGCTACTCGCCCCGGTTTAGCGTGTAGATCACGGTGATGTAAGTATCTACCTCGACAGGTTGGCCGTTGAGGATGGTCGCGCGGTAGCGCCATTCGCGAACGGCTTCGCGAGCGGATTGAATCAAGAGTGGATCTCCGGAAATAACTTCCAACGATTGAATTGTGCCATTGGTGCCGATGATGGCGTGCAATTCGACGCGCCCGGAGCGGCCAAGTTGCCTTGCGAGAGCTGGATAAACGGGCTCGACGCGATGAATGAGCTGAGCTGCCTGGACGGGTTCGCTGATCTTCTGCCTCACGATCGACCGGCTGACATGAATGTCTCTGTCATCCGGGGGCTTGGGGACTCGTGTGGTGGTTGAGTTCAGAACGCCGCTGCGATCACCATTGGGATCGCCGTAACGAGAGAGTTCGGAATCATCCACAGGATCGTTCGAAGTTGTTTGACCGCTAGATGGATCGTGCATCAAGATCGTCGGAGAAATGTGGCCGGAAAAATAGAGGCTGGGAACGGGACGAGTCGTTGGCGGGTGAGGTCGCGCCGGCGTGTGGGGATTGCGTTTGCCGAGGCGGGCGTAGGGTGGAAGCGGAGTGGTATCCCGAAGGGAGATGTGCTCGCTCTTGCCGAGCAAAGGGAACAGAATCAGGGCAGCGAGCACGATGATTTGCACGATGATGGAAAGCGCGAGAGCACGGCGCTTCACTTTGCGAGCGCGCTTCTCGAATTCAGCGTCGCCTTCGACGAGACAATTGTCTAGAAAAGTTCGGCCTTCTTCCTCAGCACGGGCAGGAACCATCACACACCTCCACGGGTTTGCTTGCGAGATTTACATCGGATTTGCGGCACCAGCCTCCTGAGGTTGCCTTCAGGAGGCCGGCGCCGCTCTCGCAGGGATGTGAGGTGCGCGCGTCCTCACACCGTTGGACACCGGCGGGGAGGACAAGTTCCCGGGGGATAGTAGGAATCCATTACGCCCGCGCTGCGATTCAGTACCAGGGTGTGCTTCTCAAGTGCTGAAACTTCCCAATTATTCGGAGGCAAAAGGACCCTGTTGTAAGCATCTTTGACAAACCTCAGGGCATCCAATTTCTCGGACGTGGATCCGAAAGGGGAGAAAGCCAATGGAGAAACGTGTCCCGGAAGTAGTTGGCGTGCGGCGCACGGGCTGGGCTGCTCTGGACCGCGATCCGCAGCAGGATGTAGTGGAATTCACCTGTCCTCATTGCGGCGCAAAAGGGCAGAAAAAAGCGCGGCGCGAGCGGACCGAATATCGTTTCACGGACGGGTTTATGCAGGATTTGCAGGGGGAAGGCGTGCAGTGCCACCGGTGCAGGCAATCCATGCGCGTGGTACCCGTGGTGTTACTGCACGATAAGGAAGAGGCGCGGCGCTTTCAGGCCGTTTTTTCGGATGAGCTTTTTGTACCAACGCACTAATACTTCTTCATAAAAAAGAGATGGGGCGCCGATTGTTCGGCGCCCCGTTTTTTTGTCCACCCTAATTTGAACGGGTCTTAGCGACGGTCCCAATCTCCGTCACGGTGATGTTCACGCCATTCGTGACGCAAGTGCTCCTGCCGTTCATAGGCCTCGTGGCGTTCGTGTGCCCAGTGACGGGCTTGGCGACTGTACGGCCCGAAACGTTCCACGGCTTCGTGGTATCGCCATTCGGTGTAGGAGACGCGACGATTGCAATCATCCCAGTCATTGGCCTTTGCACTGGGCGCAGCGGCAAAGAGCAGGAAGCCGGCGAGCGCCGCGGTGGCCAGCGCGGCTTTGTTGAACATCGAGCGAAATCGTTGAGCGTGAACTTTCATGAGAGCCTCCGAGACTATACCCGTTCTGGAGTCGGGATGACGTCCTGGGAAATCAAACCCTGGTTTGGGAGGAAGGTTGCAGGGCGTGGAAGTGGAGAGAGTAGAGGAAAAACGTCGCGTTAGTAGGCTTGCAGGAAGGGGTCGACCTGCATGTGATATTTCTCTAGGCCGGAACGAACCGCCTCGAAGGCTTCATCCACGTTATCGGCAAACTGGAGTTGGTCGAAATCGATCTGGCTGATGGTGCCCCAGCGGACCATGGCTTTCAGATTCATGACATCGTTCCAGTATTTGCGGCCGTAGATGAGGATCAAGGTGTGCTTGGGCATTTTTCCGGTTTGGGAGAGGGTCATCATCTCCCACAATTCGTCCATGGTGCCGAAACCGCCGGGGAAGACGATGAGCGCTTTGGCGATTTGTGCAAACCACAATTTGCGCATGAAAAAATAGTGGAAATTGAAGCTGAGTTCTGGACTGATGTACGGGTTCGAGAATTGCTCGTGAGGCAGTTCGATGGAAAGTCCCACAGACTTGCCGCCGGCTTCATAGGCGCCGCGATTGGCGGCCTCCATGATTCCCGGGCCGCCACCGGAGCAGACTACAAAGCGGCGCGGCCGTGGTCCCAGGGACAAAGCCCAGGTGGTGATCCTGTGAGAGAGTTGGCGCGCCTCTTCGTAATAGCGGGACATCTCGAGCGCGCTCTTGGCCTCGCGCAACGAGGCGCGATGCTTTCGCAAGCGCTCCTCGCCCATGCGCCCGGTCTTCATCTTTTTCAATTTGGTATAGCGGGCGGAAGCGGTTTCATGCGAATCGATCCGCGCGGAGCCGAACATCACGATGGTATCGCCAATGCCTTCTGTTTTGAGTTGCACCAGCGGGTGAATGTATTCGGAAAGAATGCGAATGGGGCGCGCCGGAATGCTGGCCATGAACTGGCGGTCTTCGTGAGGGGCTTTGGGAGCGTGTTGCGGCTTCAGGCGTTTGCCATCGGGCATGCGGATCTCTCCAACTAAGGCGAACTTTGATTGTAGGCAGGGCTGGAGCACCGCGGCAACGCCTTTGGCTGGCGATGCGTCGAATTGAGTACAAGGGGAGGCCGGGGGCTGTGCTAGCGTAGGGAGCCGAGATGAAACGAATGGTGCGAAACGCGGTACTGGTAATGGTTGCGTGCGCCATGCCCTTGGCCAGCACTTACGCCCAGGCGCCAGCGGGACCCATCGTGCCGCAGCCGGGCGTCGTGATCCAACAGGCGCCGAAGGAAACGAAGATCAAGCTGCAAAGCGTGCTCGTCAATACGCCGGTGACGGTGCGCGACGCCAGCGGAATGATGGTTCACAACCTGGAGCCGCAGGAATTCCGGCTTACGGATAATGGGGTGGAGCAGAAGATCACGCACTTCGAACTGGGAGGAGATCCGATATCGCTGGTGGTGGTGGTGGAAACCAGCTCGCGCGTGGAGGCCGTTCTTCCAGAGATCCGAAAGGCCGGGATCTTGATTTCGCAAACAGTGATGGGACCGACGGGAGAGGCCGCGATCATTGGCTTCAATGATTACGTTGACCGGCTGCAGGATTTCACTTCGGACGCGGACGCGATTGATCGGACCATGGAGCGATTGAAGGAGGGCACGTCCGGGGCGCGCTTGTATGACGCCATGGCCATGGGCGTGGAGATGCTCAGCGGGCGCCCGATCGCGTCGGCCACCGACATTGGGCGGCGGCGCGTGCTGCTGGTTCTGGCGGAGGCTGGCGACATTGGGAGCGGGGCCAAGTTGGGCGCGGTGCTTCGTAAGGCTCAGCTTGAAAATGTGACCATCTACAGCGTGGGAATTTCGTCCACGCGCGCGGCGCTGCAGAAAACGCCGGAATACAAACGGCCGCCGAATCCCGCGCCGGACGGAACATTTGGAACGCCGCAGGCGCCGGGAACGGTGCAGACGCCGTCAACGCAGAATCAGCAGTATGAGGGGATAGACCTGATCGCGCTGGCGAAGTGGGCGGTTTCGCATATCAAGGATGAAGTTACGGAAAATGGCATGCAGATCGCCGCGGCGGCTACCGGCGGGGAGCATCTGGCGACATGGAAAGACAGCAGCATCGAGAGGGCGATTGACGAGGTTGGGGGCGAGATCCACTCACAGTACATACTCAACTACATACCCACCAGCGCCGGCGGCGAGGGTTATCACGAAATTAAGGTGGATGTGGATCGCAAGGATTTGAAGGTGCGCGCGCGGCCTGGATATTACCTGGCGGGGCCGGAGAGTTAGGCGATCTGCTGCCAGAAGGCGGAATCGCGAGAGGCCAGGAGGGAGTCCTTGCGGGCGTTCCAACGCAAGAAGTGGGGCGTGCGGGTGTGGGCAGTGTGGTGGTCGCGGCTAGCCCAGACTTCGTGGAAGAGGAAATTTCCCGGCTGATCGACGCAGCGGTGCAGATCGTATTGCAGGCAGCCTTCTTCCTTGCGCGTGGGAGCGACGAGAGCGCGGAGCTCCGCTTCAAGCAAGAGATCCTGGCCTTCTCTGGCACGCAACAACACCACGAGCGTTACCGCGCCCTTTGGTAATTTTGTGATTTTTGCGCCACTGGATTTGCGGCGGCTTGGCCGGCGGCGGCCGGGCTTCCTGGATTTTCGTTTGGTCATGTCGGCGGGGATTGTACCCTAACTGGGCAGAAGAGCAACGGGGATTTGTGCGTTACAGGTGCGGCGATGGGACGAAACTGAGGCAGACGGGAGAGGGGACGGCGTCGGTCTGGGAGACTTGGGTGAGGGCGCCGGTGGCGGGGTTGATGTGGAAAACCACGATGGAATTGGAGTTTTGGTTTTCGGCAAGGAGGAATTGGCCCGTGGGGTCGAGGGCGAAGTGGCGGGGCTCCTTGCCACCGGTGGGAAAAACGCCAGCCGGTGTCAGAGTGCCTGTGGCTGCGTCAATGGCGAAGACGGCGATGCTGTCGTGGCCGCGGTTGGAGGCAAAGAGCCATTTGCCGGATGGATGGACGGCAATCTCGGCGGTGTCGTTGCGGCCATGGGAATCCTTTGGGAGCGTGGAGATGGCCTGCAGTTCGTGGAGGGAGCCTTTGGCAGGGTCGTAGGAGAATGCTGTGACCGTGAAACTCAGTTCGCTGACCACATAGACGAATTTCCCGCTGGGATGAAAGGTCACGTGGCGCGGGCCAGCGGCTGGAGCAAGCTTTGCGAAAGGCGGGTCGTTGGGCGTGAGCGAGCCCTTAGAAGAGTCGAAGCGGTAGCTGAGGATCTGGTCGAGGCCGAGATCAGAAACGAAGACGAAGCGGTTGTCTGGAGAGGCCTCGATCCAGTGGGCATGGGGGCCGTCCTGGCGCTCCTTGTTGGGACCAAGTGTTCCTTCGTCCTTCACATTCGCGGTATGCTCGCCCAACTTGCCGTCACGAAGAATGGGAAAGACAACAACGTTGCCGGAAGTGTAGTTGGCAACGAAGAGATACTTACCGGTTTTGTCGAAAGAAAGATAACAGGGATCTTCTCCGAGAGCGGGGAGTTGGTTGAGGAGTGTGAGCTTGGCGCTCTTTGCGTCCACGGCGAAAGCGCTGACCGTGCTCTGCTTGCCCGCTTCGTTCGCGGCATAGGCCCATTTGCCGTTAGGGTGGATAGTGATCCAGGAGGGATCGGGCGTTTCGGCGGCGAGGCCCCGGGCGGTAAGCTTGCCGGTGGCGGAGTCGAAATCATAGGCGTAGATGCCTTTGCTTTCTGTTTTCGTGGTGTACGTGCCAACGAGAGCGAGGTAGTGGGAATCCGTCGCTGGTTTTTGGGCGGACAAGGCAAAAGCGAAAATTGTGAGCGCTGAGGCGGAAAGCAGGAAGGAAAAATCGCGGCGTGTGATTTTCATGATGATTTAGTGTAGCGCACAGGCGGAAATAAAAAAGGGGCAGCAAGTTGCCGCACGTCAGAACTGGGCATGGTCTTGCGCTCCCCAGAAGAATGTGAGGAGAGGTTTAATTAGCGGACGGCCTCAGAAGGCCGTCCCTACAAAGGCAAGAAAAAGGGCGACTACTTCTTTTCTTCCTCGTCTTCTTCCTGGAGGACGGCCGCGGCGGCGACGGAGTCTTCGTCATCGAGGCGGAGCAGGCGCACGCCCTGTGTGGAGCGGCCGGCCTCGCGAATCTCGTTGGCGTGAACGCGTATCACTTTGCCGTGCTCGGTGATGATCATGGCGTCGGATTCCTCTGTGACTTGAAGGGTGGAGACGACGTAACCGTTGCGGTCGGTGGTCTTCATGTTGACGACGCCCTTGCCGCCGCGCGAGGTGATGCGGTACTCCGCAAGCGGAGTGCGCTTGCCATAACCCTTTTCGGCCACGGTGAGCATCAGGGTGGTGAGTGAGTCCCTGATGTCCTCGTTCTCGAGTTCCTCGAGGTTGGTGGTGGTCTTCTTGCGCTCCTTGGCGATGATCTCGAAGTCCGGTTGCACGGCATCCATGCTGACGACGTAATCCTCCTTGTCGAGGTCCATGCCGTTCACGCCGCCGGCATTGCGCCCCATGGGACGGACTTCCGTTTCACGGAAGAGGATGGCCTGGCCTTCGTGGCTGGCCAGGAAGATCATTTTCTGTCCGTCGGTCAGCTTTGCGCCGATGAGCTCGTCCTTGTCCTCGAGATTGACAGCGATGATGCCAGTGGAGCGGGGATTGGAGAATTCCGTAAGCGCGGATTTTTTCACCGTGCCGAGCTTGGTGGCCATGAAGACGAAGCGGCCTTCTTCCTCGAGGTTGGTGGCGGCCACGAGCGCGGTCAATTTTTCGTCTTCCTGGAACTTCACCAGGCTGGCGATGGCTTTCCCGCGTGTCGCCGCCGCGGCTTCGGGGAGTTCGTAGACTTTGAGCCAGTAAACGCGGCCCTTGGAGGTGAACAGAAGGATGTAGCTGTGCGCGGAAGCGATGAA
>Ga0187803_10001012_pt1 | contig 10930 bp, 4 predicted proteins | sample NC_wetland_sal_i_2_FD_132425 | JGI IMG/M metagenome (GOLD analysis project Ga0187803, IMG submission 132425) | Wetland sediment microbial communities from Neuse River Estuary, North Carolina, USA - Control_3 | ecosystem: Environmental > Aquatic > Freshwater > Wetlands > Sediment | place: USA...
ACGCAAGCTGAAAGACCGCCGTTCTCACTGGGAGCGTGCTTTCGTAAGGCTTTTCAGTCCTCTTCTCGAAGCCCGTCAGCATGACAGAGTTTCCAGCCATCTACGGCAGTGTCACGGAGGACGACATTCGCCACAATCACAGCAATGTAGCTGAGAGGCTAGGCTTCTTGGGTCGGCTCATTCACGGCCACAACCCGCGGGCCTGGGTAAAGGAATTGAAAACCCGTCTCGGCGAGACCCTCGATTACGCGGAGGCTTCCGATTGATGGATAGTAACGGATTTGGATGGGGCTCGGGACAGTGAGGTTCAGAACGGGATCGTTTCGCTTTCTGCGTCTTCCACGCCGCTCCATTTCAGTCCCTGTACGGATGCTCAACGAATCTCGCTGCCCCTGGGAAGAAGGTTTCCATTGAAGGCGGGTGTGGTCGGCGAGTCCGACATAAGCCTCGGCCGGCACACGGAGCCACGTGAAAGACGGTCAATCAACGGCCATTGGCTGGTGTGTTTTTGCCGTTCCGTTCGGCTGAACCGTGTTCTGGCAGGTCAAAAGCGAAAGTTAGCCATGAGATTTGGAATTGGCTCAAGATTTCTCAACAAGATAAGGAGCCATTTATTTATGTTACCTCCCATCGGCTCCGCAGTCTAAGCCTCCGCCTCCCAATAGATTGCACTCGTCCCACGTCCTAAGCCCGATACCGCGTCTCACCGGGCGACCGTATTCCTCTCCCTGGCGCGAATTGACAGCATGTCCGGCTGGCCTAAGATTCCACGCCAATGGGAGCAGAAAATCAGGACTTGAGTTGCAGCGGCGCGCCATCGTACAGTGCTGTCGCGACACCTGCAAGGCGGAAACGAGGACCATCCTTGAGCCGCCGAACAGGACAATCAGGAACAGTGTTTCAGCATTCAAAGACTTGGGACCCAACGGCACCCTGCTATGGAAAGTTTTGGGCGGATATGCCGGGCAGTCCTGAAAGAAGACGGCGCACAGTATCGCTGGGCGTCTGCCGGACAAAATCCTTGGCGCGGCAGCGCCTTCGGGAGTACCTCGAGCGAGAGCGCATCAATTCAGAGCAGTCGTTCCGCCAGAACACGGCTCCTGCGATTACGTTTCGCCAGCAGGCCGACTGGTGGATCGCCTCGCTTCGTGCTCGCAAGCGCCGTCCGGTCAAACCGGCCACGATTTCCGGTTGGCAGGACGCACTTAACGCTTGGCTTCTGCCGCACCTCGGGGACAAGTTGCTGGCCGACGTTTCTAACAAGGCGGTACGCGAGCTTGTCGAGAAGATGTCAGAGGCGGGGCTTTCGGCAAAAACCATCGTCAACTACGTGCAGGTGGTTAAACTGGTCGTCGCCTCAGCAGTGGACGAAGAGGGCGAACAAACCTACCCGCGCAATTGGAATCACGACTTCATTCAACTCCCGGTCGTGAGAAAGGACAAACAGCGCAGGCCTACAGTTACCGAGGTCGATCTAATGGAAATCCTATCGAACGTCAAGAAGCGCAAGTATGCCATGCTGTTCGCACTGTTGCCGGGTACCGGATTGCGAATCGGCGAGGCGCTTGCGTTGCGCTCAACCGATTTCGGTCCGGATTGCCGTCTGCTCCACGTGCGTCGTAGCCTGTGGCGTAAGCAGGAGCAGGAGCCAAAAACGTCGAACGCTGTCCGCGTGGTGGACATTCCTGAGGTCCTTGCAAGCGAACTTCGAGGTTACGTTTCCGGCGTCAGCGGCTATCTCTTTGCAACTGCACAAGGCAAGCCCTTGCTGCAGCGAAACGTGCTGCGCGTCCTCCACAGCCTCAAGCGTGTGGGCTTCCACGCTTTTCGGCGCTTTCGGCTCACGTGGCTCAGAAAGAACGGCGCCCCAAAAGATCTGGAGCGCGTTTGGATGGGCCATGCATCCGAAGAGGTCGGGGATCTTTACTCAAAGCTCAAAGAGGATGTTGCGTTCCGGCAGGAATGGGCCGAACGCATCGGGCTAGGTTTTGAGTTGGTCCACAATGGTCCACAAAAAGCCGCCGCACGCGAAACGGAAAAGGTAGCGTAAACTAATGAAAGGCAGGATCTTGGAAGTGGTCGGGGCGAGTGGATTTGAACCACCGACCTCCTGGTCCCGAACCAGGCGCTCTAGCCAGGCTGAGCCACGCCCCGACAACAACAGGCAAGCTGGATTCGCTCCAACTCGCTCGGACTTACAGAATAGCATAGCTGTCTGGAGCGAGCCACACCCTTGGCCGCCCCTCCAAACTCATTACTCCTGCGCCTCATATATAAAGCCGCCGGAGAAGTTTCCCTCTCCGGCGGAAAAATTGCCCATCCAGCGTTTGCTAAAAGGATAACCGCAGCGCCAACTGGATGATGCGCGCGTCGGCAGTCGAAATGATCTGCCCGAAATGGGAACTAACGATGTTGGTATTGGGATCGTTCCACTCCGCGTGGTTGAAGATGTTGAAGAAATCCCCCCGGATTTCAAGCTTCAAGCGCTCACCGTAGAGGGGTGTAACTTTGGCGAAGGAGAGATCCAGGTTTGTTCGTCCCGGCCCGCGGATAAAGTTACGTGGCAGTGTCCCGTAAGTCCGTAGGTTTGGACACGCAACCGCTTGATCGTCCGACGGGAACCAGCCTGCAGGAAGAGGCGTCACACAGTCCGCGGGCACTCCACCGGGATTCTGGTTCGTGCCGAAGCTTGCCGGATTGAAGTAGAAATTGCCTGTGTTCGGACCAGACTGTTGCGAGGTTAGCGTCTGCACCTGATGGGGATCATACGTTTGGATGGGACCGATCAGGTTCGCATAGACCAAAAGGGGATCACCCGCACCCGATGGTCCGGGATTCAAGTTAGAGGATGTGGATATCGACGAATAGACGTCCCGTGGGAAGCCGGTACGCCAGCTGAAGATTGGATACAAGCTCCAACCACCCAGCAAACGTTTGGGTCCGGAAGACCACAGGCGATCGAAGGGGAGATCCCATCCACCGCTTAACGTGATTCGATGTTTTATGTCAAAGTCCGATGACGCGCGGAATAGATTCGGCTGGTAGGCCGGCACTTGACTGTTTCGATTCCGGAAGCCGGAGGTATTGTCAATGCTGTGCGAGAAGGTGTATCCGAGTTGGAAATAGGTTCTCCCAAGATACTTTGTGTCAGACACCTGCTTTTGGAAGCTAACCTCCAAGCCATTGTAGGATGCCTTCGTCAGATTCTTGAACTCAGGGGAAGACGCAAGACTCGTGAAGATAGTATTGCCGCTGGCATCTGTACACGACGCCTGGGCAAGCGGGCAACTAACGTTTCCAGGCAACAGATTCAGTTTGTGGTCATACGTTCCCAAAACTGTCGGGTTCGCGTCCACAAGCGTCGTAAGTCCATGCGACGTACTGCCGAGATAGCCAATTTCGATGAGCGTATTCTTGGCCAGTTCATGTTGAACGCTTAGATTGTATTGATATGTGTACGGAGTCTTCAGATGCGGATCAACATAGTAGATTGAGTACCCGGCGTTGAACGGCAGAAGGCCAGCCGCGCCGAAATCAATGTTCGGATCCGGTGGCTTTGAGGGGAACGCGTTGGTCACACCCACGGCCGCAAAGGGCGCGCCGAGACAATCATTCGGTGGCAGGCAAACGGAGGCCTCAGTTGCACCGGGGGCGCTGTTAAAGCCAAATGCGGAGATGGCGAAGAAGGGGGGCTGACCATTGAACTGGAGACTGTCCTCCCCTTTCAGAAGGTCGTAAAACATTCCAAAGCCCGTGCGAATGCTCGTTTTTCCATCGCCACGTGGATCCCAGGCAATGCCGATGCGAGGCGCAAAGTTGGTTTTGTCGGGGAAGTTGGTTCCTTTCGGCGCATTCGCATCGCCCGGAAACACCAAGCTGACCGGGGCTTTCGTAAACACGGTCGACTGCAGCCCCGGAATGAGGGAGAAGGAGCGGCCCTTGGTATCGAGTTTTGGCGTGCTGTATTCATAGCGCACACCCAGCGTCAGTGTCAGTTTCTTCGTTGCGCGCCATTCGTCCTGGGCGAAGACATGGCTGAACTTGGTCCGAACATTGGAAGGAGCGGCGGGTGATTGAAAATAATCATGGGGTAAGCCCATCAAAAAATCGGCAAAAGAATTCCCAGAGCCGATCCCGTTTGTCCCCTGAAAGTTCAAATAACCGGCCACATAAAAGTCGTAGACGGTGTTGTTTTGGGCGTCCGTGAACCCACCTCCAAACTTCCAGGTGTGGTGCCCCCGGGTCCAGCTCAATACGTCCGTATAGGAGAACAAGTTGTCGATCTCCGTGGTTGGACCATTCGGGCTGAAACCGAGGCTCAGACCGGTGTCAAAATTAATGATTGGTGGCCCTGCTGCGGGATTGTCCGGAGTGATTCCAAATCCCAGGGCCGCCGCGCCGGGAATCTTGGCGGCGGGGATGCCGTTGAGTCTGTTGACCCGTTGCGTATTGAAACGGAATTCATTCAGCAGATTCGTGGAAAAGGTTCGGTCGTAGGATATGCCTGCGAAATACGTATTCCTGCCATAATTGTCGGGGAAACCGTTTACATCGGCTTGTACGTAATTGCGAACTTGGGTTTGGACTTGTTTGCCGAGCGTAACTGTCAGCCGGTCCTTCTGCGTGAGGTCGAAATCCGTCCTGAGATTGTATTGGTTGTAATGGAACCTGGCTGGCGCCTGCGAATTCAGACTACCATCCAAGGCAGAACCAGTTGGGATTAGGCCAGCAGCGATGTATTTCTGTGATACTGCATTGAACTTAGTGGGATCGATGATCGCACAGGCCTGTTTACTTGGATCGGACTGGAAGACAGGATGGGCTTGAAGAAACGTAGCCACTGCGGCATCCGCATTCGGACAGTTCGCGGCACCATAAGGCGCTGCACCGCCGTTGGAGAAATCCCCACCCAACTCCGCAGGCGTAAATGATGTAATCCCAGACGACGTCTCTGACTGGTTTTGCCGATCCCCTTCGTAGCCGAAGAAGAAAAAGAAGCGGTCCTTCCCGCGCACCACATGGGGAACGGTGATGGGGCCGCCAAACGTCCCGCCGAATTGGTGCCGCTTTAGGATGGGCCGCGGCAAGAGATTGCTAGGGTCGTTCTTGTTGAAGAACAAGTTGGCGTCGAACGCGTCGTTCCGGGCGAAGTCGAACGCGCTCCCGTGCCATTGATTCGTGCCGGACTTGGTCACGACACTCACCACGCCGCCGCCGTTGCGCCCGTATTCGGCGGTGTAGTCACTCTTAAGAATGCGAAACTCGGCGACTGTGTCCGGATTGGGGTTGAAAACAACACCGTTACCGAGCAAGTCGTTGTTGGATCCGCCGTTCAAAAGAAAGGTCACGGAGTCCGATCGGCCTCCAGCAATGTTATAGGTTCCGGCGCTGGTGTCATCCGCATTATGGGGCGTGACGCCGGGCTGCATCAGCGCCAGGTCCAGAACGTTACGGCCATTCAGCGGCATGTCCGTGAGCGTCCGCCCGGTGACGGACTGCTCTATGGTCGGACTCGACGTCTCAACGACGCTGGCCTGGGCTTCTACCTGAACGACTTCCGTCCTCGTCCCAATCTCCAGCCTGGCATCGACACGAAGAGTCTGATTGATTTGCAGAATCTGATTATCGAAGACGATTTGGCGGAATCCCTCATGATCGATGGTCACACGATAAGTGCCGATCGGAAGCGCCAGTACCTGATAAAAGCCTTCCTTGTCTGTGGTCGTCGGGTTGGTGACCGCAGTGTTGATATTTGTAACGGTGACTTTAGCATCCGGGACACCCCCGCCTCTCGGATCGGTGACCGTGCCGACGATTCTGCCCGTCGGGGCCTGCGCGTTAGCCGTCCCGCTGGCAACCAGAAGAAAAACAATCGCCAGAAGACCTAAATAAAAGATCGTCGAATGATGTTTCATGGCATCCCCCCATGGATGAAATCGCGTCCCGCCTCGAGAAACTCTTCCCAGGTCCTAATCCCTGAATCCCTCTATGCCAATGCATTCGCCTAAAGAACAAGCGTTACGCGTCGGGCCCGCGTGGAATGCACCCTCGACTGGCCGGTCACATCTGCTTGCGCGTTGGAGAGCAGTGATTGCCCAGACCTATCAGCCCTGACTGAAGGTCTAGAATCTTGATTTCCAGGAGGACGAAGAAGTTATCCCTGGGCAACCTTTCCCACCACCCGCTAACCGTCTATTACCATAACTTCTAGGCCAAAAAGGTGTCCGATGTCAAGAAGGTAGTGCTGATACGCAGTGGAAAGTTTCTGATGTACGCCTGCGTCGTGCCGCCGGGCCCAGTTCGGTTACCCCAAATGGATCAGCTTTGCTTCGGTGATTGCCGTATGCTGCCGGATTGGCCCGAGGATCTCTTCTGCAACTTTTCCGTCGAGCCGTACCAGCGATACTGCTTCCGCCCCGACCGTCGCTTCTCGCCGCCCCAGCGCGAACGTAGCGATATTTACCCCATGCTTCCCCAATGTCATTCCAACGTGGCCAATCACACCCGGTTCATCATTATTCCGTAGGTACAACATTGTCCCGTCGAGTTGCGCCTCCAGCGCGATGCCGTCAATATTGATCACCCGTGGCGTGCCATCATGCAGCACCGTTCCCTCTGCGCTGAACCCCCGCGCCCCCGGCTTTTCTGGCAAAGCCGCCACTTCCAGTGTGTGCGGAAAACCGTGCTCGCGCCGCCGCGTTTCTTCTTCCACTGTCAGTCCCCGCGCCGCAGCGATCGCCGGTGCATTCACCACATTCACTTTTTCATCCAGCACGGCGTTCAACAAACCTGCAAGCACCGCGCTCCGCAACAAGTGAGTCCCTACTTCCGCCAACTCCCCCGCATAGCGGATCCTCACTCGTGCCGGCCTTGTCGCTGCCGCCTGCGACACCAGCGATCCCAACCGCTCCGCCAGTGCCAGATACGGTCGCACGCGCCGGTACTGTTCCGGCGACAGCGCGGGCAGGTTCACCGCATTTCGGATCACACCCTCCAATAGATAATCCCGTACCTGCACCGCCACCTGATTTCCCAACTCCTCCTGCACTTCACAAATAAAGCCGCCGGAGAAGTTGCCCTCTCCGGCGGGAAAAAGTGATGTTCCCGAATCTGCGCTTAGAATTCGTACCGCAACGCAAACTGCATCACGCGTGGGTTGGTGAGTAAGCGCGTGTAGTTGCCGAAACCTGAGCCAAAGGTGTCGATCTCATTGTTGGTACTCTGGGCGTCGAATCGCGTTGAATTGGTAACGTTGAAAACTTCCCAGCGCAACTGCAGGCTTTGAGACTCCTTCCAGGGCATCTTCCAACGTTTGGAAAGGCCAAGGTCCACACCAAAAAATCCGTCGCCACGTATTATGTTGCGCTGCCCGGATTCTCCCGGAAACGGTTCCCGGAAGGAGGCTGCCGCCGCAGCCCCGCCGACCGCGAAGATGTTCACCTGACCCGTACCCTGAGAGTTCCTATACACGCCCGTTTTCGGTGCGGGGCCTACCAGCACGGCATTGCCGGCGTTAAACCAGTTCGTTGGAAAATTGAAGCCGTTAAAAACGCTGATCGGGAAACCACTCGTCAACCGGAATAGGCCAGAGAGCTGCCAGCCGCCAATGATAGCGTCCAGGGCCTTATTCGTGTCGCGGCCGAAAGTCCGGCCACGCCCGAACGGCATATCAACGACCCAGTTCGAATTGAATTGATGCGTGGCATCAAAGTCCGAAACCCCGCGAAGTTGGTACGGGGACCATGGATTGATAATCCAACTGCCTCCGTAGCTAGCGTTGATTGCACCAAAGGTTCCAACGCGTTCCGCATCGGAAGAAAGGTCAATGGACTTGGAAAATGTGTAGTTGAAATCGAATTGTACGCCGTGGCTCATCTTGTGCCGCAAAGTGGCCTGCATCGCATGATAATTCGCCGCCCCCATCGAACGCCACGCGTACAGGGCTGAGTACTGCGGCGTATAAAATGTGAACGGCCCCGTCGACGGAAAATAGTAATGGCAAGAGGGGTCGGACGCATTATTTAGGCAAGTCGTAGTGGCGTTACCGATATCCTGTATTCCCACTGAATCCAAATTCTGGAGTGGGGTTGTCTCATTGAAATTGCCCCCGCAGAACCCATCGAAGGCTGCCAATACCGGATTCCTCGTGGACGTGGGCGGCGTCAGGTCGGTGCTGCTCACGCATCCACCGGTCAGCGCGATGGACGTAGTCGTACCGGGATACGTTGCGGCGCCAATCGCATACGCTCCACCTGGATTCAGAGATGAGATCACGTTCTGCCAGTATTGAACCACATTGGCCGGAAGCATGGAGTTCGAAAATGTCTCATCTGTCACACCGGAACGGTAGAGTTTCGCGAGCGCTTGAACTGCCGTAAAGTAATCCACGCCAGATTTTTTGTCCTTAAAGTTTAATGGCGTCGCTATATCTATCGAGGTGAGCAGGCGGTGGGACAATCTGCCTACGTAGGCAACTTCGAGGGAGAATCCCCCTCGCAATTCGCGCCCGACGGACAAGTCAATCGTATAGGCGTAGGGGGTCCTGATTGATGCGTCCAATCCGGTCGTGGCCGTGAAAAGGCCCGACGGAAAAGGTTGTGGGAAGGTGGCCGTCGGAGCCGGTATCAACATTTGATTAGGGGGAGTGGCGAAGTCGACAGTCGGAAACGTGTGCATGTCCGTTGCTGTTCCCCCGGGTCCCACATGGTCCCCCAGACGCGGTACAATTGCTACGGTTTCGACTGCCGCTTTATTGCTGAGTGTTGAGGCAAGTCCATACGATCCATAGCGGTCGAAATCATCTATGATTCCCTGTCCAAAACGATCGTAGACGATTCCGAAACCTGCGCGAATTGAGGTCTTTCCGGCACCGAATAGACTGCCGAGCAGGCCGCTCGATTTGTTCGGCGCCCAGGCAAAAGCTACGCGGGGACCTAGATTCTTGTAATCCCAATCCCAGAAACTACCGTGGCCGCCATTGGCAGGCCCGGACCAATTGAAGGCTACCGGCTGGTCTTGATTGGAAGGAATACCATTTGCGCCTTCATAAGCGCGGTTTTCAAACCACTTTCCCAAGTTGAACGTCGGAGTGACCTGAAGGCCTTTGGTTTCCCACGGCGGAGCGAAGAGGGAATAGCGCAAACCGAGTGTAAGTGTAAACGTTGGTTTGATTTTCCAGACATCTTGAGCGTAGAGCTCGTAGCTATTAAGCGCAAAATGACGCGTCAACGGCGTGCCCGGGCTTTGCGCACTCCCGTCCCTTTTGAAATTGTATTGCGCGTCAACCTCGGAAATCATCCCCATGACCGCCGTAAGCGGAAAGTCATAGGAATTGGCGAAGCCTGAATCCACGCCGGGATATGGATTACCGGTTGCGGGATTAATGTTATTCGCGGGATTCAGAGGCGAGTTCTTTCCTGCAAACCCGGTCGTATCTAACCACCCTGCGTTGGCAATCGCATCACTGTACGACGAATTATAGCTAATGCGAGGATTGCGGATAAATGAAGCCACGCCCCCGAACTGCCACGTGTGATGCCCGTGAGTCCAGGACAAATCGTCTGCAAAGGTGTTCGTCGGGCGCTGGAACCCGTTGGTCCTCGTGATCGCGCCGGTTTGGTCGTTGAGGCCCCGGAGCAACACCCATTGCTGATTGGAGTTCCCAATATCTCCAAGGCTCTCCCGGACGAACGCGTACCGGAAGCTGTTCACCAACGACTGTTTGAGTACTCCAGAATAGTTAACAATGATGCCCTTGCTGTAGTTTACGAACGAGTGGGCTGGGGCTTCGCCTGGGAAGAACGGCGCCTGGGGGTTTGCGTCGTTGCGCAGCGCCCCCGAGACGGAAATGTGTTGCTTGGCATCCCGCGTGATGTTGTAATCCATTTTGGCAATGTACACGTTTTGCTTATCGGAGATGGGCGCCGCAAAATTGAATCCCTGATAATTAAAACCGTCCCCAACGCTAAGCGTATTCGGTGACGGCAGCGTATTCATATAGGCGAGCGCAATGTCGTTCATACCTTTGCCCTGCGGATCGAAACTTCCGGGCCGCGTGAGCTGCGCTTGCCCGAGTGCGACGTAACCAGGTTGCGGAGTATAGGTTGTGCCGCTTTTCCCTACTGCCGCAAATTGCGATCCGCCCGGGCAATCCTGGGCCAAGTTCGGATCCGTCGTATCGCATTGGTAGAAGATTACGCCGTCCCGCAGGGATGCGCTTGGCACTTGGTTTGTTTCGCTAACCTGTTCCGCCCGGCGCGTGCCTTCAAAGTTCGTGAAGAAGTACAAGCGGTCTTTTTTCACCGGGCCGCCCAGCGACGCGCCGAAAATATTGCGAATGAGCTTGGGGGCCACGTTGCAGCTCTCGATGTTGGGAAGCGTGCAATTCGCAAGTTCCGAGCTCTTGATGAAATAGTCGTTCGCGCTGGTGTAGGTATTGCGGTGATACTCGTAAGCCGAACCGTGGAAGTCATTCGTGCCGCTCTTGGTCACCAGCGCTACCTGGGCGCCGCTTGTGCCGCCTTGGTCGGCGTTGGCGTTGCTGGTGGTAACGCGGAATTCCTCCACGGAGTCCAAGGTTACCGGCAAAACGGAAGTGAAGGCGTGGCCGCCTTCATCGTTCACGCCGACCCCATCGAGCGTGACGTTGCTCTGGTCGCTGCGCGAACCGTTGACGGCGCCGCTCCGCGTGTCACTTGCCGGCAAATCCGAGCGGTTACCTGTGTAGGCAACTCCGGGTTGCAGAGAGAGCAGGTCGGGTACGTTGCGGCCCTCCATCGGGAGCTCTTTCACCTGGTTTTCACCGAAAGCGATGCCAATCGAGGCGTCCGTTGTGTTCAGCGCCACCGCCGCTGCGGAGACCTCCACGGTCTGGCTCACCGAGCCCACTTGCATCATGACGTTTTGCGTCATCGGTAAGTTCACGAGCAAT
>Ga0187803_10001013_pt1 | contig 10923 bp, 11 predicted proteins | sample NC_wetland_sal_i_2_FD_132425 | JGI IMG/M metagenome (GOLD analysis project Ga0187803, IMG submission 132425) | Wetland sediment microbial communities from Neuse River Estuary, North Carolina, USA - Control_3 | ecosystem: Environmental > Aquatic > Freshwater > Wetlands > Sediment | place: USA...
ATGCGGAAACAGAAGGGCTTCTCACTGATCGAATTGCTGATTGTGGTCGCGATCATCCTGATTATCGCCGCGATCGCCATCCCGAACCTGCTGCGCGCGCGCATTGCGGCCAACGAATCGGCCGCAGTGGGAGCGCTTCGCACCCTCAACACAGCCCAGATTTCTTACGCTTCTGCCTATCCCACCGTGGGCTTCGCCAGTTCGCTGGGGAACCTGGGCGGCACCAGTTGTGCTCCGCCTGCCACCAACAGCGCTTGCTTGATTGATACGGCGCTATCAGGGGGTACCAAGAGCGGCTATTCGTTCACGCTTCCATCCAGCAGCGTGACCGGAACCCCGGCCTCCACCTATCAGTTTATTGTCACGCCGCTGGCCCCGAACCAAACCGGTGTCCGTTACTTCTGCTCGTTTGAGGACGCGGTTGTGCGCGTCAACCCGACGGCAGCGATGTCGGCGTGTGACAACACACAGACGCCGCTGCAGTAAGGTTTGATTGCGGCAACGTAACCTGGAGGAAACAAGCTCGGAAAGCAGGGGAGAAATCCTCTGCTTTTTTTTGTGCTCGAAGGGATTTCTTAGCATTCGTTGAGACTCTTCCAGAATTGACTGACACAAAATGTCACTCCCAGCGCTCTGGCACGGCGGAAGTGTGGATCGGGCGCCCAGACGGTTGAGCCTAGCGCCGCATTCTCAAAGACTTACATTGGGCGGCCGATGCCTTTGTGCGGCACTAAAAGTGCATGAATAAAAGGCAGAGGGCTACTCCTCTGGGAACGGAGATGGAAATGCGAGGGGCGAGCGGATTCTCTCTTATAGAACTACTGATCGTGGTAGCCATCATTCTGATCATTGCCGCGATGGCCATACCCAGTTACTTGCATTCGCGGGAGGCGGCCAACGAATCGGCGGCGGTCGGGGATCTGCGAACCTTGAACACAGCACAAATCAGCTACGACTCAGCGTACCCCACCGTGGGCTTTGCGACTACGATGGGGGCCTTGGGCGGCACTAGTTGTATTCCCCCGGATTCGTCGAGCGCCTGCCTGATTGACACGGCGCTGGCCGGGGGTGTGAAGAGCGGGTACAGCTTCATGCTGACACCCGGTACGGAGACGCCGGTCGCGACCTACCAGTTCTTCGCCACCCCCATAGAGCCGGGCTTCTCCGGGTCCCGTTACTTCTGCTCTTTTGGCGATGCCGTAATACGCTTCAGCTTATCGGCGATCACGACCTGCGATGGCACGGTGAGCCCACAGCAGTAGGCCAGATACGGTTCGGACCGGCTTTGATCTCCCGGCGGCTCAGGTTCGCTGGCAGCGAACCGCGTTTACCTTCGTAACCAACTGTGGGTCACTGGGGCGCATCCCATAAAGGCATTGCATATAATCCGTCCATGAGACTTCAGCGAACGGGCATGGCCCAGCACGCATAGCCATGGCAGCGATTGAAATCCTCAATCTGGAAAAAACCTATTTTGTCGGGTTCTGGCACAAGCGGCCGAAGCTGGCTCTGCGTCCGCTCCGCTTAGACGTGGAGGAGAGCGAGGTGTTTGGCTTCCTCGGTCCGAACGGCGCCGGCAAAACCACGACCCTGAAACTGCTGATGGGGCTGGTTTCCCCCACCGGGGGAACGGCGCGAATTCTGGGCATGAATATGGACGATCCGCGGGTGAAAGCACAGATTGGATTCCTGCCCGAGCAGCCGTATTTCTACGACCACCTCACCGCGCACGAGCTCCTGACTTATTACGCGCAGCTTTCCGGAGTCCCGGCCAAGGAGCAGTCACTCAGAATTGCGGAGATGCTGGACCGGCTGGGATTGAGCGATGCGGCGCGTATGCAGTTGCGCAAGTACTCCAAGGGAATGCTGCAACGGGTCGGACTGGCGCAGGCCATCCTGCACAACCCGAAAGTCGTGTTTCTGGATGAGCCCATGTCGGGACTCGACCCGATGGGGCGGCGCGATGTTCGCGAGCTGATCCAGGAGCTGCGCACCGAAGGCAAAACCGTATTTTTCTCGACGCACATCCTGTCGGACGCCGAAGCGCTTTGCGACCGGGTGGCGGTCATCCACCAGGGCGAATTGCGCGGAGTGGGGGCCGTGGCGCAGCTGACGGCGCAGTCGCAAGGCAAAGTCGAAATCATCTTCTGCGCCCCAAGCGTGCCCGCGGGTTTGGCCAGCCTGGGAGCAGAGTCGCGGGTGAGCGGCGAGATGGTGAACGCCGTGGTGCCCGAAGAACAACAAGAGGCAGCGTTGGAAGTCTTGCGCCGGGAGCGCATCCGTCTCATTTCGCTGACCCCGGTGCGCCGTTCGCTCGAGGAATATTACGTGCAGAAATTGCGCCCCCGGGAAAACGGGAAAGGAGCGGGCGCATGAATTCACGCATCGGCTATGTGGCATTCAACACCTTTCGCGAGGCGGTGCGCGATCGGGTTCTCTACAACCTGATCGTTTTCGCGCTGCTGATTTCCGGCGCGGCGGTCCTGGTCGGAGAGATATCCATTGACGTCGAGAGACTGGTCGTTGTGAATCTAGGTCTGACGGCAGTCTCGTTGTTCGGCGCCGTGATTGCAATCTTCATCGGGATCGGCCTGGTTTCCAAGGAGATCGAGAAGCGCACGCTCTACACGGTGCTGTCGCGCCCGGTGCGCCGCTGGGAGTTCGTGGTGGGGAAGTTTTTCGGCCTGACGGGAACGCTGGTGGTGAATACGTTCTTCATGGCCATCGGTGTATTCCTGGCACTGCTCTACGTGACTCACCGCATCGAGAAAGCCGACGTATGGGTGTTGACCGCCCTCTACTTCATCGTTCTGGAGTTCTTGGTAGTCTGCGCGCTGGCTCTTTTTTTCTCGACCTTTTCGACCCCGCTGATGTCGGCGGTGTTCAGCTTCGCGTTGTTTGTAGTGGGAAGTCTGGCCGACGACCTGCGAGGGTTCGCCCGCATGACCCATGGGGTAACGGGAGCGGTGGCGACGGCCCTTGCTTATCTGGTGCCGAACTTTTCCGCTTTGAACACCATTAACCAGGCGGCGCACGGCGACCCCGTGCCCCCGCGCTTGATTGTCTACAACACGGTGTACGCGCTGCTGTACTCGGCGATGGCCATTTCGGGGGCGGTGCTGGTCTTTCAGCGCCGAAACCTGAAATGAATCGCGCCCGCAGCGTCCACGTAGTGGCAACGGTCGCGCTGCTGTTTGCCTTGGCCGGCGCAGCCGTAACGCAGAAGGCGATTGATCGTCTACGCATGCGCCCAGAGACCCAGGAAGCGCTCTACATCCGCTCCACGAAAGTGCTGCGCCGGTTGTGCCTCGGCTATACCGGCCTGCTGGCCGACCTGTACTGGACCCGCGCGGTGCAGTATTTCGGTTACCAGCATCACCGCAACTCATACGACTTCCGACTGCTCGCCCCGCTGCTTCAGGTCACGACCGAACTTGATCCGCGCATGCTTCCGCCCTACCAGTTTGGGGCTACCTTCCTGGCTCAGCAGCCGCCCAACGGGGCCGGACGACCGGGCGAAGCGCTCGCCCTGCTGAAGTATGGCATCGCCCATAACCCCGACCAGTGGCGGCTCTACTACGATCTGGGTTTTGTCTATTTCACCGAGTTCAAAGACTACGCTCATGCCGCCGACGCTTTTGCGCAGGGGGCGCGGCTGCCGGTGACGAACGAGTTCATGCCGGTGCTGGCAGCGCGGATGGCGCAACACGCCGGCGAGTTCGATACCTCGCGCATGCTGTGGTACACGGCCTATCAGAGCACCAAAGAAGCTCGAATCCGGCAGAACGCGGTGGACCATTTGCTGGCGCTGCGTGTGGATGAAGATGTGACGCGCCTGGAAGAAGTGGTCGAAAAATACCGCCAGCAAACCGGACGCCTGCCCGCGGCCATGAGCGACCTGGAGCGCGCCGGGTTCATCCGTGGGACTCCGATGGATCCGAACGGAAAGCCCTACAAGCTGATGCCGGATGGACGAATCGAAGTGCAGGATCCAGAGAGCATTCTCTATATCACCAAGGGCCTGCCGCCAAGCAAGAGCACAACGCCGGCTCCGCTGCCGCAGCCGTGAAACTCGCGGAGGGAGAGCCGAGCGTCTCAGCCCGGCCAGATGCGTGCGTCCCCCTGAGCACAGGCCTGTCAGCATCGAAGGATGACACAGTGGACTCCCAGCGTTTCCCAGGGCCGGCAGCCATCCCCTTCACGCCTGACGCTGCCGATTATTTTGCCGCCTCGGCCAGCGAGCGTTGGTAGGCCTTCCATCCCGGGCACCATCCCGTGTGCCAGCGCCAGAGACGGGCGATTAGCGATTTCGGCTTCTTTTCCGCCAGCGCACGCCAACGGCAGGTCTCGCAGCGATGCTGCTTGGGTCCCATGGAAGATCCTCCTTGAAAAGCTCATTTTCATTCGCGGGAAGGAGGCCTGTCTGTGACATCGAACCAATAAGGGAGCCGTCGTCGCCCGGCTCCGGAGTCTGGTTTGGTTCCCGGATACAACGCTCTTTGTTGTGGATCAAAGAGAAGGGGGTCGGCCAAGGTAGAATCGAAGCAAGGGTCACGGGAATTGAAGAATTGTTTCGCTTTTTGGCTGGTCAGCTTGGTCTTGGGAGGGGCAGTCGTTCCTTTCCGCTCGCCCGCCCAGGACGTCCGCCAGCTTGCCCGGGCCGTGGATGACCATTACAACCACCTGCGCAGCCTGGAAGCGGCGTTCACCGAGATCTACCGGGGAGCGGGGGTGGAACGGGTCGAGTCGGGGACGCTGTGGCTGAAAAAGCCGCGCAAGATGCGCTGGGAGTACCGTTCTCCCAGTGAGAAGTTGTTTGTGAGCGACGGGCAGAGTGTGTGGTTTTACTTGCCGGCGGAACGGCAGCTTCGGAAAACCGAGCTGAGGAAGCTCGACGATCTGCGCTCACCAATTGCTTTCTTGTTAGGTAAAACCAAACTGGAGAACGAATTACAAGGACTTTCGAAGGCCGTCGATCAGACTCCGATGGGCGCTGGCGATATCGTGCTCCGGGGCGTGCCGCAGGCTATGGCTGGCGAGGTCAACGAGGTACAACTGGAGGTCACACCGTCTCATCAGATTGCAAGGATCGTGCTCTTTGAGCCGGACGGCGCGACTACGGAATTTCGGTTTGCCGACTGGAAGGAAAACCTGGATTTGAGCGATAGCCGGTTCAAGTTCACGCCTCCGGCCGGGGTGGAGACAGTGGAAGGAGCGCTGGGGCCGTAGAGACTCGGAATTGGGTGGTGGCGGGGCTCGGCTTCGCCGACGACAAAGCCCCGCCGCCACACGGTTACTTGCGTACCACCCGGTTAGAAGACTTGCGATAACCGCTTGGGGAACAGGATGTTAGACTTGGTTTTAACGACCCTAGACAGTAGCGAATGCCACAATTCCTGATCAAAGTCGCCGACGAACAGGGCCACCTGCGGGAACAGGTCGAGCAGGGACACTCGGAAGCCGAGGTTCACGACCGGTTCGAGCAGCAGGGCTACCTCGTCTACTGGGTGAAGCCGAGGACGCTGCTCTCAGGGCGAACCGGTCAGCCAGGCAAACTGCGCCAAGCCGCGTTCCTGATCTTCAATCAGCAGTTTCTGACGCTGATCAAGGCGGGTTTGCCCATCCTGACCGCCCTCGATCTGCTGATCAAGCGGCAAAAGGACAAAGCGTTGCTGAAGCTGCTCGAAAATGTCCGCGACCGCGTCAAAGGCGGCGAGTTGCTCTCCGATGCTTTTTCCGCGCAGCAGATTTTCCCCAAAATGTATACCACCACGCTGATGGCGGGCGAGAAGAGCGGCAACATGGAAGAAGTCCTGAGCCGCTACATCCAGTATCAGCGCATGGTGCAGACTTTCCGCAAGAAGCTGCTGGTGTCGCTGGTCTATCCCACGCTGTTGGTCTCGGTGGTCACGGTGATGCTGATTTTCCTGATCACCTTCGTGGTGCCGAAATTCGCCGACCTGTTTAACAACCTGGGCGCGCAGCTGCCGGCAATCACGGTCTTCATGCTGGCCGTGGGACTGAACGCGCAGAAGTACGCGTGGGTAGTAGCGATCGTACTGGCGGTAGGGGGATTTCTCATCTGGCGGTGGAAGCAGAGCGACCGCGGAGCCGAGACCATTGACAAGTTTCTGCTTGCTCTGCCGCTGATCGGCGAGATCCGGCTCAAGTATCAGGTGGCGAATTTCTCGCGCATTCTGGCAACCCTGCTGCAGGGCGGCCTGCCTCTTGTCCCGGCCATGGAAACGGCCGGCGCTTCGATGAGCAGCCGGCAGATGCTGAACGGCATTACGACCGCAGCCGCGCGGGTGCGCGAAGGCCAGGGACTGGCGCGCAGCCTGGAAGATCAGAAGCTGTTTCCCGACCTGGCGGTGGAAATGCTCGAAGTGGGCGAGTCCACCGGAGCTCTGCCGGCGATGCTGGCTTCGGTGGCGGAGTTCTACGAAGAAGACGTGCAGACGGCTCTGGGCGCGGCCATGGCGCTGATCGAGCCGGTGATTCTGATCATCATGGCGGTGTTTGTCGGCGGCATCCTGCTTTCTCTGTATATGCCGATTTTTACGCTGGGGGCCGGCATTCACTGATTCGGCTTTGGGCTTTGGGCTCTAGGCTTTCGGCTTTCGGTTCCAGGCTTTTCAGATTCGATGAGGGGCCTCGGTCCGAGAGCCTAAAGCCGAGAGCCGGTAGTTAGATTGGAAGTAGGCATGGCGGATAAGAAAACAGCATTGGTGAATGGCGGAAAGCCGGCACCGGAGCCAGCGGCGGTTCCCGACGAACTCGACCGCGCTCGCGACGTGGCTCGGCGTTACCGCTGCGAATTCGTTGATCTCAGCGACTTCCAGTTGCATCACGATCTGTTCGAAAAGATTCCGGTGCACCTGATGTTCCGCTACAACTTCGTCCCCCTCGATGAAACGCCGGACGGGCGGCTGGCCATCGCCATTGCCGATCCCAGCCAGCTGATGATGATTGACGAGATCAGCCTGCTGCTGAAGCAGCGCATCGTCACCAAAGTTTCCACGCTGAAGCAGATCTCGGACATCCTCAAAAAGACCGAGCAGTCGCAACGCGTGCTGGAAGAGGCCAGCGAGGGCTTCACCATCATCCGCGAAGACGAGGCCACGGGCGCGGAAGAAACCCTGACCATTGACAAGCTGACGGCGACGGGCGATACCAGCCCGATCATCCGGCTGGTGGATACGACGATCTTCACGGCGCTGCAGCGGCGCGCTTCCGACATTCACATCGAGACGCGGGACGATTCGGTGGTGATCAAGTTCCGCATTGACGGCGTGCTGACGCAGGCCATGCCGCCGATCGGCAAAGAACATCATTCGACCGTGATCTCGCGGGTCAAGGTCATGAGCGAGCTCGACATTTCCGAGCGGCGCGTGCCCCAGGACGGACGTTTCCGCGTGAAGTACAACGGGCGCGCCATTGATTTCCGGGTTTCGATCATGCCCTCGATTCACGGCGAAGACGCCGTGCTGCGGGTGCTCGATAAGGAGTCGATGAGCGAGAAGTTCCGCACGCTGACTCTGGATGTGGTCGGATTCGACGACGAAGATCTGCGCAAGTTCCGGCGCTACATCAAAGAGCCGTACGGCATGGTGCTGGTGACGGGGCCGACGGGAAGCGGCAAGACGACGACGCTGTACGCCGCGGTCAATGAGATCAAAACCGACGAAGACAAGATCATCACCATTGAGGATCCGGTCGAGTACCAGATTCGCGGCATCACGCAGATTCCGGTGAACGAGAAAAAAGGATTGACGTTCGCGCGCGGGCTGCGTTCGATTCTGCGCCACGACCCGGACAAAATCATGGTCGGCGAAATCCGCGATACGGAGACGGCGCAGATCGCGATTCAGTCGGCGCTGACCGGACACCTGGTGTTCACCACCGTGCACGCCAACAACGTGGTGGACGTGATTGGACGCTTCCTCAACATGGGCGTCGAGCCCTACAACTTTGTCTCGGCGTTGAACTGCATTCTGGCGCAGCGGCTGGTGCGGCTGATTTGCGAGTCGTGCCGCACCGAGGTGCATTACGCGCCTGAAGTTCTGGAAGCGAGCGGGCTGGATCCGGCGCAGTGGGGACGGGTTCCGCTGTATGAGGGGCCGGGATGCATTGAGTGCGCGGGCACGGGATTCCGCGGGCGAACGGCGATTCACGAACTGCTGGATTTGAGCGACCGCATCCGGGAAATGATTCTGGCCAAGAAGCCGACGTCGGAGATCCGGCGCGCGGCGCGGGAAGAAGGCATGCGCTTCCTGCGCGAGTCGGCGCTGGACAAGGTGCGGCTGGGCATGACCACGCTGAAAGAGATTAATAAGGTCACGTTCATTGAGACCACGCGGTGAGGCCCTATGCGACGGCATGTGGAGGGCACACTCTGGCTGACCGCGGTGGTCAGCTTCATGCTGGCGGGCATGACCTCAACCGAGACCTCTTTGATACTGCTTGGGGTCTTGGGGCTGGGAGCTACGGTGGCCGTAGTCCCGCTTCACTTCTTCCGCGCCTGGAGCAGGCTCGGCTCAGCTCCGAACCAGCGCGAGTATTGCCTTTGGGTCTCCTTCGAGACGCTGTGTGCGCTGGGGTTGGTACTAGCTTTGTGTTCGGCGCTGTTGCAGCACGATGGGTCCAAGACCCGGCGCCCCCAGCGGCTAAAGCCGCCCGCCCAAGAGGATCGGAGTGGCACGGCTGAAGCCGTGCCTTTCCCAAGCGGAAACTGAAAATCTGTAGCGCGGAGGACAGCGGCCTTCACCGGTCGTCAAGTTCCCCCTCAGCTATTGCAATTCTTGGCGGTAGAGTTTCTCATTTATAGAAGAGGATTCGCGCAAAGGCGTTTTCCGGAATGAGTCCGAGTTCAAACACACCGAAGCCGAAGCTGGCCTGCGAAATTGCGGCGGACCGGGTGCTGGCCGGGCGGCTCGCCGACAAGGGAGACGGCCTGGAAGCGTGCGCGGCGCGCGAACTGGCGCCGGGCAGCGTGGTCCCGGACCTGATGGAGAATAATCTGCGCCAGCGGGAGACGGTGCGGGCCGGAATTGAGGCGGCGCTGGGCAGCGTGGCGGGACGATCGAAAGATGTGATCGCGGTTGTCCCCGATGCCGCGGTGCGCGTGATGCTGGTGGAGTTCGACACTCTGCCTTCCGATCATGAGGAGGCGCTCGGGGTGGTGCGCTTCCGGCTGAAGAAATCGCTGCCGTTTGATGTGGAGAAGGCGAAGGTGTCGTTTCACGCGCAGAAGTTCAACAACGAAATGCGCGTAGTGGCGGCGGTGGGACTGGCCAACGTGCTGGAAGACTACGAGGCGGCATTTCTCGATGCAGGATTCAGTCCGGGGGTGGTGCTGCCCTCGATGCTGGCGGCGCTGGGCGCGGCGGATGCCAGGCGGCCGACGCTGGTGGTGAAGGTGGATGCGCACACCACCAGCATTGCCATCCTGAACGAAGACCAGCTGCAACTTTTCCGCACGCTGGAGAATCCGCGCGGGGTGACGATTACGGGCGAACAGCTGGCGGAGGAAGTCTATCCCTCGGTTGTGTTTTTTCAGGATACGTATCATCTGAACATTGAACGGATTTATGTGGCGGGACTGCCAGAGTCGGGCAGCACGCCAGCGGCGCTGCGGGCGCAGACGGGAGCCGAAGTGCAGGAACTGGTGGCGTCGGCGCAATTGGGAGTGAGCGCGGGCGGATCGGTGCCGCGCTGGAGAATGGCAGGAGTCGTGGGAGCGTTGGTTTCTTAGGTGCAGTTGTGAGTTGCCAGTTGTCAGTTACCAGTAACCTGCTGACAACTGGCCGCTGGCAACTGGCTTACATTATGCGTCTCGACATCAATCTCGCGAGCCAGCCGTATGAAGATGCGCGGCAATTCTGGATGCGCTGGGGCACAGCCGCGATCACGCTCGGGTTTTTGACGCTGATCCTGCTGACCATGACCGTAAGGGGATGGGTGTACGCGCGCCAGGATCGCACGCTGATGGCGGAAAAACGCGCCTTGATCGCCGATCGCGACCGGCTACGAACCAATGCCGAGGACTTCCTCAACCGTCCAGAAAACCGCAACACGCGCGACACGTCACAGTTCCTGAACGAACTGATCGAGCGCAAAGCATTCTCCTGGACGCGGGTGCTGGAGAATATGGAAAAGGTGATGCCGGCGCGGGTGCACCTGGTGGCGATCAGTCCGCAACTGAATGAAGACAACCAACTGGGATTGAAGATGACGGTCGCGGGCGATTCGCGGGAGCGAGCGATCGAACTGGCGCAACGCATGGAGGAATCAGGACGCTTCGCGGACACGAATATTACGGGCGAGCGCTCGACACAGTCCACCACCGGCGATACCGAACAGATGGACATTGTTGCAACCTATATTCCGGAACCGCTGGCTGCGTCCCTGGAGGCGCCGAAGGCGAAGTCGGAGTCGAAGCCAAAGCCAACGAGCGGCACGCCCAAAGGGAGCAAGCGCTGATGCCGGACCTCAGAAAAACGCGGAAGAATCTGCAGACGGCGCTGGCGATCATGGCGGGCGTGGACGTGCTGGCGGCAATCGTGTATTTTTCGCCGCTGGTAGGCTCGGCGGAATCGCGGCGGCAGGAACTGAACCAACTGCAGGCTGAACTGAACACCAAGACGCGGCTGGTGGCGCCGCTGCAAAATCTGCCCCAGAAAGTGCTGTTGGCCAACAACCAGATCATCCAGTTCTATAAGAAGCGCTTCCCTACCCAGCAATCGGAGATTGTGGAGCGGTTCGACAGACTGGCCGCGTCCAACGGAGTCACGGTCGAGCAGTCATCCTACAAGAGGAAAGAAGAAGGGGCGGGGCGGCTGCAACCGGTGGAGATCCAGGCCGACCTGGCGGGCAACTACACTGCTCTGGCGCACTTCATCAACGCGCTGGAACGGAACGACA
>Ga0187803_10001014_pt1 | contig 10922 bp, 8 predicted proteins | sample NC_wetland_sal_i_2_FD_132425 | JGI IMG/M metagenome (GOLD analysis project Ga0187803, IMG submission 132425) | Wetland sediment microbial communities from Neuse River Estuary, North Carolina, USA - Control_3 | ecosystem: Environmental > Aquatic > Freshwater > Wetlands > Sediment | place: USA...
GATCGTGTTGATGGACTTGTTGGTGTCCAGCGTACCTTGGTAGGTAATCGTGGCGCCGCTCGTCACCAGCACTGGCGGCTCACCTTTTTGCACCAGTTGCGAGTGAATGATGTTGTAGGGAGGCAGAACGGAAAAGGTCGAGTAGTCCTTGCCGTCAATGCAGTGCATCCCCAGTTCGCTCCAGGCCATGAGGGCGTAAGAGGAGCTGGCGGCTTCGGGCTGCGGGTTGCCGCCGGAGGAAGAAAACGCCGGGCGAGCCGCCAGGCGCATCAAGCCGCCGCCAAGCGAAAGCATGACGGCGAAGGCAAGAAGAGTTAAAACTAACACTCGCTTCATGTGAGTTTCTCCTAACGTCAAGTCGTTTCTTTTCTCAATGGGTGGCGCAGGACTGAAAATCGAAGCGGCCGGTATTGGCGAGTTCCGGCCGCCCAGTGTCACAATGATTGCGTGCAGATGACCAAGAAATCTGTGACGAATATCACCGATTCGTGTGATGTATTGTTGCGAAATTCAGAAACAATGAGGGCAAAGGGACCCGCAGCTGGGTCCCTTTTACTCAGTTTCGCGGGGCGCTCTTACGCGGTCACAGCTTCCGGTTGCGTCTTGCCTGCGAGCAACTGCCGCAACACGTAGTGCAGGATGCCTCCGTTTGCGTAGTAGAGAGCTTCTTGCGGCGTATCGATGCGCACCACAGCCTGAAATCGACTGGTCTTGCCGCCTGTTACCCGCACCGTGATTTTGCGTCCGGAAGTGAACTTCTCGACCACCTCGCGGACGCCGGCAATCTCGAAAACTTCCTCGCCGGTCAGTTGGAGCGACTGGACATTCTCTCCGGGCAAGAATTGCAAAGGCAGAATCCCCATGCCGACAAGATTCGAGCGATGGATGCGCTCGTAGCTTTCCGCGATGACCGCGCGCACGCCAAGCAAACGCGGGCCTTTCGCTGCCCAATCGCGAGAGGAACCTGAGCCGTATTCCTTTCCCGCGAGAATGATGAGCGGCACCTTCTCCGCCGCGTATTTTTCCGAAGCATCGAAAATCGACATTTCGGCGCCGTCGGGAAGATGGCGCGTGAATCCGCCTTCGGTCGCAACCATCTTGTTGCGCAGGCGCAAATTGGCAAATGTTCCCCGCACCATGACTTCATGATTGCCGCGGCGCGACCCGTAGGAATTAAGTCGGCGGGCTGCACGCCGTGGGCGATGAGATACTTGCCGGCCGGACTGTCCTTCTTGATCGAGCCAGCCGGTGAAATATGATCGGTGGTGACGCTGTCGCCGAGTACGGCCAGCACCCGCGCGCCTTTAACATCCCCAACCGGCGAGGCCTTGACCGCCATATCGAGGAAGTACGGCGCTTGCCGGATATAGGTCGAGTTCTTTTCCCAGGCATAAGTCTCGCCTTTGGGAACCGACAGCGACCGCCAGCGCTCGTCGCCGGCATAGACCTCGCCGTAGCTCTTACGGAACATTTCCGACGAGATGGAGCCTGCCATCGCTTTTTCTATCTCCGATTGCGACGGCCAGATATCGGCGAGATAGACAGGCTTGCCGTCTTTGCCCTTGCCGATCGGGTCTTTTCGCAGATCGACGTCAATTCGCCCGGCCAGCGCGAAAGCTACGACCAGCGGCGGCGACATCAGGTAGTTGGCGCGCACTTCCGCGTGGATGCGGCCCTCGAAGTTGCGATTGCCGGACAGAACCGAGGCAACCACGAGATTCTTCTCCTCGATTTCCTTCGAGACCTCCGCCGGCAGAGGGCCGGAGTTGCCGATGCAAGTCGTGCAGCCGTAGCCCACCAGATTGAACTTGATCTTTTCGAGATAGGGCATCAGCCCGGCGGCTTCGAGATAGTCTTTGACGACTTTCGACCCCGGTGCCAGCGAACTCTTGACCCAAGCGGGAACTTCCAGGCCGCGCTCGACCGCTTTCTTGGCGAGCAGCCCCGCGGCAACCAGCAGCGGTGGATTCGACGTGTTGGTGCAGGACGTGATGGCGGCGATGACGACGCTGCCGTGATGCAGATTGCCATTGGTGGGAGCTTTGGGTTCGCCCTTGGCGGCCTTCATCAGGCTGGGCAGGGCCTTGCCAAACGACTCGCCGGCTTGCGAGAGCACAACCCGGTCCTGCGGACGCTTTGGCCCGGCAATGCTGGGCTCAACTGTGGCCAGATCCAGACTCAGCAGCTCGGAGTACTCCGCCTCCGGCGTCTTCGCATCGTGGAACATCCCTTGCTCGCGGGCATAGGCCTCGACCAGCGCAATCTGCTCGTCGCTGCGGCCGGTCAGCTTCAGGTAGCGCAGGCTTTCCTTGTCAATCGGGAAGATGCCGCACGTCGCGCCGTATTCGGGCGACATATTGGCAATCGTGGCGCGGTCGGCCAGCGGCAGATCCTCGAGGCCGGGCCCGAAGTACTCGACGAACTTACCGACGACGCCGTGCTTGCGCAGCATCTCGGTGATGGTGAGCACACAGTCCGTAGCCGTTGCTCCTTCGCGCAACCGCCCGCTAAGTTTCACGCCCACGACGAGCGGAATGAGCATGGAGACAGGTTGCCCGAGCATGGCGGCCTCGGCTTCGATTCCGCCGACGCCCCAGCCGAGCACGCCCAGCCCGTTGATCATCGTGGTGTGCGAATCGGTGCCCACGAGCGTGTCGGGATAGGCGGAGCGCTTGCCGTTTTCCTTGTTCACGAAAACCACGCGCGCCAGGTATTCAAGATTGACCTGGTGAACAATCCCCGTATCGGGCGGCACAATTGCCAGATTACGGAAGCCGGTCTGCCCCCAGCGCAGAAAGGCGTAGCGCTCTTTATTGCGCTGAAATTCGAGCAGCGCATTCATGTCGAGCGCGTTCGGCGTTCCGAATTCGTCCACCTGCACGGAGTGATCGATGACCAACTCGGCCGGCTGCAGCGGATTGATGAGCTTCGGGTCGCCCCCCAGGCACTTCATCGCGTCGCGCATCGCGGCCAGGTCAACCACTGCCGGCACGCCAGTGAAGTCCTGCAACAGCACGCGGCTGGGCGTGAAGGCGATTTCTTTTTCCGGCTTCGATTTCTTGTTCCATGCCGCGACCGCCCGAATCGCTTCCGGCGTCACATTGCGTCCGTCCTCGGTGCGCAGCAGGTTCTCAAGCAAAATGCGCAGTGAGAACGGCAGATGCCTGGTCGAGATGCCCTTCTTATCGAGCGCATCAATGCGGTAGATCTCGTATTGTTTCCTGCCGACTTTGAGGGTTGCGCGGGCGCCAAAACTGTTTGCTGACATGATTGCCTTCCTGGGTATGGATGTAGGGGTCTAACAACGACGCTGGGCCACTGCTTCGACCAAAACTGGAAGCTCTAGTTTATTCCTTTGACCACGGATTGTGTAAGGGTTGGCCGAACGAAATTCGAACCAAACCGGATGCGCTCCTGCGCCGTTCATTTCGCGCGCAGCAGTAGCACCGGGGCGCTGATGCTGTGTTGCACCCGGCTAGCCGTGGTCCCAAGAAAGACATCGGCAAGGAAGCGGTGCCCGTGCGTGCTCATGGCGACCAGATCGCACCCTTTCTCTTTGACCCATTTGATGATTTCCTTGGCGGGTTCGCCGTACGCCAGCTCCGCCTGGGTGGGAATGCCCGCCGACTGAAATTCGGCGCGCACCTTTTCTAAATACGCCGTGTCTTCGGAGATCTCCGCACTGACCGCGTCCGGCCCGTACGTTCTCGCCGCCCATCCGTCGGCCACGTGCAGCAGCACCAGCCGGCTGTGCGCGAGCTTCGCCAGTTGCTTGATGTGTTCGATGATGGCCCGGTCGGTGGGCGTACCGTCCAGCGTTACGAGAATGGTGTCGTACATAGCGGGCCCCGCCTCGATTGTGTGGTGGCGGGGCTATGCCCCGCCAAGGACGGGGCCCTTCGGCTCCGCTCAGGGCAGGCTCCGCCCCGTCCCCACATAAGCCGCCTCATCCGCCGATAACAACCTGCCACGCCGCTCTGAGCGAATCCGGCAGGCCATACAGATCCATGGCGGTGATCAGAATAGCACTCCCCCAGCCTGCCGCCAGCAGAAACGGGCCGTTCTTCCAGGAGCCCATTCGCTTGCGCGAACTGGTGAACTGAAGCAGCGGAAACATGGCAAATGGCAACTGCAGCGCCAAAACCACCTGGCTCAACGTGAGCAGATCGGTGACGCTGCTGTCGCCGCGCAGGCCGATGATGAGGACCGCAGGCAGAATTGCCAGCGTGCGCGTTATGAGGCGGCGGACCCAGGGCTTGATTCGCCAATGCATGAAGCCTTCCATCACCACCTGGCCAGCCAGCGTGCCGGTGATCGTGCTGCTCTGCCCGCTCGCCAAAAGCGCCACCGCGAACAGCGTGCTGGCGGCCGCCGTGCCCAACAGCGGCGCAAGGGTCAAATAGGCGACACGAATCCAGTCGCTGTTGGCGTTAAAGGCGACCACGTTCCCGCCCGCAACCGAGACACTCTGCTTTCCAAAGAAGACCGTCGCCGCCAGGACCATGATCGCCGCATTCACGAAGAAAGCGACCGTGAGCGCGACGGTCGAGTCAATGGTGTTGAACTGCACCGCCCGGCGAATGGAGGGCTCGTCTTTTTGCAGTTGGCGGCTCTGCACCAACGCTGAGTGCAGGTACAGGTTGTGCGGCATCACCGTGGCGCCGATGATCCCAATGGCCAGGTAGATCATTCCCGAGCGCCGCAGGTGTAGCGCCACCATCGCCCGGCCCATCTCTAGAAAGCTAGGCTGCGTCTGCGGAAGGACGAAGATCTCGATGAAATAACAAACGGAGATGGTCGCAATCAGCACCAAGACGACGGCCTCGATCGTGCGCATGCCGAAGAGCTGCAACGCCAGCAGGAGCAGCACGTCCAGGCCGGTGATGATGACCGCCCAAAGGAGCGGAATATGGAAGAGCAGGTTAAGGGCGACGGCGCTGCCGAGCACTTCCGCCAAATCGCAGGCTCCGATGGCTATTTCGCTCAGCAGCCAGTTCGGCCAGCGTGTCCATGCCGGGTACCAGTCGCGGCAGCACTGCGCGAGGTCCTTGCCCGCGACCACGCCCAGGCGGGCGGAGATCACCTGCATGAAGATCGCCATGAGACTGGCCAAGCCGACCACCCACAGCAGCCCGTACTTGAACTGAGCCCCGCCCTGAAGGTCCGTCCCCCAGTTGCCGGGGTCCATGTAGCCGACGCTGACAAGAATTGCCGGCCCGACGAAGGCCCGCCACTGCTGCCAAAATCCCGCTCGGTGGTGCGGACCTTCGACGGTGCTGTGCACGCCCTCCAGGGACACGTGCCCGGTGGATGGCGCAGCAGTCAGGCTATCCGCCGCGGGCGTGCCGGCGGCAACGTTTCTTTCTGTTGGCCCGTCTGCTTTTCTCATCGATGGTTCCAGAAGAACCCCACGTCAACTGGTGTACATGCTATTTGATTAACTATGGTTAATTATACGGAACGGGAGGGTAAACGGGAAACCCAAATTCTTTCCGCCGCGGACCGGCCTAGAACCATCGCGCCGGCGGCGGTTCGGATGGAGAGCGTCTTGTCGTAGTTGCGCTCGACCAAGCCCAGTTTGGCTCCCGGACGAATGCCGCGGCCTTCCAGGAACTCCAGCAAATTCCGGTCGCGTTCGTAGATCCCGCTGACCGCGTAGTTCTTTCCTGCTTCGGCCTCCGACAGCAGAACCAGGCCGCGCCGCCGGCGGCTGGCCGGGCTTTCCAGTTCGCTTAGATTCCCATGAGGACACGGCCGCCCTCGCCCAAGTTTCGCGATCAGCCTGGCTTCGAATGCCGGGGAAACGGCGTGCTCCAAACGCTCCGCCTCGTCGTGAACCTGGTACCACTCCATGCCGAAAATCTCGCTCAGCATGCGCTCGATGAGGTGGTGGCGAACCGTGAGCCGGCGGGCGATTCTGCGTCCGGAGGCAGTCAATCGAACGCGGCCGTCCGAGTTCACTCGCACCAGACCATCTTTCTTGAGGCGGCGCAGAGCCATGGTCACCGCCGGCGGCGACACGCTCAGCCAGTGCGCCAGCGTGGCCGAGATGACGGTTTCCCCCTCGCCTTCGGCTTCGAAAATGGCTTTGAGATAGTCTTCTTTGGAAACGGTAATCACGTGAATGGCATTATACGGCGAAGCGTTAAGCACGGTTAACTAGGGCTCTGAGACGCTGTCTTTCCGAGCCCTGCATCTCAACTGTTGCAGCGGTATTCTCCCGCGGAGTCCATTACCTTTTCAGCAGAGGTGCTTCCGGCCACCGCATCCTCACAGCGCGCCTCCAGTTCCACGGGAAGGGTCGTTTTTATCGGACTGACAATGGCGGGTAGTGGGCAGGTAGAACATAAATAAGGACTTGTCCAACGATGAAAATTGAGATTGACTGGAATCCTCTGGGTGCATAAATTCTCTGCGACTGGTTTCTTGCCTCTACCGTAACCATCGTGGACGTGTGTGGTCATGGCTACCGTACCGAAACCCCCACAACCCCCAGAGTCGGAATCATTCAGAGTTGAGTTTGAGCGGGAACAAGGCGGACGCTGGCTGGCAGAGATTCCGGAACTTCCTGGAGTGATGGCATACGGCCCAACAAAGCCTGATGCAGAAGTTGCTGTTGTTGCTCTTGCTCTTGCCTTGCGGGTGCTGGCTGATCGAACCGAGCAACGTAAAAAGCCACCAAGGTCTATACACTTTCTGTGAGCCAGTGGCCTAGCAGCAAAACAAAACGCGTGTACCAGGCATTGCTCCGGATTGGATGGGCACCCAAACCCCAAGATCCGGAACATCACACATTAAACTGCAACGTGCCGGCTATCGGGATTAATTACATATGGGCTTGGCACGACTCCGAAGAATTAGGGCCTGCCGCCTTGCGAAGAATCGGGAAATACACCGGACTCACGCCTGACGATTTGTAGCCCTGTGGAAATCGTACTGACCCGCTACCCAGTGACTGCCGACCTTGACACCCGGCGGGGGCGTCCGGCATTCTATAAAGCTTGGGGGTAAGTGCGCCTTCTTGCTGTGCCGTCCCGCTCGAAACCGGGAGCGCGGCACTGATGGTTCCAGCCCTGCGGCGGTGCAGTCTACGGCCCTCAAAGGAAAGAATCCCGCAGTGCAGCAGCAAAAGCAGCAAACTGATGCCAGGTTTTGTGCTGGCTAGCCCGCGCCGGGCGCTTCCCGCTGCGCGGTCTTGATTCGATAGTGCGTTCCAGGGGATGAACTTGCCTGCTTATGGACTTTTTTCCGCGGTAGGGTGCTTAGTGGCGTCCTGGTTGCAGTTTCCGGGCGGTTCGGGACTGCTGGGTCTTGCGCCTCTGCTGTTTATCTTTGCCATCTTCTATTTCCTGCTGATCCTGCCCCAGCAGCGAAAGCAAAAAAAGTGGCAGGCAATGCTGAGCGAACTGAAGACCGGAGACCGGGTTGTCACCACGGGGGGCTTGCGGGGAACCATTATCAGCCTGAAGGACGATGCCCTGACTTTGCGCGTGCCGCCCGACAACCTGAAGATCGAAGTCAGCCGCGGGTCGGTGGTTTCGGTGGCAACCCCGGAGGAAGGGAAATGAGGAAGAAGTCTTTGGTCTGCAGTCGGCAGTCGCTCGAGAAGCGTGGAAGGTTCTTGCGACCGACGGACGATGGGCGACTGACGACTCACGATAGGTTAAGTTCATGAATAAGACTCTCACTTGGAAAGTGGTTGTTATCGTTGCCATCCTGCTGCTGTTCGTGTTCGGAATCTTTGGCATTCCCAGGGATTGGTCGGGCAAGGGACTGGTGGCTGCGGTCGCCGACCGCATTCACCTCGGCCTCGATCTGCGCGGGGGCACGCACCTGATTCTGCAGGTGCAGGTGAACGATGCCGTCAACGTGGATTCCGATAACGCGGTTGCGCGCCTGAAAGAAGACCTGCGCAAGCACAAGATCAATTACGCCGATATCGCCAAGCCCGATCCCGTCAACCATCCCGAAACGATTGTGGTCAAGGGCGTTCCGCCCGAGCAAACAAGCGATTTCAAGAATCTGGTCTCGGAACGCTTGCCGGACTACGACGCCTCCTCGGGCGCGGAAAACTCGTTCACCGTTTCCATGAAGCCGGCGACCACGTCGGAGCTGAAGAATCGCGCCGTGCAGCAGGCCATCGAGACCATCCGCAACCGCATTGACCAGTTGGGCGTGAACGAGCCGGTGATTCAGGAGCATGGGCTCGGGCAGTATCAGATCTTGGTGCAACTGCCGGGCGTGGACGATCCGGCGCGGGTGAAAGAAATCATGCAGTCCACGGCCATGCTGGAACTCAAGCAGTCGCTGGGCGGGCCGTATTCGAGCGAGCAGCAAGCGCTCCAGGACCACGGTGGCGTGCTGCCTCCGGATGCGGTGCTCATGCCGGGGAAAAGCATTGGGGCAACGCGGGACAACGAAAGCGGCGAGAGCTGGTACCTGATCACGCGCGCGGCCGCAGTCACCGGCCGCGATTTGCGGACTGCCGAGCCGACCCGCGACGAGAATGGACAGCCCGCGGTACGCTTCATTCTGACCGGCGATGGCGGCCGGAAGTTCTACGCGTTCACCTCCGCCCACGTCGGCGATTTCCTGGCCGTGGTGCTCGATAACAAGGTGCAGGAAGTTGCGGTCATCAAAGAAGGCATACACGACACGGGCATCATCAACGGCCGTTTCACCGAGCAGCAGACGCAGGGCTTGGCGATGGTGCTGCGCTCCGGCGCTTTGCCGGCCAGCATTAAGTATCTGGAAGAGCGGACGGTGGGGCCGTCGCTGGGCGCCGATTCCATCAGGTCCGGCGTGCGCGCCGCTCTCGCCGGCATGCTCGCGGTGCTGATTTTCATGCTGATCTACTACCGCTGGGCGGGAGTCAATGCCGATGTGGCGCTGATCCTCAACCTGATCATCCTGCTCGGCTTCATGGGATACTTCGGAGCGGTGCTGACGCTGCCGGGAATCGCCGGAGTGATTCTGACGGTCGGCATGGGCGTGGATTCCAACGTGCTGATCTTTGAGCGCATCCGCGAGGAACTGAGGAACGGAAAGACACCGCCTTCGGCCGTGGAGCAGGGATTCAGTCACGCCTGGGTCACCATCGTGGACACGCACGTGACCACCATCGTTTCCGCCGCGATTTTGTTCATCTTCGGCACCGGGCCGGTGAAAGGCTTTGCCACGACGCTGGTTTTCGGTCTGGCCGCAAACCTGTTTACGGCAGTGTTTGTGTCGCGCGTGATCTTTGACTGGGTACTGACGCGCAAGCAGCGCGGAGAGGCATTGAGCATTTGACGGTCGCCAGTCGTTGGTCGTCAGTCGTCCGGAGTGCCCTGCTGACGACAGACGACCGACGACCGACGACTGAAAGGTTGCAATAGCGTGGAATTCTTTCGCAATACGAACATCGATTTTCTCGGGAAGAAGTGGTACTTCCTCGCTTTTTCCTTGATCTTCAGCGTGGCTGGCATCATGTCCATGCTGTTCTGGCACCACATTCCGCTGGGCGTAGATTTCCGTGGCGGCACGCTGGTTTACGTCAAGTATTCGCACACGCCCGACCCGGGCGCCATCCATGCCGACATCGAGCGCGCCGGGCTGAAGAACGCCCGCGTGCAAAGGTACGGTCAGGCCGCCAATAATGAAGTCCTGATCGCCCTCGACATTCAGGAGACCAGCGAACAGGATTTGAGCAAGGGCAAGGACCAGATCAAAGAAGCGCTCCAAGGTCCCGCCGCCAGCGCCCATGCCGACAAACAGGATCTCAACAACACCAGCTCGCTGGCCCTGGCCAATTATCTGCTGGAGAAAAATCCCCTCCATCTGGACGCGGATGCGAATCCCCGCTACACCGCCCTCGCGCAGGCCATCGTTGACTATCGCGACAAGGTCAAGAGCGGCGTCCTGGGCTCGATTGACGGGTTGAAGGGTGTAGCCGATCCCGCCGTTCTCGCCTCGCTCAATGACGGCTTTTTTGTCTCCGACTTCGGCATCCGCAACGTTGAAATTGTGGGCCCGCAGGTAGGGCAGCAACTGCGCAAGCAGGCCATGCTGGCCACGCTTTATTCGCTCGCGGGCATGCTGGTCTACCTCGGCTTCCGATTCGAGTGGATCTACGGTGTGGCCGCGGTATTGACCGTATTTCACGATACGCTCATCACGGTCGGCGCCTTCTCGCTCCTGAACTGGGAGATTTCTCTGACCGTGATCGCGGCTATTTTGACCCTGATTGGCTACTCCAATAACGATACGATCGTGGTCTTTGACCGCATCCGGGAGAACGTCAAGCTCCTGCGCCGGGAGAAGCTATCCGACATCGTCAACAAGAGTATTAATCAGACTTTAAGCCGAACCATCTTGACAGCGGGCTTGACTTTCCTTACCGTGCTTGCGCTGTTCCTTTTCGGCGGCGAGGTGCTGCATGGCTTCAGCCTGGCGCTGGTGATCGGAATTTTGATCGGAACCTATTCTTCGATCGCCATTGCGGCGCCCATTTTGGTGGCCTACCAGGATTGGCGGGGCCAGCGCGGGCAGAGGGCAATCGCCATGCCGTTGCGGGCCGGAGCCGGATCGGGCCAGCCGAAAGAAAAAGTTAAGGCCTGAATCGGTTCAAATGGCGTAAAATCATGGACCTGCCCACAGAGGCAGAAGTTGAAAACAGCGGGAGCAAACAGAATGTAGCCGGTGTCTAACCTATCGTAGGGTCTGTTGTAGGAGAAGCCTATGTTTGAAGACAGTCTTATCGAGTCCGGAAACAAGCTCAAAACCAAGCGGTTTGGCACGACCGTTTTGTCGTTCACGATACAGGTCTTCCTCATCTTCGTTTTGATCTTGATTCCGTTGATCTATACCGACGCGCTGCCCAAGCAGCAACTGATGACCTTCCTGGTGGCCCCACCCCCGCCCCCGCCTCCGCCGCCTCCGCC
>Ga0187803_10001015_pt1 | contig 10921 bp, 9 predicted proteins | sample NC_wetland_sal_i_2_FD_132425 | JGI IMG/M metagenome (GOLD analysis project Ga0187803, IMG submission 132425) | Wetland sediment microbial communities from Neuse River Estuary, North Carolina, USA - Control_3 | ecosystem: Environmental > Aquatic > Freshwater > Wetlands > Sediment | place: USA...
CGCCACCTATGGCGGCGGCACAGGCCTTGCCACCCAACGCGAGTGCCTGGAACTGCTCGGCTGCTATGGAGAGGGCAAGGTTCGCAAGCTCGCCGAGATCGTCGCGGCCACGGTGCTCTGCGGCGAGCTCTCGCTGGGCTGGGCGATCGTCGCGGAAGAGTGGATCCGAGCACACGACATCTATGGTCGCAACCGGCCGTAGCCGGCGGATCCGATGGCCCAGCTGCCGCCCCAGAACCCTGCCAGGACCGTTGCGATGGACGCTCCTCGACTCGGTCGCGGCCCAGGGATGTATCGCGGATCGCACTCATCGAGGCTGGCCGGTGCTCTGCGGTCCTCGACCGCTGGTTTGCACCTCACGAGGCACGACAGGGGCCGAGTGAGGCCACACTCTCGGCGCGGGCAACCAGGCTCGACGCCCATGAACGCGCTCGATACCGGTCGAAAAGGCTCGCACCATGGCGCTTGAAGACATCGGCGTCACTCCCCTTGATCCCGATCACCTGCGCGCCGTCCTTGCGCCCGCCGCGCTTGCCGCCTTCGAGCACACGCTCACCCGCGGCCGCGAACTGCTGCAGTCGCGGACGTTCTGGAACGTCAACTCGACCGCCCGCGGTGGCGGAGTCGCGGAGATGCTCCGCTCGCTGCTCGGCTACACGCGCGGCGCGGGGCTCGATACGCGCTGGGTCGCGATCACGGGTGACGCCGAGTTCTTCCGCGTCACCAAGCGGCTGCACAACCGACTCCACGGACACGACGGCGACGACGGATCGCTCGGCGAGGCCGAGCGCGCCGTCTACGAGGACCGCTGCGCCGCGAACGCGGAGCTGATGGCCGAGCGCATTCGCCCCAGAGACATCGTGCTTCTGCACGATCCGCAGACGGCCGGCATGATCCCGCGGCTGCTGGAGGCGGGGGTGCCGGTCATCTGGCGCGCGCACATCGGCGTCGACCCGCCCAACGACCGCGCACGCGGAGCCTGGAGGTTCCTGATCCCCTACGTCGAGCGGGCGGACGCCTACGTGTTCTCGCATTCGGCCTATCTGTGGGAAGGACTGGACTCCGCCAGGATGAAGGTGATCGCGCCCTCGATCGACGCCTTCTCGCCGAAGAACCACGCGCTGGCATTCACCGGCGTGACGGCCGTGCTCCGCGCTGCCGGACTGGCCGCCGACCGTCGCGGCCACTATCCCAGGGCGGTCTTCGAGCGGCTCGACGGCACGGTCGGCCACGTGGAGAGAAAGGCGCGGCTCGTGGAGGAGGCGCAGCTCTGGCTCGGGGTGCCGCTGCTCGCACAGATCTCGCGCTGGGACCGCCTGAAGGACCCGTTGGGCGTGCTGGGCGCGTTCGCCGAGCACGTGCACGCCGAGGATGAGCCGCACCTCCTGCTGGCAGGCCCCGACGTGACGGCGGTCGCCGATGACCCCGAGGGCCAGGAGGTGTTCGAAGAGGTCGAGGCCGTCTGGTCTGAGCTGCCCCGCCGAATCCGTCGCCGCGTGCATCTCGCCCTGCTGCCGATGGTGGATCCCGACGAGAACGGTGTGATCGTCAACGCGCTTCAGCGGCGCGCCGACGTCGTCGCCCAGAAGAGCCTGGCTGAGGGCTTCGGCCTCACCGTCGCGGAGGCGATGTGGAAGGGCCGCCCGGTAGTCGCCTCCCGCGTGGGCGGCATCCGCGAGCAGATCGAGGACGGCCGCACCGGCTACCTCGTGGACCCCCGCGACCTGCGGGCGTTCGGCGAGCGCGTGAGCGGGCTCCTGGAAGACCCCCACGGCGCCGAGCGCATGGGCGTGGCGGCGCAGACCCGTGTACGCGACCTGTTCCTCGGCCCGCGGCACCTCAGCCAGTACGTGGAGCTGCTCGAGAGCGTGCTCGGCCGCCGCACCTGAGAAGAGCGTCCAAACCACCTCGGAGCGGACTTCTGGGCTCGACGAAACTCAGAGGTCTTGCGCCCGCAGGGCCGCGCTGCCGCTTGGCTTGGGGGAGCGAGCGCGAGTCGCACGCCCACACGTCGAGCGGCAGTGCCGCTCGACGGACGGGCGCCCTTCGACTCGGCCCATTGTGTGTCTTGCAGTACGTTCTCGCGACGGTCTTCAGGGAACTGCGGGCACGCGATACGGGGTCTCGTGCAGCTCACAGGCGCACAGGTCCGATGTGGTCTCGATTATCGGCAGCTGGGCCGGCATCCACATGCGTCTCCCCGGGAGCGCCCCGTGCCGCCGCGGCGGGCGTCACAGGTCTCCTTACGGGTGGATGAACAGCCGCCCGTGATCGTCGAGATGGCCGTCCTCGCCCGTGTCCACCAGGCCGGCGTTCCTCTCCCCGCCATGCGCGGATGCAGCGGACGTCTCGGGCAGCATGAAGATCCGGCCGGTCCGTCCCGAGGGCACGCAGATCCCGTCCTCGTCCAGCACGCTCACGATCATGTGGCGGACAGGCCGTCCTACGGTGCCGGGCGCGCGGCGCAGGTCGCTGGGTTGTGCGACGACCGACCACGGGACCCCGGCCGTTCCGTGGACGCTATAGAGGATGTCCCCGTAGGCGTCCATGAAGCGCTCCGCTAGCGCCGCGGGCAGGGGAGCGCCAGCCACGAGTACCCCTCGCAGGGAGCTGGTGTCATAGGCGCGGCGCATCCCGCGCGGCAGGTCGAAGATGTTCTGGAGCATCCCGGGAACGGTCACCCAGAAGCTCACGCGCTCACGCTCGATCCTCGCCAGCATCGCATCCGCCTGCAGGCTGCGCTCTAGCAGCAGGGGGCTCGCGAGCAGCGGCGCGAGGCTCAGCAGCGCAAGGCTGAAGCGGTCGGTAAGGGGGGCGCCCAGCAGCAGCCGCTCGCCGAAGCGCAGCGGTATCGAGTCGAGGGCCCGCAGCGCTCGGGCGAGCGGAAGCGAGAGGCGAAAGGGCTCGCCCGGCACGCTCGCGGAAGCCGTCAGGATCCTCACGCTCCCTTCAAAGCGGATCGGCGGATGCGATCGTAGGCCGTCAGCTTCTTCGATCAGCGCCTCCAGCGTGCGCTGCTTGCGTCGTTCGCCGGGCTCGGACCACGCGATCAGGACGCTGCGCCTGCGCGGGCCTGGACCGAGTCGCCGTGCGAACTGGCCGTCGCAGATCACCACGCCCGGGCGCTCCCTTTCGATCATCTCCGCGAGCTGCCGCTCATCGAGCGTCGTGTCGAGCAGCAGCGCCTCGGCGCCGAGCTTCTGGGCAGCCAGGAGCGCCTCGACGAAGCCGCGATGGTTGGCGCACATGATCGCAACTGCCGCGCCGGGGACGACGCCGCGCTCTTCGAGCGCGAGCGCCAGGCGATCCGTGCGCTCCCCCAGCTGCGCGAACGTCAGCACCCCGCGCTCATCGACGATCGCGGGGTCGGCCGGGTGAAGCTTGGCGGCGGCCGTCCAGAGGCCCGCGGTGCCTGGGCCCAAGCGGGCGAGCGCCGCGAGCGCGCGCGCAGCGCGGTCCGGGCGGGCGGGGCGCAGCACGCCAGCGCCCGCGAGCGCGTTCGCAGCATGCATCCCGTCAGCGACCATGCGGGCGCCGCGGTGCACGGGCGCCGCGGTGCCCGTGGGCTGTGGGTACGCGGCGCCCTCGACGCGGCTCACCAGGCTGCGCAGCGCGTCGTGCAGGTAACGCCTGACCCACAGGCTCGAGATCTCGTCGGTCAGCAGAGCCGCAAGGCCGCCGGAGGCCTGGTAGTTCACGCTCAGGCTCACCGCGGTCGAGCCGTCGCCGCGATCTCGCAGCCGCCAGCGTCCGCGCTGCTCGAGGCCTTCGACGGTCGTCCAGGACAGAGCGCTATCTGGCTCGTACGCAAGCACCTCGATCAGCGAGCCGACCTCGGCGGCACCAATATCCAGATGCAGCCAGTACCGCGCGCCGGACCCGCGATCCGGGGTGCCCGCAACGTGGGAGCAGCGCATGCGCCCGAGGTCGCGCGGCCAGCGCAGGGGATCGCCCATACGCTCCCACACCGCATCGGCAGGTGCGCGCACGAGGATCTCCTCCTCGATGCGCATCAGCCCAGGATCGGCAGACGGCGCTCGTCGGCGAGGTCGTCGAGCGCGCGCTGCATCACCCCGATCACCTCGTCGTAGACCTCGTCGAGGTCGGGATCCTCGCCGAAGCGCTCACGCAGCCGGATCGGCTCGAGCACCTGAATCGTGATTTGCGAAGGCAGGGGCACGTGGCCGAGCAGGTCCCCCACGTTCAGCCCCCAGGGCAGCGCGATCGAGATCGGCAGCACGTGAAGACGAAGCGCGCGGTCGAGCCGCAGGGCGCGCGCCAGCCCCTCCCCCCGCGTCAGGAACAGCGCCGTCTCCTGGCCGCCGATCGAGACGACCGGCACGATCGGCACATCCCGCTCCAGCGCGAGCGCTATGAACCCCTCGCGCCGATCGAAGTCCACCCGAGCCGAGTCCCACGACGGGCGGTGGGTCTCGTAGTCGCCGCCGGGGTACACGAGCAGGGCCGCGCCCGCATCCAGCGCCCGCGAGGCGTTCTCGTGGCTGGCCGCCACCGTCCCGTACTTGCGCAGGAACCCCAACAGCGGCCAGGCGAGGACCAGGTTGTGCGCGAGCTGATGGAAGCGCCTCTCGGCGCCGAAGTAGGCGCTGAACGCGAGCGTGAAGATGAACGTGTCGGCCGGCCAGTTCCCGCCCGAGTGGTTTCCGACCAGCAGTACCGGCCCCTCGGGCGGGATGCGATGCATGCCGCGCACGCGGGCGCGGAAGTACAGCGAGCCCCACAGCCACAGGCGGGGCAGCGAGTCGCGGATGTACTCCGGATCGCGCTCGTCCAGGTCGGCGGGAGGTATGCGTTCCTTCACCGCACGCGCGAGCAGCCGCGTGGCGCCGCGCACGGTGCCGCTGAACGGAACGCGAACGGCGTTCGGGAGCGATCTTCGAGGAGGCATCGCGGGCGTGAACTGAGACATACGTGTTTACCACTCGTCCGGGCATCTCGCGTCAAGGCAGCGCCTCTTGGGACACGCTAGCGTACCCGTCGCCGTTTATATCTTGCGGGAGCAGAGGAATCGATGCCCAAGGCCAAACTCCGGCGCCCACCCGCGACGAAACCCAAGGCGGCCCATTCACAAGGCGCGCTCCGCCGGCTCGATACGCGCGGCGGGACGAACCGCAGAGCTCTCCGAGGAGGTGCTCAATGAGCTCGAGGACGGCGCGCAGAGCGCCATCGAGGCGGTGCGCAAGTTCCTCATCACGGTCGATGACGCCCTGCCCCCGGACCGCGAAGGCCACACCCGCAGAGAGGAGATCACCGACTCCGCCCTGCGAATGGCCCAACGTCTCGTGCACGCCCAGTCCACCTTCCTGCGCACGGTCGTCGACAGCGCGGGCAGGTCGCTCGGAGGGGGAGGGGCATCGTGATCGCCAGGTCGATGCGTCCGAGCCGGGACGGCAGTGCGGGCTCGATGATCTCGGGCTGGTTGATGGTGAGGAAGAAGATGACGTGACGCCCCCGTTGAGGCCGTCGAACTGGTCCTCCATTACGAGCATCGCCGGTGCGAGCTCGCGGGCCATCGCACAGGCGGCCGTGACCGGACCGTCAGCGTCTTGCAGGTGCCCCACGCACCGTGCAGCAGCAGCCCGCGCTTCATATGACGACCCGCCGTGCGTAGCTGCTCGACGTGTTCGCTGAACGTCTTCGTGTGGCGCTCGATCCGCTCCAGCAGGCCGTCGGGGAAGACGGTGTGCTCGCGGGTCACCGCGGGCAGTCGCTGCACCTGCACGCCAATTCCTCCCCATGGGGAACTCGAGAGCACGAGCACCCGGCCCTTGTACGGGTTCAGCTCGCGCCGCTCGGTCCCTGCGAGCCCCTGCTCGGCCAGCGCAGGATCCTCGGCCACTAGTCATGCAGCCTCAGCGCTGGCTCTACGGCTCGCCCTGAGATACGGCTCGACTCCGCTCATCCACCTTCGCCCACGCGCTAGAGGCTTGCTCGGCGCAGCGCCTCGTCCCAGATCTTGAAATGGGACAGCACGGTCTGCGTACAGGGATGGTCGATCTCGGCGGCGCGCCACTCCCTCCGCGTCGGGCTGCGACCGTGGGTGTCGTGCCAGGCCTGAAGCGCACCGAGGATTTCAGCGTCCCTCCACGGCCCATACCGCCTGCGAAGCAGCCTCGCTTGCGGAGCGAGCCGCATCCAGTCCTGTAGACCGAAGCTGACCTGCGCGCGGCTCTTGGCTTCCGCCCCGCCGCCTTGCGGCCGTCGAACCGTCTCGATCCTCACGCGCGTCTCGTCCATCGCGATGAGCACACTCGAGAACAGCGTGCGAAGGACCCGGTTGAGCGCCCGGGCCTGTTTTCGCGTCGCCTCGGTTCGCCCGAGCTGCTCCTGCTCGGCCCAGCTCTCGAATGGGCGCACGAGCTCGACCCGGCGAGGGTCGCGGGCCAGCTCCCGGCGCTGGAGCAGCGCGACTTCGGGCGCCCTGCGCTGCAGCAGGTCGGCGAGCGTCGCTTCGAGCCGGCGCTCGTCACCGGCGAGCACGGCGTCGATCACGCGCCGGCGGTCGACCTCGCTGATGCTCGGCGGTGGGATGACGGCCTTCCCGGCATGGGGCTCGCTCGCCTCGTGCGCGCCGTCGAGCAACAAGCCCAGGCTCGCGACGAACATCGCCTCGATCATGTCGGCCGGGATGATCGTCGCAGTGCAGCGTCCTGCGTGCCGACCCTGCGTGTGGCCCGTGCACGCATAGGTGCGGTTGAACGTGCCGTCCTTGCGCTGCCACTGGGTGCGCGCGACCGACGGGCCACCGCAGAGGCCGCATCTCGCAAGCCGCGTCAGCAGGTATGGCTCGCGCCGGAGGGGCGGCCTGGTCGGTCGCATGCGAGCCTTCAGCCGACCATGCTCCTCGGGAGTGATGTAGGCAGGCCAGTGGCCGCTCGCCACGACCTCGCTCTTCACAACCGAGAGCCCCGCGTAACGCGGGTTCTTGACGATCTCCCTGACCCGTTGGCCCGTCCAGGGGAGCGGCTGCGAGTTGCGGAACAGCGGTTTCGTGAGCCACCCGGCATCGTTGAGCGCTCGCGCGATCACGCCAGAGCCGCGGCCCCGTAGCGCCAGACGAAAGACCGTCTCGATCACGGGTTGGCGATCCGGATCGATCACCAAGCGCTTGCTCACGGCGCCAGACTCGTCGAGCTGCACCTGCGCTCGATACCCGTCCGGCTTGTAGCCCAGGTAGTCGCCCCGCGCTGCGGCGCGGCGCCGGCCGGCCGCGATGGTGGCGCCTCGGCGCCGCGAGTCCTCATGGTTGCGCTGGCCCGTCACAACCGCGTAGAGGAGGTCTCGGAACGTATCCGGGTCCTGGACCGTGCGGACGCGGACATCGCGCTTGAGGGCCCACAAAGCGATCTCCACCGCGTGACGGGCGGATCTCCCGTCGCCCCTGGCGAGACGATCGCTGTGCTGAGCCCAGAGCTCGGCCGTGCCCTGCTCGGTCGCGAGCTCGGCGACGCGGTCCATCGCCTCCACCAGGCCCGGGCCACGGTTGCCCGTGAACGCCGAGAACGCCTCGTCGGTGTACTCACCGACGATCCGCCGGCCCGGCTCGCGCGCGATCGCGCCCCGGCAGTCATCGACCTGATCCGGGATCGACCCTCGCTTGTCCTCGGTGCTCTTCGCCGCATAGATCACACAGGCGATGACTTGCACGTCCTCTCGCGGCGCGCCGCCGCCGTGAATCGCCGCAGGCGAGAGAGGGGCCTGCTCCCCAGCCGCCGTCGAAACCGGGCGAACCATGCGCATGAGCGTACCCGAGCCCACGGGGCACACGAATGTCCGCCGAAGATGCCCTCGAGTGGCGTTTCTGGCGGACCCGGGGGTCGCTAGACGTCCCCGATCGGCGGGTCGCGGACGTCCCCCCGCGCCGCCGCGTCGGCCGAGTTCGAGAATAAATTGGAACAATATTGGAACAATGGCGCGGCGCCGGCGGCGGTGCATCAAAGAGAAAAGGCCCGCTTTTGCAGGCCTTTTCTTAGTACCGGGGGCGGGATTCGAACCCGCGACCTTCGGGTTATGAGCCCGAACCAGCTCGTCGTCATGACCGCGAGGCAGCCCGCGCGCCGGCGAATAAGGCCGCGTCGATCGTGACGACATCGAGCGTTTCGTCGGTGTCGTAGCTGAGGTTGAGCTCCGTGGCGATGCGGAGGAGGGTCCGAGCGCCCTCGCTATCAAGCGTCTGGAAGACGGCGGTGGCGAAGACGGTGCTGTCTGCGTCCGGAGCGGGCTGGATGAGTTCGATGCTTGCCCAGGAAGGCAGCGCGCCAGATAGGTCGCCGTATGCGCGCTCCACCGAGCGTGGATCCGGACCCTGAATGATCACATCCGACCTCATCCGTCCGAGAGACGCTAGCGCGCCGACGCGCGGCGGCGGTCTGGTCGATGCGACGCGGCCCGCCGGGCGAACACCGAGGTGGACGATACGGCCCGTCGGGCCGCCGCCGGCCCGAACACGTCGGCGTGCTGGACGCGGTAGGGTCGGTCGCGAGGACGGGCTGTAGCGAGGCCGGGAGCCGTCGGTCCTCGCCGCGCCGGCCGATAACCGTCAGCTCGCGCAGAGAAACGCTTGCTCGACGGGTCGCTGCGGCCGCTCGTCCCACAGGCGCCCGTCGAGCGTGCGTCCGTTGGATTTGGGTCGTGGTCCCCCCCACTGCTTGAAGAAGAACGCGACGTCCTGTTCTACGCACCGGTCGCGGAGCGTGCGCAGCCAGTCGGGGTCGATGCGCCGGTGGCCTGGCCCTGACTCGCCCCCGGCGATCAGCCAGTCGATACCGGTGAGGTCGAGGTTCTCAAGCGGCCCAAGGAGCGGCTCGGCGCTGATGAAGCGCACGGCGGCCGGGACCTCGCGCAGGATGTCGGCGCGGTGGACGAAACGGCGGTTCTCGATGCTCACGCCCATCCACACGTTCGGCGGCCAGTCGATGTCGTGGGCGAGCTCGGCCAGGTGATGGTCGCGCTTGGTGAGAATCTGGAAGGTGTGCCAGTGCGCGGCGGCCATCGTGTCGAACACCGCCCGCAGGAAGCTGTGCGGGATGTCCTCGTGGAAGAGATCGGACATCGAGTTGACGAAGATGGTCTTCGGCTTCTTCCAGCGCAGCGGAGCAGCGAGGCGCTCTGGCCAGAGCCGCAGATCGAACCCCTGCTGGTAGGGGTGGGCGGGGATGCCGCGCCAGCGCTCGGCGAACGTTTTTGCGTAGCAGTGCGCGCAGCCCGGGCTGACCTGGTTGCAGCCGGTCACGGGGTTCCACGTGGCCTCGGTCCACTCAATCGAGCTGGTCTGCGGCACAGAGGTGGTGTTCTTCACCGGCATCGTATATTCCTCCGAGCGATACGAACATATGTTCGCCTACGTGCCGGACGGGACTACAGGAACCGCATCGTGATGCCCTTCCCCTCCTTGAACTGGCGTGCCCCGGGGGGACGGTTGACCTCAAGCGCACCGGCCCGCTCGGCCCTGGAGAGCGTGGAGCGCTTGAGATGAGTCTCCAGGAAGTCCGAGCGTCGCGTGAGCACTTGAGCCGCCTCAACAGTGAAGGGATCTTTGCCGAACGTCTCTTCGAGCAGCACCCTCAGCGGCTCCGTGTTGGCGCCCGGCTCCACGGGCGTGTCGAACTCGAGCGTCTGCTGGCCGGGCGCGAGCGCGGGGCGCGCGACATACCCTCGCCCGTTGACGGGGTCGGCGGCCCAGAAGCCCTCCTTGATCGACGCGAACCCCTGCGGGTGGCCAGAGCCCCCGACGAGCCAGTACTCGTTGCTGCCCTCCGGCCGCAGCTGGAAGCCTTTGACGAACTGCAGGCCGCCCTTTCGAAGCTGATCTTCGAACAGCGCGCGCAGTGCGGCCGGTCGGCCGGGTCCGTCCGCGACGGTGCGCCATCCATCGATGCCGAAGAAGCGGTCCATCGCCTGCTCCTGGCCCTCGCGTCCGCGGAAGCGGTTCACGAAGCTGAGCGGAAGGAAGATCAGGGTGTCGCTCTTGGGCTGCTGTATGAGCTCTCGGGTGAGCGTCATCGGCGAGTGGCTGTAGCCGAACGGGTCCAGGAAGAGGAACAGGGCAGTGCGAGGGGCGGAGACCGGACCGGGGACATGGTCCTCGTAGCTGCCGCCCGTGACCGTCCAGCTGACGCGCTCGCTCCAGCCGGGTCCGCCGGCGATGCGACGCTGCAGCTCGGAGAGCTGCGTGTCGAGCATGGCGGCGCGGCCCTTGTGCTTCTCGACGAACTGAAAGTCGTAGCTGACGTTGACCCAGCGCTCGTGTAGGCGCGGGTTCGTGAGCAGCGCCTCGATCAGGATCAGGGGCGAGCCTTGCTCGCCCCCCGTGTAGACGCCGGGGCCGGCGAACCCGTCGTAGACGCGCACGAGCCCGCCGCCCTGGCTGGTGAACCACTCGCTGTGGATACTGACCCACTTCGTGAAGAAGGCGCGCAGGACCTCATGCTTGGCCCTGGTGTGGTCCTCGCACTCCCACACGATCGGGTCGGACATCCCACAAGGATGGCGTCAACGGCGGAGGGACTCAACTCCCTGGGCCTGCGGCCCGCGGACCCCTGCGACGCGGTCCGGCCCGCGGTGAAAGTGTGCGTTGGGGCGACCTGGGAGCGGCCTCGTCGGAGAAAGTCCTCGGGAAATTTGTTCCCCGTTTGTTCCCCGTCGGGGCCGATGAGGGCGCGTCCCAAACGAGAAAAGTGCCGTTTTGCAGGCTGTTTTGAGGGGTGAGCGATGGGGCTCGAACCCACGACCGCCTGGACCACAACCAGGAGCTCTACCAGCTGAGCTACGCCCACCACGGGAGAAGGATCGAGTCTAGCGACCGCGGCTCAGATCTTGCGCATGCGGAGACCGCCCGATGCGCTGTCGGCGGCCCAGGTCTCGAAGGCGCGCAGCGCCGGCTCGATGTCCTGCTCCTTCA
>Ga0187803_10001016_pt1 | contig 10918 bp, 6 predicted proteins | sample NC_wetland_sal_i_2_FD_132425 | JGI IMG/M metagenome (GOLD analysis project Ga0187803, IMG submission 132425) | Wetland sediment microbial communities from Neuse River Estuary, North Carolina, USA - Control_3 | ecosystem: Environmental > Aquatic > Freshwater > Wetlands > Sediment | place: USA...
ATTCGTCTTTGATCAAAAAGCTTCATGGCAGATTCCTCGTACCCACGGCCTGGCGCATCTGTTCAAGAGCGAGCATGTAGTTCGCTAGAGCCTGGCGGTAGGCAAGTTGGTTGGCGCGATAAGTTCTCTCCGAATCGAGATAGTCCAGAAGACTGGCGGCACCCTTACGGTAAGCGTATTCGCTGATGTCGCGCGATTGCTTGGCCTGATCGACGTACCCACCCTGGTAGAGCTGGATGATTTGATCGTTGGTGCGGAGGTTTTCGTAGGCTTGTACCACATCGGTGGAAACTTGTTGTGTGGTTTCGCTGGCTTGTGCCTGCGCCTGGCTTATGGCGTAACCGGCGCGCGCGATTTCGCCTTGATTCCGGTTGAAGATGGGGAGGGGCATGTTGTAGTAAAACGCGCCAGTATTTACGCCCGCGGTGTGCGTGTAATTGAAAGTGCCGGTGATGTCCATCTTCCCGTTGGCCTTCTGCAATGCCAACTGGCTTTCCGCGGCGACAACGGATTGCTGTGCTGCGCGCAGGTCGGGCCGGTTGAGTGCCGCCAGGGATTTCAGGCCGCTCACGTCAGCATGCACCGGCTGGTAATCGAGGGTGCCCTGCACATCGTAGTTATCGGGGACGGACTCAAACCCCAACAGTTGGCGCAGGGCCGCCAAGCTTTGGAGCTTCGCCAATCGGGCGGCTGAGACGTCCGTTTGAAATTGCAACAACTGGAGCTTGATTTTGAGGAGGTCACCTTCGCTGAGGTCCCCGACGCGAAATCGTTCGTTACTGATATCCACCGTCTTCTGAAAGCTGTCCAAGTCCTGTTGCGCGAATTCCAGGGTGGATTCCGCCAACAGTGCATCGATGAATTGCTGACCAACGTTGAACACCAACTGCCGCTCGCTGTCGGAAACCTGGGAGCGCACCACCGTGGTCAGGTCCCGCGCAGCTTGAAGCCGGTGCTGGCGCTTCTTGCCCCGCTCGAACAGATAGCCGATGCCAGCGTCGAATTGCGCCTGCTGATCGATGTAGTCCGAACTGAATTGGTTGGGTTGGAAAATCGGAAGGAACTGGGCGTCCAGACCCAGTGTGGGATTCGGGCGAAGGTTTGCGGTGATCTCTTCCGCCAGGCTCTGTTGGATGGTCGTGCGCATCGCTTCCAGTGCATGGTTGTGCTGCAGGGCAAGTCGTATGGCATCGTCCAGGGTGACCTTCGCGGCCGCGTTCGAAGCGGTGGCCTTGGCGGTGGGCGCCGGCGGAGTCTGCGGAGGATTCTGGCCCAGCGCTCCGGCCGGCAAGGCCAGCAGCGCTATGGCCCATGCCATTCCTTTCCTCATATTGATGCTCCTCGGAATTCCCCCTCAAGCAGGGAATAACTCAATCCAAAGCGATTCGTGACGGGATTTGGATATGCTTCCGGAACTACAGGGATGGAGGCGCGCGCGGGGCAATGCTGAGTGCAACTTCGGCGGATATCGGGGTTTCCGTGGAGACCACTACAAGACAGACCATTACCGGCGCCACCCCTATAGTGGGGATGGGCGCGGCGATGGCCGAACCTGCTGTTGAGCAAAATGGGCAGAAATGCGCGCTATTGCTTCCGGCACTCAGGTCCGCGCAAAAGTGGAACTGTGCCGCGAGGAAGATCAACCCTAGCAACAGGGCCCATACCTTCGCTTTGTTCCTATGGGTGAGCATCTCTACGGATATAGTAGGCCGCAAAATTCGCTCTACGTCCACTGGCAAATGAGCCTGCACTACCCTCCAAGGCACATCCAAAGCCACCCCATCAGCGCCGATCGACCTGTTGAGGTTCCCGAATATCTACGCCCCTTGCAGGTCCTAGCATCCCCCCGGTTGGACGAACCCCTCGACTGGGAGGATAATACCGACTGGAGCGGTACTTCGAGGCAGGTGAGGACGCGAACGCCGTTTGAACCGTGACGAATCTCTGGGGTGCTGCGGATAGTCAGTTTGTGTGCACGGCCTGTCCCGCCGGCGGGTTTTTCCAGAAAAACCCGCAGCCGGGGCAGGAAAGCCTAATAGCTGACTCGTGGTGCCCACCTATTTCAGAGGTTCACGGCCTAGCTTCCCACGGCTGAGCAGTCCGCTCCTTTTCAGTTCTCAGTGGTCAGTTTTCAGTAGAGAAGGGCGAGTGGAACGACTGGAGTTGGTTTTGACGGAATAACCGATACTTGCGGCGGGTCACCGCACGATCGCGTTTCCGAAACCGAAAACTTAGAACTGAGGATTGATAACTTAATCCTATGCGCATTCTCTTCATCGGCGACATCGTGGGCTCCCCAGGGAGGCAGATTGTCCACGACCGCCTCGCCGACCTCGTCGAACACCAACACATCGACTTGGTCATCGCCAACGCCGAGAACTCCGCCTCCGGCTTTGGTATCACTCCCCGCATCGCAGAGGATCTGCTGCAAAATGGCATCGCCGTCCTCACCGGCGGCAATCACAGTTGGGACCGCAAGGAAATCCTGGACTTCATGCCCCACGAGCCGCGCCTGCTTCGTCCCGCGAATTTCGCGGCAGGCAATCCCGGTTCCGGCCTCTTTATCGGCACGGCCAAAAATGGCGTGAAGTTTGCCGTTCTCAATCTCCAGGGACGCGTATTTCTGCCCTCCAATGATGACCCTTTCAAGAAAGCCGACACTGAACTCGCCGACCTTCCCCCCGACGTGGATCTCGTCCTTGTCGACATGCACGCCGAGACCACCAGCGAAAAAATCGCTCTCGGCTGGTACCTCGATGGCCGCGTCACCGCGGTTGTCGGCACCCACACCCACGTGACCACCGCCGATGAGCGTGTCCTCCCCAACGGCACCGCCTACATCACCGACGTTGGCATGACCGGCCCTCACGACGGCATTATCGGCATGGAGCGCACCACGATCATCAAAAAGTTCCTCGACGGTCTCCCCACGCGCTTTGAGGTCGCCCCCGGCGATGTCCAGATGAACGCCGTGCTCATTGAAACCGACGATTCCGGCCCGCGCAACGATGCGGGCCGGCTCCGCGCGAAGTCCATCGAGCGTCTGCGCCTGCGGATTGACTAGCGTCCATTTCTTCGCCAATAGCGAGGAGTGCACGGCCACCACTCTCCTGAACTTCCTCTTCGGTGACCTTATCCGCCGGCCAGTTTCGTCTTCACCTACAGAATGCAGGCGAAAGCCCCGTGTCGTGGAAAGTTGTCAAACTGGGCAAACGCGCTCTCGTACCATGGGCAACCGGATGCCCTTTGTTGCAATCTGAATGACCATGCGAAGAACAGTAAGAAAAGTTATCCCGCCTGCCCTGTTGTTGTGCCTCACCGCGGCCCTTCTGTCCGGCGCCGCTCAGGTTGAGGATCAGTTGATGGCCAAGCGCCGCCTCTTTCCGGGTATTGGGCCGGGGCTGCGCGCGGTCAGGCGCGGGCCAGAGGGCAAGTATTATGTCCTGGCATCGCCGAATGCCAGCGTGGCAATCTTCGACGCTCAGGGGAAACCGTCTGGCGTGATCGGAGCGCCTCCCGCGGCGCCGGTGGCCGGCAAGGCAGGACGCGCAGCCATCGCCTTTGCGGAAGACTGCGACGTGGATGCCCAGGGAAATATCTATGTGGCAGATCGCGGCTCCAATCTGGTCAGCGTATTCTCACCCAACGGCCAGCTGTTGCGGTCGATGCCCGTGAATGGCCCTGTATCTCTCGCGGCTTTGCCGGATGGCGAAGTAGCCGTCACCACGCTGCAACAGGAACACATGGTCACCGTGTTCGGGCCAAGCGGCAGAGTGGCGCGAGAATTTGGCGAGCCGGAAGAGATTTCCACTCGCGCAGATCTGAACCGTTACCTGAGCATGGGGCGCCTTCTCTCGGATCCCCAAGGTAAGATTTATTACGGCTACACCTACCTGCCCGAACCGCTCGTGCGTCAGTACGATCGCAACGGCTATGCCGGGCAGAATTTTGAGTTTACGGGCCTCGATGCCTTCCCGGAAGCACAGGCAATCCGCAAAGAGATTGAGCGGCAGGAGAAGCGCGCGGGAACCCCGTCCTTTCACCCGGTCTTGACCGCGTTTGGCGTGGATTCGGTGTCTGGAGACGTCTGGATGGGTCTGCACAACACGCTCGTACACTTTGACAAGGACGGCAACCGCCGTTCCGAATACCAGATCTACTCCGGCGACGGAGCACGCTTGGAGGCCATCACTATCCTGGTCGAAGATGAACGTCTGTTAATCGGTGGTGACCCGCTCGGGGTTTATGAATTCGCACGGCCCGACCGAAAACAGTAAAAAATTGACAGAGTTTTCCTCAGCCTGAGATGCACCGAAATAGGGCATTGCACAAAAGTCCCGTTGGAAAAAGTTAGGAATTCGCTTGAAATTGGTCAAAAAAATCAGCACTTGCACTATTTAGGTGCTTGTGGAAAAGTTGTGCATGGCATGTGAACAGTGCTCCAGGGTCCAGAACACTTTTCCCTTGCTCCGCAAGTGACAGTGCGCGAGAATCCATCCAGTTTTGAGGCTGTGCAATGTGGTCCAGCAAGTCTGCAGGGGCCGCGGGGAACCTCGGGGGCATAAGACATTCGTTCCTGCGCGGGTAAGAACTCCAAGGCGTGATGCTTTAGGACAAAAATGGCTTTCCACAGCTTTTACACATCTGTGGAAATAGCGTAGGATTCGGCTTTTCTTATACCCATGACTACCGCAATGCAAATTGGCAGTGAAAAAGAGATTCTCAATGTATGGGACAAGTTCCTCGAACTCATTAAGTCCCGGGTTAGCATCAACACCTACTCCACCTGGTTCCAGCCTACTCGCCTGAACCGCAGTGAAGGCGACACTCTGCATGTGCAGATCCCCAGTACCGTCTTCCGCCAGGTTCTGACGCGCACCTACGGAGAAATTGTAAAGGCCGTCTTCCACCAGATGGGCACCCCGAATATGAAAGTGCAGTATGTCTGCACGGAAGAAGAACCGGTGCAAGCTGCCCCTGTGGTTTCTGGGGCAAAACAGTCCAAACTGGACTTTGAAAGCAGCGACCACCAACTGAATCCCCGCTACACCTTCGATTCCTTTGTCGTCGGTAAGTCCAATGAATTTGCTCATGCGGCTTCCCGCGCGGTGGCCGAACAGCCTTCCAAGGCCTACAACCCGCTCTTCCTCTACGGCGGCGTGGGAATGGGCAAGACCCATTTGATGCACGCCATCGGGCACACCATCAAGAAGCGCAATCCCGCGATGCGCCTCAGCTACGTGAGTGCCGAAAAGTTCACCATCGAGGTGATCAACTCCTTGCGCTTCGACCGCATGATCAGCTTCCGCGACCGCTTCCACACCGTGGACGTGCTCCTGGTGGACGACATCCAGTTCATTGCCGGGAAAGAACGCACCCAGGAAGAGTTCTTCCACACCTTCAACGCCCTCTACGAACAGCAGAAGCAGATTGTGATCTCTTCGGATTGCCTTCCGAAAGACATCAACTCCATCGAGGAACGGTTGCGCTCACGGTTTGAATGGGGCCTGATCGCGGATATTCAGCCGCCGGACCTGGAGACGAAGATTGCCATTCTTCAAAAGAAGGCGGAAAACGACCGTTTTCCTCTTCCCGATGAGGTCGCGGAATACATTGCCCGGGCGATTAAATCCAACGTGCGTGAGTTGGAAGGGGCGCTGACGCGTCTGATGGCCTACGCCTCCCTCACCGGCACCACCATCTCTCTCGCCACCGCCCAACAGGTTCTGCGCAATATCATTGCTTCACAGGAAAAACGCGTAACCATCGATCTCATCCAAAAACGCGTCAGCGAGCATTTCAACCTTCGTGAGCAGGACCTCAAGATTCGCAGCAATACCCGCGCCATTGCCTTTCCGCGCCAGGTGGCCATGTACATCGTGAAGCAGTTGACCACCGCCTCGCTGCCTGAAATTGGCCGCCAGTTTGGCGGAAAACATCACACCACTGTGTTGCACTCCATCCACAAGATCGAGGAGTTGCGGCGCTCCGACAAGGAATTGAACCGCACCATAACTCGATTGATGGACGCCCTGCAGTAAGACAGTCTTTCCTTTCTAAATGTTTCAAAGGACCCACGGCAGTCCGTGGGTCCTTTTTTAGCTTGCGGTCACCCTTCTATATCCGTCGCTCCAGAACTTAGATGGAATGGGTTCGCACTAATCCAACGCTGTTGGTACTCAACCAGTCTCCCGTCGACAATGAAGTGTGAGCTAATTCAGTGATAGGAACTTGTGGAAAATAATTAAGGTCCATCTGTTTGGGTGTGTGTAAAGGAAAATTGTTAGGTGAAAGGCGTGTGCGGAAGGTGTGAAGAAGAGGTGGGAAAGGTGCGGATGAATTGTTGAGGACTGTGGAGGAAGATTGCTCAAAGAAGTAGATGATGTGATTTTTCCAGAGAACCGCATGGAATTCCACCGGACACTTATTGCCAATCAAGCAGTCAGAGATTCGTTTTGATCACTTTTCCACCTATCCACAGACGTCATCACAACAAGAAGAGTCATTTCCATCCATTTTGGAAATTAGTTTTGTGAGAGTGATTGTGGTTTTGAATAAGCGTTTTGCTGTTGATAACGGGAGCTGGAATTACCAAATCTCCAGGACTCGAGATTTCCATTATTTCCACAGCCATTTGTTGGCATGCGGACTTTATACTTTGCCAAAAAACGAGTACAGTACGTCAGCGGCAGAAGTGGACGGGAGACAGCATGTCCGCAACCGGAACAGCACGCGAGGAAAGTCAAACAATGGAATTCAGCGTATCGAAATCAGCGCTGCTCAATGAACTCACCACCACACAGGGTGTTGTCGAGCGCAAGACCACCATCCCCATTCTCTCCAATCTTCTCGTTGAGGCTAAAGGAAGCCGGGTCACCATTACCGCGACCGACTTGGAGTTGAGCGTTCGCACCTCTTGTGAAGCAAAGGTTAAAAAAGAAGGCGCCGGCACCATCCCCGCGAAGAAACTACTTGAACTCGTCCGTTTGCTTCCGGAAGGCGAGATTAAGTTCAAACTGCTTGATAACCACTGGGTCGAAATCGTCAGCGACAAGAAGAAATACAAATTGGTTGGCATGGCCAAGGAAAATTTCCCCGCTTTGCCTGCCATGCCGCATACTCTCGTAAACATTCCCGCGGTCGTCCTCGAAAGCCTCATCGCCAAAACGAAATTCGCCATCTCCATGGAGGAATCACGCTACACCTTGAATGGCGGCCTGCTGATCCTGAAGCCGGATACTTTGGCGATGGTGGCTACCGATGGCCACCGCTTGGCCCTGGCGGAAACCGACCAGAAGTTGGCTGGACTGAACGGCGAAGTGCGCGTGCTGATTCCCAAGAAGGCCATGGATGAAGTGGAGAAACTCTCCAAATTGGCCGGATCAGACGCCCACATGGAATTCGCGAAGGATGAGAGCCACCTCTTCTTCCAGGTAGGCCACCGCTTGTTGATTTCCCGCATCCTCACGGGCCAATTCCCGAATTATGAGGCCGTACTGCCGCGCGAGAACAACAAGACCGTGGTGCTCGAGCGCACTGAACTCAGCGATGCCGTCCGCCGCGTTTCCCAATTGGCTGACCAAAGATCCCACGCCGTGAAACTCTCTGTTTCCAAAGAAGGCGTGGAGATTTCCGCTTCCAGTCCTGAATATGGCGAAGCTAAGGAAACCATTGAGAAGGACTACAAGGGCGACACCATCGCCATCGGTTTTAACTCCACCTACATGCTCGATTTTCTCGCTGCCGCCGCCGAGGGCCCCATCAGCATCGAACTGAAAGACGAACAGTCCGCCGGCCAGATGCGCCCCCTCGCCGACGAAAACTACCGCTACCGCTACGTCATCATGCCCATGCGTATCTGACCCTTCACACTTCTTCATCATGCGTTTGAAATCACGATTTGTGATTTCAAGTCCTCCATGCTTGTCTTGAGGTTCCAGTGTGGAACCTCAAAAGCCATCATCAGCGCTCACAGAATCGCCTGTGAAAGAGGCATTTCCACAAAACTCAACTGAGAGGCGAAAGCTGTCCCCCAGCACCGCCTTGACATCCTCCGATAATATTGATAATGAACAACTTATTTATCCACAACCTCTTCTCTCGAACTTGAGAAAACACCCCGTTTCCAGTAAAATTAGAATGTTGTCGATTCTGGATTTTTCCTCCAAACCGACACGTCCGCCAGGATGGATTAACCCACAAAAGCCCTGCGCCAGGGGCGGGTTGGCCGGCCTGGAGAGAATAAGTCTTCGCCACGTCTCGGATCGCGGGACGGGATGAAGCGGGAACCCTACGAGCTCTGATCGTGCTTGGCGCGATCGCAGTCAAAGGGTGAGGCGACGAATGGGGAATTCAATCTTCACGCCTTTCCTGGCTTCACAAAAATTATGTTGAACCATCGCCGGTGGAAGCCCCGTTGTGTGGCGCGGAGCGTTCCACGCGAGTGAGATTGCCGCAGGCTTGCACCTCAGGAGAGCACATGGGCGACAAAGAGACGGTCACAGGAAAAGTCGGTCACGCGTACGACGCGAAATCCATCAAGGTGCTCGGTGGCCTGGAAGCCGTGCGGCTGCGTCCCGCCATGTACATTGGCTCGACGAGCGAGATGGGCCTTCACCACCTCGTTTGGGAAGTTGTGGACAACTCTGTTGACGAAGCCATGGCCGGCTTTGCCGATGAGGTGAACGTCACCGTCCATGCCGACAATTCCGTCACCGTGGTGGACAACGGCCGCGGCATTCCCGTGGACATGCACGCTACAGAAAAGCGCCCCGCTGCGGAAGTCGTCCTCACCGTTCTTCACGCCGGCGGAAAATTCGACAGCGACAGCTACAAAGTTTCCGGCGGATTGCATGGCGTCGGCGTCTCCGTCGTCAACGCCCTCTCCGATTGGCTCGAACTCGAAATCCAGCGTGATGGCGCCGTCTGGGAGCAGACCTACGAAAAAGGCAAGCCCACCTCAAAGCTCAATCAGACCGGAAAGACGCGGAAGACCGGCACCAAAGTCACCTTCCACGCGGATCCCTCGATCTTCGAAAAAACGGCCTATAGCTACGATACTCTGGCAACCCGCTTGCGCGAATATGCCTTCCTGAACAAAGGCCTCAAAATCACGCTGAGCGACGAGCGTACGGAAAAAAATACCGAGTTCCGTTTTACCGGCGGCATCGCCGAATTCGTCAAGCACCTCAACCGCGGCAAGGCCACGCTGCACGATTCACCCATTTATATGGAAGGCAAGAAAGGCAACGTCGAGATCGAAATTGCCCTCCAGTACAACGATACCTACGGTGAAAACGTTTTTGCCTTTGCCAACACCATCAACACCGTTGATGGCGGCACGCATCTCTCAGGCTTCCGTTCCGCACTCACCCGTTCCATCAACAACTTTGCCTCCGGGGCGGGAATGCTCAAAGAGCAGAAGGACGAAGTCAGCATCTCCGGCGACGATGTCCGCGAAGGCCTTGTTGCCGTCGTCAGCGTTCGTCTGCCCCAGCCTCAGTTCGAAGGCCAGACCAAGGGCAAGCTCAACAGCGACATCAAGGGCGACGTCGAGCAACTCGTGAACGAAAAACTCAGCGAGTGGTTTGACAAGCATTCCACCGTGGCCCGCCGCATCATCGGCAAGTGCATTGACGCTGCCCGTGCCCGCGAAGCCGCCCGTAAGGCGCGCGAATTGACGCGCCGCAAGTCCGCCATGGATTCCAGCGGCTTGCCCGGCAAGCTCGCCGACTGCCAGGAACGCGATCCTTCCCGCTGCGAATTGTTCGTGGTTGAGGGCGAGTCCGCGGGCGGTTCCGCAAAAATGGGCCGGGATCGCAAGTACCAGGCCATCCTTCCTTTGAAGGGCAAAATCCTCAACGTTGAAAAAGCCCGCTACGACAAGATGCTCGGCCACGAGGAAATCCGCGCCATCATCACCGCCCTCGGCACCGGCATCGGCAAGGACGATTTCGACGCCGGCAAACTCCGTTATCACAAAATTATTCTCATGACCGACGCCGACGTGGACGGCAGCCATATCCGGACCCTTTTGCTCACTTTCTTTTTCCGCCACATGAAGGAACTGATCGAGCGCGGCCATGTGTTCATTGCCCAGCCCCCGCTATATCGCGTGAAACGCGGCAAGACCGAGCGTTACATCCGCGATGAACGCGAATTTGCGCGCGAACTCATGAAGCGCGCCACCGAAGACCACATCGTAAAGGCCAAGGAAGGCGTGAGCCTCGAAGGCGCGCGCCTGACCAGCTTCCTCCTTAATGTCCAGGAGTACGAAGCCGCGGCACTAAAACTCGGCCGCCGCGTGCGCGAACATGCGCTCGTCGAATTGCTCGCCGAGAGCGGTCTCGAGAAGAAAACCGATTTCGAGGACAAGAAGGCGCTGGAAAAACTGCTCAAGGAAATCGACAAGGCCAAAATCAAGTTGGATGGGAAAATCACTTTCGACGAGGAGCACAGCCTCTACGAAATCCAGTTCGGCCCGCCACACAGCCAGAAGATCAACTGGGCCGTGGCCTCTACCGCGGAATACAAGCGTCTGCGAGGTCTCGCCAAGCAGATCGAGGAGTTCAACCATCCGCCGTTCACCGTTCTCCGCAATGGCAGCAAGGTGACCAAGGAAAAAGTCACCGATGTCCTGAACTTTGTAGTTGAGGATGCCAAGAAGGACTTCACCATCACCCGGTTCAAAGGCCTGGGTGAAATGAATGCCGAACAACTCTGGAGTACGACCATGAACGCGGACACGCGCACCTTGCTTCAGGTGAAACTGGAAGATGCCGTCGCCGCAGAAGAGATTTTCACCACGCTCATGGGCGAAAACGTCGAGGCGCGCCGCAAATTCATTGAGGACAACGCCCTCGAAGTCGTGAATTTGGATATTTAGCCCTTGCGACACGATGATTTATCAATTGGGTTG
>Ga0187803_10001017_pt1 | contig 10910 bp, 7 predicted proteins | sample NC_wetland_sal_i_2_FD_132425 | JGI IMG/M metagenome (GOLD analysis project Ga0187803, IMG submission 132425) | Wetland sediment microbial communities from Neuse River Estuary, North Carolina, USA - Control_3 | ecosystem: Environmental > Aquatic > Freshwater > Wetlands > Sediment | place: USA...
CTGGTTTTTCTGGTCTTCCTCGCGCATTTCCTCAGCGCTCTTCGGTTTGGGCGCGGGAGCGAGTTGAACGGTCGGATGGGTTTCCGGCGCCTGAGGCTGCGCTGCGGGTTCAGCCGGCCGCTGTGAGGGCGTCGCGGTTTGCGGGGCCGCAGCGGGCACGGAGACCGGCGGCGGTCCGACTTGTTCGTAGGTGCGCGACGGCTTGGCGGCCTGCGGCGCTGCCGTCGGCGGTCCCGCAACGCGAGTGGGAGGCGCCACGGCTGCAGGCGTCACCGATGGCTGGCCGGGGTGCGCGTTGAGCTGCTGCTGCCGCTGTGCAAACGACGACGGCGGCGCAGACGGCATGCGATTGCTGATTACCCTGCGGTGTTGCACGGCCGCTGGCGGAGCAGTGGCCGCGGGAGCTCCCGCGCCCATCACGCTGGTGCGCGCCGGCGCGACGGCCGCCACGTGGGTCACGGGGGCGCGCGCGATCTCCTCCTGATTCACGGCTACCACGTTGGCGGCCACAGGCCGCGCGCCCACGAAAGTTTCGCGACTCACCACGGTTACCGAGCCGGGCGCGCCTCGGTTCGCATAGCTCACCTGCGGCCCTTCGTGCACGCCGGGCGCCGTATAAGCGTTATAGACGTAATTGACGCGCGCAGTTTCCACTCGCGTGTTCGTGATGTTTACGTTGGTCACATAAACGCGGCTCACACGATAGGCCGGCACGAACACTTCGCCCGGGGCCAGCGGGAACCAGCCCATCCTCGGCCCGCCGCCGACAAATACGACCAGCGCGGGCGCGTACACCGGGCGCACCACCACCGGGCCCGGAATCCAGGCCCATCCCGTTCCAACGTACGCCCAGCGGCCGTAATGGAACGGCGCGAATCCCCACGGCTGATCATCCACCCAGGTCCAGCCCCACGGCTCGATCCAGGCCCAATGACCGTAGCGGTAGGGCGCCCAGCCGTACGGCACTCCCACGGGCGTCCACACCGGGCCGTACGCCGCCACCACGCTCCACTGTCCGTGCGCATCCAGATCCTCGTAGCCGGTCACTTCGCGCGAAACGTAATTCGCGGAATTGGAATGCTCCTCGCGGCGGTCGCGGTCGCTAGCCCAACTATCGAACGAATCGGGGTCCGGGACCGGCGCGATTTCGTAGCTCAGAGAGTCGAGACCCTCGAAGTGGGCCTGCTGGCCTGCCACCACCGTGTAGGCCCGCCCGCCTCCGTTCACCTGTCCCTGGCCCCGCCACACCGCCGTCGAGGTTGCCGTGCCGTCGGGATTTACGTCGATGCGGTATTCGCCGGGAGCCAGGACGCTGAACGCGAGATTCGGCGTGTCAACTTCCACGATGTCGTCGTCATCCACGTGGCGCGCGTTGAGGATCACGGAGCCCTGAGCCACGCGCACCTGCACCACCCGGTCGCTCACTTCCAGCAGGGTTGCGCCCGTGCTCTGGCCCAGGCGAATCGCCGTTGAGCCCACGTGCAGCTCCCCGCGCCCTCCCGCGTCCACCCACAGGCTGTCCCCGGAAGTGAGCGGGCGATTCTGCACCGCGGCCACCCAGTCGCTCTCGCCCGCCGGCTGGAACGAAACCGAGCCGTAGAGAAAACTGAGCCGCGCCACACGCGCCGGCGGGTCCGGCGGCGCGGGGCCCTGGTCGTAGTCCTGGGCTCGCACGGGACTCGCCCCGAGGAGCAGCGCCACCGCGGCACACAGGCCGGGCAAATACCTGGAATGTTTCATTGAGCTTCTCCCTCCGAGGGTGGCCGGGCGAGCCTGCTGCATCCTACACCGTCTGTGGTTGAGATGCGATTCGTGCGGTCCGGAAAGCTCGGTCAGGCTGGGGTGCGGTTCCGCTCACGCAACCGATCAGAGAAAAGGCCCGTCGCGCACCCGGGGCTAGGGTCCGCCGTTTCACCGCGTGCTGGCCGCTTCGATTTCCCGCAGCCGCGGCGCGCGTAAGTTCTCAGTGTGGAGGAAGCGGTTCAGACGCGGCTGGGAAACCACGAATTGCCGCGCCCGCCGGCTCAACAGGCCCATGCGCGAGAACCGGTTGAGCTGCGTGGTGACCGTTTCTCGCGTGGTGCCAATCAAGTTGGCCAGGTCTTCGTGCGTCAAGCGGAGCCGGATCAGGGTGCCCGAGGAAACTTCCTCCCCGTATTGCTCGCTCAGGTTCAGCAGGACTCTGGCCAGCCGGTGGTACGACCACGTGTGGCTGAATTCGGCCAGTCCGTATTCCACTTCCGCCAAACGCCGCGAAAGCACCTGAATGAAGTTGAGGGCCAGGACCGGAACCAGGGACAGCAGTTTCTTCAGGTTTTGCCGCGAGATCACTTCGACCACGCTGTCTTCAGCCGCAAGCGCCGAGAACGCCCGCCTCTCTCGCGACAGCAGCAGCTCGCCGAATACCTGGCCGGGCTTCAGGATCTGGAGAATGGATTCGCTGCCCTTCGGCGATATGGAAATGAGTTTGACCACGCCGCTCTTGAGAATGTAGAGCGCGTCGCAGAGGTCGCCTTCCCCGTAGATGGTGGCTCCCCCTCGGAAGCGTCTCTCCGCGCACAGTTCGGAAATCCTGCGAGCCTCTCTCTCAGAGACCCCTCGGAACAATTCGACTGCGCTGAGACGCTGTAGTGACATGGCCCTGCGCCGGTGCTGCCGGGTGGTGCCCCCAGTTTTCTTGGCCAATGCTACTACCCCTCCGCGACGGGAGCAACGCACGGGCGTCCGGCTTCCAGCGCGGCATGATGTGGAGGAAGCTATGCGCAAACCGTGACCGCCGCACAGCCTGAATCGATTCGGTCAGCCGGGCGAACAAGCCCAATCCCCGCTCCCCTCGCAGGGCCGCGAGAACACTCAACGCGGCGAGGCTCAACACGCTGAGATAGGAGGCGGCCGCAAAAAATTCTCCCGGCGGCGCGGAGAATTCCGGTGTGGGTTGCGGAGCCGCCGCGGTCAACGCTCCGCCAAAAGCGACCGGCGCGGCCCACGCGACCCATTCGGGACCCATTGAAAAAATGGCCACCGCGTAGAAAACCCACAGTGACGCGACCAGCAGCAACTCCTTCGGTGTAAACAACGGTTCCTTTGATGTGTGGCCCATGGATCCGTTCTGCCCTCCGTACCCTCCTCCGCGATTTCACATCCGGCCTCCATCCGGTTCTGTGAAAGCTTTCACGGGCGCAGCGCAATCGGGGGCAACCGCTCCTAGCACTCCAGCGAGGCCCTCGGCCGCACTGTGAAAGGTTTCACAGAAGCCTCTGCGGATGCCGAATACGTTTCCCCTGCCCGGACACTCCTCTGGTCCGCTGGCAGCTCGAGCAGGTTCAGGGGCGGAATGCAATAGGAGGAAGAACATGCCACTGGAGAGAGAACACCTTACTGTAATGCCGGCAACTCTGGCGAATCCTGCACCCCTCGGTTTGTGTGGCTTTGCCCTCACCACGTTCGTGCTCAACGTCCACAACGCCGGTCTGATTGCTATCGGCGCTGCATTGCCGCTGGGTTTGTTCTACGGGGGGCTTGCTCAGCTCGTCGCAGGGTTTCTGGAGTTCCGGACCGGCAATACTTTCGGGATGACTGCCTTTGCTTCTTACGGTTCCTTCTGGATTGCCCTGGCCAGCATGGTGCTCATGGAGATGAATAAGCTGCTGCCTGCCGAAGCCACCAAGGGGTGGCTCCTCACCACGTTGATCGCCTGGACGATCTTCACCTTCATTCTCTGGATCGCGACATTCCGGCACAGCCAGGCGCTCGTCTGGGTCTTCAGCACCTTGCTCATCCTCTTTATCCTGTTGGATATCGGTGTGTGGCAAGGCGTCGGGCCGGGCCAGGGGATCACCAGAATCGCCGGATGGGAAGGCATTTTCTGTGCTTTCACGGCATGGTATCTGGCGGCTGCGACCATCCTCAACGATACCTTCGGCCGGATTATCTTGCCGGTTGGAACAATTCCCAAGCCGGCCTGAATGGCGCGCGGGACTCACTCACGTCCGTGCGCAAACCGCCCGGGACGCATCGGACCAGACCTCGCGGTTCCGGTCCCGCGCTCGTGGGGAGCGTAACTGCCCAGGCCCTCTAGTTTTGGCTGGGAGAAAAACCTGCCGTTACGGCCACGGGGCGGTCGAGTCACAAGGCTCGACCCCCCTGGCTCCTGGTCTCTCAGTTAGCCTGATTCGGCGACGACCCTCAAGCCGCGGCGTGACCCGGCGCATGCGGCCGTTTTGCCGCCAGTTCGCAGATCAGAGCAACTGCCGCCAGACCCGCGGCCGTGTAGAACGCCATTTGATAGTTGTGGTATTTGTCGAACATCCATCCGCCGATGCGGCCACCAAGGAGACCGGCCACACCCCAGGCAGTGAACAGCACGCCGTAGTTGATGCCCACGTTCTTGGTGCCCCAGAAGTCGGCTGCTGTCGACGCGTTGACCGAAAGCTGGGTCCCGTAGCACCAGTAGACGATGTACAGCATCACGAACAGCGCCACCACGTTCCCGCCCACGTGATACAGAATAGGCATGGCAACCATGGAGATGCCGATCATTAGCCGCAACACGTTGATGCGGCCCAGCGCATCCGACATCCAACCCGAGAAAATGCGGCCCATGGCGTTTCCGGCGGCGCCCACCACCAGGCCAAAGGCAGCCAGGGTGGTGCCGGGTATACCCACGCTCTTAGCGAAGGGCACCAACTGGCTGATGACCATCAGACCGGCCGCGCACCCAAAGGCGTAGGCCACCCACAACAAGTAGAAGGAAGCTGTGCCCAGCACCTCGCCCGGCGTAAAGTCATAGCTGGTAGCCGCAGCCTTGGAAGCCGGTGCCGGCGCCCAGCCAGCGGGCTTATATCCGGCCGGCGGATTATGCAGCAGGAAGGCACCAAAAAGCGTCATCACAAAAAAGATCCCCCCCAGAACTTGGAAGGTCACGCGCCAACCAAAGGTTGGGATCAGGTAGCTGGCGGCCAGCGGGCCAAATATGGCGGAACCCCCGCCATACCCCGCCACCGCCAGTCCTACTGCCAGTCCCCGCTTGTCAGGGAACCACTTGGACATGACAGGAATAGGGGTCGCGTAGCCAAAACCGTTGCCCAATCCGCCCAACACGCCAAAGTAGATGAAAAACTTGTTTAGGCTGTCGGCATACGAGCACAGGAAAAAGCCCAGGCTCACCAGAATGGCGCCGGCCAGAGAAATCTTGAACGGCCCAAGCTTGTCCTGCAACCGGCCTGCGACTATGAATGTCAGCGCGAAGACCACCACCGCGATGGTGAAGACCATCGAGGTGTCCGCGCGTTTCCAACCGAACTCTTTCTCTAACGGGGCCACAAACACACTCCAGGCATACAGCGAGCCCAGTGCCAGGTTCATGGACACCCCGCCCACTACTCGCCACCAGCGACTAAGCGAATCGGTCGGTGCGGGACTACTGCTTGCTTGGGAAGCTGCCATCGCAATCCTCCTCATTCCGCGGCGTACTCATTCGTGCCAGACGCGGTGAGCGCGTCGTTCTGTCCGGACCGTAAGAGGCAAGTCTGGCCCGCTTCATACACGCGCACGGCGACGATGTCAAGACCGGCAAGCGCGTTCATGACGGAAGACCGTGCGCCTCGTGATGCACAGCACCAGCGACCCGGCGACGCTCACACAAAAGCTGTGACCTGCATCACAATTCCTCGGCCTCCGCGAGCAAAACCTCGCGACAGGCAATGCTCGTACCGCACTCTCTTTGCGCCTGCTGCGGGCGCGAGGCAGCGAGAGTGCGCGCCGGACGATGCACGTTTTCTTGAACAGTGCCGGTGAGTAGCGACTGGCAAGCCGGCACACGCCGGCCCGGCGATTGCCCTGTGGGCGCCGCTCTGGCAGACGAACTACCGCAGTGCGTGCGAACCGGATTAGAACGGCGGCGTCTGGCGCTGGAACAAGCCCAGCGAGACCGCTTGGCTGTCTGTCTCTATGATCACAACTTGGGAAGGGCTCACCACGAAATAGGAAAAGCCCAGTGTGCTCGTCGCCGTCGAGGTGATCGACCCGGTGAACCGGCCGGAGGCGCTGGAAGCATACGCCCCGGTGAACGCCTGGTTCGCCTTCGGAGCCCCGTTGTCGTTGATGTCCAGAGTACCGAGCAGGTTCCCGGCCCCGTCGGCCAGGCACTGGCCGGTGATGTCCACTTCGATATCGAACATATTGTCGGCTGCGTCGAACCCGAAGAGCGTAAAGTTGAGCCCGTAGGAGCCTTGGAAGGAAGCAAGCGAGAACGGACCCGCGGACTGCGTGTACAAGTTTCCCGTCGTTGTTGAATTATGATCCAATTCGAGTACCAACGGCGGGTCCGCCCCTCCCGTCAAGTAGATCGCGTAAATCCCAGTATTCCCCGGATTCCCCACGTTTCCGTTCAGCGTGACTCCCACGCTCCCCGTTCCCGCTCCATCCACCGTGTACGTCCCGGTGACGCTTCCGCTCGAGGGCACGCCCGCGGCGTTGACGTCCGCGTTCGCGCCACCGGATTTGTTCTGGAGGTTCGACATGCCGTCGGACGTGAGCGTAGCCGCCAGTGCGAGCGCCCCGGTCACGCCCTCGCCAAACGCCGTGAACACATAGTTCGTGTTCGCGGGCAGCACAGAAGCCGAGTTCAGTTTGCCGGTGGACGTGCCCTGGCCGAACGCGAGCCCGGAGCTCACTCCTGCGTTCGAGTCCACCTCCACGAACTTTACGTGGGTCGCGTCTGTGATATAGCCATCCAGGATCATCGGGCCGTTGAGGCTCACTGCATTGAAGGCGCCGGAATGGAGCGTGAGTTGAATGCGGCCAAGCTGAAGCGGGTCACTCACCACGTAGCTGCCGTTCAGGGATTGCTGTCGGGCAAACGATCCCCCGTCATTGATATCCGCGGTGCTTCCCGTCCCGGAAATCGTGCCCGTGCTGTCTATGTTGAACACCCCGCCGAAGCCCAGCGGAGCCCCAAAAGCAAGGTCCGCCCCGCCGACCACAAATGCAAAGCCGCCGCTTAGAGTGGATGTGGAGAAGGAATGCACGGTTTGCAAGTCCATGGTGCCGCTGGCCGTTGCGGATTGGTCGAGCTCCGTAATCAGCAGATGATTCGGCGATATGAACACCACGCCTAGGGTCTCCATCCCGTCCCCATTGGTTCCGATATGGTTGTCCCCCGTGCTGAGCGTGATAGTCCCCCGGCCGTCGGCTCCGAACGAATAGGTGGTCCCTGAAGCGAGCATATCCGGCGCGTTGCCGGTGCTAAAACGGGTGCCGGCGCTAAACGAGACTTCGCTGAAGTCCTGCTCGCCTCCTGTGATGTTCCCCAACCCGTCGGTCGTGAACACGCCGGCCAGCCCGTACGACCCGTTCGCGTTTTCGCCCGAAACCGTGTAGGTGTACGAGCACAGCGCGCACAGGAACGCGGAAGTTTGCGTCGCGCTCACGTTGATCACCGCGGTGACGCTGTCCAGGGGATCGAGCGTGGACGCGGCCTTGATCGTCACCGCCACGCCCCCCGCCGGCACCGTGGCCGGCGGTGTGTACGTGGTCGAGACTCCGCTGTTCGTATGCGCCGCGCTGAACATCCCGCATCCGCCGCCCGCGCCGTTCGTACATGTCGCGGTCCAGTCGATTCCATCGTTCACCGCATTCGCCAACATGCTGCTGATCATCGCGGAAACCTGCGCCACCGCGTTGGTCGCCAGGCTCGGCGGCGGCGCCGGCGCATTGAAGGTCACGCTGACTGTTCCTCCCGCGGTGATCGTCACGTTGGCCGACGCTTCTTTCGTCATGTCCTGCACTGATATCGCTTCGATCGTCACGGAGCCGCCGGCAGGAACCGTCGCCGGAGGCATGTACGTGGTCGCTGCGCTACTGGCCGTCTGCGTTGGATTGAACGACCCGCACGCGCCCGCTGGCAGGCACGCCCAGTTCACTTTCGAGTTGTTGCTCACAGCCGCGGCGACCTGGAAACTGGTACCCAGCGTATCGGTGGTGGGCGGCGCGGTGGTGAATTCCACTGCCAGCGGCAGCGGCGGCCCGTTGTTGTAGCTGCCGAAGCACGCAGTGAGCGGCAGGACGGAAACCATCAGGCACAGCAGAGGGAGCAGGGGCCGGCGCGCGTTCATCACAGTCCTCCCCCCGGTTGCGTCCCACCCGCGCCTCGCGTCCCCTGCGGCGCGGGGCGGACTGGAATCCCGTTCTGGTTGCGTATCGTGAGCGTCTCGTTCCCCACCACGATGACGCGCGCGAGGAAGACGTCACCGCCGGCAAAGTTCAATGTCATTCCGGTCACGCGAATGGTTGCCCCGGGGACCAGGCCCTTCTGGGTCGCGATTCGGCCGAAGTAAGGACCGAGGTGGACGTCCACCTCTCCCTGTGCAGTCGAGACCATTAGATGGAGGCCGAGCGGGAGTCCGGCCTTCGGTCGGCCTACAACTTCGCTGATGCTGCCGTTCAACACGACTTCCTTCGTTGCGTCGTACACACGCGGCACCGCAGGAGCCGGTGTGGCCGCCTGGGATTGCGCGTACGTCTGCGGTGTCAGTACAACCGCAGAGGAAAGAAGACAGACGGCAAATACAATGACTGCGGGGGCGCGGAATCTGCTCATGAATCCTCCTGCGGGATGACTGCCTCACCGAGCGCTTCCCCATTGCCCGCTTTCCGCCCATGCGGCTGCCAGGCAACAACGCTCTGCCGGGAGTGCGCGTCGCCGGCGGACCTGCCTGCCGCAACAGTGCACACCCATCAGCCCCCTGGATTATTGGAACACGAAAGGCCCGAAAGAGTTGCGTCGGAATTTCTCAGCAAACGAGCGATACGTTGTAGGGGCACGACATGTCGTGCCCCAGCTACCGACCGGTCAGACTGTCATCGCGATTCGAATCTGCGAAATGGATTGGCCAGAATTGCTGGCTGGGGAAGCGAAAGCTTCCCGCTATCCGCCTCGCGCATGCCTACAAACCCAGATACGCCGCGCGCACTTGCTCGTTGGCCAGCAATTCTTTTGCGGAGCCGGTGAGGACCACGGCGCCGTTCTCCACCACGTAACCCGCGTCGGAGATGCTCAGCCCGTCCACCACGTTCTGCTCCACGATGAGCACGGTCACGCCTTTCGCCGCAACCTCGCGGATTTTCTCGAAGACTTCTTCGACGATTTTCGGCGCCAGGCCGAGGGAAGGCTCATCGAGCAGCAGCAGCGAGGGCTGCGCCATCAGGCCGCGCGCGATGGCCACCATCTGCTGCTCACCGCCGGAGAGCGTGCCGGCGATTTGCCGGCGCCGCTCCTTCAAATTCGGGAACAGCTCGAACTGCTCCTCCATCCGCTGCTTGAGCCGCGGCCGGCAACGCGGCACATAGGCGCCCAGTGCCAGGTTTTCTTCCACACTCATGTGCGGGAAGAGCTGGCGGCCTTCGGGCACGTGGCTGATGCCGCGTTCCACCATTTCATAGGGTTTGACGCGCGAGATGTCTTCACCCCGGAAGCGGATTGCGCCACACTTCGGCCGCAGCAGGCCCGAGATCACGCGCAGCGTCGTGGTCTTGCCCGCCCCGTTCGCCCCTATCAGCGAGATCACCTGGCCCTCCGGCACTTCCAGCGAGATCCCGAACAGCGCTTGGAATTCGCCGTACCCGGCCTGGACCGATTCGAGAACCAGCAGCGCCTTGCTCATAGACCCAGTTCCTTGTACTTGGAGCCCAGATACGCCTCGATCACCCTCGGCTGGTGGACCACTTCCTGCGCGGTGCCTTCTGCGATCAGCGTACCTTGGTCGAGCACGACCACGCGGTGCGCGATGCTCATCACCACCTGCATCACGTGCTCCACGCCGCCCACCGCGGATATCCCCCACTCCGGCAGCTTCTTCAGCGTCTCCGCCAGCGCCAGCGCTTCGCTCGTGGAAAGGCCCGCCATCACTTCGTCCAGCAGGATCAGCCGCGGCTTGGTGGCCAGCGCGCGCCCAATCTCCAGCCGCTTCAGCATCGGCAGCGGCAGCCCGCTCGCCGGTGATTCCGCGATTTTCTCCATCTGCAGGTAGCGAAGCACGCCGCGGGCTTCTTCCGCGGCCTTGGCTCTGCTGCTGGTCCTCAGGAACGCGCCAAGCATTACGTTTTCCAGCACGGTCAGATTCCGCAGCGGCTTCACCACCTGAAACGTCCTGCCGATTCCGATTCGTGCGGCCTGGTTTGGCGCGATCCGGCTGATGTCGCGTCCCTGGAACCGGATGGTCCCGGAGTCGGGGTGAAAGACGCCGCTGATCAGGTTGAACAGCGTGGTCTTTCCCGCTCCGTTCGGCCCCACGATGAACCCGATTTCGGCCTCATTGATGGCGAACGAGACGTCGTTGGTCGCCACCAGGCCGCCGAACCGTTTCGTCACGTGCTCGATTTCGAGAAGAGCCATAAACCGCTTTCTTACCTCATCCGCCGGTCTCTCACCGCTTTCGCCTGCGCAGAATCGCTTCCACGCCGCCCACGATTCCCTCGGGCAGAAACAGCACCACCACGATCAGCAGCAAGCCGTAGATCAGCAGGTGTGCCTCCTGGAAAATTGTTTTAAACACCTCGGACGCGGACTCCAGCACCACCGCGCCGACCATCGGCCCGGCCAGGGTTCCCGCGCCCCCGAGCATCGCCACGATGGCGATCTCGTTGGAGATATCGATCGACAGCACCTGGTCCGGAACGATGAACAGGAACAGGCTGCCGTACAGTGCCCCGGCCAGCGCCGTGAACGCTGCGCTCAGCAGCAGCGCATAGAGCTTCGTCCTTGTCGCGTTCACCCCCACCGATAACGCCGTGTCCTGGTCTTCCCGGATGGCCATCAGGTAATACCCGAAGCGCGCGCGCGATATCATCACCGTGGCCGCCGTCGCCGCCGCCGTCAGCAACACCGCGCACAGGTAGAACGACCGGTTCAC
>Ga0187803_10001018_pt1 | contig 10910 bp, 8 predicted proteins | sample NC_wetland_sal_i_2_FD_132425 | JGI IMG/M metagenome (GOLD analysis project Ga0187803, IMG submission 132425) | Wetland sediment microbial communities from Neuse River Estuary, North Carolina, USA - Control_3 | ecosystem: Environmental > Aquatic > Freshwater > Wetlands > Sediment | place: USA...
CTACAGAAGCCTCCGAGCAGCGGACGGCAAACTCGCGGCATCTCTGCTATATTGGTTTTGAGGGAGTTTCACGATGCCGATCCTTCGCGGAGAGACGATAACGGTGGCGCTGGACGCGTTGCGAGCCAACAAACTGCGCGCGTTTCTGACCACCTTGGGCGTGATTATCGGCAGCGCGTCGATTGTGCTGGTCGTGACCGTATCGTTGACAGGACGCCGAGTGGTGATGGGGCAGATCGAAGGCATCGGCTCGAACTTGGTGTGGGCCACCAACCAAGTGAATCCTGGAGACGTCTCCGCGCTGAGCTACGCGATTACCCCCGCCGACGTGGATGCCGTGCGCCACGGCGTACCCCAGGCCGTGGAAGCCGCCGGGACTCTGGACATGCCTTCTGTCGTAGTGGTGCACGGCAAGGAACGGCCGGTCACCCTCATTGGCGTGACGCGCGGCTACCAGGCCATCCGCAATCTGGTGATTTTGCGCGGGCGATATTTCGATGATCAAGAGGTCGATTCGCGAAACAAAGTGTGTCTGGTCACCCAGGATCTGGCCGACCGCGTGTATCCGAATCAAGAGGCCGTGGGCCTGCCCGTCCAATTGGGAGAGTTCCGGTTCACCATCATCGGCGTCTTCAAGGAACGCGTGGCCACCTATGGCCTTTCCGAAATTCAGCGGGAAAGCGCGCTGATTCCCTTTTTGCTGGTGCGCGATTACACCGGGGAGAACATTGTGCGCACCCTGTACGCGCAGGCGCGCACGCCGGAAGATGTGCCCAGCGTGACCGGCCAAGTCGGGCAGATTCTGCGCAGCCGCCATCCCGCCGGGGCCATTTACGACGTGCAGAACCTGGAATCCATTCTGGATGCGGCCAGAAACGTGGCCACGGTGCTGACCATTGTGCTGCTGATTATCGGTTCGATCGCGCTGCTGATCAGCGGGATCGGGATCATGAATATCATGCTGGTGACCGTCACCGAGCGCACCCGCGAGATCGGCATCCGCAAAGCCATCGGGGCGACCCGGCGCGAAATCCTGACCCAATTTCTGGTGGAAGCATTCATGATCAGCGGGCTGGGCAGCGTCGCGGGGATTCTGATTGGCGTGAGCCTCCCTGTGCTCGTTCATCCCTTCTTGCCGGGCAACTTGCGCGTGCCGGTTTCGGGTCTTTCGGTTGTGCTGGCGTTCCTGATTTCTTCGGCCACCGGGCTTTTCTTCGGCTACCTTCCGGCCAACAAGGCCGCGGCCCTTCAACCTACGGAATCTCTGCGCTACGAATAGGAGCCATCCATGAGCGAAGTGAAATCGCGAGTCACCCGACGCGCGCGCCGGTCAGCTATAAGGATCCTGCTGGCCGCCGCAACGATTCTTCCCGCGGCGAGGTGGGCCCAGGCCCAAGAGGAGCGGCCGGTTGTGCTGACTTTGCGGCAAGCCGTGTCCCAGGCCGTCCTGCACAGCCGCGATTTGGCTTTGGCGCGCTTGCAACAAACCATCGCCGAACAGACCGCGGGCGTGGAGCGCGCCGAGTTCCGCCCCAATTTTTACGCCGGTTCGGGCGCGGGGTACACGCACGGGATGCCACTGTCCTTGGCCGGGCAGGCTCCTTCGATTTTCGACCTGTCCTATACGCAGGCTATTTTTAACCCGCCGCTGCGCGGGCAATTCCAAGCGGACCAAGAGCGAGCTCGGGGTCGTCAGTCCCAGGTGGAAGAGGTGCGCGATGCGGTGATTCTGCGCGCGGCCACAACGTACCTGCAATTGGCCAAGACGCGGCATGCGCTGGAACTGGTGCGCGGCGAGCGCGACGGCGCGCAACGCATCCTGAACTACACGCAACAACGCGCCGCCGAAGGGATGGAGTTGCCGATCGAGATCACCCGCGCGCAACTGGACGCGGCCCGTGTTGAACAACATATCCTGCAACTGGAAGGCCAGGAGGACTATCTCGACGGCGAACTGCATAACATGCTCGGCGTTCCGGCGGACCAGCCCATCGAAGTAGCGGCCGAGGACGTGCCGGGTGGAGCGGACCAACCCGCCAGCGAATTGGTCCAGCTCGCCTTGTCCAACAGCCCGCAGATCAAACAAGCCGAAGCCGAACAGCGCGCGCAGCAGTTTCGTTTGAGCGGCGAGCGCGGCGGACGCTTCCCCACGATTACTTTGGCGGGCCAGTACAGCCTGCTTAGCACCATCAACAATTACGACCAGTTCTACAAGAAATTTCAGCGCAACAACGTCAACGCCGGGCTCCAGGTGAACGTTCCCATTTTCGGGGCACGGACCTCCGCGGCGATTTCCTTGGCGCAAACCAACGTGAATGCCGCGGAGCTGGATTTGAAAAACAAGCGCAGCGAACTGGAAATCGAGGTTCGCCGCGAAGCTCGCCACACGCGGGAAATGGAGGCTGGGCGCGACGTCGCTCGGCTGGAGTTGCAGCTCGCCCAGCAAAACCTGGGCCTGTTGCAATCTCAATTCCAGGAGGGGCGATTGAGCCTGCGCGACCTCGAGCGCGCGCGGATCGAAGAAAATGACAAGTGGATGGCCTTCTTGGACGCCGAATTCGCGCGCCAGCAGGCCCAGCTCGAACTGATGAAAACCACCGGCCAGCTCGCCCAGGTTTTCCCATAAGAACCTGCGTGCGGCTTGATGATTGCCGCCGACGCTGGTCCCACATCTAATTTTCGGGTTACGGGTGGCGAAACGCTCCTGCCATAGATTTCTTTCCGGCGCGCGGCGAATTTGGGTAAGATACTTGCAGGCCTTCTGGGGCGGAGTCCTTTTTAGAATTGGGGTGCAAGTGGAGGCGGCGGAAGTATGCCCGATACGATGAAGACTCTCCTGCTGAATCCGCCAAGCTTCGAGAAGTTCGACGGCGGGGCCAGTTCCCGATGGCCCGTGACCCGGGAAATCGAATCCTACTGGTATCCGGTTTGGCTTGCTTATCCCGCGGGTATGCTCCCCGGCAGCCGCTTGGTTGACGCTGGCCCGCACAAAATCTCCTGGAAAGAGACGGTGGAAATTTCGCGCCAGTACGAATTCTTGGTGCTGTTCACTTCGACCGTGGGATTCGCCAAGGATGTGAAGTTGATTCGCGAGATGAAGGAGAAGAATCCACGCCTGAAGGTGGCCTTCGTGGGGCCACACGTGCACAACCTGCCGGAGCAGAGCCTGCAGGCCAGCGCGGACATCGATTTCGTCGTGCGCGGAGAATTCGACCACGCTGTCGTCGAATTTGCCCAAGGCAAGCCGCTCGGGGAAATCCTGGGCGTCAGCTATCGCCAGGATGAGCGCATCGTGCACAATCCGCCGCGGCTGCAACTGCACACCGGGGAGTTGGACGCGCTGCCCTTCGCCACCGCGGTGTACAAGCGCGACCTCCGCATCGAAAACTACAACGTGCCGTTCCTTCTGCATCCCTATATTTCGCTCTACACCTCGCGCGGCTGCCCGGCGCTGTGCACCTTCTGCCAGTGGCCGCAGACAATTTCCGGGCATGCCTGGCGCGTGCGCTCCGCGGATAACGTGGCGCGCGAAATCGAGCAAGCCCGGGAATGGTTCCCGCAGGCCAAAGAGTTTTTCTTTGACGATGACACGTTTAACATCCGCAAGGACCGCGTGCTGGAGCTCTGCGCCAAGTTCAAGCGCCTGAAATTCCGCTGGTCGTGCAATGCCCGCGTGCACAGCGACTACCAGACGCTGAAGGCCATGGCCGACGCCGGGGCGCGGCTGTTCATCGTGGGCTTTGAATCCGGTGATGAGGAAATCCTCAAGAACATCAAGAAGGGTGCAACACTGCAAATGGCCCGCGAATTCGCCCGCAACTGCAAGAAAGCAGGCATCCGCATCCACGGGGATTTCATTATCGGGCTGCCTGGCGAAACGAAAGAGACCATCCAGAAGACCATCGACTTCGCGAAAGAGCTCGATTGTCCGACTGTGCAGATTTCTCTCGCCCATGCCTTTCCCGGGACGGAGCTTCATCAATATCTTTCCCGCAACAGTTTTCTGGCCGCGGAGGCGCTGGCCGATTCCGGCGGCCATCAGCTCCCGCACATCGAGTATCCACACTTGTCGCGCGCGGAAATGATGGGCGGGATAAACCGCTTTTACGACCAGTACTATTTCCGGCCCAAAATCGTTTGGCGCATTCTGCGAGAGGCGTTGTGGGACGCCCAAGAGCGAAAGCGCATCTACCACGAGGCGAGGGAGTTTTTGCGCCTGCGCGCCGAACGCTGGAAGTATGCGCACGGCAGCGCGGGAGCGAGGAAATCCCCGCCTTCGGCGGCGATGCAGGCCGCTTCGGGTCCGGCCACGCAAAGCTAGAGGGGCAACGTGCTGGATACGATCAATTTGCGGGTCAAAACGCTCGCCGCTGTGGCGCTGATGGTGATGTGCAGCTCGATGGGCGACATTCTGTTGAGCCGGGGCATGAAGCAGATCGGCGCCGTCAATATCTCATCGGCCGGAGCGCTGGGACAAACCTTTGTGCGCATTCTGATCAACGGCTCGGTGTGGACGGGGATTGCTCTGCTGATCTTTTGCACGATGATTTACATGATCGTGCTTTCCTGGGCCGACTACAGTTTCGTGCAACCTTCGGCCGCTTTCAGTTACGCGATTGTGCCTGTGCTCGGCTATCTGGTGCTCGGCGAGCCGGTGAAAACGATCCGCTGGGCGGGCGTGTTGTTCATCGTCCTCGGCGTGTTCTTGATCAGCCGGACCGCCCCGCGCACGACGGAGCCACGTCTATGATGAGAACCCTTTTCTTTCTCGGTGTGGTGGTTTTCTGTGGCACGGGCGGAGAAATTTCCATCACCCGCACGATGAAACGCGTCGGCGAGGTCAAGAGCCTGGCGCCCCGTCTGCTGTTGCCGCGGCTGGGGCGCGCGTTCCATCTTGGCTCGATGTGGCTGGGCATTTTACTGCTTGCGATTTCTTTTTATTCTCTTCTCGCGCTGCTCTCCTGGAATCCGGTGAGTTTTGTCATTCCCGCAACGGCCATGAGCTACGCGGTCGGCGTGTTGGGGGCCAAGTATCTACTTGGGGAGCGGGTGAGTCGAATGCGCTGGGCCGGCGTGCTCCTGGTTTGCCTGGGCGTAGCCCTGGTGGCCTGGGCGCGTTAAAGCTGCAACGGAAGGGAATGCACAATGAATGCGGCGCAGATGCACTGGATAATTCTTCTAGTTGCCCTCGCCCCTTACATTTATTACCTGCTGTGCATATACGGCGCCCGAAGGTTTTTCCGCAGTGCGGCAAGCCCCCCGCAACATGCGGCGGAGTACACTCCTCCGGTCAGCATCCTGAAGCCAGTCCGCGGCTTGGACCGGGAGGCGGGGGAGAATTTTTCGAGTTTTTGCCGCCTGGACTATCCGCAATATGAACTACTTTTCTGTGTCGGCGAGGCGGATGACCCGGCCATTCCGGTGATCGAGCAACTCATGCGCGATTTTCCGGAACGCTCGATCCGCCTGCTGGTCGGCGCGGATCGCTTGGGGAATAACGATAAAGTATGCAAGCTGTGCCGACTGGCGCGCGAGGCACGCTACTCCCTGCTAGCGGTCAGCGACAGCGACATTCGTGTGAGTCCGGACTATCTCCGCCAAGTGGTTGCGCCATTTCGCGACCCGAAGGTCGGCGCGGTGACGACTCTGTTTCGAGGCCTCGCCGGCAGAGGGCTAGGCTCACGCCTCGAAGCGGTAAGCGGCTCCGTGGAATTTTGCTCCGGGGCCATTGCCGCGCTGTGCATGGAAGGTGTGCGTTTCGCACACGGCGCGACGATGGCTACGACCCGCCAGCGCCTGGCTGAAATCGGCGGTTTCGAGGCTCTGGCTGACCTGCACTCGGACGATTTTGCTTTTGGGAACCGCATCGCGGCTCGCGGGCATCGGGTGGCTCTGCTGCCGAGGGCCGTTTGGATGGTTTATCCGGCGCAGACGATGCGTGATTATCTCTTGCACGAGCTGCGTTGGATGATCGGTCTGCGAAACATCCGGCCCTGGGGACACTTTGGGTTGGTGTTCACCCATGGAATATTCTGGTCCGTGCTGGCGGCGATGATTGCGCCTTCCAGCGCTATAGCCGCGGCTTACCTCGGCGCTTACCTTGGGTTGCGCACATGGATGGCGTGGGAAGTGGGCGTGCGCGGCGTTCAGGACGAGGTGCTGCGCCAAAACATGTGGCTCGTGCCGGTGCGCGACGCCCTGGCCGTCTTCGTCTGGCTGGGAAGCTTCTTCTCCAACCGCATCCGTTGGCGCGGCGTGAGGTTCACGATTCAAGCTGGCCGGCTGGTGCCCGCGATGGAAGCCGCTCCGGCGGAGAACCGGGTTTCCGCGCCGCGCGCCAGCGACGCAAGTTGACCCATTCCGGTTTCCCGATTAAATTAAAGCAGCGGGCATTCCATCGCGCCGTATGGGAATGTGCGCCGAAGGGTTGACCCGCCGTTTCTTTCCTCCCTCGGCTGGGAGGTCGTACAATCGGTAGTACATCAGACTCTGGATCTGATTATCCTGGTTCGAGTCCAGGCCTCCCAGCCAAATTTGCCTTCTCCTGATTTCTTCGGGATGTAGGACGCGAGTGGGCGTCAGCACGAGTTAGCAAGTGAAGGCTGCAACCCGGGGCGAGGGCGCAACGCGCGCTCATTAGCTGCCATGCAACTTACGCCTCTTTGGCATCCTGCACCGCTTCTTTGACCGCTTCCTTCACCGCCTTTTTGACCACCTTTCTTACCGTGGCCTTGACCACCTTGTCTTTCACCACTTCTTCTCCCGCCTCCGCCACCGCTTTTCGCACCGCCTTCTTGACCGTGGTAGTCAGCGGCTGCAGCTCCTGAACCAGAACCCGCACGACTTTGTTTTTCTCTTCCTCGGGATCCGCCGGCGCGGCTTCTTTGGACGGATCCTTTTCTTCCTGCCCGTTTTTTTCCTTCTTCTGATCGGATTCTTCCGGCGCTTCCGCGGCGGCCCAGTCCGATTCGAATGTCTCCAACAGTTTTTTCACCACCTGCGGATCGCGCACGATGAGGCCCAGTTCGCGCCGGGAATCCAGTTCCGCGGGGCGCAGGCTCTGGCTGCCCACGAAAGCCTGGTGACGGTCTCGAATGATCGTGCGCGTGTGCAGGCGATACTGGGCCAGTTTGCGGATGGACACAGGAACCTCTTCCGTGAGGCGCCCGATCACGCGGATTGCGACTCCCGCTTTTGCCCGATCTTCGAGGATGTGCAACATCTCATCGTCGGAGATTTTTGGATCGTAGATCAGCAATTCCTTCTTGGCCCGCTTGAGGAACCTGGCCAGAACCTTCCGTGAGTTGATGGGGCTGACCACGAACGTATCCATGCCCAGTTCGTACGGATTGCGCGTGCAATCGGCGCGCAGCAGATCCACCGCCTGGCGCACCCACTTGGCGTGATGCGTGACGATGCCGAAACCGCGGCTGTGGTCAATGTCCAGGTGCGTGAAGTTGAAGGAGAGCATGTACAGGCTGCGCCGGTCGACCACCATGAACTTGTCGTGATAGCGGATCAAGTCGTCGTCCGTGCGCGCTACGATGATCCCCGCTTCGAGGAAGCTCAACTCCAGCTTGCGCAGGTTTTTCTCCCCGCCCCGATTGGCATTGGCGATCAGCGCGGTGACCCGCGCGCCGTTGGCCACCGCCGCCTTCAGCGCCGCCTCCACGTCGGCGCGGTCAAAACGGAAAATCACAATCTCCACGCTCTTCTTCGCGTTCTTGATGGCCGACAGGAGCGGGGCCACGCCGTCATCCGGCTCGATGATCAATTTCAAGGGCTTCTCCTCTCCCCTTTGGACTTTTCAGCGCCTTACTCCGTTCGTTCTTTCTTGGCCAAGAGCCGCGCTGTTTTCTTGGCCGCCCGAAATTCGATAAGTCACAGGCCGTTCAGTTCCGCGATTCTTTTCTTCACTACATTTGTGTATTCCTCGACCTCTTCGCTCCCATAACCTGCCGCGCGGAAGCAATCCCGGATCTGCTCGTCGGAGAGCCGGCTCAGCATTTGTCCCAGCCACTTGGCGTCTGCGCGCGGGATGTTCTTGGTGATTTGCTCGATCTGCGTGCGCATGCGGTAGTTGGCGTGTTGGAACCAATCCAGGAAAAACGGGCGGCTGTGCATCACGAAGTCCACCGAATCGCCGGTCTCATTGTGGATGAATTTCGATCCCTCGTAACCCCGCACCTTGCTCTTCGACCGCGTAAACACTTCTCCCGTGTTTCCGAACGAAGCGCCCAGGTCGCTCGCCACATAGTGCCGTTCGCCGTCCATTTCGTACACTTTATTGTTCTCCGTGGTCAGGTCCCAATTGTTGATGAGCGCCATCATGGCTCGCAGTCCGTTGAACTCCCGCGTTCCCAGGAAAGGGTTGTCGAACCAGTCCCAGTTTTCGATTTTCTTTTCTTCCTTGTCCCGGCGCTTCAGCCGCACAATGTGTGCCGTGCCGTCGGGGCTGATGAACTGTTCCCCGCGCTTCAATTTCCGCAGCCCGGACACTTTGATCGCCGGCAGGAAATAATCTTCGTCCACAAGATAGCCTGCCGCGTACAACAGCCGCGTCGAGGCCGTTTCCGACTGGGGCTCTTCCCCCATCTTCACTTTCCAGTGCGCGCCTTGATTGTCCTTCACGTCAAACTTCGGACTGGTTCCTTTCATATCTTCTTCTAGGAAGGTGTAGGTGGCGTTGGGATCGGGAGCGTGCTCTTTGCCTCCCGCACCGTAGATCAGGTCGAGCTGGGCAGCGTCGCCGGGATCGCGCCACAGGAGCGCGGGCAGGCTGGCTGCCTTTTCTTTTGCTTTTTCTTTTTCCTTGGGTTTCTTCTGGGCGGGCGCGGTTGCGGAAATCAGGGTCAGCAGGGTGAAAAACAGAAATGTCTTGGTCCAGACGGATCCTCGCCGCATGAGCGTGTACCTCTTCCTTGAGTGCGATTGGCGGTTGTCCGGCGGGCTAGTCAGGCCGTCTTGCTGGTTACCTCCCCGGTCTGAATTTTGTATAGCTCGGCATACAGGGCCCCTGCCGTGAGCAGGCTCTCGTGCGTTCCTTGCTCCACCAGCTCCGCATCCTTCACCACAAAGATGACGTCGGCGCGTTGGATGGTGGAAAGATGGTGCGCAATGACCACCGACGTCCTGTCCTTCATGAGCCGGCTCAAGGCTTCCAGGACCGCTTGTTCGGAAGCCGAATCAAGGCCCGTGGTGGGTTCGTCCAGGAGCAGGATGGGCGTGTTCCGCACGATGGCGCGCGCGATGGCGATGCGCTGGCGCTGTCCCCCCGAAAGGTTTACGCCTCGCTCCCCGATCATGGTGGCGTAGCGTTCCGGCATTTTTTCGATGAACTCGGTAGCGTTAGCCAGTTCCGCGGCGCGAATGATTTCGCGGGGATGGGCGTCTGGCTTGCCGTAGGCGATGTTCTCCCACACCGTGGCCCGGAACAGCAGCGTTTCCTGCAAGACGAAGCTGAGCTGGTCGCGCAGGGACTTCAGCGTGTACGAGCGGATATCCTTGTCGTCGATCTTTACCGCGCCCGACTGGGGATCGTAGAAGCGCGGGATCAGGCTCACGATCGTGGTCTTGCCTACGCCGGAAGGGCCCACAATCGCCGCGATTTGGCCCGGCTCAATCTTGAATTTGATGTCTTTCAGGATCGGCTCTGCGCCGTCGTAGCCGAAGTGGACGTGCTCGAATTCGATCTGGCCCTTGAAACGGGGAGCCCGCCGCGCGCGCGGCAAATCCTTCACCCGGCTCTCGATTTCCAGCACTTCCTGGATGCGCTCGTAGCCCACCACTGCCTTGGAAACCGTGTCGGTCATTTTGGAGAGGTCCCGCATGGGCTTGTACATCTTGCCCAAATACAGCAGGAAAACGATGAGCGCGCCGGGACTGAGCTGGTTCTCCAGCGCCAACCGCGCCCCATACCCCAGCACGATGCACGTCCCTACGGCCACAATCACTTCCACAACCGGGGCCAGTTTGGCCTTGATGCTGCGGGCCTGCAGCGCTACTTCGACGTTCTCTAGGCTCTCCGATTCAAACCGCTTCTGCTCGTAATCCTCCCGCGCAAACGCCTTGACCACCCGCACCGCGTTCAGCACCTCTTCCACCACGGAGACCAATTCGCTCTCTTTTTTCCGCGCTGCCCGCGAGGCTTTCTTGATCCGCCGCGTATAGGAGTAAACCACCAGAAAGAGCACCGGCGCGATGGACAGCGAGATCAGCGTGAACTTCCAGTTCAGATAAACCATGACCCCGATCATTCCCAGCAGGGTCATGACGTCCACCAGGATGCCCAGCAGCGCCGAGTTGATGAAATCCTGGATGGCTTCGATGTCGCTGGTTACCCGGGTGATCAAATCGCCCGTCCGCGTCTGATCGTACTCGGCCAGCGAAAGCCGCTGGATGTGCGAATACAGCGTCCTGCGCAAGTCGTGGGTGACCCATTGGCTGACGCTGGTGGTCAGGTATTTCTCGAAATAGGAGCTGACCGCTCCGACCAAGGCAATGGCCGCCACCGCCGCCACCGCAAAATTCAGGATGGCCAGCCGGTTCTGCCCGAACAGTTCCGCAACGATTCGGCCCACCCACCCGCCGAGTTTCTCGCCCTTGAGCAGGTTATCGACGACGATCTTGATGGGCCACGGTTCGGCAACATCGGTCAGCGTCTCGCCCAACACCGCCACCAGGGCGATGGTCAGGGCTTTCCAGTGCGGTTGGATAAGCCGCGTCAGGCTCAGCTTCTCAGTACGCTGCGCGGGTGGAGGTTGCGTGGTATGGTCGTCCATGTTGTTTACGGCATAATGGGGCACGTGCCAAGATTCGTTGACGTACGGGTTACCTGGGGGCTGGATGCCTCCATGATAGCAGACCTGTTCGCGGACGCCCATGCGCGCGTTTCGCGGGCAGCGGCCCGC
>Ga0187803_10001020_pt1 | contig 10908 bp, 7 predicted proteins | sample NC_wetland_sal_i_2_FD_132425 | JGI IMG/M metagenome (GOLD analysis project Ga0187803, IMG submission 132425) | Wetland sediment microbial communities from Neuse River Estuary, North Carolina, USA - Control_3 | ecosystem: Environmental > Aquatic > Freshwater > Wetlands > Sediment | place: USA...
ATTATGCCGCGATCGGCCTGGCCGATTTGGGCAAACCGCAAGGCTATCTCGAACGCCAGGTCAAGGGCTGGATCGAACGCTACCATGGTTCGAAAACGCACGACCTGCCGGAAGTCGAACGCATTTCCACCTGGCTCAACGAACGGATCCCGGTCAGCCATCAGACGGCGCTGATCCACAACGACTACAAATATGACAATGTGGTGCTCGACCCCGGCGACGCGACCAAGATCGTGGGCGTTTTGGATTGGGAGATGTGCACGCTGGGGGACCCACTGACGGACCTGGGGACGGCCCTGGCGTACTGGACCGATCCGCAAGATCCGGAGGAGTTCCAGGAAATTCGCAGCGCGCCAACCACGTTACCGGGCACACTGACGCGTGCGCAACTGGTCGAGCGCTACGCGGCCGCGACCGGCCGCGATCTCGGCGACATGAGTTTCTATCTGACGTTTGCCCGCTTCAAAGTCGCAGTCATTATTCAGCAGATCTACTACCGGTATGCCCAGGGATTGACGCAGGACGCGCGCTTCGCGGACATGCCGAAGGGAATCCGGGCTATGCTGCGCGCCTCCTGGCATTGCGCAGAAAGCGGGACGATATGAGTGGCCGCTGCGGCACCGCGGTAGCCGGGGGGAGAACGATCGGGCGGCGATCACTGCGGGTAATACCGCACCAGCCACTCGGCGACGCAGCAGGGCTTGCCGGAGGGCTGACTATCAACACCCTGACTCTCGACATGAATGAGGAACGTGACGTCCACAAACTCGGGCGATTCCTTCGCCGAAAGCAGCGTGACGCGAGCGCGAACCGCCGAACCGGCGCGAACGGCCGAGGGAAAACGAACCTTATTCAGGCCGTAGTTGACGCTCATCGCGACGCCCGAGCGGATATGGACAACCTGTTTCAGCATGTAGCTCAGCAGCGAAAGGGTCAGAAAACCATGGGCAATGCTGCTGCCAAAAGGCGACTCACGCTGGGCGCGTTCCGGGTCCACGTGAATCCACTGGCGGTCCTCGGTAGCGTCGGCAAACTTCTGGATACGATCCTGCGTGACGACGAACCAGTCCGTCGCGGGAAATTCGCGTCCTTCCCACTGTTTCAAGGAATTCAGATTCTCAATTTCAAAAGGCGGCATAGGAGTATTTCATGACGACATTAACAGACATCCCGCGCAAGACGATCAAGGGAACGGCGTTTCTGATCGAAGAGTCGGCCCCCCAGGACATTTTCACGCCCGAGGACCTGAGCGAGGAACATCTCGCGGTCGGTCACATGGTAGACGAATTCTGGGCCAACGAAGTGGAGCCGAATCTGCCGGCGATCCGCGAAAAGAAGCCGGGCGTCGCGCTCGGCGTGCTCCGGAAATCGGCGGAACTGGGCCTGACTGGGATGACGATCCCCGAGGAGTATGGCGGCATGGCCATGGATCTGCCGTCGCTGATGGTAGCCGCAGAACGCATGGGGCGGGACGGTTCTTACGGGAGCTGGCACTCGGCTCACACCGGCATTGGCACCCTGCCGGTCGTCTACTTTGGGACGGTGGAACAGAAGCGGAAGTATCTGCCCAAGCTGGCCAAAGTCGAGATGCTGGCCGCCTATGCGCTCACCGAGCCCCTGGCGGGGTCCGATGCGCTGGCGGCGCGGATGCGGGCCGATCTTGCGCCGGATGGAAAACACTACTTGCTGAATGGCCAGAAAATGTGGATCACCAACGGCGGCGCGGCCGATCTGTTCACGGTATTTGCCAAGATTGGGGGAGAAAAGTTCACCGCGTTTCTGGTCGAGCGGAACTTTCCCGGCGTGAGCAGCGGGGCGGAAGAACACAAGATGGGCATCACCGGCAGTTCCACCACGGCCGTGTATTTCGACAATGTTCCGGTGCCCGTGGAAAACGTGCTGGGCGAGATCGGGCGCGGGCACGTAATCGCCTTCAACATCCTGAACATTGGACGGCTGAAACTGGGTCCAGCCACGATCGGCGCCGCGAAAAACGTGCTCTCCATTTGCCTGAAGTATGCCAAGCAGCGCAAGGCATTCGGCTCCGCGATTGCCGAGTTCGGCGCGATTCAGCACAAGCTGGCAGAAATGGCGATCCGCACTTTCGTGGCAGAGTCGATGGCTTGGCGTGTGGTGGGACTGATTGAAAACTTAATGAGCGGCGCGTCCTCGGGATCCGCGGACGGTTCCCAAGAGCTGAAGGCAATTGAGGAGTATGCGGCGGAGTGTTCGATGGTCAAGGTCTTCGCCGCCGAGATGTTGGACTACGTGGTCGATGAAGGAGTTCAGATTCACGGCGGCTACGGATTCCATCAGGACTATGCGGTGGAGCGCGCCTATCGCGATTCGCGCATTAACCGTCTGTTTGAGGGGACCAGCGAAATCAACCGGTTGGTGATCACGGGCATGCCGTTGAAGCGCGCAGCCCGGGGGCAGTTGCCACTGCTCGAGGCCGCCCGTGCCGTCCTGCAGGAAGCCGAGCCGCATCCCGCAGAGCCAGCCGGCGAATCCGCCGATGCGGAACTGAGCCTGGTGCACCAAGCCAAGAAGATCGCCCTGCTTACGCTGGGAGTGGCGTACCAGAAATATGGCGCGCAGCTCGAGCGCCAGCAGGAAATCATCATGAACCTGTCCGACATCATCATGGAAGTGTTTGCGATGGAGTCGAGCCTGCTGCGCAGCCGGAAACTGGCGGCGGCCGGCGGCGGAGTCAATGCCGCGGAAGCCTGCGCCGTGTACTTGCGCGATGCCATGGCCAGGGTCGAACTCTCGTCGAGGACGGTGCTGAGCGCCTGCGCCCAGGGCGAGGAACTGCGGCGCGACCTTTCCCGGTTGCGCGGGTATGCCAGTCACGATCCTGTGAATGCGATCACGCTGCGGCAACAGATTGCAAGGCGGTTACTGGAAAACGAACGCTATACGGTCTGAGGGGCTGGATTGGACACGGAGGAGGCAACATGGCACTCACCAATCACAAGTTCTTGTTGGCGGCGCGTCCAGTAGGAATGCCGAAGCGAAGCGACTGGACCTATACGGAAGAACCGGTCGCGGAGCCCAAGGAAGGCGAACTGCTGGTCCAGGTGTTGTACATCTCGCTGGATCCGGCAATGCGCATCTGGATCAATGAGGCGCGTTCGTATATGCCGCCGGTGGGCATCGGAGAGTTGATGCGGGCGCTGGGGGTGGGGAAGGTGACGGCGTCGCGCAATCCGCGCTTCGCGGTGGGCGATCACGTTGCCGGATTGTTCGGAGTGCAGGAGTATGCGCTGACCGACGGCCTCGGAGTGACGAAGGTCGACGCGAGAGCCGTTCCGCTGCCAGCGTATCTCAGCGTACTCGGTATGCCCGGCATGACCGCGTATTTCGGGCTTCTCGATACGGGCCAGCCGAAGCCGGGGGATACGGTGGTGGTTTCGGCGGCAGCGGGGGCCGTGGGCGCGGTGGTCGGACAGATTGCGAAGATCAAGAACTGCCGGGTCGTGGGCATCGCCGGAGGGGCGGAGAAATGCCGCTACATCGTGCATGAGCTGGGCTTCGATGCGGCCATTGACTACAAGTCCGAAGACGTGAGCCAGTCTCTCCGGAAGCACTGCCCGAAGGGCATTGACGTCTATTTTGACAACGTGGGCGGCGCGATTCTGGACGCAGCCCTGGCGCAACTGGCGCGGGGAGCCCGGGTTGTCATCTGCGGGGCGATCTCCCAGTACAACAATACCGGCCCGATCGCTGGGCCCAGCAACTACCTGTCTCTGCTGATGAATCGCGCCACCATGAAGGGCACGCGGGTGTTGGACTACGCCGATCGCTACCCGCAGGCCGGAGCGGAAATGGCGGGATGGATGGCGGCGGGCAAGCTGAAGTCGCGCGAGGATATTGTGGAAGGACTGGCAACCTTTCCGGAAACTCTGCTCAAGCTCTTCAAGAGCGAGAACTTGGGGAAGCTCATGCTGAAAGTGGGCTAGGGTTCGGGCAGAGACGCAGCAAGCTGCGTCTCTACGGTGCGGGTACCTTCTACCACAAAGTAAGGACCTCTGATGCCATTCGTGGAGAACCAAGGGACAAAGATCTATTGGGACGAACAGGGGCGGGGAGATCCGGTTCTGCTGATCATGGGCCTGGGGTATCCGTCGTGCATGTGGCATCGCACACGGCCGGTGCTGGTGCAACGATACCGTACCGTGGCCTTCGACAATCGAGGCGTGGGCTTGAGCGACGTGCCCCCCGGGCCTTATTCGATTGCAACCATGGCATCGGATGCAGCGGTGGTTCTGGATGCCGCCGGCGTCGCCCGCGCCAACGTGTTCGGGGTTTCGATGGGCGGCATGATTGCGCAAGAATTCGCCCTGCAGTATCCGGCGAGGACGCGCTCGTTGATTCTGGGCTGCACCTCTCCCGGCGGGCCTTCGGCGATGCGCGCCGAGAGCAACGTGATCGACGTACTGTTGGTGCGTGGCATGACGCTGGAGCAAGCGCGCGACGCCATCCTTCCCTACATTTATGACGCGGCCACGCCGCGAGAGAAAATCGAGGAGGATGTCAGGCTGCGTCAGCCCTGGCTCCCCTCCCCGGAAGGCTACATGGCCCAGCTACAGGGGATCCTGGCATGGGAGAGCTACAGCCGAATTGCTCAGATTACGGCGCCGACGCTGGTCATCCATGGAAAGTCGGATGCGCTGGTGCCCTCCGGTAATGCGGAACTGATCGCCGGGCGGATTCCGGGGGCAAAACTCGTCCTGCTCGAGCACGCGAGCCACCTGTTTCTCACCGACCAGACCGAAGCGGCCCACAGGGAAATACTCGAATTTCTTTTGTCGCAGGTTGACGGAGAGCCGGGCCCGCAAACAGCCAAGGTCAAAAACCATTTCGGGGGCGAAGGCTAACCCAAGCTGACATTCCCGGCAGGCATACTTCATCATCAAAACAATTCATTTGATGAATTTCGCCAACGCGGATACGCTCGCGCGCATTAACTCGCGCGCATTATATGGGGGCTCGGCGCTCTGAAACGGCAGGGGCGTGCGGAATTGTTCGTTCTCATGCAGCAGATCCAAGAAGCTGAGGCATGCTCGCTCGAAAGGAATGCGGACTTGGCAAGCGGTCAGCAGGTTGGAAGAAAGCGGCTGGATGCTGGTAGGCGACCGGGCCTTGTAGTGACTCTGGCAGGCCTGAGCTAGGGGGAGTATGGATTCCGAACAGAGCTGTCTGGATGGTCGTGTGGCTTCGCGCTCCTGGGCCTTTTCCTGGAAGCGTCTTGCCTTGGTTCTGCTAGCGGGCATGCTGGCGGGAACGCCGTCACTGTGGGCACAAGCGGGCTATAACACGGCGACGCTGAAGGGGACGATCTATGACCAGAAGGGCGAGCCGGTCGCGTCGGCCACCGTCACGGTGAAAAATGCGGCAACGGGTGTGAGCAAGGCGCAGAAAGCGGAAGCCGACGGCGCTTACCGACTGCCAGCCCTGCCGCCCGGCAACTACCAGTTGACGGTGGCGGCTCCCGGGTTCAGCACCACGGTCGCTGAGAACGTGCTTCTGACCGTAGGCGCGACGGTGATCTACGACGTCCATCTGAAGGTGGGAGGAATTCGCGAGGTGGTCGAAGTTACGGACCGGGCCCCGCTGATCGAAACCGAGCAAACCCAACAAGCCAACACCGTCGATACGCGGCAGGTCGCCAATCTGCCGAATATCAACCTGAACTTCACGCAGGCTATTTACACCGTGCCCGGGGTGGTGAGCTCGGCCGCGCCGACGGCTCAGGATTCGAACATCGGGACCGGATACTTGTCGTCTGGCTTCTCGATTGGAGGCAGCAACGGCCGCAACAACCTGTTCACGATCGATGGCGGAGAGGACGATTTCGGTTCCGGAGCCCTGCGAGTCAATCATGTTCCGATCGAGTCGATCCAGGAGTATCAGGTAAACCGGAATTCGTATGCGGCGGAATTCGGGTTCACGGTGGGAACCGCGATCAACGTGGTCACCAAGAGGGGGGCCAACAAGTTCCATGGCAGTGTTTATGGTTATCTCCACAACCGAGAAGCAGACGCAGCCAATTTCTTCAACAGTTTCAGCCCCAATCCCAACACGAAGCCGTTCGAGCAAGGCTTGATTGCTGGGGGCACATTCGGCGGTCCTATCGTGAAAGGCAAGCTGTTCTTCTTCACGTCGTATGAGCGCCAGAAACTGGATTCGCCGACGGTGGTCAACCTGCTGGGCACGGCAGAAGCGATAGGTTTGAGCGCGCAAAGCAATGGTTTCAACGGTCTAACGTGTCCTGGCCAGCCGCAGCAAGTGAGCCAGCTGTGCTACTTGACTCAGATGGAGGCCTTGGGGGGGACCATTAATGGGATCCCTCTCGGGGGACCGACGGGCGTGGCAGCGGGGTTACTGAACTCGCCGGTCTTTAATCCTCTCACCGACCCGATCTTTAAAGCGTTGCTCACACCCAACAGTGGCACGTTTGATGGAAATGCCGGCTTGGGAGCCCAAGCTGGAGGTGAAACCCAAGCGCCGCCTGGCCAGAACGGCCGCTACAACAATTGGGTGACGCGTTTGGACTACCTGCCCAGCCAAAAGGACACCGTCAGCCTTCGCTTCTCGCTGATGCGGGAATTTAACCAGGTGACCGGGGCCGGGGGCGCCCAGCGCTACTGGTCCGACACCAACTCGGTGGTCGACTACACGGCGACCTTTTCCTGGACCCGGACACTCAGTAACAACATGGTGAACGAGGTGCGCGCCCAAGTCGTTCCCCACGACACCTCGGACAACGTAGCGCCCTTCCCTCACCGGGCGGAGATCCTCCTGGGAAACCTGAGCTCGGTTGGCACCCCATTCCCATATCCCTATTTCGGACACGAGAATCGCTTCCAGTTCGACGAGAATTTGTTTGTGATCAAGGGCGCGCACAGTTTCAAATTCGGGGCTTCCTACCGGCCGGTTGACTACAACGTCTACGAAGAACTCTGGTTTGGCGGGCAGTACAAATTTGTCGAAGGATTGCTCCCCATCATCGGCCTCTTTCAGGGTGCGCCCCCTATACAGACGGCCTTGGCCACATACAACTTTATAAGCGGATACGACCTGCTCGGGCCGCACTCTACCGACCTTTCGGCGGCGGAGTCGTACGTCGCCGGAGTTCCGCTCTCGCTGCTGCAGGCGAACGGAAACGGGCAGTGGAAGGGCTGGGCTCACTATCTGGGCCTGTATGCCCAGGACTCGTGGAAGGTCTCACCCAGGCTGACCGCGAACTACGGCGTGCGCTTCGATTACGATCGGGAAGCGAGTCCGGTTCCGCACACCTTCTACGCCTCGCCGCGGGTGGGATTGGCGTTTGACGCGCGCGGCGACGGGAAAACGGTGGTCCGGGCGGCCGGGGGATTATTCGTGGCGCCCCAGATATTTCTCATTCCGTTCTATCTCAACGACCTGGGCACGGACGGAAAACATATCAATCTGGCCCTGCAGACGATCGGCCAAGCCGGGGGCGGGCCACTTCTGGCGGCGACCTGCATCGAAGCCAGCCCGCTTGGGACACCATGCCCCGTCGGGGCGGGGTCCGCCACCCTAGCCAATCCCAATCCCGAACTGACGCCGCAACAGTTGGCCTCAGTCGGCATTAACATCGTGCCGGTGGGGCCCAATCAAGTCAATGGAGTGTTCTACACGATTCAGGATCACTTCAAGCCGCAGTATTCGATTCAGGCCAGCGCCAGCATCGCCCAGCAGATTCGCCCCGATCTTTCGCTCGAGATTGGATACAACATGTACCGCGGCGTTCACATCGAGCAGAACCAGGAGGCCAACTACATTCGGGATACGGCCATTCCCGTAGACCCATTTATCGGGCCGTTCTACATGCCCAAACCGGGCTCCACGGCAGGCGAACCGAATGCGCAAGTCCTGCAGAACAATCAATTTGCATCGATCGGCAGTTCGATCTACCACGGTATGACGGCGTCGCTGACCAAGCGGTTTAGTCGCGGACTGCAGTTCCAGGTCAACTACACCTGGAGCAAGGCGATCGACAATACCAGCGACTACAGTTCGCTCAGCACGCCGTTTCGGCCGGACTTGGTGTCGGCGGACCGCTCCCTGTCGGACTTCAACATCACCCATAATTTCGTGGCCAATGCGGTTTACACAACTCCTTACAAAGCCCAAGGCAATTCGTTCTCCAAGCTGCTGGCGGACATTTCGATTTCCCCCATCATCTACGCACGCAGTGGAGTTCCCTTTACGCTTCTTGTCCCCGGGCTCGGCGGCTTCAATGGAAACTTCGCAGGTAGTCATACGAGCGAAGCGCGTCCGTACAACGAGGGCCGGAACCTCGGAATTGGGCCGGCGTATTACAGCTGGGATATGCGGATTTCGAAGTCGCTGTTTCTCAACCGAGACTCCGGCATGCGCCTCGATCTGATTGCACAGGCGACCGACATCCTCAATCACACGAACTTCAGTTTCGTGAACAACACCTTCCCGAACTCCGAGACCGTGCAGACGGGACGAGGGACCGTAGATCTGTTGAACGGCCCGTATGGCTATACGGGGTTTGCTCCCCGGTCGGCAGCCGATTTGAATACGCCGCTGTCGTTTGGAGGGGCCAATCCGCCACGCCAGATCAGCTTTGGGCTGCGGTTTGAGTTCTAGGAAGACGCCTCCCCCGCGTCGAGGCTGCGGCCATTCCGGAGAACAACCCGGGATGGCCGCGGACGTTAGGAGCGGCGAACGCCCCGGGCGGCACCGCGCTTGGGTGTGGAAGTCATTAGGATCGCGCTGCACAATTTCTTTTGTCCTTCCCGTATCTCTAGATATTCGACTTTCTGGCGGAAGCGATTGTCCACGCTGCTGCCGGTCCAGGTGAATGCCGATGCCAACGCAGGAAACGATTTACGAAGTCGCGGATCGAGTCGCAACCATCACCCTGAATCGTCCGGACAAACTGAACGCCTGGACCGCCGCCATGGAACAGGAAGTGCGTTCTGCGGTGGAGGAGGCGGAGCGGGACGAGAACGTACGGGTAATCGTGCTGACCGGGGCGGGCCGGGGATTTTGCGCCGGTGCGGACATGTCGCTCCTGACCGCCGTCGCCACTCAGGGGCTGGATCAAGACGTCGCCCGGCGGGTGCGCTCCGGCGACTCCCCGCAGGAAGGACTCCGGCCGGACTTTCAGAAGAAGTTTTCCTATTTTCTCGGGGTCGCGAAGCCCGTGATCGCCGCCATTAATGGGCCGGCGGTGGGCCTGGGACTGGTGATTCCGCTCTACTGCGACCTGCGTTGGGCTTCGGAGGGTGCGCGCTTCAGCACGACCTTCGCGCAGCGCGGACTGATCGCGGAGTACGGCATGGCCTGGATGCTGCCGCGCATTGTGGGTTTGCCGCATGCCATCGACTTGCTGTTCTCCGCCCGGACCGTCACAGCATCGGAAGCGCTGGGCCTGCGGCTGGTCAGCCAGGTCTTTCCCCAGGAGGGCTTTGCCGCAACCGTCCACGAGCGCGCCGTCCAGTTGGCGGCCAGCGTCAGCCCCCGCTCCCTGGGCGTAATCAAGCGGCAGGTGTACGCGGGAATGTTCCAGACTCTGGCGGAGTCCTTCGATCTTTCCGTTGTGGAATTGGTGGCGAGTCTCCAGAGTGCCGACTTCAAGGAAGGGGTAGCGCACTTTCTGGAAAAACGTCCGCCAAAGTTCAGCGGACGCTGACGCGGATTCGGGCACGGCGCCTCGGCCCAAACGCGGCCCGTCGGGAATGGTTCACGCCGACCAGTGAAGAAAGCGGATCAAAAGGCCGGCGAGTGAGGCTCCGATCAGCGGGCCAAGAATCGGGACGGGCGCGTAGCCCCAGTCCGAACTTCCCTTTCCGGCAATCGGCAGGACAGTGTGGGCGAGGCGCGTGGGAAGGTCTCGGGCGGGATTCATAGCATATCCGGTTGTTCCGCCCAGAGAAAGGCCAATGCCCCACACCAGGCACCCGATCAGGTAGGGCCCGACAACTCCGGCCAGGCCGGACGAAATCATGGCCCGCGAAAAAATAGCTCCGGCGATAAAGACAAGAAGAAAGGTGCAGATGATTTCGCTGACCACATTGGCATAGAGGTTGCGAATCGCGGGCACGCCGCAAAAGCACACCCGTTTTAGTTTGGGATCTTCCGTTTCCTTCCAGTGCGGTCCGAAGTGGACCCAGACTAGGATCGACCCCACAAACGCCCCCGACATCTGCGCCAGCGAGTAGGACACCACCTTGGAATAGCTGCCGCTGGCAACGGCGAATCCAAGAGTAACAGCCGGGTTGATGTGGGCGTCTCTGCTTCCGCAGGCGATGGCGATAAAGACGGCCGACATCACGGCAAATGCCCAGCCGCTGGTGATGACCATCCACCCCGAGCCGTGTGCCTTGGAGTGCTTGAGCACGACGTTGGCGACGCAACCGTTTCCCAGCACAATCAAAACGAGCGTTCCCATGAACTCGCCCAGCAATGGTGAAGTCATTTCAGTACGCTCCTTGCCTTTCGAAAATGCGGCGCGGGTTCTCGATCAGCATTTCCTTCAACTGGTCGTCGGTTACGCCTTTCTGCTTCAGCGCCGGGATCACATCATTGTGGATGTGCAAGTAGTGCCATCGGGGAAGGATGACCGGCAAAGCGCGCTCGGGCAACCAGTGCATGAAGCAGGCGGCGTCATGCGACAACACCATGCGGCGGGCATGGCCGCGCTGGCACATTTGCGCCACGGTTTGTACGCGATCCTCGAACGAGAGGATGGTGTCGATGCCGAACCGATCCATGCCCAGGTAGGACCCGTTCCCGATTAACGTCTCGAGATAATCAAGGTCGGTGGTGTCGCCCGAGTGGCCGATCACGACCCTGGACAAATCGACACCTTCGTCGAGGAAGATTCTCTGCTGATCGAGCCCA
>Ga0187803_10001021_pt1 | contig 10903 bp, 7 predicted proteins | sample NC_wetland_sal_i_2_FD_132425 | JGI IMG/M metagenome (GOLD analysis project Ga0187803, IMG submission 132425) | Wetland sediment microbial communities from Neuse River Estuary, North Carolina, USA - Control_3 | ecosystem: Environmental > Aquatic > Freshwater > Wetlands > Sediment | place: USA...
GAGATCATGATGACTTCGGGCGGATCGTCAAACGCCCGCATCTTTTCCAGGACTTCCAGGCCGTCCATTCCCGTCAGCCACACGTCGAGCAGGACTACGTCGAAGCTCGCTTTGCGCAGCCGATCGAGGCAGTCCTCTCCGCTCGGGCTGACGCTGGTTTTGTAGCCTTCGTCCTCGAGAATGCCCTGCAGGGACTCGCGGATCCCGGATTCGTCATCAACGATGAGGATATGAGCCATGCTAACTTGCCGCCGGCGCGCTGAGCGTTCCTACCGCGACCGGTAACTCGATCACAAAGCGGCTGCCCACCGGCTTGTTCTCTTCCACGCGGATGGAACCATTGTGGTCCTCTACGATCCGGCTCACAATGGCCAAACCGAGACCCGTGCCCCGTTGTTTGGTCGAGAAGTAGGGGAGGAACAATCGTTCTTTGGCTTCGCGCGAAATGCCGCGCCCGGTGTCGGAAACGACGAGTTCAACCGCGTCGCGGCTGGCGACCAGCGCGGTCGAGATCGTGATTTCCCGGAGCACCGCTCCCTGCGTGGCTTCGGCAGCGTTATCCACCAGGTTAGCGACCGCGCGCTTGATGGCCTCCGGGTCGGCCATGACAGCAGGCAGATCCTGCGCGAGCTCGGTCCGCACGCGAATACCTTCCAGTCTTCCATTGAACAGCACCAGCGCGCTTTCCACCAAATCGTTGAGGCTGGCGGGCTGCGGGCGGGATGCCGGGAAGCGCGCCAGCACGGAGAATTCATCCACCAGCGCGCGCACCGTTTCGACAGCATTGTTGATGGTTCCTGCGCAATTGCGAATCACTTCGAGCGAAGCGGCATCGGGCGCCCCGCCTCGCGTGAGATGCCGATGAATGCGTTCCGCGGACAGCGCGATCGGCGTCAGCGGATTCTTGATCTCATGCGCCACGCGCCGCGCCACTTCCCGCCAGGCTGCTTGTTTCTGTGCACGCAGCAAGTCGGACATGTCTTCGAACACGAGCACGTATCCAAGGCCCTTGGCAGGATGCTCCAGGGCAGCGACGGTGACGGCGGCATTGATCTTGGCGTGCGGCAAAACGATCTCCATATTGGCGGCGGTGATGCCCATGCGGTCCGCCCGGCGCAGCAGCGGATCCAGATCGTCGAGCACGTCGGCCGGCAGGAGTTCGCCCACGGGGACGTTGGCCAGCGCCGCCGGATCGGCAAACTCCGGACGCTCAGGATGAAACATTCTGCAAAAAGCGGCATTGGCGAGCGTCACCGTGCGAGTTCCGTCTATCGAGACCACGCCGGTAGGAATGCTCTCAAGGACGGTTTCGATGTAGCGGCGCCGATTCTCCAGAGCCTCGTTGGCGTTCCCCAAGTCGCGGCTGGCCGCTTCGATCTGGCGACGGCTGGTTTCGAGTTGTTCGGCCATCGTGTTAAATGACTGCACCAGCTCCGCCAGTTCGTCAGTGGCACGGATATCAACTCGGTAGTCGAATTGACCTTTGGAGATGGCTTCGGTCCCGGCTGCCAGCGCAGCGACTGGGCGGTTGACCAGCTTGGAGAGAAACAAGGCCAGCCAGGTCGAGGCAAACAGCACCAGCACGGTGAGTAGAAGCAGGAAGCCAAGGTAAGTCCGGCGCACGAGTTTGCGCTGACGCGCCAATTCAATGTAGCGCTGCTGGCTGTCTTGGATCTGCTTGGCGGTCTGCGCAAACTTGGGAGGCAGCGGCATGGCCACCAACACCGCGCCCTTGCCGACGGAAGCGGCTCCGACCATATAGTCGGTATGGCCCCACTGGAAATGAGGATGCTCTCCGTGCAAAGCTTCCTGCACAGGAAAATGGTTTTTCACTTCCGCCCAGGCCGCGGGCGTGTTCAGAGCAGCCGCCACATTGCCATCGTTCAAGGCCACGACAAATCCGCCCTGCAAAGTCCGTAAGTGTTCCCGCAGTTCGTCATTGAGAGCTGAAGAATCCCTGTTTGCTAACGCGCTCCGGAATTCTTCTGTTTCGGCTATGGACTGCGCTTCCGCAGTCGCATTCTGGCCGGCATAGTCATAAAGCTGTGCCGACATGGCGGCCGTGTCCGCCCGCACCTCCTCGACCGGCTGCGAAAACCACTTATCGAGGGAGCGGTTCATCAGCCCGTAGGAAAACCAGAACATGGCAATCACAGGCAAAAATGAGAGCAACAGATTCACCACCACCAGACGGGTGCGAAACTTCGATCCTGCGACCCCCTGGCGGCGCTCGGCGTAGAGCTTCAAGAGATTGCGCCCCAGCACCAGCGACAGGGCTACGAAGGCGAAGAAGATCAGGCCGGTTAGAGTTACGAAGAAGAAAAGCTGCTGGTTGCTGTCGGGGCTGATGAACTTCAGGTTGAACGAGGCTTGCGCGACCAGGAGGGCGAGCAGCAGAAAGGCCCCAATCGCCAGCGCGATCACGGCTTTCCGCCGACCGGAGGTCTTGGTTTCGACTTCGGGCATTGGGTCAGTTGCCGCCATGGATGGATCACATTATAGAACCGCAGAGGGGAAAGTCGTTTGTCGTCAGTCGTTTGTCGGCCGTCGCGATCCGCAGAAAGCAGGGCACTCGCCCGCCAACGACTAACGACCGACGACTAACGACTCCTTGCCTGCTCCAGCACTTGCCGCAGCGCCTCGTGTGCAGGTTTCGGCTGGTAGTTCCGGTCGAAGGGCAATGCAGCTCCTCGCGTCTTCTTTGAATGCGAACCGATCCAGGAGTATTTGTCAGTGAATCCCCAGGTTTGGATCGCGGTGCATCCTTTGTGGGAGAGGCAGGCGCGGGCGATTTCGCGATAGATCTCAGCCTGTTGCTCCAAGTCCTCCCGACTCGCGTTACCATTTGCGTCCACTGGAAGGGAAACGTCCATCTCAGTGATGTGGACTTGAAGTCCAAGCGCGGTGAAGCGCCCAATGTTGGCGGAGATCGAGGCCACATCAGGATGCAGATTGCCGATGTGCATCTGCAAACCAACGCCGTTGATCGGGACTCCATGGCTCTGGAATTCCCGAACCATGGCGTAAACGGCGTCCGATTTCCAATTCATCTCCTCGGCTTCCGCCTCGTTGTAGAACAGGAGAGCCTGAGGATCGGCCTCGTGCGCCCACCGGAAACATTGCGCGAGATAGGAGTAAGCCTGCTGCGAGCTGCGAGCTCCGGGCTCCGAGCGAGCAAGATTGCTCGCGGCTCGCGGCTCGTGGCTCGAAGCTACAGCAATGCCTGGTTGGTCGTACCAGATTGTGCGGCGCAGCTTTCCGGTTCGATCGCCTTCGTCGAAGGCTTCGTTGGCGACGTCCCAGGCGAAGATCCTTCCCCGGTAATGTCCGACCACGGTCTGGATGTGGGTTTCGAGCAGTTTGGCGAGCTGTTCGGAAGTGAAGTGACCTTCCATCAGCCAAGCGGGATTCTGCTGGTGCCAAACCAGCGTGTGGCCTCTGACTTTCATGTTATGGCGTGCGGCGAAGTCCACGATTTGGTCTGCTTGGAAAAAATTGAAAGACTGCGGATCGGGCCGCAACGCGTCCCATTTCAAAGCGTTTTCCGGCTCCAGCAGGTTGAACTGGTTGGCCAACGTTGCAGCATAGGCTGGCTCAGAGAGCTGGGCTGGACGAACCGCGGCGCCGATAAGCATCCCGGATTGCTCGGCTGCCTTGCGCAAAGAGTCCGGAGCTGAGGCTGCAGCGGATCCGAAACAAACGGCGGACAGGGTCCACATGACAATGCGGGTCTTCAGTCGCATGCTCACCTTTCGACTACTCTGCGCCGGGGAGGAATTTTTTCAAAGGACACTGGTCACACGCGGGTTGTGACTTTTTGCAGTAGTTCTTGCCGACGCCGACAATCAGGCCGTGCATTTCGTTGAGTACCTGAACGTTCGCTGACCGCGAGCCGGTGCTCATTCGCGACGGAGGGTGAGAGGACCCGCGCGGGCCGGTGGCCACTGTCGCGACAGAATCGAACTTAGAGTCGAAAGCTCCTAACGGCCCGAGCGAGCGCTCGAACAGTTCCCGAAGCTCTTCGTAGCTGCTACGGGTCGCGACTAACTGGTGGCGCTCAACAATGCGACGAGTATAGGCATCAACAACGAACACTGGATGGTTCCCGGCATAGAGCAGGATCGAGTCCGCGGTCTCGGGCCCAATGCCGTTGAGGGCGAGAAGCTCTTCGCGAAGCTTGGCGGTCGGCTGGGCAAACATGCGGGCCAGGGACCCTCCATAACGGTCATCAAGGAACTGGACGAACGTTTTCAGTCGCCGCGCCTTTTGCCGGAAATAACCAGCGGAGCGAATCAACCGTTCCAGTTTTGGAAGCGGCGTGCGACGGATGCCGCTGACGCTGAGAATCCGGGCCGTACGCAGGCGGTCCAGCGCCCGCTCGACGTTGGTCCAGGACGTGTTCTGGGTCAGATAGGCGCCGACGATGACCTCGAACGGACTTTGGGCGGGCCACCAGTGCTGGCGTCCCCAGGCACGATAGAGCGTTTCGAAGTAGCTGCGGATGTGCTGGTCCGGTTTCAAGGCTAAGAGCTCCCCATGGTTGCTGATTGCCAGGGGGCGACATCACTATAGTTCTACACCGAAGAACATGGCCTGTTGCCGAGCAAATTCTCAAAACCGAAGATTTTCTTGTCGCGTCAGCCACCCAGGCAGCAACGGGGTGCGCCGCTCCGCTGAGTACAGGTACCTAAGTTACTTTTTCAGAATTCCCCTTGGGTTGACAATTTGTGTCAGTGCGAAACACTCCCGTTGAATCCCCCTGGAAATCAGCGGTTTCGCACGTCCCGCCTTTGCGGGAAACAGGAGAGATATGTCTCAGCGGCTGGGCGACCTGCTCGTAAAAGAGAAGGTCATCACCCCAGAGCAGTTGGAACAGGCGACTAAGCTCCAGAAGGAAACCCAGTGCCGACTTGCGTCGGCTCTGGTGAAGCTGGCGTTTCTCTCCGACGAGGATGTCACCAACTTTCTCTCACGCCAGTACGGCGTGCCCGCCATTAATCTTTCGTATTTCGAGATCGACCCCGCTGTCGTCAAGCTGATTCCCTTCGAGACCGCGAAGCGCTACCAGATTTTGCCGCTTAGCCGCGTCGGCGCCTCCCTCACCATCGCCATGGTCGACCCGACCAACGTCTTTGCGATGGACGACATCAAGTTCATGACCGGATTCAACATCGAACCGGTCGTGGCTTCGGAAAGTTCCATCATCGAGGGCATCGACAAGGCCTACGGCACTTCGAAGGAAGAAGAGCTCGAGCAGGTGATGCAGTCCATGAACGACTTCGGCGAAGCGGGTGACGTCGAAGTCCAGGGCGAGCAAGAGGAGATCGCACTTCGGGAGCTTGAGAAGGCAGCCGATGAAGCTCCCATCGTCAAGCTCGTCAACCTGGTGCTCACCGATGCGGTGAAGCGCGGAGCCAGCGACATTCACATGGAGCCCTACGAAAAAGAGTTCCGTGTGCGATTCCGCATTGACGGCGTTCTGCAATCCATCATGAATCCGCCCTTGAAGCTGAAGGATGCGATCACGTCGCGCCTGAAGATCATGGCGAAGCTCGACATCAGCGAAAAGCGCCTGCCCCAGGACGGCCGCATCATGCTGAAGATGCAGATCGGCGGCAAGAAAAAGCAGCTCGACTTCCGCGTCTCCACGCTGCCGACGCTGTGGGGCGAGAAGATCGTGCTCCGGCTGCTCGACAAGGAGAACCTCCGTCTCGACATGACCAAGCTGGGTTTCGAGCCGGAGTCGCTGACCAAGTTCGAGAAGGCGATTCTGAAGCCCTACGGCATGGTGCTGGTGACCGGGCCGACCGGATCGGGCAAGACCAACACTTTGTATTCTTCGATTTCGCGCCTCAACCAGCCCGATACCAACATCATGACGGCCGAAGACCCTGTCGAGTTCCAGTTGGCAGGCGTCAACCAGGTGCAGATGAAAGAGCAGATTGGCCTGAACTTTGCGGCCGCGTTGCGCGCCTTCCTTCGTCAGGATCCCAACATCATTCTCGTGGGCGAAATTCGAGATTTCGAAACTGCGGAAATTGCCATCAAGGCCGCCCTGACCGGGCACCTGGTTCTATCCACGCTGCACACGAACGGCGCTCCGGAAACGATCACGCGTCTGATGAACATGGGCATTGAACCTTTCCTGGTCGCGACCTCGGTGCACCTGATTTGCGCGCAGCGCTTGGTGCGGCGCATTTGCAAGGACTGCGCCGAGCCGGTGGAAATGCCTCCCCAGGCGCTGATCGACGAAGGCTTCACACCCGAGGAATCCAAAACCGTACAAATCATGAAGGGCAAGGGCTGCGCTACCTGCAACAAGACGGGTTACAAGGGCCGCACCGGCTTGTACGAAGTCATGGAAGTGGACGACGAAATCCGGGAACTGGTGCTGGTCGGAGCCTCGGCGGTCGAGTTGAAGAAAAAGGCAATCGAACGCGGCATGATCACGCTGCGCCGCAGCGGGCTGATCAAGGTCGCACAGGGCTGGACCACGCTCGAAGAAGTGGCTCGCGAAACGATTCACTAGATGGAAACGATTAAGAACGGAAGAGGAACAACACTATGGCGCTCTCATTAAGCGATCTGCTCCGGCGCATGCTGGAGATGAGCGGAAGCGATCTGCACATCACCACCAACTCGCCGCCGCAAATCCGCGTGCACGGGCACCTGGTGCCGCTGGATTTGCCCCAGCTGACGCCGGCGGAAACCAAGCAACTGGCCTACAGCGTGATGACCGATTCGCAGAAGCACCGCTTCGAGGAAAATCTCGAGCTCGACTTTTCGTTCGGGTTGAAGGGGCTGGCCCGGTTCCGCGCCAACGTGTTCAACCAGCGCGGCGCCACGGCCTGCGTCTTCCGTCTGATTCCGTTCGAAATCAGGTCGTTTCACCAGCTCGGCCTGCCCGCGGTGGTGAGCAAGCTTTGCGACAAGCCACGCGGTCTGGTGCTGGTGACCGGGCCGACCGGTTCGGGCAAATCCACCACGCTCGCAGCCATGATCGACAAGATCAATACCGAGCGCCACGACCACATCCTCACCATCGAAGACCCGATCGAATTCGTGCACATGAACAAGAACTGCGTGGTCAACCAGCGCGAGCTGCACTCCGACACCAAGTCGTTCTCCGACGCGCTGCGCGCGGCGCTTCGCGAAGACCCGGACGTAGTGCTGATCGGCGAAATGCGCGATCTGGAAACCATCGAATCAGCGCTGCGCATCGCCGAAACCGGCCACTTGACCTTCGGCACCCTGCACACCAACTCGGCGTCTTCCACCATCAACCGCATCATTGACGTATTCCCGGCGCATCAGCAGTCCCAGATTCGCGCCCAGCTTTCGCTGGTGCTGGAAGGCATCCTGTGCCAGAGCCTGCTGCCGCGCGCCGACAACAAGGGCCGCGTCATGTGCATGGAAGTCCTGGTGCCGAACGCCGCAGTGCGCAACCTGATCCGCGAGGACAAGATCCACCAGATTTACTCGGCCATGCAGTCGGGCCAGGAAAAGTTCGGGATGCAGACGTTCAACCAGTCGCTGGCGACCGCCTATTTCCAGAAGCAGATCGCGATGGAAACGGCGCTCTCCCGCTCCAGCAACCAGGACGAACTGCAGGAAATGATGTCGCGCGGCACCAGCCTGCTGAGCCGGGCGGGCTCGGCTCCGATGGGCCGGGGTGCGGCGTCGGTCAAAAGATGAAACCGAGGGAGGACCCAGTAGCACGCCGGGTCGGGTGACAAGAAAGCGCGTGCAGCTGGCAAGAGCAGGTTATCTTGCCGGCGGAACACGAATAAGGAGAAAGCAGCCATGCCGGTTTTCACATTTTCGGGCAAGACCGCTTCGGGCGAGAAAGTTCAAGGAGAACGGGTAGCAGCCAATAAAGACGGGTTGGCCGCGCAACTGCGGAAGGAACGCATTACTCCGCGCTCCATCCGGGAGAAAGGCAAGGAATTCTCTCTGCCGACGTTCGGCAGCGGCAAAGTCAAGGTTAAGGACGTGGCGGTGTTCTTCCGCCAGTTTTCCGTCATGATTGATGCCGGTCTGCCGCTGGTGCAGTGCCTGGAAATCCTCGGCGCCAACCAGGAGCACCCGGGCTTCCAGAAGACCCTGCTGGGGGTGCGGACCACCGTGGAAGGCGGTTCCACGCTGGCCAACGCCATGCGCCTGTACCCCGCCATATTTGACGATCTAACCACGAACATGATCGAGGCCGGCGAAACCGGCGGTATCCTCGACATCATTCTCCAGCGCCTCGCCCTTTACGTGGAGAAAGCCGTCAAGCTGCGCTCGGCCGTCAAGTCGGCGCTGATTTACCCCGTGGCCGTAGTCTCGCTCGCCATGTTGATCGTCGGCGCGCTGCTCAAGTGGGTGGTTCCGATCTTTGCCAACCTTTTTGTCGGCTTGGGAGTGGCCCTTCCATTGCCCACCCGCATCGTCATCGGTCTGAGCGGTTTCGTCGGGCATTTCTGGTGGTTCTTTATCGCCGGGGCGATAGGCCTCGTCGTTGGACTAAAACAGATTCGGAAGCACCCGCGCGGACGCTATTACTTTGATGCCACGATGCTGAAGCTGCCCATCTTGGGCGTACTGCTGCGCAAGATCGCGGTGGCGCGGTTTACCCGGACTCTGGGCACGCTGATTACATCCGGCGTTCCGATTCTGGAAGGTTTGGCGATTACGGCCCGGACATCCGGCAACGCGGTGCTGGAAGAAGCTCTCATGAAGGTGCGCAAGGCGATCGAAGAAGGCCGCACCATCGTGGACCCTTTGCGCGAGAGTGGGGTCTTTCCCAACATGGTGACGCAAATGATCGGCGTCGGCGAGGCCACCGGCGCCATGGACGCCATGCTGCAAAAAATCGCGGACTTTTACGAAGACGAAGTGGATGCCGCCACCAAGGACATGCTGGCGATGCTCGAACCGATCATTATCGGCATCCTCGGCATCACCATCGGTGGCATCGTGATTTCGCTGTACATGCCATTGTTCTCGATGATTTCGAAATTGGCGGGATAGGTAAGCGGTCGTCAGTCGCCGGTCGGTAGTCGTCAGGCCTCAGTCGCCGGGTGCGAAGCTCCGCAAACAGCGACAGACCACGAACGACAGACGACCGACAACCAAGGACCGGCGACGAATTCCATGCATTCCATCTCCGATGAGCGGAACTGGCTGACCTGGCTGGTGAAGGTTCGCATTCTGATCCTGATGGTGCTGCTCGCCATCGAGATTATCGTCATCCGCCTGACGCCCAGCCCCGTGCCGGTGGCGCCATTTCTTACCGGGATGGTTTTGTGGTTCGCGCTCTCGCTGTTTTTCCTGTTTCTGGTTTCCGTCTGGCGTGAAACCCGGCCGCAGGCCATTCTGCAAGTCCTGGCCGATCTGGCGATGGTGTCGCTGGTGGTTCACCTGACCGGGGGCATCGACAGCTCGCTGAATTTCCTTTATCCGCTGGTCATCGTGGTGGCCTCGATGCTGCTGCCGCGCGCCTGGAGTTATCTGAGCGCGGCGCTGGCATTCATCCTGTTCGGAACCGTGCTGGAGCTTGGCTATTTCGGGGTCATTCCCTCGTATGCCAGCTCGCACCCAAAGTTAAAGGCGCTGCAGGTAGTGATTTTCGTCAACCTGTTCGCCTACTTTGCCATCGCCTATTTGGCTGGCCTGCTGGTGACCAAGCTTCGCCAGGTGGACGTACAGCTCAAGCATGCCAGTGGCGCGCTCGAAAACCTGCAGGCGTTACACGAAAACATCGTCCAGTCCATGAGCGGTGGCGTGATCACAACGGGCCTGGATGGGCGGATTACGCTGGTCAATCGGGCCGCACAGCAGTTGCTGGAGATTTCTGAGAATGATTTGAGCGGCCGCTCGGTGGCTGACCTGTTTCTGGACCCTTTGCCGATCGTCGGGGCTGCCCGCAGCGATGGGGAAGTCCGTTACACGACCGGCAAAGGCTTCCGCAAAACATTCCGGGTCATGGTCTCCGCCTTGAATGTCCGCGGCGACCTGGGCTTCATCTACACCTTTGACGATCTCACCGAGATCCGCCGCCTGGAACGGGAAGTGCGCATGCAGGACCGGCTGGCGGCGGTGGGACGGCTGGCCGCGGCCATTGCTCACGAAATCCGAAACCCTCTCACCTCCATCGCCGGTTCGGTCAGCATGTTGTCGGATGTTCCCACCCTGAATGCGGAAGAGCGTCATCTGCTCGAGATTGTCACCCGGGAGTCCGATCGTTTGAACAACATCATCACAGATTTCCTGGCGTATTCCCGGGGCAAGCAATACCGCTTTGAGCGTGTCAACCTGGTTCCGCTTCTTGAAGATACTCTCACCCTGATCGAACACCGCCTCGCGGCCGAGAATACGGACATTCGTGTGGAGCGCAACTTTCCGAAGCAGGAAGCCTGCGTGCTAGCCGATGGCGACAAATTGAAGCAGGTTTTCTGGAACTTCTGCGAAAACGCCTTGCGCGCCATGAAGAACACGGGCGGAAGACTGACGATTTCGCTCTGTGAACGCGGCCCCGACTGGGAGATGAATTTTGCCGATACCGGGCCCGGCATCCAGCCGCAACACACGGAAAAGATCTTCGAGCCTTTCCAGTCGAGTTTTGAAGGTGGAACCGGGCTGGGCCTGGCCATCGTGTACCAGATCGTGCAGGCCCATGAGGGCAAGGTATGGGCACGGTCGGAAGTCGGCAAGGGCACTAGCTTCGTGCTGCGGCTGCGGCGTGTGGACCAACCGGTTACGGTCAGCCCAACCGCGATATTGAAACTGGCGGACACCGCGGTGGCCGGAACCGAAGGGGGGGCGCGTGGGTAACATACTGGTCTGCGACGACGAGCGCTCCATCTGCGAACTGCTCGACATTGCCCTGCGCCGCGATGGCCACAAAGTGGAAACGGTCACC
>Ga0187803_10001022_pt1 | contig 10896 bp, 10 predicted proteins | sample NC_wetland_sal_i_2_FD_132425 | JGI IMG/M metagenome (GOLD analysis project Ga0187803, IMG submission 132425) | Wetland sediment microbial communities from Neuse River Estuary, North Carolina, USA - Control_3 | ecosystem: Environmental > Aquatic > Freshwater > Wetlands > Sediment | place: USA...
ACCTGCTGCGGCGCGTGGATGCGCTTCCCATCCTTGACACCCGGTCCGAAGACGAAATCCTCGGCTACGACAAAGACGGTATTCCGCGTTAGGTTTCCTCATGGTCATCGACACGTCGGCCCTCGTCGCCATCTTCCTTGGGGAGCCGGAGCGCAATCCGTTCCTTCAACACATCCTGCAGGAAGAGACGAAACTGCTTTCAGCGGCGAACGCGTTCGAGACTGGCATCGTGCTCGAGGCCAAACGCGGCGAAGCCGCCGGGCGCGAGTTCGATCTCTTCGTGGTGCGGGCGCAGTTGGAACTAGTTCCGGTGGATGCCGAGCAAGCCGAGATCGCGCGTTCGGCCTGGCGCAAATATGGCAAAGGCCGCCACGCCGCGGGCCTCAACTTCGGAGATTGCTTCGCCTACGCCCTAGCCAAGTCCTCAGGCCAGAAGCTGCTGGCCAAGGGAGAGGATTTTCGTTTCACCGACGCGGAGTTGGTGCCTTAATTAGCATCGTTAGCGTTTGTGCGCGTCAACGTAGGAGCGTAAAACAGCGTTCATGCGCGTTAGATGGCCGTCGCCTTGCATCTTGAACCACTCGAATACGTCGGTATCAATGCGAAGGTGCACGGACGTTTTGCCGCGTGGCATGACGACGCGGGCGCGTTTCCAAAAATCTTGGCCGATGGGCGCGGCTTCCGGCGCGTCGGCACGTGTTTTGCTTGCGCCGCGAGCGATTTTCCTTTTGATCGCGCTAAGCGAATATCTCACGGTAGTACTTTTCTGTGTCATGTCGGTTTGCTTTCCGTGCGCTGATAATACGGATAATGTTCTTTCCGCGCCGGGTGTAGACGACTTGCAGCACCGTCTCACCCGACAACCCGAACGCGATGCATCTCACCTCGTCATAATCCGCTCGATCGTCAATGGCCTCAAGAGTCGGGTTTTCAAAGATCAAAGCGGCATCCAAAAATCAATCCCGTGATTCTTGATGTTGGCCGCGTTCTTTTCTTCGTCCCATTCAAAGCTCAACTCAGCCATGACGTCTGAGCGTCATAATACACAAATGTGTACACAACGTCAAGATTTATGTCGTTATTGGCAACTATATGTACAGTTGTTATCTTCAAAGGCGGTTGCACCATGCGTTTCGAGTGTGATGAGCGGAAGGGGAAGCAAAATCTCGCCAAGCATGGCGTCGATTTCCAGACGGCCGAGCTTGTGTTCGACGATCCCCATGCCGTAACCATTCGGGACGTTGCCCATGACGGCGACGGCGAAGAAAACCGCTACATCACGCTCGCGAGATTGGCCCCGGTGCGGTTCCCTTTGTAGTCCATACATGGTTTGCCGATCAAGGGGAAGAAGTGATTCGGCTGATTTCGGCCCGGGCCGCAACCAGCCAAGAGAGTAGGAGCTATGAAGAAACACACCAAAAACCGGGCGCGCCAAATCGCCGCCATCGCCGCGAAAAAGGACGCCGGCATTGACCTGTCGGAGATGCCGGAGGTGGTGGACTGGAGCGGCGCGGAAATCGGAAAGTTTTATCGCCCGCCGAAGAAGCCTGTCACCATGAGGCTGGACACGGACATCCTGGGCTGGCTGAAGAGCTATGGGCGCGGGTACCAGACCAAGGTAAACCTTTTGCTGCGGCATGCCATGCAGGACTCCTACAAACGCGCGCGGCGCAAGGCCAATTGACGAATCTGAACCACTCCGATTATCTCCAGCTAAGACCCACTCATTCGCACAGAACGCGAATGAGTGGAGTACCCGGGGGCACACGGCAGCGGAGCGGATGAGGACGCCGTGAATTCGATCCCCCTTTCCTTTAGCGGAGAGCGTATTATCTTCCCGTTATGCCAAAGTTGAGCGTCCAAAAGATTCGAGACCTGGCGCGAAAGATAATCGCGGCTAACCCCGGCCTCGCGTGGCTACAAAACTGAACATCCCAAGACCTCGTAGTTTCCTCATTAGAAATTCCCCGTGGTGCGGGATTCGCGAAGTTGAGTTCTACGAAAAAGCCGTGAAAGGCGGCTTCGCACCTTACATTCCGAACGGCCCACAATTCCGAACGACTCATTTTGTCACTTTGAACTTGCCGCCACTGGTGACAGTCCCTCCCAAAGTGGTAATCGTGATCGGCCCCGTCACAGCGCCCGCCGGTACGGTTGCGGTCACTTGCTTGTCGGAGTTCACAATGAACTGGGTCACCGCCACGCCGCCAAAGGCGACCGCGCTCGTCTGTGTAACGCTGACGCCCGTGATCTGCACTTGCGTTCCCACCGGGCCGCTCTTTGGCCTGAAGCTTCTCAACTGCGGCGTCACTTTGAAAGACGAGACACCTCTGAGCGTGCCGCCTGGCGTCGTCACTTCGATCGTGCCGGTGGTCGCGCCGGCGGGAACCTTGGTCGCAATCCTGTTGTAGGTGACGACTTGGAACTTGGCTGCCGTGCCGTTAAAACTGACCCTGGTCGCGCCCGTCAAGGTGTTTCCAACAATATTGATGGGCGCTCCCACCTTGCCGGAGGCGGGAAGCGTCTCCACGAACGGGTCTCCCCCAGCCACATACAGGCCGAAGACCGTGCCGCAGCCATTCCCGCCGCAAGTGGAGTTCCTAGCCCCGCCACCAGCGGTTGTCCCGTACAAGTTTCCGTCGCTGCCCAGAACCAGCCCTGCCTCAGGATAGGCGCCGTCGGCGCAGACCGGTAGAGAGCAAAAACTGTAGAGCGACGTCAGCGTGTCCCCTCCGGTGATTTCGAAGACCGTTCCGCATCCATAGCGACAGTAGTCGTTGCTCCCGCCAGAAGCCGCTGTGCCGTAGAAGTTCCCGTCGGTGGCTTGCACCAGCCCTGCGTAAGGGAAGGCACCATCAGCGCAGTTCGGTTGCGTGCAGAAGGTGTAGAGCGTGGTCAGCGTGCCCTCGGGTGTGATTTTGAAGACCGTACCACAGCCCAAACTACCGCAAAAGGAGCTGGAGCTGGCCCCGCCCTGTAACGTTGTGCCGTAGAAGCTCCCATCGGTGGCTTGCACCAGCCCTGCCTCGGGGGACAAGCCGTCAGGGCAGCCCGTTTGGCGGCAGAAGCTGTAAAGCGTGGTCAGCGTTCCCTCGGGTGTAATTTTGAAGAGCGTGCCGCAGCCGAAACTTAAACCGCAATAGGAGCTGGCCCCGCCGAAGGCCGTTGTCCCGTAAAAATTCCCGTCGGTGCCTTGCACCAGCGCTGCCAGGGGATCTTCGCCGTCAGCACAGCCCGCTTGGGGGCAGAAGCTGTAGAGCGTGGTCAGCGCGCCCTCGGGGGTGACTTTGAAGACCGTGCCGCAGCCGTAGGCACAGATGTTGGTGTCCCCGCCAGCCGAAGTTGTGCCGTAGAAGCTTCCGTCGGCGCCCAGCACCAGACTTGCCTGGGGGGATTGGCCGTCAGGGCAGCCCGTTTGGGGGCAGAAGTTGTAGAGGGTGGTCAGCGCGCCCGCCGGGGTGATTTTGAAGACCGTGCCACAGCCGCCCTCGGCGGAGCAGTTGCTGTTGTTCCCCCCTGACTCGGTTATGCCATAGAAGTTTCCGTCGGCGCCTTGCGCCAGCCCTGCGTAAGGGAAGGCACCATCAGCGCAGTTCGGTTGAGTGCAGAAGGTGTAAAGCGTGGTGAACGTACCATCGCCGGTGATTTTGAAGAGAGTCCCGCACCCATAGACCCCGAAACTACTACAGAAACCGACGTAGCTGCCGCCTTCGGAGGCTGTCCCGTAGAAGTTTCCGTCGGTGGCTTGCACCAGCCCTCCAGGCCAGATGCCGTCAGCGCAGCCCGCTTGTGAGCAAAAGCTGTAAATTGGCGCTTCGTATTGCGCAGACGAGCCAATCGCCGTCGCAATGCAAAACGCAAAGACGAGGCAAACCATTTTCGATATGCCGCGTTTCCCGACACCGCCCTTCTTCCAGCTTTGCGGGGAAACAAAAGTAAGCACCCTAAGAGTTCGTAGACTAATCATCAAAAAATTCTCCGAGGTGCTAGGCGTATTGGCTGCGACGCGCGTGGGAGAGATAATGCAATTCGCGCAGAAATTTTCCCTCCCGGACAAATGGCTGTCAAGCTGCAAGATATTGCCGTCGCCAGGGGACTTTGGAGCGAATCAAGTCCCCAAAGCCTCATGCCGCCCTCGGAACCTCGCTCATGCTTTTGGGCGCTAATTGTCCTTGTGGTCTCAAGAAGGTAGCCCAGTCGAAAACCAAGTATCCCTTCATCCCTAACGCCTTCATTTAGAAATACGTTACGTGTAAGTCCTTATTCCTCAATGACCTGGCGGAATTTCCTGCGGGTGCCCACGTCTCGCGCTTCTCGAGACGTGGGATTCCACTAAGTTATTCTTCCTCTTCCTTCACCTCGCCCCGCTTCGCCTTCTCAATGATCTTTTCCTGCAGAGCGCCGGCACGAGGTCGTGGTCCCAGGCCTTTTTTCCCTAGCTGGCGCTTCTTCGCATTTCACCCCAAGTCTTTCAGGTCGCTGCTCCGGCCCAAAGCCCGCTTGTTGGTAATCAGGTCATCCAGCGAAATGAAATGCACCGGAACACCGAAGAAAGTGGTCGAAACCTTTCTAGTCCATGCCTCGGGGAACTCTACCCCGGTGATTCCAGTCAGAATGTCGATCCGCACCGGAGCCACTCCAATCTGATAGACCACCTGTTTCTCAGTAAATGTTTCCGGCTTGATCCCATCATGGTCGAGCGGAGCGCCGAACTTCTTGAGCGCTGCGACCACCCGGACTGCATTTTGCGCCGAATTCGAGACCCACACGTCCAGGTCTTTCGTATAGCGCGGCTCGCCATACTTCATCACGGCGAACCCGCCGACGATCAAATATTCAACCTGAAATTCGTTTAAGAGCAGTAACAGTTCTTTGTAGTGTGGGTTTTCTGCCATGGACTTCCTCGGCTAGTTCCACCATTTCCCAAGCGGCAGCAAAGATGGCTTCATCTCCCTGTTCCTGCCAAAACTCGATATCGAACGAACGATCCGGGAACTCGCCTTCCACGAGTCTGGTTTTCCATTCCGAATTCTGAGGAATGCTCATGGTGCACTTCCGCAAGTCTACTCCTCCTCTTCCTTCACCTCGCCCCGCTCCGCCTTGGCCTTCTCAATAATCTTCTCCTGCAACTGCGCCGGCACGATGTCGTAGTGGTGCATTTCCATGTTGAAGCCGCGACCCTGGGATCATCGAAGTGAGATCGGACAATTCATCGCGTTCCTTGCGATGGGTGGAATGCCGGGAGCGTTCCCACCCCTGTAATCTGGTTCGAACTTTTTCATCACAAATTCCCCGTGCCCGCATCACAGACTTTCAACCCACACGTGCGCGACAATAGCGACTGACCTGTGGCAAGGCAGCGGTGCGCCCGTCTCCAGAGACGGGGTATTCGGGCCGGCAAAAAAGTGATCCAAAAGCGCTCTTTGACAACCGAACGGTGACTCGGGAAGTATACAAAATGGCCGGAAATAAGCAATGTCCGCCGCTAAGTCTTTATTATTGAATACTTTGAAGTTAAGATACTTATTTTTCAATACTTTGCGAGAAAACAGGGGGGAGGGGGGGTACCCCCCCAATTTCAGCCTCGGAGCATCTCTGAAGCGACGTCAGGGCAGGATTCCATCGTGAATTCTGACAGCGAGCCTGCCCCATCCTAACGTCGCGCTTTTCGACGTTAGGGCAGGATTCCATCGTCGAACGGCAGCCCAGGATTCTTCTGGAAAATAGAGCCTGACCACCGCCAGCAAGGAACTCACTGAAGTCTAACTGAGCTGCGAGCTGAGAACCGAAAGCGAGAAGCGAACAGCGAACAGCGAAGAGCGAACAGCGAAAAGCGAACAGCGAACAGCTACTCTTCCTCTTCCTTCACCTCGCCCCGCTCAGCCTTGGCCTTCTCGATGATCTTCTCCTGCAACTGCGCCGGCACAATGTCGTAGTGGTGCATCTCCATGTTGAAGCTGCCGCGGCCCTGGGTCATTGAGGTCAGATCAGCGCCGTAGGTCAGCATTTCCGCCATCGGCGCCTCGGCCTTCACGATTGTGTTACCGCCCTTGTTGTCCATGCCCTGAATGCGCCCGCGGCGGCTGTTGAGGTCGCCCATGATGGTGCCGGCGAACTCGTCGGGCACCGTGATTTCGACCGTCATAATCGGTTCGAGCAACGTGGGCTTGGCAATTTCCATGGCTTTGCGGAAGGCAATTCGGCCTGCCAACTGGAAAGAGAGGTCGTTCGAATCCACGTCGTGATACGACCCGTCGTAGAGCTCAACCTTGAAATCAACCACCGGATAGCCCGCCAGGTAACCGCGAGCGGCTGCGTCCTTGATCCCTTTTTCGACGGCGGGAATGAAGTTCTTCGGAATCGCGCCGCCGAAGATGTCGTTGACGAACTCGAAGTCGCCACCGCGCGGCAGCGGTTCCATCTTGATCTTGCAGTCGCCGAACTGGCCGTGGCCGCCGGTCTGCTTCTTGTGCCGCCCCTGCACGTCGGCTCGGCCGCGGATGGTCTCTCGATACGGAACCTTCGGCGCTTTGAGATTCACTTCCGTACGATACCGGTTCTTAAGTTTCGAGACCGCGACTTCAATGTGCTGCTGACCCGTTCCCGCGATCAGGAATTCCTTGGTCTGCGCATCGCGGAAGAAGCGCAGCATGGCGTCCTCTTCCATCAGCTTATGGAGCCCCACGCCCAGCTTGTCTTCGTCGGCGCGGCTCTTGGGCTCGATGGCGAACGTGATGGCCGGTTCGGGCAGCTTCACCGTCGCATACTGAATGGAAGCGGTTTTATCGCCGAGCGTGTCGCCGGTAAGCGTGTCTTTCAGCTTGGCAACCGCGCCAATGTCGCCGGCATGCAGCTCGTGGATCGGAACCGCCTGCTTGCCCTGCATGAGCGAAATGTGCGAGAGCTTCTCGGTCGTGTTGCGGGTGAAGTTCTGCAGGGTCGTCTCGTTTTTGAGAACGCCGGAGAAAACCTTGAAATAGGAGATGCGGCCCGCGAACGGATCGGAAACGGTTTTGAAGACGAAGGCCGAAGTTGGCTCGGCGTCGGTGCCCTTGCGCTCGGCGGGCGCTCCGTTGCCGCTGGGCTGGCCGGCAATAGCATGATGCTCGCTGGCGGCAGGCGTGTAATCCACAATGAAGTCCATCAACTCATCCACGCCGATGTTCCCCAGCCCCGAGGTGAACAGCACCGGGAAAATCTTGTCTTCGCGAATCGCCTCATGCAGCGCCGGAACGAGATGCTCTTCCGGAATCGTTCCTTTCTCGAAGAACTCCTCCATCAACTCGTCTTTCCCTTCCGCGACCAGCTCGACCAGCTTCTCGTGGGCTTCTTTCGCGGTGGCTTCAAGGTTCGCCGGAATCGGCCCTTCTTTGCCCTTGCCGCTTCCGCCCATATCGTAGGTGTAGGCCTTCATGCGGACCAGATCGATAATCCCGCTGAGACTCTTTTCGCTGCCGATGGGCAGCTGCAGCGGCGTAACGGCCCGGCCAAAAGCCTGCGTCAGCGACTCCAGCGTGCGCGTGGCGTCGGCGCGCTCGCGGTCCATGCGGCTGACCACGATCATCCGCGGCAAGTTGACTTCGTCGCAATAGCCCCAAACGCGCTGCGTGACCACCTCCACTCCGGCGACGCCGTCCACCACCACCAGCGCCGCATCCACCACCGGCAGCACCATCTTGGCCTCGTGGACGAACATGTTGAAACCGGGCGTGTCGAGAACGTTGATCTTGGTCTTGCCCCACTCGACAAACGCGAGGCCGGTCGAAACCGACATTTTGCGGGCAATTTCCTCTTCGTCGTAATCGGTAGTGGCGGTGCCGTCGTCCACGTGCCCGAAGCGCTGAGTGGCGCCGGCCGTCTGCAGCATGGCCGACACCAAAGTAGTCTTGCCCGCATGCCCGTGCCCGATCAGAGCAAGGTTGCGGAGATTGGCTCCTTCATAGACTTTCACAAGTTGTCTCCTTCAAGGACCGCGTAGGGACAGCCGCATCGGCTGTCCCGGTGGAGGACAGCTCCGCCGCTCGCTGGCTGGGCTATTTGTAGAAGAGAGCTGGTACAAGCCAGCCCAACGTCACCTGCGCAAAATACCGATGCTAACACAGGGGTTTGGGGGGCCTCAAGGAAGGGCACCCTACTTGGCTCCCACAAAACGAGCCAGAGGAATGACCTCCACGTTCTTTGCCAGCGAATACGTCTTGTCGCCAGGGTAAAGAACGTATAGGTGGTCGAGCTTCAGGTCGGCCAAAGCAATTCGCATCGATGGCGTTAAAGTGGGCGCATCGGCGCGCTTGCATTCGACGCCAATGCGTTGGCCATTCTTGAACAGCAAGAGATCGACTTCCGCCCCATTGTGAGTAGCCCAGAAATAGGTTTCGTCAGGACGGAAGGATTTGGTCACCTCTTCGACGGCATACCCTTCCCACGAAGCGCCTACTTTCGGATGTGATTCCAAGTCACGCCGATTGGCTATGCCCAACAGCGCATGCAGGAGGCCTGTGTCGCGCACATACACTTTGGGCGCCTTGACTTGCCGTTTGCCAAGGTTTTCAAACCAAGGAGCCAGCTGACGGACCATGAAAACGCCGGTCATCAGGTCGAGATAGCGGCGCACAGTCGTTTCCCCAACGGCCAGGGCGCGAGCCAGTTCGGCCACATTCCAGAGTTGTCCGTGATAGTGCGCCACCATGGTCCAGAACCGGCGCAGAGAAACAGCGGGGATTCCGATCCCAAGCTGTGGCACGTCGCGCTCAAGAAAAGTCTGTAGGAACTGACGCCGCCAGGCGAGTGAATCGGCTTCGGAACGAGCCGTATAGGCGAGAGGGAACCCTCCACGAAGCCAATGCCGCAGTTGGGCCGACGCTCCCAGGTCGGAGAGCCGGAAACCTTCGAGCGGAACGGTCTCAAGCCGCCCGGCAAGAGTTTCTGAAGATTGCCGCAACAATTCGGGCGAGGCGCTTCCGAGAATGAGAAAACGTGCGGGCAACGGTTTCCTGTCCACCAGGACACGCAGGAGTGGAAACAGCGCAGGGCGGCGCTGTATCTCGTCGATCACCACCAGTTTTCCGAGCGGGCGGAGTGCGGTTTCCGGTTCGGTGAGACGGGCCAGGCTCGCAGGGTCCTCGAGATCGAAGTAGTTGAGAGAGTCGGTTGGAACAAACTGCTTGGCAAGGGTTGTCTTTCCGCACTGCCGCGGACCCAAGAGAGCAACCACACGGCTGCGCCGCAAGGCGGCTCGGACCAGACCGATGTCGGCAGTGCGCTGAATCACGGTCAAAGTGTACCATGAAAATCCACCATGATGTAGTGGATTTTCATGGTAATGAAGAAACGGGATTTGCAGCTGAAAATGCTACGGCCCGAAGAAATGAGGACAGAAACAGGCCAGCCCACGTCACCTGCGCAAAATGGCGATGCTAACACAGGGGTTGGGCGGGCAACAAGGAAGGGGTGTGTCTAAATTGCACCATGAAAATCTAACAGCGAGCGTTAGATTTTCATGGTTGACTGAAACACTGAAATTACGGTTATTCAGCTTTGCTTGAGATCAGGGAATAATCTATCTCTGAACAGCTGGATGATGTCGCGGTCCTCAATCTCGACATTTCGCGTCCGCGGACTGGTTTGCACTTGAAAAGCTGAAGGCACCGGCGTAACCGATTCCGCAGTTAGGTCGACCACAGCCAGAAAAAGCTGAGCGATCGCCAATCCGGGATACAGGTAAATGGGAATCTCCCCCACATTTGAAATCTCAAGGGTCAAGATTCCCGAGAAGTTTGGATGGACTCCAATAGCTGTCGCGATTATAAGGCCGTCTCTCCCCCACGTTGATTTACCGATGACGAAAGCTGCCAGATTCTTTGGGAGGTGAATCCACTCCAACGTCTCGCCCAACACAAACTGTCCAGGATGCAGAACGAAATAGTCTCCAATCGGGACAAACGTGTCATCCTTGTACTTAAATAGATCTGCCTGGTGGGTCAGAGACAGCAAATTCAGTTGCGACAATTTTGCCCTTAGCGGGACATGAAAACGCTGACCCAACCTGACGTCTACTGAAGCGGTGGTCGGTTTGAGCTGCCTCTCCTCAAGCAGCGGGCTGATCACCAGGCGATCTGCTGGATCGGCGGCGGGGTGTTCCAACAATTCTCTAATTCTTTCCGCGCTTAGAATCACGTCGAGCCTCTTCCCATGCCGTCTTCATTTCGGAAATCTCGAGTGCCTCAAAGTCACATAAGTAGACATGCCAGCCAGCATTGATTATGGACGCCAATTCGACAGGCACTCCCCGACCGTAGTGCCCCGTCTCTCCTGGCGGTATGTGGTTGACGAACAGAGGAGCCAGTTCAGCAGCGTCTCTGTCAAACCGCAAAGCCGTATAAGACTGTGCTTCGGAAACCGCCGTGGCACTAGCCTGGAAGATGAGGTCGAGCGCCTTGTCATCGATTGACTCAATTGCGAGCTGATCGAACATGGAGCGCGCCACGATAGGAACGGCCGAAACCTCGTCCCAATCCCGCAATAGGGCTTGTAGGTTCTCGTGCAACTTGTCCACCGGGTAAAGCTGCTTCAGCATGCGCATCATCAGCTTTGCCCGAAGGCGTGGCGCCGGATGCGTCGTGCTCCCTTGGTCTATGTGTTTGAAAGCGGTCATCAGATGCACTGCCGCGAAAAACAGTGCTGGACCGAATAGACGAATGCCAATAGCATCGGACGAGAGTTCCATGACCCAGGCGGTTATTCTGCTTGCTACCTGTTCGGTCACCCATTCACGCAAGCGCAGCTCCGGGGGCGGGCCTTGCTGCTGCTGGCGGGCCCCTGACATCACTTTGACCAGGTTCTTGATCAGATCTTCTTTGACTTTGATGTTCGGCAGAAGCTTCCCGGCCAAGGCATGCT
>Ga0187803_10001023_pt1 | contig 10896 bp, 11 predicted proteins | sample NC_wetland_sal_i_2_FD_132425 | JGI IMG/M metagenome (GOLD analysis project Ga0187803, IMG submission 132425) | Wetland sediment microbial communities from Neuse River Estuary, North Carolina, USA - Control_3 | ecosystem: Environmental > Aquatic > Freshwater > Wetlands > Sediment | place: USA...
GAGTTGCTTGTCGTTTGTTGCCAGCGAAAGTGAACCATGACAACTGCGAATCCAGCATCAACAAAGAAACCCGAAGCCGCGAAGAAGCCCGATTTCGAGTATTCCCTCGCGCGCCTCGAAGAGATCGTCGGAAAACTCGAGAGCGCGAACCTGTCACTGGACGAAGCCATGAAGTTGTTTGAGGAAGGCGTGCAACTCTCGCGCGACTGCCAGAAATACCTGGAGCAGGCCGAGGGCAAAGTGGAAATCCTGCTCAAGAAAGCCGGCGGCGAGATGGCGGCGGAGGCCTTCGATCCCGAAGCCGAGGAAGATTCCTAAACGGTTGCGCCGCGAGCGCGCGCACGAACCGCCCTCCACCTGATGAACCTTCCCGCATTTTTCGACGAAGACCGGGCCGCAGTGGATGCTGCCCTCGACCGCCTGATGCCTGGCGAAAATGAGCAGCCTCCCTCGATCCACCGCGCCATGCGCTACAGCGTGCAGGCGGGGGGAAAGCGCGTCAGGCCGATTTTGTGTCTGGAATCGGCGCGCATTTTTTCCGCCGATGTGACTCCCGTTCTGCCGATCGCCTGCGCGCTTGAATTCATTCACACCTACTCTCTCATCCATGACGACCTGCCGGCGCTCGATAACGACGACTTGCGGCGCGGCAAGCCCACCTGCCACAAGAAATTTGGCGAGGCCACGGCCATTCTCGCGGGCGACGCGTTGTTGACGCTGGCGTTCGAGACGCTAGCCAACGCTTCCATCGAACCTGCGCGGCGCGTTGCCATTCTTTCTCACGTGGCCGCATCGGCGGGGACAGTAAACGGAATGGTCGGCGGCCAGGTGGCGGACCTCGAAGCCGAAGGACGCGCCATCGAGCCGGCGGACCTCGAGTATATTCACCGTTCGAAAACGGCGGCCTTGATCCGCGCGTCTGTCGTCGCCGGGGCGATCGCCGGCGGCGCGGACGACGAAGACGTTGCGCGACTGAAGCGCTTTGGCGAAACGATCGGCTGGGCATTTCAGGTGGTCGACGATATTCTCGACGTGGAAGAATCGTCCGCGGCCCTCGGAAAGACGGCGGGAAAAGACGCGGCGCAACAAAAAGCAACGTATCCGTCTCTGTATGGCCTGGAAAAGTCGCGCCAATTTGCGAAAGAGCTCGAGGCCCGCGCGATGGCGGAGATCGAGCCGTACGGCTCGCGCGCCGCTCGGTTGCGAGAGCTTGCCGAATTGATCGTTCACCGGCGCGCGTAGGTAGGGTAGGACAGGTTTCAGCCTGTCTCGTTTTGATATTCTCGCGTCTCAATCGGCTGACAGGCTGAAGCCTGTCCTACTGCGAATGTCTTGCCATCCAAATCCAAATCCGCAAAAAAGAGGCTCGACCTGCTGGTTGTCGAACGAGGCCTCGCCGAATCTCGCGAGAAGGCGCAGGCCATGATCCTGGTAGGAGAAGTCCGCGTGAACGGCGAGCGGAGTGAAAAAGCCGGAGCGCAGATTGCCGAGGACGCTCGAATTGAAGTCAGCGGAACATCGGTAAAATATGCCAGCCGCGGAGGCTTGAAACTGGAGGGCGCGCTTGAGGATTTCGGAATCGACTCAGCCGGGAAAATCTGCATCGATATTGGCGCGTCCACCGGAGGCTTCACGGATTGCTTGCTGCAGCATGGCGCACGCCGCATCTACGCGGTTGACGTGACGCCGCAGCAGATGGCCTGGCGTGTGGCCCAAGACGCTCGCGTCACGCAAATCAAAGCGAATGCGCGCAATCTTCGGCCGGAGCAGATTCCGGAGCCCGCCGATCTCGTGACGATGGATGTTTCTTTCATTTCCGTGGCCAAGGTGCTTCCGGCTGTGGCCGCTGCCGCCGGTCCAAATGCAGAGTACCTGATCCTGGTTAAGCCGCAGTTTGAACTTGACCGCGGAGATGTTGGCAGTGGCGGCATCGTGCGCGATCCTTCGTTGCATGAACGCGCGATCGAGCGCGTGCGCGCAGCGGCGGAAACCGCGGGGTTACATGTCGAAGGCGTGCGACCGAGCCGCCTGACGGGCGCGGAAGGAAATCAAGAATTCTTCCTACATGCGAAAAAGATTATTCCCGACAGCTAAGGGAATCTCACCTAAAAATCATGGAATTGGAACAGCGCGACAGATGCTAAAGTAGTGTTCGCTTTGGAAGCACTTCGATACAAACCAAAATGATCAAGACCGTCGGAATTATTTCCCGCCCGCGCCGCGAGGATATCGCGCGCGTCGTTCCTCCTCTCGTCAGTTGGTTGCAGGCCCATGGCGCGGAGGTGACTTGCGATTCCGAGACCAGCGATTGTTTGGGACCGCTCGCTGTGAAGGCACGGAAGCGCGAGGAACTCCCCGGCTGCACGGACTTGCTGATTGTGCTGGGCGGCGATGGAACGTTGCTATCCGCGGCGCGCCTCGCGGCGGACCGTAATGTTCCCATCCTGGCCGTCAACCTGGGCGGACTGGGCTTCCTGACAACCGTTTCACAAGACGAAATTTATTCGATTCTGGAAGAGATTTTCTCCGGCAAGCATCGCGTAAGCGAACGCGTAATGCTGGAAGCCGAAATTATACGCGACGGCACCATCATCCGGCGGCAGATCGCGCTCAACGATGCGGTGCTCAACAAGGCGGCGCTCGCCCGCATCATGGATCTGGAGCTTCGCGTCGACGGCGAATACGTGACGACATACAAAGCGGACGGATTGATTCTCTCCACACCGACCGGATCAACCGCCTATTCCCTCGCGGCCGGCGGACCAATCGTGTACCCGATCGTCGAAGCCTTCGTCGTAACCCCCATCTGCCCGCACACGCTCACGAATCGACCGCTTGTGATACCCGATTCCGCCACAATCGAAGTGGACTTCAAGGCCGGGGACGACGCGGTCTTCCTGACGCTCGACGGGCAAATTGGAATCGAACTCATGCGGGGAGATCACATCCGTGTGCGCAAGGCGGCGGAAAAATTGCATCTGGTGCGCCCCGCAAAAAAAACCTACTACCAGATCCTGCGCAACAAACTGAAGTGGGGCGAAAGATAAAGTGGGAATCGCAATCACCCGCCGCGGCGGGTGGTTCCAATCTTTACTTTACTCGCCGCGGACTAGATCGGCGCGGGATTCGCGGCGGCGGATCGTACGCATGCGGGTTCCCTCCACTAGGATCTCGGCGGGGCGAGGGCGCGAATTGTAGTTCGAGGTTTGGACAATGCCGTAGGCGCCGGCCCCCCACAAGACGAGCACGTCATCCGGAGCCACGTTTCCGAGCGGCCAATCCTGCAGGAAGCAATCGCCCGATTCACAAACGGGGCCGACAATGTCGGCGCGAGCGAGCGGTCCGGGAGCGCGCCGAGCGCGCGTGATAGGATGCGTCGCATCGTATAACACGGGGCGCATGAAATCGTTCATGGCGGCGTCCACGATTACAAAATTCTTGCCGCGATTCTGCTTGGTATACAACACGCGCATGAGGAGAATCCCCGCCGGACCAATCAACGATCGCCCCGGCTCGATCAGCAGGTGGCAGCCCAACGGGCGAACGACGCGCGCGAGTTCCGCCGCCCAGGCCGCTTTTTCCGGCGGCTGTTCCGATGTGTACCGAATCCCGAGTCCGCCGCCGCAATCGAGGTAGCGGAGCGCGATGCCTGCGCGCGCCAGCTCGCGCACGAATCCAGCCAAACGAGTGAGGGCGCGCCGGTGGGGAGTAAGCGTCAGAATCTGCGACCCGATATGCGCGCTGATTCCCTGCCAGTCGATCCAGGGCGAACTGCGGTGCTGAAGATAAAGCCCCCGCGCGGTCTCCCAGTCGATTCCAAATTTGTGGCGATGGTGTCCGGTGGCGATATGCGGATGGCCGCCGGCTATGACGTCGGGATTGACGCGGATGGAGGCCGCAGCGCGCACGCGTAGGCGGGACGCCTCTGAAGACAAAAGATCAAGTTCTGCGGGCGACTCCACGTTGAAAAGAAGAATCCGTGCGCGCAGACCTTCCCGAATTTCCTCGCGAGATTTTCCGACGCCGGAAAACACGATCCGGTTTCCCGGCACGCCGATCCGCTGCAGGCGATAAAGTTCCCCGCCTGAAACGATGTCGAAACCACTGCCCAGCGCGGCAAACACGCGCAAGATGCCCAAATTTGAATTGGCCTTCATCGCGTAACAGATCGTGTGCGGAAGCGAGCCGAACGCGGAATCCATACTGCGATAAGCTTGCTCGATGCTCGCGCGGCTGTACAGATAGGCGGGCGTTCCGAATCGCTTTGCGGCTGTAGCGACGGAAACACCCTCGCAATATAGGTGAGACCCCCGATAAGAAAACCCGGGAGTATAGCTCGCCGGATCGACAACGCCGGCGGCTCGGGAAGCGCTCGAATGCGAAGACGCGGCGCTCACTTGGCTTTCATCACCACCAGCGTGCGGTCGTCTGTGATGGCGCCCCCTTGTGTGAAATTCTCTACTTCCGCGAGCAAGAGGTCGGCAAGTTCACTCGAACTCAATTTCGCGTTGGCGGTCAAAAGATCTTTGATTCTGCCGGTGCCGAAAAATTTTCCTTCCCGGTTGGCCGCCTCGGTCAGACCATCGGAAAAGAAGAGGAGAATATCGCCCGAAGTCAGGCGCACGCTCCATTCCTCATAGGTGGCATCATCAAAAATGCCGATCGGGAATCCTGTGAGTTTGATCTGTTCGACGTGCCCGTCTTTCCACAGCAGCGGCTGAGTCTGCCCAGCATTCGCCAGACGAAGTTTGCGGCGCGCTTTCTGCCAAGTAGCAAAACAAATCGTCATGTAGCGGCCTTCGACCCGGCGGTCGCAAACCAATTGATTGAGCTGGCGGAGAAGCTCCGCGGGCTGGAGCTTGTGAGGAGAGAGGCTGCGCAGAATCCCCGTGGCTACCGCGCCGTAAAGCGCCGCGGCACTTCCCTTGCCGCTGACGTCTCCCAGAGCGACGCCCAATTGTTGCGATCCGTAGGTGAGGAAATCGTACAAATCGCCGCAGACTTCCCGCGCGGAATGAATTCGCGCAGTGATGTCGAGGCCGTAATCGTTGTCTGGCACGGGCCGCAGGAGAGCGGTCTGCAAGCGCTGCGCGGCCGTGAGTTCGCGCTCCATGCGCGCCTCATCCTTGGCCAACTTCTCATACAAGCGCGCGTTTTCGAGCGAAACCGCCAGGTGCGCCGCCAGAATCGTCAGCGTTTGCTCGTGCTGCTCGGTGAAATAATTTACCTGAGGGCTTTCGAGATCGAGAACGCCCACGACCCGACCCTGGTGAAGCATCGGAATCGCCAGCTCGGACCGGGTTTCCGGATTGACCATGATGTAGCGCGGATCGAGGGTCACGTCGGGAACCCGAACTGGAAGCTCCGTGGCGATTGCCGTGCCAACAATTCCTTCGTTTGGAGTGACTCGCAGCTTTCCTTGCGCGCTCTGGCCGTATTTCATGTCCAGGCGATGGCGATACAAATTCGTCGCTTCGTCATACAACAGGATTCCCAAAATCTGATAGTCGATGACGCGTTTGACAAGTTCCGCGGCGCGGCGCAGAAGTTCTTCCACCGCGAGAATGGAATTCGCCTCGCGTCCAACTTCGTTGAGAACCAGCAGCGTGTCAGCCTGGCTGCGGACGCGTTCAAACAGCCGCGCGTTTTCGATGGCCGTGGCCAAACGGCTGGCCATCAGCGTCAAAACGCTTTGCTGATCGCGCGTGAAATAGTCGACTTGAGTGCTCTGGATGTCGAGCACGCCGATCGCTTGTCCCTTCACCATGAGCGGAATCACCATCTCAGACCGGACCGAATCGATGATGTTGATGTAACGGGGATCCTCGCGGACGTCGGGCACGCGGACCGCGCGGCCCGTCGCCGCCGCAGTGCCCGTAATTCCCTGTCCGATGGGGATCACCCAATCCTTGCCGGCCTCCTCGCCGTAACCGATGGTGAAACGGTGGTAGAGGCGGTGCATCGATTCGTCGGCCAGCAGAACGCTGAAGATTTCGTAGTCGATCAGCCGCTTCACGAGCGCCGCGGTTTTCCGCAACACTTCGTCGAGGTCAAGCGAGGAATTGATTTCCTCGCCGATTTCGACCAGCGTCGCGAGAACTTCCGCGGGCACGTTGAGCGGCGATGGGGCTTGCACGGGGTCCATAAAAATTTGTGAATGTGTAGCGCGCTCCGGGATTTCGAAGACGCAGCGCGACTCCCCAGGAGCAATTTAGTATAGCAGGTAGAGATTATGACCTTGTGAAAAACCGATGAATGGACCGGCTTTTACGCCAGGAAAAAATGATATTTGATCAATAAAAATCAATAGGAAGTTGATGCAGACGAGCCCGAGGCAACTGAGGAAGGAGGCGCAGGACCTGCCGCCTGCTCCATGATTTTGACGCTGGCACTGGCCCCGATTCGCGTCGCGCCCGCGCAAACCATCTTTTTTAGATCGTCGAAGGTGCGCACCCCGCCCGAGGCTTTTACGCCAATTTCCGAGCCCACCACGGCGCGCATCAACGCAACATCCTCTGCCGTGGCTCCGCCGGTGCTGAAACCAGTCGAGGTCTTGACGAAATCCGCGCCGGCTCTTTTGCTTGCCAGCGCGGCGCGCACCTTTTCTTCGACGGTGAGCAGCGAAGTTTCAAAAATTACTTTGCAAATCGCGCCGCCCTTGTGCGCAGCCTCCACAACCCCGCGAATGTCCGATTCCACCACATCATCCTGGCCGGATTTCAGCGCGCCGACATTGATGACCATGTCCACTTCTTGCGCGCCCAGCTTGATCGCTTCTTCGGCTTCGTGAATTTTTACCTGCGAAAGCGTCGCGCCAAGAGGAAATCCGATTACGGTGCAAATTTTGACCTTTGTGCCGCGCACCAATTCCGCGGCCAACGGGACGTTCCATGGATTGATGCAGACCGAGGCGAATCCAAAACGTACGGCTTCCTGGCAGAGCTTGCGGATGTCCTCGCGCGAGGCTTCCGGTTTCAGGAGGGTGTGATCGATCAGGCCTGCAAAGCCTGCTTCCAGCTCGACGACTGACGGGCCGCAGGAAATCCGGTCGGCGCCGGCTTCCACGACCGCGCGAGTTTTTCTGGCGCACTTTTCGGCGCAGTTCAGGTCGCAATCCGGGCAGATTTCGTCGTCTCCGACGGCGGCACCGGCAACCGCCCTGGCGGGCGCACCGAGGTATCGCACCACCTCTTCGGTGACGACACGGATCATCTCCTCGAATTCGTTCTGATCCACTCGCTTAGCCTTGGTCGAATCGACCGAAAATATTCGAAAGCATTATTTTTTCACGGAGCGTTCCTCGATGCCTCGGATCTTGTCCACGCGGCGCTGGTGGCGGCCTCCCGCGAAGGGCGTGGAAAGCCACAATGCGACAATCTCACGGGCGGCTTCCGGGGCGATCAGCTTGGCGCCCAATGTGAGCACGTTCGCGTCATTGTGCTCGCGGCTGTTGCGCGCCGTCGCGCGATCATAGCATAGCGCCGCGCGCACTCCCGGCACCTTGTTGGCAGCAATCGAGCTGCCGATGCCCGCGCTGTCGAGGACGATGCCGAGCCACGCTTCCCCGCGCGCGACTGCGTTGCCGACGGCCTCGGCGAAGTCCGGATAATCTACGGCTTCCGCGCTGTCGGTACCGAGATCAAGAACCTGGTAACCCCAATCGCGGAGATGGTCTTTCAATTGTTGCTTGAGTTCAAAGCCGCCGTGATCTGCGCCAATCGCCACGACCCGCGCGGATTTTTCCGGCGATGCTTCTCGTGACGCCGCGCTGGAAGAGGTTTTTCTGTCGCGCGACGGAGCAATCCGAAAGGTAATCCCTCGTCGTTCGGCTTCATCACGCGCGAGGGGAGTGATGAGCGTGTCGTCCGTGATGGCAAGCTCGCCATTTTGCGGGACCCGCTCCAAATCCGCGGCAGTGATAAGAGGTTTCATGAAAATCAGGACGGATCAAATCGTCGGTTTCAAGACTAAGATGGGGGAAGCGAGAGAATGCACACGTCCTTGAGGTTGCGATAGCGCTCCGCATAGTCCAGTCCGTATCCGACGACGAACTCGTTTGGAATCTGAAATCCGATATAGTCCGCCTTGACGTCTTTCTTGATGCGCCGCTCCGGCTTGTCCAAGAGCGCCGCGATCTTCAGCGAACTCGGCTTGCGCTGTTGGAGAACGCGCAGCAAATAGCCGAGAGTGAGCCCCGTATCCAAAATATCCTCGACCACGATGACGTTGAGGCCCTCGATGCTGGTATCGAGGTCTTTGTTGAGGCGCACCTGGCCGGAAGTCTGGCTGCCGTGCCCGTAGCTGGAAACGGACATAAAATCGAGCGACACTTCGACGCGAATCTGGCGGATCAGGTCGGACATAAAAATCGCCGCGCCTTTAAGGACGCCGATCAGGTGAACGCGCTGACCCTTATAATCCTTGGAAATTTGAGCCCCCATTTCGCGAACGCGCTTCTGAATCGCGCTGCTCCGCAACAGGACCTTCAGATGCTCCTGACCGTGACCATGCAATGTGAATCCCCTCCGCCTGGGAGCGGTTACTCTAGCGCAGGGAGTGGGAAAGCTCAAGGCGTCGCCATGGCGAGCAGTGGGTCTGTTTCAGACAAGACGATATCCCGGGCACTGGCATTGTGGATTTCGCACAAATATTCTGGGCGCATGAATTCAAGCGTAGTCGGCGTTATATACTTTTCCCCATGCGATTCATTCTCAAGGTGCTTTCGGCCATGATGGCAATCAGCATGCTTGCCGGAATACTAGCGACTTCAATGAGAGCGGGCACTGGACAGGATTGCGGCAAGGCGGAGAAGCAAGTAATAGAGGGAACCGAGCCGAAAAGCTGGGACGATTTTTACCATTTATTTAAACAGTTCGGTGATTGTGATGATGGGGCAATCGGCGAAGGATTCAGCGAGGACGTCGCGCAACTGTTCTCAAAGCAGTGGGCGCATCTCGATACGCTGAGTCGTCTCACCGCTTCCGATAAAGCGTTTGAGCAGTTTGTCCTCCGTCACGTAGATGCGACACTCTCCGATGACGAATTGAAGGCCATTGCCAACAATTCAAAGCTGCATTGCCCATCCGCGCAGAAACGCTTTTGCCGGTTAGTGCAAGCAAGAGTGCAGAGTAGCCTTAACGAGCTGCGTAACTACTCAAATTGAATTCTTCAAGTCCTTAAGCCTAAAAGCCAAATTAGCGGCTTAGCTATGGCCGCAAGCGTTATGTCAGATGAACGTCCTCATCGGAATCTGCGTTTCGATTCGGGGGCAGTTTCTTCGATCATGAGGCGGGTTCCGATTGCTTGGATTACCGCGCCGTGGCAACCTTAGGAACTCTTATGGCCCTGGCGAACGAAAATTGGAAGGACAAGCGTGTCCTTGTGACGGGCGGAGCTGGATTCATTGGCAGCGTGCTGGTCTGGGAACTCAATCGCCGCGGCTGTTCACAAGTGGCGATCGCGGATTTTTCCGCGCATCGCGAAAAATGCGCCAATCTCGCCGGCTTGCGCTACACGGAAATCATCGAACCTGCGAAACTGCTTTCGCGGCTTGCGTCCGTGTCGATGGGAAAGCTTGATTACATTTTTCATTTGGGCGCGTGTTCCTCCACCACCGAAACGAACGAAAAATATTTGCGCGAAAATAATTACGAGTATTCGCGCAACCTCGCGGAATGGGCGCTCGGAGCGAGCGTGCGTTTTATCTACGCTTCCTCCGCCGCGACCTATGGAGATGGCAGCGCGGGCATGGACGATTCGGATCCCAGCCAGCTGGAGCGCTTGCGACCCCTTAATCTGTACGGCCAATCCAAGCAGTGGATGGATTTGCACGCCTGGCGGCAAGGATGGCTCGACCGCATTGTCGGGCTGAAATATTTCAACGTCTTCGGTCCCAATGAGAACCATAAGGGGGACATGCGCAGCCTGGTCTGCAAGAGCTACGCCGAGGTCCTCAAGACCGGAGTGATCCAGCTTTTCAAAAGCTATCGCCCGGAATACCGCGACGGCGAGCAAAAGCGCGATTTTCTGTACGTCAAGGATGCAGTGAACATGACGCTGCACCTGGCCACGAACCCCGCGGCGAACGGCATTTTCAATATCGGTTCAGGAAAGGCACGCTCGTGGAATGATTTGGCTCTCGCCGTCTTCGCCGCACTTGGCCGCGAGCCGCGCATTGAATACATCGAGATGCCTGAAACAATTCGTGACAAGTACCAGTATTTCACGCAGGCCGACGTGCACAAGCTGCTCGCCACTGGCTACGATCGGCCCATTACATCTCTTGAAGATGCCGTGCGCGATTACGTTGTGAATTACCTCGTGCCCGGGCGGACAATTGGCGTTTAGTAGGACGGACGTTAGTCTGTCGCTCGTGCGGAAAACAATAAAATCAAAAACCGGACAGGCTGTCCTTCGTTCCACTCAGGATAAAAAGCCTGTGCTACTTGTGGCTACCGCCGTTTCAGCGTGACTGGAATTCCGCTCCTGGGGCGCAGCGTGACCGTGGGCTGCATCTTGACCGTTTGTTCGGGGGCGATTTGAATCCGGAATTGCTGCGCGATCGTGGCGAGAAGTAGCACGGCTTCCATCATTCCGAATCCGGCGCCGATACACACCCTGGGCCCTCCGCCAAAGGGAAAATAGGCAAATCGCGGCAAGGAAGCGCTGCGCGGATCGTTTCCTCTCCATCGATCCGGGTCAACCCGTTCCGGGGCCGGAAAATATCGCGCATCTCTGTGCATCAGGAGCTGCGAGATCAGGACGTTGGTATCGGCGGGCAATTCGTACTCGCCAAGACGGAATGGAGCGAGCGCGCGCCTGCCGATTACCCACACCGGCGGGTAGAGGCGCATCGACTCCCGCAGCACGGTATCCGTGTAGGACAGCCGCGGCAAA
>Ga0187803_10001024_pt1 | contig 10893 bp, 6 predicted proteins | sample NC_wetland_sal_i_2_FD_132425 | JGI IMG/M metagenome (GOLD analysis project Ga0187803, IMG submission 132425) | Wetland sediment microbial communities from Neuse River Estuary, North Carolina, USA - Control_3 | ecosystem: Environmental > Aquatic > Freshwater > Wetlands > Sediment | place: USA...
CGCCTGTATCGATGTCTGGATCGCCTGCTGCCGCACAAGACCGAACTCGAGCAGCATCTCACCGCTCGTTACGGGGAGCTGTTCCGGGCCGAGTTCGATGTGCTGCTTTACGATCTGACGAGCAGCTATGTGGAAGGGGCGGCGGAGAAAGATCCCATGATGCAGCGCGGCTACTCACGCGATCACCGACCGGACTGCAAGCAGGTGGTGATCGCCCTGATCGTGAATGCGGAAGGGTTCCCGCTCAGCTATGAGACCTTCGACGGAAACCGCAACGACGTGACGACGGTGGAAGCGGTCTTGCGCATGGTGGAGCGCAAGTACGGCAAGGCGCGGCGGGTGTGGGTCTTCGACCGCGGCATCGTGAGCGAAGAGAATTTGGCTGCGCTCCGAAAACGAGGCGGTCAATACCTGGTGGGCACGCCGCGCTCGAAGCTGAAGCAGTTCGAAAAGCAGTTGTTGGAAGGCGGCTGGGAGCAGGTGCGACCGGACGTGGAAGTGAAGCTGGTGCTGACCCCACAGGGTGAAGAGACCTACATCTTGTGCCGCTCCACGGCGCGGCAGGCCAAAGAGCAGGCCATCCACAGCCGTTTCTCGACGCGCCTGGAAAAAGCGCTCAGGGCTCTGGAGAAGCGCGTGGCCGAAGGGAAGCTGAAGGACCGCAACAAAATCGAGCGCACCCTGGGGCGAATTCAGGCTCGTCATCCTCAAGTGGCCGACCTGTACGAAATGAAAGTCGCGGAGACGAGCGGTGCGCTTTCACTCCACTGGCAAGCCCTCCCGGGCCGGCGGAAATGGCAGGAGGCACGTGAAGGTGCCTACCTGCTACGCACCAATCAGCCAGCGGGCGAGTCGGCTCAGTTTTGGAAAAGCTACATCCAACTCACTGAAGCCGAAGCGGCCTTTCGCGCCTTGAAGAGCGAGCTCGCCATCCGGCCCATTTTTCATCAACTGGAGCGGCGGGCTAAGGCGCACATCCTGGTGGCGTTCCTGGGCTACGCGCTGTGGGTGACGCTGAAACACCTGCTGATTCGGAAAGGCTCGGCAATCTCTGCCGCCAAGGTACTGAACTTACTCGGCACCTTGGTCAGTGCCGACATCGTCCTCCCAACCACGGATGGCCGCGAGATCCGATTACGACGCATCACCACGCCCAGCACCGAACAGAAACAACTCCTCGATCAACTCGGAATCGCGCTGCCCGATCGGCTCAATTTCGATCAGGAATGTAGTGCAGACTCCGCCATAGCCTGAGCTCATTCCACAGTACTTAGTCTAATTCCGACTCTTTTCGTGACGAACTTGGGCTAACGATGCCTCCGTGCTGCTGCTTTTTCAGGGGATCGCGTGGATCGATCAAGACAGCTTCCGAATCTTCCGGCTGCGGACCGACCTGCTGAAGCCGCAGTCCAAGATTCGTTTGCAGCAACAAACCACCGAGATCAGCTACAATCCGGTCCAGTTTACGAAGACGGGCTTGGTGGCTTGGCTCCCCAGCCAAGTGGCGGTTACCGTGCAGTGGGCGGGGAAGAAGTACCGCAACGTCCACAGGTATTCGGACTTTAAGTTATTCAATGCTGAGACCAGAGAGAAGACCAGCATTCCAGCCCCAGAGCCGCCCCAGCCATAGGAACTCAGCCAGGATCCTCGCGAGTAGGAAAGACCTCCGCTCTCATGGGGCGCTACAAAATACCATAGAATTCTTCCAATAAATGTATTATGCGGCCTTTAGTGTCGCACTACGTCTGCGATAAGTTGTTGATAAAACAAGATGTATTTCCAGCGGACGGTCAGCTCGTTTTGGAAGTGGGATTGCAGGTAACTAAGACCGTACTGTCAGGTGACTTCTCCGTACGATCTCAGACTAAAGAATTTAGGCCTAGCGCAAATTCCGTTTGGCAAGGCAACGTCGGGTGGGGGTCAGGTGATGCGAAAGTTAGTTAGGGAAACTTAGAAAGTTAAAAAGGGGGCTTTCTATGAAGAAAAGGTTGGTTCTTCTGGGCGTGGTCTTCCTCGTGGTCTCGATGACCGCGTGGTGCCAACAGCAAGAAACAGGCTCGATTGTTGGCACGGTAACAGACACCAGCGGCGCTGTGATTCCGGGCGCAAAGGTCATCGTTGCGAATCCCGACATTGGTATCACTCGCGAGCTAACCAGCAACTCCGCGGGGGCTTTCACGGCGGCGTCGCTGCCGATCGGCACCTACACGGTGTCGGCGGAGGCTCCGGGTTTCCAAAAACTGGTGCACTCCGATATTACCCTGCAAGTTGGCCAGACCCAGCGCGTGGACCTGCAATTGACCGTCGGTCAGGTAACGCAGGAAGTCCACGTTACGGCCAACGTCGTTAAAGTCGAAACCGAGAATGCAGCCCTCTCCGGGGTTGTCACGGGAAAGCAGATTGCAGACTTGGAGCTTAACGGCCGCAACTGGGTCAGCTTGGCTCTCCTGGTCCCCGGCGCGGCCCCTGATAATGGGCTCGATACAGGACACGTCGGCGTATACGGGAACAATAGCATATCGTTTAACGGTAACCGGATGCAGTATGCAAACTGGGAAATCGACGGAGGCAACAACACGGACGAAGGCTCGGCATCGACTTTCAACACTTATCCTAATCTCGATACCATCGCCGAGTTCCGTATCACGACTTCGAATTACGGCGCCGACATGGGCAAACACGGCGGCGCTAACATTGAACTCGCCACCAAGTCCGGCACCAAGACGTTTCACGGCGATGCGGCGGAGTACAATCGAAACAGTGCCGCCGCTGCCGCCGACTTCTTCCTGAACCGGAACAACGGCAAGAAGGGCTTCCTCAACCAGAATGAGTACGGATACACCTTCGGTGGACCGTTCTACATTCCTGGACACTACAATACCGACAAATCGAAAACTTTCTTCTTCTGGTCGGAAGACTGGAGGAGCATTCGTCAGGGACAGACGATCAGCGCAAACGTCCCGACAACGAAGATGCGCACCGGCGATTTCAGCGAATGCGATCCGGCTCTTAATCCGGGCGGCAACCAAGCGATTACCGACGGCTGCATTCTGCCGACGCTAAACGGTGTCGCCTATGACACGGTGCAGGCGATGCCAGGCTTCAATGCCCAAGCTTTCGCCAACGGGCAGGCCCTCCTGAATGGCCTCGTGCCGCTTCAAAACACCTCCGTCCTTGGGCATTGGATAACTGCGTCGCCCGCGGCCACCAACTGGAGGCAGGAGCAGATTCGTGTTGACCAGAACCTCGGCGACAAAACGCGAGTCTTCGTACGATACACCCAGGACGCGTGGAATACGGTGGCCATCCCGTCGCTGTGGACCTCGTCCGTATATGACACCATCAAAACTCCGTTTGGCGGTCCGGGCAAGAGCGCGGTAATGGACATCACGCACAGCTTCAAGCCGAACTTGATGAACGAATTCACTGCCGCCTATACGACGGACCATATTGTCCTGGGCAACTTGGCGGCGGACTCCGTGGCGGGATCCGTCAACCGGCCCAGCAGTTTTGCGATGAATCATCTGTTTACTGCCAACAATACGAACCCTCTGCTTCCGTCCATCCAGATCTGCGGCGGGGTAAATGGGCCGTCCTGCTCCAATGGCCCCATCACCGAGGATGCCTCCAACCATCCTTGGCTCAACTCCAACCCCATCGTCACCTGGAAGGATAATTTGGCGTGGACGCACGGTAGTCACACCACCAAGGTGGGCTTCTACCTTGAGAACTACCGGAAAAATGAGCAGTTCGGGTTTAACACGCAGGGGTTCCTCTACTTCAACGCTTCGGGTCCACTGACTACAGGGAACGCTTTGGCGGACATGTTCCTGGGGCGCATTCCGCAGTACCAGGAAGGAACGCAAACTTTCAACGGCGTCCCGGTGGGCGGCTACCCCAAAGGCCACTGGCAGATGACCGACCTTGAGCCCTACATCCAGGATGACTGGAAAGTGTCCAAGAAGTTAACCTTAAACCTCGGTTTGCGGTATTATTACTACAGCCGCATCCACGACGTTTCGCGGCCGACGGTAGACTCGGGGTTCCTGCCCAACCTCTACAACCCGGCTCAACAAGACCCGCTGTGCGGTCCGGCAAGCGGCGGGGCCTGCGCGACGATCGGTGTCGGCAACATCAACACCGCGGCCGGACTGAACACTTACACCGCTCCCGGCAACGGCTTGGTGATTTGCGGACAAGGTGGCATTCCCAAGGGTTGCCAGAACGCTAACACGGCGCTGAACTTTGCGCCGCGCTTTGGCTTCGCTTATGACCCGACGGGCGCGGGTAAGACCGTAATCCGGGGCGGTTACGGCCTGTTCTTCGAGTCAGGCAATGGCAACGAAGCCCAGACGGAAGGTGGGGAAGGCAACCCGCCGGTGTCATTGAGCCCGTCCGGCTTCAACATCCTCGGCTACTCGAACATCGTGCCGGGGGCGATTGGACCGACTGGCTACACGGCCATTCCCTACAACCAGGGCTGGCCTTACGTGCAGCAGTTCAACGTCAATGTCCAGCACCAGTTCGGGACGAACGACTTGTTGGAAGTAGCCTACGTAGGCAGTCTGGGACGCAAGCTGGCTCGCAATCGGATCATCAGCCTAATCCCAGATGGCGTCGGGACCATGAATGTGCCCGCGCTAGCAGGTCAGAAATACACCGACAACAGCGGTCTCGGCCTCAATCCGTCCTGCGATGCTAGCGGGAACTGCAACGTTCAGGCGATCTTGATCAACCAGGATCAACCGAGCGCGTTCTTTCAACCCTACGCAGGCTATAACAACATTCAAATGAAGGAGAACTCAGCGGTCTCTGACTACAACGCGCTTCAATTGAGTTACCGCCACAGCTTCAGCCGCGGCTTGACCTTGCAGGCGGCGTATACCTGGTCGCACGCCATCGACGACTCTACCAGCACCTATCAGGAGACCTCCGGTAACATTGATGACCAACACCTCGGCCGTTGGAAGGGCACCTCGGACTTAAATCGTGCCCAAGTGCTTCAGTTGAACTACATCTACGAGATCCCCTTGTTCAAAAACAGCAATTCGGGTCTTGTAAAGGGTGCGCTGGGTGGCTGGGAGATCAGCGGCATCAGCAGCTTCTTCACTGGGGAACCGGTCGATTTCAACTGCGGCGTCTCCGGTTTCAGCACTGGAATCGGCAGCAGCGGCTACAGATGCAACACCGTGGGACCGCTTAAGGTCCAAAAGACTGTGGCCAACGAACCCTCGTACGGGCCCACGCTGCGGTGGTATGACCCCAGCGTCACTACGCAACCGCTGGCCAGCCAACTCCTGGCGGACGGTGAGCCGGGTATGTTCGGGTACATGGGCCGCAACGTCCTGACGGGCCCGGGCCGCAACAACACCGACTTGGCACTGCTCAAAAACTTCCAGTTGCCCTGGTTCTCAGGTGAACATTCCACTTTGCAATTCCGGTGGGAGACTTTCAACTCCTTTAACCACACCCAGTTTAAGTATATCAACAACGGCTGTAACGGCAATACGCCGTTCGGCGTCCAGTGCGGCTCAGGAAACGGGAATGACAGCAACGGCTTCGTAAACACCGCCTGGGATCCGCGGATCATGCAATTTGGCTTAAAGTTCATCTTTTAGCGAGATTGCTAATTGAAGTCTGATAGACAAAACCCCTGGCCACCCATTCATGGGATAGCCAGGGGTTTTCTTTTGTCGGGGTAGGCCTTGTGCCTGCCCATCTCGCGGGCACCCACAAGGGGTGCCCCTACGTAGTACAATAGCCGAGGCGCCGTGATGTCATCGAGGCTGCTACGGTGGCACAGGCACTCTTGCCTGTGCCCGATCGACAGCAACGCATCAACGTTCGGCACAGGCAAGAGTGCCTGTGCCACCGCCGGGAATTACGTGGAACAGGGCGTTAAAATGAAAGAAGCGCGCAAATACGCGGTAGTGTTCGAAAAGTCTCCGACGGGCTATGGCGCCTATGTCCCCGATCTACCAGGGTGCGTTTCAGTCGGCGACACGCTGGAAGAAGCGGAACGAAACATTCGAGAAGTCATAGAGGGGCACATCGCGGTGATGCGCGAGCACGGCGAATCTGTGCCGGTGCCGACCACCGCCGTCCAAGAAGTCGCTGTTGAAATTCCGGCATGATGATTGTCTTCTCGGCTCGCAAACAAACGAAGTTGCGATGCTACGGCAACGTCCCGACCGAAGATAAAGACTGCAACACAGCGATCACGGAGGCCACACAGAGGTCGCGAAGCCTGCGCCGATTTCTTTTCTCTGTGGCCTCCAAAGCCTTTCTCTGTGTCCTCTGTGTTGAATCTTTCCTGGTGATTTTGTCCGCGAGAGTCGTCCCTGCGAGCCAGGCTCAACATCACGCCAACGCGACTGCAGATCCTCGCGCCATATTCGAGCGGGCGCAGCGCGCGCTGGCCTCGGGTGACTATGCTGCGGCCGAGCGTGGTTTTCGCAGGGTCTTGGAGCTTGACCCGAGATCCGCCGCCGCTTACGTCAACCTTGGAGTGGCATATCTTCGTACAGCGAAGTTCGGCCTCGCCATTCAGGCATTTGAGCGCGCTCAGAAACTCGCGCCCCAGATGGCGGGCATCGATCTCAACCTCGGACTCGCCTACTACCGTCAGCACGATTTTCGGCACGCCATTTCCCATTTTGCCCGCGTCATTTTGGCCGACCCGACGAACGTTCAGGCACATTACCTGGAGGGAATCTGTTACTTTCTCATGGATGATTATCAGCAGGCCGTGGAGGCGTTGGAGCCGATCCAAGCGGTTGAAAAGGACGACTTGGACTATCTCTATATTCTGGGCATCTGCTACGGCAAGCTGAAGCGCGCGGAAGATTCCAGCAACACTTTTGCTCAGCTCGTTCGCGCCGGCGGCGACTCACCCCACTTGCACCTCCTGTTAGGCAAGGCCTATCTGGACCTCTTCGAGAACGATAAAGCGCGAACTGAACTGGAGCACGCTGCCGCAGGTGACCCAAAGCTGCCCTACCTGCATTTTAATTTGGGTGTGCTGGACCAAAGGCTCGGGATGCTCGACCAGGCCGGAGACCAATTCGACCAGGAGATCGCCAACAGCCCACAGGAGCCCTGGAGCTACGAAAACCGCGGAACGATCTGGCTGGAGCAAGGGAACCCTGACCGCGCCATCCCGTTGTTTCGGAAAGCACTTTCGTTGAACCCCCAAATGCCTCTCTCGCTGGCCGGCCTTGGAAGAGCATACCTGCGCCAAGGGCAGCCGGAGCAGGCCATCCCGCTTCTTAAGCGTGCTGTCAAACTCCAGCCTGATAGCGCCAATATGCACTATCAGCTCGGACAAGCGTACCTGAAGCTAAAGCGGATGGCCGAGGCTCAAAAGGAGTTGGCTGAAGCCCAAAAACTCCAGGCCCAGCTTCGCGAGAAACAAGAGGAGCGGATGTCCGGCAAGCTGCCACCTCCCGGCGGCCCCGAGTGATTTAGGATTTTCGATTTTGGATTTTGGATTAAGGAAAATGTCAGTCGTCCGTAGTCCGCTGCCCGTTGCCAGTTGCGACGGCGACGAGTCGAGTCTGCTACCTGTGCCGCGCAACTGACCATGGGACCGGTACAACGGACAATCGACTGCGGACGTCCGACTTAATCCAAAATCTAAAATCCAAAATTGCCCTACTCTGCCACCGACAGCCCAAGAAAAGGTTGGAGAAAACCTGAGGCATCTTCGAGCGAGTGGGGCTCGGCCGCTTCGAGAGTTGACGGCAATATCTTCCGATCGACCGCCTTCAGCGCCAGGCAGATGGAACCGAAGAGCGCCGCTTCGCCTCCCAGAGCGCTCAGCGCCAGGCGAGGACGGCAGAAGTCGTTCTGTTGGATGATGCGAGCCGTGGCGTTAAACAAGGCAGGGTGTGAACCGACGCGCCCGCCCAGCACGATGAGCGAACAGTTCAAGACGACCGAAACGTTAGTAATGGCGTCCGCGAGAATGCGCGCCGTGCGCTGCAAGACTTGGCTGGCGTGGCTATCGCCCGTTTCAGCGCGGTCAAGAATCTCCTCCACGCTGATCCGGCGACGCGACCCAGCTCCGCGTTCTTGATTCCCGTCCGCGAGTTTCAGCCACGATTGCCGAATGGCCGCTGCGCCGATAATGCTTTCGAGCGAGCCTGGCTGGCGAATGGCCAATGGCGTCTCCTCGGTGCCGGGAACGTAAAGGTATCCGATTTCCCCCGCAGCCCAATCCGAACCATGATAGAGGCGCCCATTAATGAAAATTCCCGCGCCGACGCCGGTGCCGACGGTGAGGAAGACAAAATTGGCGTGGCTGCGCGCAGTGCCCCGCCAGCTCTCGCCCAGTGCAGCAAGATTGACGTCGTTCTCGATCACACTTGCGATTCCCGTCTTCGTCTCGAGCAATTCCCGCAACCGCACGTCTTGCCACGCGGCGGAAAGAATCGGAGCAGACAGCACCACGCCGGCTCGCGCATCCGTGATGCCGGGCACGCCCGCCGCCAGGCCCAGGACCTTCTCGGCCGGAACTCTCTGGCCTTCTTGCAGGCGGCCAATGCTCTCCCGGATCAGATCGGTCACACGCGCCGGCGTAGTGCGGGAATCGATGCGCTGAGCGTTTTGCTCGATGACGGCGCCGGTCAAATCAGCAAGCGCCACCCGGAGCACCGATGTGCCGATGTCGGCCCCAATGACGTAACCCAGTTTGGAATTGAATCGGATGAGATCGGGAGGACGACCGCCGCTCGACGGTCCGGGCCCGATGGGCTCAACCAAGCCGTGCTTTTCCAGATAAGCGACGCCACTCGAGATGGTAGGCGCGCTCAATCCCGAAGACCGGACAAGATCGGCTCGCGAGCAGGGACCGTGCAGGCGCAGCAGGCGCAGCACTCGCCGCGCGTTGACTTCCCGCAGCAATTCTGGCCGTCCCGGACCAACGCCACCGTCACTCGACGACCAGCGGGCATCGCCGGCCGTTTCGCGTTGCAATCGCTTCATGCGAAAGATCCCCTGGATCGCATTGTCAATCGACTAAGTTAAACGATTTTACAAAGTCAGTCAAAGGGTGCAGAAATGGAAACTGGAAATTGGAAAATAGAAAATGGAAATTTCCACTGTTTATTACCAGCGCTGTTCACCGTTTTCCAGTTCTCGACAACCAGTTTCCACTTTCCAGTTTCCAATTTCCGGTTTCCAGTTTCCGTCTTTTGTGTAAAATGGCCGCGACAAATAAGACCGCTGCCAGGGGGCAGGAAGATGAAAACGAGCCTTCGATCATTGCTATTGTCAGCGTGCTGGATTTCTGCCACTCTGCTTTTCGGTCAAAACCAACCTATAGCCCGCCAGGAAACTTCACGGGAGCCGAATGCCGCCAGCGCCCCCAAGATCATTGACGGTCACATTCACTACACCGCCGATTCGGCCTTTCGCGAGAGGCTGCTGGCGAAGATGGTGTCGGTGGATGGCATGGCATTCCTGCTGGTGCCTCCCGCGGACATGGATACCGCTGTGCCTTTCATCCACGCGCATCCCGACCGGTTTGTCGGACTCGCCAACATCGATATGGACAGCGCGCACGCATTCGAGCAGATCGATGCGGCCCACGCCGCCGGATTTCGCGGCTTGGGCGAACTGGAGTATGTCGCTCACGATTTTGACGACCCGACTTACTGGCCCATCTACGAGCGAGCCGAGAAATACAAGATGATTCTGCTTTTTCATACCGGCATCGTAAATCGCACGCAGCCCGACGTCCCCACGAATGTGAGCGCCTACCGGATGCGCGCCATGACACTCGACCTGATTGCGCGGAAATTCCCCAAACTCACGATCGTCGGCGCGCATCTGGGCAATCCCGACTATGCCTGGGCGGCGGAAATCGCGCGCTGGAATCCGAACTTGTACTTCGATCTCAGCGGCTCGTCGCTGACCAAGAAGCAAAACGACCTCAGTTTCTTCAAGTCGATATTCTGGTGGTCGGGCGTGGTGAGCCCGCACACGCCCAAGCCCTCCCACAACGCATTTGAAAAACTGGTGTTCGGCTCCGATGTGTTTGGGGGCGAATTGGAGGAGTTCGACCGCGAACTGAAACTCTATCACGACATGCTCGATACCTGCGGCGTGCCACCGGCCGCGCAGCAAAACATCTTCAGCGGCACGCTGTGGAGCATTCTGCATCGGGAACAATAAGGAAAAAGACCCATGACTGAAGCCGGACTAGTGCGGACTGCTCGCGTTGGAAAACTCGTCGTGGAGGTCTACGAAAGCACCCAAGCGATGGGCCAGGCTGCCGCCGAAGCAGCCGCCAGGAGCCTGCGCGAGCTCGCTGCCGCGAGCGACACCGTGGCTGTCATCTTCGCCACCGGCGCATCGCAAATGGCCACGCTGAATGCTCTGACGGCAATGCCCGGCTTGCCCTGGGACAAGGTTGTCGGGTTTCACATGGATGAGTACCTGGGAATCTCCGACCAGCATCCTGCGTCTTTCCGACGCTACTTGCGCGAGCGGCTGACAGGCAAAGTGAAGCTGCGCCAATTCTTCGGCATCGATGGCGAAGAGCCGAATGCTGAGGAAACCTGCCGCAAATACGCAGAGTTGCTCCGCCAGTATCAGCCACAGTTGTGCTTGCTCGGCATCGGCGAGAACGGACATCTGGCCTTCAATGACCCAGCGGAGGCGGATTTCAACGACCCTCACGATCTCAAGATCGTTTCACTCGACGAGCAATGCCGCCAGCAGCAGGTGAATGAAGGGTGGTTCCGAAGTTTGCCGGAAGTTCCCAAGAGGGCAATCACGCTGACCATTCCGGCTCTGCTGCGCGTTCCACGCCTGATCGCTTCTGTGCCCGGCGAGCGCAAGGCCCACATAGTTCGGCGAGCGCTGACGGAAGATATTTCTACTCGCTGC